>Ga0302184_10002058_pt1 | contig 12859 bp, 12 predicted proteins | sample I_Palsa_N3_3_FD_200233 | JGI IMG/M metagenome (GOLD analysis project Ga0302184, IMG submission 200233) | Peat permafrost microbial communities from Stordalen Mire near Abisko, Sweden - I_Palsa_N3_3 | ecosystem: Environmental > Terrestrial > Soil > Palsa > Peat permafrost | place: Sweden...
ACGTCGCCAGGATCTTGCCGTCGGTGGTGGCGGCGTGCACGAGAGTGGCCAGGACCGGGCCGGGGTGCATCTGGTGCGCGGTGCCGTCCTGGCCGAACCCGGCCCCGCAGATGTCCCCGGCGGTCAGATCCTCCCCCGCGGCCGCCGCGGCCATCAGCTCCCCCAGGTAGGCCGCGCTGTCCTGCTCATCCCCGGACCACGAGGGCTCCGGGGACTGGGGGTCCGGGGACTGGGGGTCGCGGTCGTTCCTGCCGTCCGGCTCGGGGGCGTCCGGGTCGGGGCCGGGGAACGTGGGTGAGGACATGCACCACCTCTCGTTCGGGAGAAAAGAAGGAAGGGGGCTTGGGAACAAGAATACCATCTTTCGGGTAATTGTTCGAGTCGTTGACGGATCTTTTTTCGACGGCACGACCGGATTCGGCGGCTGGCGGTTCCAAGTCCAGGCGGCACCGCCGCCGATGGTGGTGAGCTGCGGACCCGGCCCGTGCGCCGCCGCCGCGGTCCTCGGGGCCACCTGCATCGTGGACCTATTCCATGCCCGCGAAACACCTGCACCCGCCTGACCCGGTGCCTGACGGACATGCTGCAGGACCGCAAGGACGAGTGGCCTGCCGCCCGCCCGGAAGACCCCGGCTACGACTCCGTCATCACCCCGCGCTGCACACAGGCCAGCAGCCAGCGGGAAGCCGGCTGCAACCACCGTCACAACCACCCAGGAGCCGGCTGACATGCCCGCACCAGGGGATGACCTCGATTACCTGCAATCCGGCGTGCACCCCGCCCGACCGGTAATGACACTTGGCCGGTAACGGGGTGCGCGGGCCGGACGGTGCGGTCGTAGGCGTCGTATGCCCGGGCGCGCTGCTCGATCTCCGGGCGCAGTTCGCGGTGCCGTTCCGCGGTCTCCTGGATCTCCACGGCGTGAGACTGCTTCTCGTCCATGGAGATGACGGAGGTTGACAGGTCGGTCCAGGTCACCTGAAGGTCGGGCCCGAGCCGGCCGCGCGCGCCGCAGGTCGCGCACGCCACGTCCGCCCCGTGCAGGGCGACGACATCGAGGTGGCACATCGGGCACAGCCCGGGCGGACCTAGGTAGCGGGCCTCGTCGAAGGCCACCCCGAGCTGGCTGGCGACGTTGCGCCCGAGCCCGGCCGCGCGGTCAAGCGCGTCGGCGTTCAGGACCACCGAGCGCGGCGTCCCTGCCCCCGCGAACTGCACCTGGTCGACCACGGCGATGTGCATCGAGAACGTCGTGGTGTGCATGATCGGCAGCGTCAGCGTCTTCCACTGCGGCGTCAGCGAGCCGCCCACCGCGAGGAACCCGGCTACCCGCGGCTTCAGCACCCGCTCGTCCACCCGGAACGGGACGGCTGGCTCGCGTCCCTGCCTGCGCAGCGCCAGCAGTCCGGCGATGATGGCGGCGTCGGCGTTCGGCCCGAGCAGCCGGTCGCCGAGCAGCTTGAGCCTTGCGGCCACCGTCCGGCTGATGATCGGGGTGCTCACGATAAGCCCGTCGCACTCGACCAGCCGCTCCCACAGCCACCAGGCGTCGTCTGGCTCGGCGGCTTCAGCCGCGCCGCTGGGCAGGCGGAGCTCGTCGAGCCGCACGAGCTCGACATCGGCGCCCTCGCCCTCCGCCGCCCGCAGCGCCGCCTTGAGCAGGATCTCAGCGCTACCGTGGGGCTGACCGCAGCCGAGCCCGAGCACTCGGCCGCCCGTTCCGCTCGTCGACATCAATCCTCCTCGGGCCTTCCGGGGCCTTCCGGGGTCTTTTGGGGTCGGGCGCCGCTGGCGACCTTGTGAGACATACTCTCACTGTGAGAGAGTAACTTCCATAGAATGAAGGTAGTCGACGGAAACTTGGTCGATCGGAGGCGCCGCGGATGGGTCGGCTGGACGGCAAGCGGGCGCTCATCTCCGGTACCGGCGGCGGGATCGGACGGGCGACGGCCTTGCTCTTCGCGCGTGAGGGCGCTCACGTGGTGGGCTGCGACCTGCACGCAGACACCTCCGACGAGACCGTCGAGCTGGTGCGGGCGAGCGGCGGGCGGATGGACGCGGTCGCGCCGGTGGACCTGGCATCGGAAGAGGGCGCCCGGCGATGGGTCGATACCGCCGTGGCCCTGGCCGGGGGGCTCGACATTCTCGTCAACAACGCGTCGGCGATCCGGTTCGGCCCGATCGACCGGCTCTCCTTCGCCGACTGGTCGTTCACGATCCGCAACGAGCTTGACATCGTCTTCCTCGTCACCCGCGCGGCCTGGCCGCACCTGGTCGCCGGCGGAGGCGGGTCCATCGTCAACGTCGCGTCCATCTCGGCCTCGCGCGGGGCATTTTTCATGCCGCAGAACGCGCACGGTGCCGCCAAGGGCGGCGTCCTCGCGCTGACGTACCAGCTGGTGGTCGAAGGCGGCCCGCACGACATCCGCGTCAACGCCGTCAGCCCGGCGATGACGGAGACGCCGCACACGACACCGCTGCTCCAAGACCCCGACGGGCCGGCCGCGAGCATTGCCGCCCGCGCGCCGCTGGGCCGGTGGGGGCAGCCGGCCGATGTCGCGCACGCGATCTTGTTCCTCGCGTCGGACGAGTCGTCCCACGTGAGCGGCGCGAACATTCCCGTCGACGGCGGCGCGGCGGTGGTGGGTTGACGGCGCCGCCCCGCTCCGGCCGCCTGCTCCTGCGCGGCGACCCCGGGTACGAGCAAGCCCGCGTCGGGCGCATCTTCAACGCGCGCCGACCGGACCGGTTTCCCGCCGCGGTACTGCTCGCCGAGAGCGACGACGACGTGATCGAAGGCGTCGGGTTGGCGGCCGAGCGCGGGTGGAGGGTGACCGTGCGCTCGGGCGGCCACTCGTGGGCGGCGTGGAGCCTGCGCGACGATGCGCTGCTGATCGACCTCGGACTTCTGCGCGACATCGCGTACGAGCCGGCGACCGGGATCGTCTCGGCGCGGCCGGCCGTCAAGGGCGGCCTGGAACTCGAGCCTTTCCTGGCCGAGCGAGGCCGGGCGTTCCCCGGCGGCCACTGCCCATCGGTCGGTCTCGGCGGCTACCTGCTGCAGGGCGGACAGGGCTGGAACGGACGGGCCCGCGGGTGGGCCTGCGAGAGCGTGGTCGGGCTGGACGTCGTGACGGCCGACGGGCGACTGGTTCACGCGGACGCAAGCCAGAACGACGACCTGCTGTGGGCGGCGCGCGGAGCCGGCCCTGGCTTCCCCGGCGTCGTCACGCGGTTCTACCTGCAGACCTACGAGGCGCCGCGCGCGATGTGGCACGACACCTGGACGTTCTGCCTCGATGACGCGGTGGAACTGCTCACCTGGCTGCACGACGTCCTGCCGGGGCTCGACCGGCGCGTCGAGCCCGTGGTCGCGGCCACCCGCCTGCCGGACGTCCCGCTGCACGACGGCACGGCGCGCCCGGACGGGACGGTCCTGCTCCTGCACACGACGGTGATGGCCGACTCCGACGCCGACGCGCTCGCGGCGCTCGCGGCGTTCCAGGACGGCCCGCTGGCCGGCCGATCGCTCGGGCACGTCCAGGCCCGGACCAACGTGCTCGAGGAGAACCTGGCGCAGGCGGGCCAGAACCCCGAGGGCTACCGGTACGCCGTCGACTGCACGTGGACCGACGCGCCGGCTCAGGTCCTGGCCCCACTGCTGCACGCACTGTGGAGTGAGCTGGACACCGAGCACTCGTTCTCCATCTGGTACGGGTGGGCACCGCGTGGCGGCCTCCCCGATATGGCGTTCTCGGTGGAGGGGAACGCCTACGTCGCGACGTACGCGATCTACGCCGACCCCGCCGACGACGCGGGGTACCGCGACTGGGTGCACCGCCGCACGGCCGCCCTGGCCGTTCACGGCACCGGCGTCTACCTGGGCGACACCGACTTCACCCGGCGGCAGGACCGGTTCCTGTCGGACCGCGCGTACCGCCGTCTGACCGAGATCCGCGCCGAGCGCGACCCATCCGGTCGCTTCGCGTCGTATCTGACGTCTGACCCGGCCGGGCTGAACGTCCATGGCTGACCAGGACACTCGGCGCACACCTGACGCGGCGATGAGGGCACGCTCCCGGTGAGAGCATAAGTCGATTATTCCTATCGATTATTGTGGTCAAGTGCTCGGCACGCATCGCCGGTAGCGACTGGGAGCCAATGACGTGAGCCTGGAATTCCTCTGGTACATCCCGAACACGGTCGAGGCGGGCCATCGGGGCGACGACGAGACAAACCAGTGGACGAGCCTGGAGTTGTCTGCCGAGCTCGCGCAGAGCGCCGAGGAGCACGGCTGGGGCGGGGCGCTGCTCGGCACGGGCTGGGGTCGTCCCGACACGTTCACCGTTGCCACCTCGCTGGCGGCCCGCACGACGAGGTTCAAGCCGCTGGTCGCGATCCGGCCGGGCTACTGGCAGCCGGCCCACTTCGCCAGCGCGGCCGCGACGCTCGACCAGCTGAGCCAGGGACGGGTGCTGGTCAATATCGTGAGCGGCCAGGACAACCTCGCGGCGTACGGAGACACCGAGGGCGACCAGGCCGAGCGCTACGCCAGGACCAGGGAGTTCATGCAGATCGTCCGGCGGCTGTGGACCGAGGAGGGCGTCACGTTCCGGGGCCGGTACTTCACGGTCGAAGGGTCGACACTGAGCCTGCGGCCCTACCGGGCCGAGGACGGCCGGCACCCGCGCCTCTACTTCGGCGGCGCCTCGGCCGCGGCCGAGCAGGTCTCGGCCGCCGAAGCCGACGTGCAGCTCTTCTGGGGCGAGCCGCTGGACGGCGTGGCCGAGCGGATCGACAGGCTGAAGGCCCTGGCCCAGTCCCTCAGTCGGACGCACGCACCGCTGGAGTTCGGGCTGCGCATCACCACGCTGGTCCGCGACACTACCGAGGAAGCCTGGCGCGACGCCGAGGCGAAGGTGGCCCAGATGGCGGCGAGCGCTGGCAAGAACCTCAATGACGGCCACCGGCGCGAAGCCGTCGGCCAGGCCCGCCTCCTCGACCTGGCCGAGCGGGGCGAGGTGCTCGACTCCTGCCTGTACACCACACCCGGCAAGTTCGGCGCCGGCGGCGCGTGGACCACCTGGCTGGTCGGCAGCCACGCCGAGGTGGCCGTGGCGCTCCGGAAGTATCAGGACCTCGGCATCACCCACTTCGTGCTGTCCGACACTCCGTACCGGCACGAGGTGGTCCGCGTCGGCGACCAGTTGCTGAGCCGGCTACGCGACCCGGTCGCCGCCTGAAGGCCCTCGGCGCAGGTCAGGGCGGGGTGAAGTGGATGAACCTTACGCAGCAGTCCGATCGTCGATCGGGCGTCGCCTCAGAGCCGGCTTTATGACGGCAGGCGGGTTGTATGCCATTTGGAGCTGGCCGACGTCGGTACCGGGCGGGACGATCGCGTCGATGCGGTCGAGGATGTCGTCGCTCAGCACGACCTCGGCCCCGGCGAGCAGGTCGTCGAGCTGTTCTATCGTGCGCGGGCCCAGGAGGGCGGCGGTCACACCGGGATGCGCGATCACGAACGCCATCGCCAGGTGGGTCAGTGACAGGCCAGCCTCGTTCGCGACCGGGATGAGCTGCTCGACGACGTCGATGCGGCGCTCGTCGCCCAGATGGGCGAAGTAGCCGCCCCGGCGCGTCAGCTCGGACTGCCGGCCCTTGCGGACACGGCCGGTGAGCATCCCCTGCGCCAGCGGACTCCAGACGATGGCGCCCATCCCGTACCGCTCGATGACCGGGAGGACCTCGCGCTCGATGCCGCGATTGAGGATCGAGTAGTTCGGCTGCTCACACCGGAAGCGCTCGAAGCTGCGGCGCTCGGCGACCCAGTGTGCCTCGACGATGTCGGAGGCCGGAAGCTTCAAGGTTCCGATCGTGCGCACCTTGCCGCTGTGCACTAGGTCAGACAGCGCCGACAGGGTCTCCCCGATGTCGGTCTCGGTGTCGGGCCGGTGGTACTGGTACAGGTCGATGTAGTCCGTCTGCAGCCGCCGCAGCGAGCCCTCGACCGCTTTCATGATCCATCGCCGCGACGCACCCCGCTGGTTCGGGGCCTCACCCATAGGGTTGGCGAACTTCGTCGCGAGCACGACATGTTCCCGACGACCCTTGATCGCCTGGCCGACGATCTCCTCGGACTCGCCCAAGGAGTACACGTCGGCCGTGTCGATCAGGTTGATGCCGGCATCGAGCGCTCTGTGGATGATGCGGATCGAGTCGTCGTGGTCGGCGTTGCTCATGGCGCCGAAGTTCATGGCGCCGAGCGCGTAGGGGGTGACCTGGATACCCGTGCGGCCGAGGGTGCGATAGCGCATCGCCGATCTCCTTCTGGCGCCCGCGGGTGCCGTACAATAAGAGAAACGGGACATTGTCCCGTTACAGTGATTACCATACGGGACAGTGTCCCATTTAGGCAAGGAGCGCACGGATGCCACGCGCTGACGCGCAGCGGAACATCGACGCGCTGCTCGCGGCCGCGGCGGAGGAGTTCGCGGTCCGCGGCGTCGACGTGAACGTGCGCGCCATCGCAGCCCGGGCCGGCGTGGGCACCGCGACCTTGTACCGGCACTTCCCGCTGCGGTCGGATCTGATCACCGCGGTGTTCCGTCGCGAGGTGGACGCGTGCGCAGCCGAAGCGCCGCTGCTTGCCGCGACGCACGACCCCGGCGAAGCACTCGAACTGTGGATACAGCACTACGCGAGGTTCGTCGCGACCAAACGTGGCCTCGCTGCCGCGTTGCACTTCGGAGACCCGGCATTCAAAGCCCTGCCCGGGTACTTCCAGCAGCAACTTGGACCGGTCCTGCAGACACTGCTCGACGCCGCCGTCGACGCCGGCGCCATCCGCGACGGCGTCGACCCCCTCGACCTGCTGGGCGCGGTCGCGAAACTCTGCATCCCTCCGGTGGGGACCGATGACACCTCTCGCGCGGACCGAATGATCGCCCTGCTCATCGACGGACTGCGATACGGCGCGAACCGACGAGGCGCGCCGTAAGCCCTGGCGACGGGGTTGCGCTGGTGTACTCCTGATGATCTCACGGGAACAGCCGTCGGCTGCCGCGCCTTTGGCGTCGTCCCGGTCGGCGATCACGAACGGAGCCGGGTGGGGGCACTGAATACGTCCTTGCGGCTGCTCGGGATGATGAAGTCCATCACGGGGGCGCTTGACGAGGGAGTCAACAGAAGAGGGCATCAGGTCACGCCGTGTGCCGGGCAATGGTCAAGACCTGTGGATGGGAGCCGGACCGACCCAGCGGTGATAGGCGTCTAGGTCGACGTTGCTGCCGCACACGATGGTGACTACGTGCCGGCCGGCGAAACGGTCACGGTCTTCGAGGATCGCCGCGATACCGAGCGCGGCCGATGGTTCGACGACGAGGCCAGCGTGGTCGAGGAGCATCCGCATACCGGCGATGATCGACGCCTCCCGGACCAGGACGGCGTCGTCAGCGACCAGGAGGAGGTCGGCCAGGACGGCCGGGATGGGACGCCGGCCGGCGACGCCGTCCGCGATGGTGCTGGTCGAGTCGGTGCTGACGACGCGCCGTTGGCGCCAGGAGTGTGTCATCGCCGGTGCTCCCAGCGGCTGGATGCAGATCACCTCGACGGCGGGCGCCCGGGCCTTCACCACGTGACCCACACCGGTGGCCAGCGCCCCGCCGCCCAGGGCAATCAGAACGGCGTCGAACGACGGCACGGCGTCCACCAGTTCTAGGCCGATGGTCGCCGCGCCCTCGCAGGTCTCGATGTCCAGGCTGTCTTCGACCAGCCGGATGCCGTCGTACCGCGCGATGGCCGCCGCCCGCTCGCGAGCCATGTCGAAGTCGCCGTCCACCAGCTCCAGCCTGGCGTCCAGTGCGCGGATGCGATCAAGCTTGGCCGCAGGCGCAAAGCGGGATGCCACGACGGTGACGTCTAGCCCCCGGCCGCGACCGGACCAGGCCAGGGCCTGGCCGAGGTTGCCCGCGCTGGCGCACACCGCAGCTCGCGAGCCGTTGCCGTCGAGCAGGCTCGCGACTACCTCGGTGCCGCGGGCCTTGAAGCTGCGGACCGGGTTCGCCGTTTCGAGCTTGATGCTCACCATGCACCCGAGGGCGGGATCCAGCGCCTCGCAGCGGTACAGCGGAGTGTCGAGAAAAATCGGGTCGATCACCCGGCGAGCCGCCCGGATCCGGGCAGTGTCCAGGCGCGTCTGTTGCACGACACACCAGCGTAACGCCGCCGGCGCTGTTCCATTTGGGTGAACGCCCGGCGACCGGTGCCCGCAGGAGGGGGTGAGAGGCTCTTGAAGTGGTGCACTCTGCCCAGTCACCGCGGCGTACGCTCAGGGCGCCGACCCGCTGGCGATCCAGCGCTGGAAGACGGCGACGTGCTCCGGCGGCCATGCCCCGTCACAGGGCATCGTGCCGTTGCGGAGGCGCTCGAGGATCGCGTCCTGGTGCGCCTGGACGTCGCTGCGGGACCAGAGGTCAAAGGCTTTGAGCATCGAGTCGCGGTCCTTTTCGCGGAACAAAGGACGGACATCACGCTCGAAACTCAGCCCTGCGGGTGAGTCCGGCTGGCTGGTCATGGGCTTCTCCCGTCGTTGTGACAGTTCTTGTTCGGTTGGGCCCTTCGGCGGGCTCCGTAGGGGGCGATCTGCGAGCTCTCCGGGCGTTGCGCAGCTAAGGGACGGACCGGGCGCCGGGCAGCCCGCTACCTGTGGGCTGTCTGGTTAGGGGACCCGGGTCTGCAGGAACTTCCCGATTTGCGCGGTGGCCTGGGCTGCTTCGGGGGTGCCGAGCAGGAGCTGGTAGACGTGGGGCAGGCCCTCCCCGATCTCCAGGGTGACGTCGACCCCGGCCTTGGCTGCTGCTGCGGCCAGGCGTTCGGAATCGCTGAGCAGCAGGTCCGCCGTACCGACCTGGATGAGCAGCGGCGGGAGCCTGGACAGCGAGGCGAACAGCGGCGAGGCCAGCGGCGTCTTCGGGTCAGCCCCGGCCAGGTAATCAGAGGCGAACTGACGGAGCATGGCCGGGGTGGAGATCGGATCCTGATCCGCGCGCTCGGTCATAGAGGCCCCCGAGCTGGTCAGATCCACCGTCGGGGACATCAGCACGGCGGCCGCGGGCAACGCCTCCCCGGAGTCACGCGCGGCCACCAGCAGCGCGACGGCGATCCCCCCGCCGGCCGAGTCGCCGGCCACCGCTATCGAACCCGCGCTCAGGTGCTGGCCTGCGCGGAGCCACCGCCAGGCGGCCAGGACATCGTCGACGGCGGCGGGGAAGGGATGCTCGGGGGCCAGCCGGTATTCCGGGAACAGCACCCGCATCCCGCTGGCCCGTCCCAGCCGGGCGGCCAGTTCACCGTCGCTGCGCACCGACCCGAGCTCGAACCCTCCGCCGTGCAAGAACAGCAGCACCCGGCCGGAGCCGGTTCCCGGGGCGTCCAGCCAGTGAGCCGGCACCCCGCCGGCGCTCACCTCGCTGACCCGCACGTCATCCGGCACCGGATGAAGCCGGTCCCCGGGAACGAACGCGGCGCGGCGCTCTGCCAGCGTCGGCGGGGCCTGCCCGGCGTTGGCCTTGCGCCGGTCCCGCAGGGCGTCGATCGAGTCCTGCATGGCCTGGCTCGGCATATCGGCATCTCCTTAACCAGTGACGGTCGTGCCGTCCGGGAACACTTCGCTGAGCCGCCCGGTGCTGACGTCGAAAATGAACCCCCGGACCGGCACCTCCGGCGAGATCCACGGATGAGACCGCGCCTTCTGAATCTGCTCTTTGGTGTTCTCCGCCACGTCAGTGAAACTGTTGAACCTGGCCGGCGCGATCGGCGTCTGCCCGGTCTCCTTGCGGAGCTGGTCCTCAGACTCGCTGTCGGCGAACTTGAGCATCCCGCAGTCGGTGTGATTGACGATCATTATCTCCCGGCTGCCCAGCAGCCTGGTCGAGACCGGAAGCGACCGGACCGAGTCGTCATCGATCACGGTGCCGGCGTTCGTGATCACGTCCGCATCGCCGTGGGCCAGACCCAGCATCTGCTCGATGTCGGTGAGCCGGGGATCCATGCAGGTGACGATAGCGATCCGGGGCGCCGGCGGCTTGCCCTGGCCGGATCATAGTCGTGGGCGATGGTGGCATTGGCACTCAGCGCCTCGTCGATAACACTCATGACCCTTTCTCCTTCTCCCTCGGCTTCTCCCTCGGCTTCTCCCTCGGCTTCTCCCTCGGCTTCTCCCTCGGCGTGCCGGGTCTCCCGGCGTCGTCACGGCCAGCCTGGTGAGCTTCCCCGTCGGCCACGTTCAGGTTGAGCCGTTCCACGGCCACGGTGCCGTCCGGGTTCTGTGTCGTTTCCGGCCCCGAAGTGATCGCGGCGCCGTGCCCGTCTGGTCGTCGGCGGGTTGGCACTGGTCTCAGCGTGACGCTCGGGGCCGGGCCGTCGCGCCCGTGTAGTCCCTGGCCCCTACCCTGGCCAGCCGGCCAGGAGCGGTCCGGCCGGCGCCGGCCGCCCGGATGCGGCCGGGTCGTGAAAGTTCTCGGCGAGGACCGGCACGCTGTTGGCGAGGCATGAGGTCGACGGCTTAAGAAGTCCTAACAAAATGATCAGCGGGTGAGGTGTCGCCAGCAGATGGTGGCCGCGGCGAGGGTCATGAAGGCCTCGTGGATGTCGTCGCGGATGTCCGGGGGACGCAGTACGGTGCCCGTCGTGATCCTGCTCAGCGACGTGGCGGCGGTACATGTCCGAGCGGCATTCGTCATCGCTGGGTTCCATTGCCGTGAAGTTCCCAGGCGGCAGGTCAGCCACGACCTGGTCCGCCTAGGAAGCAAACGGGCCTGGAGATGTTGGCGAGTCCCCGCACCGCCGCGGGTGGCTGACTGGCACTGGGAACCCGTCACCGATGACCTCTGCTCGACTTCCTGCCACCTGCCGCACTGGCAGCGGTCCGTCAGATAGCCGAGGAACTGACCGTCCGCGAATCGATGATCTTCCTCGACGGGCAGGACTGTTTAGTTGGGGTGGCCTGGATGAGGGCGCAACCGTTAGCCGGAACCGGCCAGTCCGCCCCGGTCACTCGATCGTCTCGGTGCGGACGGTCGCGCCCGTCTCGTCCCTGTACCTGGCCTGGATCCGGCCGCCGTCGAGGTCGAACACCGCGAACCCGAACAGCGCCCAGTCCTGACCGCCGCTGCTAAGGAAGCCGCCGGGCTGCCACGTACCCGGCGGCGGGATCGGTGCCCCGGCGCTGTGGGTCTGCAGCACCGGCACGCCGCCGTGCCCGATGCAGCTCAGGGAGCGGACGCCCTGGCCGGGCGCGAACCCCATGCACCGGTGCTCGTGCCCCCACCACCAAGCGGTGATGCGGCCGCGGTCCAGCAGTGAGCCGAGCTTGGCGGTCAGCACCGGGCCGATGTCTTCTTTGTCATAGACGGACACCAGCTGATGGTGGCTGAGCAGGACCATCTTGCGGTCCGACGCCCCGGCCACCGACGCGACGAACTCCGCCTGCGGGTCCGCCAGGACCGCGGACGCGCCCTTGGTCAGCACGTCGGCGTCCCAGGAGGTGTCCAGGCCGACGAGCTCCCAGGACGGTGACGTGATCCGGAAGAAGCTGGTCGGCGCGCGGTCCGGCGAGTGCTGGGCGGCGAACCGCGGGTCCGCGAGCAGCGTGCCGTAATAGCCGAACCCCCCGCTGTACATGTCGTGGTTGCCGTTGAGCGACCACGAGGTTACCCCTGCCGCCGCCTGCGCCGCCGTCACCGGCCAGTGGGTCAGCACGTGCTGCTCGACTTCGCTGGGCAGCCCCGAGTAGTACACGTCGCCCAGGTGGATGACGTGCGCCTCGCGGCCCTGCTCCAAGGCCGCGGCGACCTCCCCGGCCATCAGCGCGGCCACCTTCTGCGCCCGCGGCAGCCCGGTGCCCCAGTCCCCCACCACGACCAGCCGGGCGGTGTCGCTGATAACGTGGGTGGCCGGCTGCGGGTTGAACGGGTGATTGCCTTGGGCCAGGTGGCCGAGCATGGCCGCGCCGATCTTGACCACCCAGTCCGGGTCGTCCGGCGAGAAGTTCCCCGGGTGCATCAGCTCCTCGGCGGTATGCACGATCTTGCGCCAGAGCCTCTCGTGCTCGGTATCGTCGGGCACGCCTTGCTCCCGCAGCGCGCCCTCCAGCGCGCTCTGGACCAGACTGACCGCCGGGTCGCGGGCCAGGTAGGGCACCGCGCCGCCCTGGTCCCCGCCGGACGAGGGCTCGGCCTGCCCGACGCGGGTGAGTGCCGCGCTCACCTTGGTCACCGCGTCGCCCTCGCCGGGCAGAGCCGCCGCAGCGCGCGCCACCGGCTCGCTCAACGCGGGCGAGGACAGCTGCCCCCGGATAGCCTCCACGTACTGGCCGACCGAACTCCGGTCGTAGGCCTGCCTGATCATGCCAGCGCTCTCCCTCGCCGCACCGTTGGCCCAGCTCCGCTTTAACGGAGTCTGTCACGACCACAGGCCAGCTGCGTCCCTCAGGGCATGCTCGGAACGGCGGATGCGCGATAGCGTTACCGGAACGGTGCTCTGGGCCGGGGTCACGGCCGTCTCCTTCGTTATCAGCCAGATAAGCGCAGGCGCCCGCCGGACAGCGCGGGCGGAGCGGTATCCGCGCCCGGACGTGAGCTACACCACCTGGTGGCTGATCGAGATCACTCGTCGGCGCGGCCGGGAATACGTCCGCAAGAGCAAGCCCGCAGATGTGCAATGGGTAGACAAGCCCGAAGGCCGCAGCCTGGATGAGACCGAAGACGACGACAAATCCCGGTCGGGTAGCGCGGTGCGCCGGGCCGAGGGAACCTCAGATCGAGCAACACCACGGCGCGGAGGCCACGGCATGATACCTCGT
>Ga0302184_10002065_pt1 | contig 12839 bp, 14 predicted proteins | sample I_Palsa_N3_3_FD_200233 | JGI IMG/M metagenome (GOLD analysis project Ga0302184, IMG submission 200233) | Peat permafrost microbial communities from Stordalen Mire near Abisko, Sweden - I_Palsa_N3_3 | ecosystem: Environmental > Terrestrial > Soil > Palsa > Peat permafrost | place: Sweden...
CCCCCCGTGCCCCCCTGGCCCGTGCCCCCCTGGGGGGGATTCCATCCCCCCGAGCGGCATCTTCAGGGTGATCTTGGTGCCCTCGCCGACAGCGGTGTTCACGGTCGCGGTACCGCCACGGCGGCTCATCCGGCCCTGCACGGACTCCGACAGGCCCTTGCGATCGGCCGGGACCGCCTGAGGGTCGAAGCCCTGGCCGCGATCGCGGACGACGAGCGATACCTCTGCGGGCTCGACCTCAGCGAACAGCGAGATGACATCGGCGCCGGACCACTTCGCCGCGTTGACCGTCGCCTCGCGGGCGGCCGCGAGCAGGGCGCTCAGGTTGTCGTCGAGCGCGGTATCACCGACGGTCACTGCCTCCACCGGGACCCCGTACCTGGTCTCGACGTCCTGCTGGATCTGCCGCACGCCCGCCGCGAAGGTCAGGTCCGCGTCTATCTCGTTCGGCGCCCGGCCTTCGAACAGCCAGGAGCGCAGCTCGCGTTCCTGCAGCCGGGCCAGCTGGATGACCTTGGCCGGGTCGTCGGCGCGCCGCTGGATCAGGGCCAGCGTCTGCAGCACGGAGTCGTGCACCTGGGCGGCGATGTCGGCCCGTTCCTCGGCCCGGACCCTGGCCTGCCGCTCAAGGACGAGCTCGCGGGCGATCCGCAGCCACCACGGGCCCAGGGCCAGCACGATGGCGGCGATGATCAGCGCCACCCCGCCCAGCGGGCGCAGCAGGGCGATGCTGCCGCGCACCGAGAACAGCCAGGCCGCGCCGCCGAGCAGGAGCAGGCCGGCGATCGTCAGGCGTAGCGCCGCTCGTCGGTGTGGGGTCGCGACACCGGCCGTCACGCCCGTCGCCGCCTCCAGCGGCTGCACTAGATGCCGCATCGTGGCCTGCTCGTCCGCGGGAGCGTTCCGCCAGATCAGCACGAGTCCGGCCACGCTGAGCACCTGCGGCCACGCCCAGTTGATGAGCCAGCTGTCGCTGAGCGCGGCGGCCACGACCAGCACGAGGATGAGCAGCGAGGCCAGGGCTGCCGCGAGCCGGATGCCCTGAGCGTCGGACCTGGCCTTGGCGCCGATGCCCCGGTCGGCTCCAGCCGCTGGTATCAGCAGCCAGGCCAGAACGTATGCTGCCACCGCGACTCCGCTGGTCACCACGGCCAGTAGCACGAAAACGATCCGCACCGTCGTGACGTTGAAGCCCTTCCACGCCGCCACGCCGGAGGCGACCCCACCGCCTAGGCGGTCGGCTGGGTCGCGGCGCAGCGGACCGCCGTTGCCCTCCCGGTGCCTGAACCTGGCTGGGGCGCGGCGCCAGCGTGTCGGATGCTCCACGTACCCCATCATGGCTCAGCCGCCCTGACCTGGCTATCCGGGACATCCCTGAGCGGACCCTGATCAGTCCCGCCAGGATTAGGGATGCACCGGGGTTCTTCCCGATGTGCACTCGTGGCCCGCGGAGCCAAGCTAGGGCCATGAACAACACCGAAACCCCCACCACCGAAACCCCCGCCACCGAGTCCGGCCGCCACACCACGTCCGGCCGCACCGGGTCCCCGTTCGCCTTCGGGCCCGAGCACGGCGCCCTGCGCCGCCCCTTCTCCGGCCGCATGCTCGCCGGGGTGGCCGCGGGCCTGGCCCACTACTTCGGCGTGGACGTGACCATCGTCCGGATCGGCTTCGTCGTCCTGACCGTCGTCGGCGGCGCCGGCATCCCGCTCTACCTGGCCGGCCTGCTGCTGATCCCCGAAGAGGGCAGCGATCAGTCCATCGCCAGCTCGCTCATCGATTCCCTTCAGTCCCGTTCACGGTAGTCAGTGGAGAAAAGCGCCATGTCCACGAATTCGAGCCAGTCCCAGGCCAGCCAGTCTCAGGCCAGCCAGTCCCAGGCCAGCCAATTCCGGCCCCGCGGTTTCGCGCCGCTGTTCCGCGGCCCCTATTCCGATCAGCACCTGCGCGTCTCGGACGCCGAACGCCAGGCGGTCGCCGACCGCCTCGGCGAGCATTTCGCCGAGGGGCGCCTCGACCAGGACGAGTTCGACGAGCGGGCCGGGCGCGCGATGAGCGCCAAGACCCGGGCCGACCTCAGCGGCCTGTTCGATGACCTACCGGACCTGAGCACCCGGCCGCAAACAGGGGCTGCGCCCGTTCCGGTGCGACCGCGCCGCAGGCATCGCCACCCGGTTCTCGTCCTGGTGCTTCTGGTCATCGTCACTCTGGCCGCCGCACATGCCGTGGTCGCGGCCACCGTGCCGTGGTTGTGGCTCGGCTTCGTCGCCGCGATCCTGGTGCTCGCCACCCGGGGCACCCGGCGTTCGCGCCTCAGCCAGGACCACTAGCCCGCGTTATCTTGTCCCGGCCCCTGAGCTGTTTACGCTGGGCCTGGGGCCGTTTCCGATGCGGCTAACGGTCGCTCTCGCGATGCGAGCCCAGACGCCGCCGGGCCCATCGCCTGCACCACTGCACGGGATCGGCCAGCGAACGGAACGCACCGAGATCCGGGGACCCGAGCCATTCGGCAGGCATACCCATCACACGCTGCGATTCTTCACCTTCTCTGGCCCGCCCACCTTCTCTGGCCCGCTCACCGGGCCTCACCGGAAAGACCGGAAAGCCGAGAAACCGGTTTGGCTCTTCTCCCGTGCGGCCTGGATTGTTCACCGGCCGGTCCTGGGCGGAGGAGGAATGGCTGAACCCGGGATCGCGGTGCTGGGCGGCGGCGGAATGACCGATCCGGACAGCGCCGTGCTTGGCGGCGGCGGAATCGAGGAGCAGGAAGAGAGAGCCGTATCGGGCGGCGGCGGAATCACCGATCCGGACAGCGCGGTACTTGGCGGCAGCGGTATCAGTGACCCGGACAGCGCGGTGCATGGCGGCGGCGGGATCAGCGACCCGGACAGCGCCGTGCTGGGCGGCGGCGGGATCACCGGCCCGTCAAGCCCGAAATCGACGTGGGACGTGCTCCAGGTCCAGCTCGCCGGTGAGCTCTCGAAGTCCGGCGGGGAATCCTGACCGATATCCTCGGCGTCCACACCAGCGGACCAGGCCGCGCTCGCACTGATCTCCATACTCCCCATAGTGCGTCTCGCGCGGCGATTCCGTAACCGCCCGCGAGGGGTGAATTTCCTCAGCCGGCCCGGGGGTCCACAGCACGATCCGCGTCCGGTCCCCGCGGAACAGGTCCCGGGCGAACTCCAACGGCTCGCCCGAACGTCCCTAGGCGGTGCGCTCCACGAGCATCAACGGCGCGCCCAGGTCCACCTCGAGCGCCTCGGCCTCGCGGACCCCGGCGGTCACAGGTTCCAGGCTCTCCCTGGCCCGGTGCGGCCGCAGCCCGTACGTGACCTCGAGTAGTTCGTACAGCGAGCCGTCCAGCCGGGCGTCCAGGATGCCGGGAAACCGGGCGGCCGGGAACAACGAGTGCTCCAGGGCGGTCGGCCGGCCGTCGGCCAGCCGGATCCGCCGGATCTCATACACCTGATCGCCCGCGCCGATCTGCAGGGCAGCCCGCGCTTGGCCAGCTCGGCCAGCGTGTGCCGCAGCGTCATCCGGCTGACCCCGAACCACGCGGCCAGGTCATGCTCGGTGGGCAGCCGGTCGCCGGCCACCAGCGCGCCGTCGGCGATCTGGCCGGCCAGCCAGTCCTCGATCTGCGCGTGCACCGTGGTACCGGGGTCGCACGATCTCCGGCGGCGGCCGGGTACTCGTCCGCAGCGCGGGCCGTGGGCGCCGTCGGCCCCCTGACCTGGCCAAGCCGCTCGCCCGCTCAGCCGTCATGCCGGCGCTGTGCCTCCGGTGTCCGTGGCCGGCTGCAGTTCGTCGTCCGGGGACGGCGCCGTCACCGGCGCGAACGCCTTGGTCCGCCCGACGATCAGATAATAGACGGCCCCGATCAGCACGATCACGATCACCACCGTCCACAGGATCGGGATCCGGTTCAGGAAGCCGAGTCCCAGGCTGGCCAGGCCGAGGGTCTGCACTCAGCCGAGCACTTCTACGTCGTGACCGAACAGATCGACGGCGTGCACCGGGACCTGCCGATCCTGCGCGACCCGGATGGCTACACCTACATCAAGGAAGAGGTAGGCGGGCTGCTCGTCGGCGGCTTCGAGCCCGAGGCCAAGCCCTGGGTCGCGCCCGACCAGCTGCCTTACCCGTTCGAGTTCCAACTGCTCGAGGAGGACTGGGACCATTTCGCGATCGTGATGGACAGCGCCGTCAAGCGGATCCCGGTGCTGGCCGAGACCGGGATCAAGATGTTCTACAGCGGCCCGGAGAGCTTCACCCCGGATAACCAGTTCATTCTCGGCGAGGCGCCGGAGCTGCGGAACTTCTTCGTCGGCGCCGGCTTCAACTCCGTCGGCATCGCCTCCGCGGGCGGGGCCGGCCGGGCGCTGGCCGAGTGGATCATCTCCGGAGAGCCGAGCCTGGACGCCTCCGCGGTCGATATCCGCCGCTTCGCCCGGTTCAACGGGAACAGCGCAGCGTCCACCGAACGCGACAAGGATCACATCACCAGGCGGATTCCCGCGGACAGCCACGCGGCGCTGGTCGACGTCACCTCCGCCCACGCCGTCTACGGTGTCATGGGCCCGAGGTCACGGGGAGCTGCTGTCACGCCTGTCCCGCGATAACTTCAGCGACGAGGCGTTCCCGTTCGGCTCCAGCCGGGAGATCGACCTCGGGGTACGCCACCGTCCGCGCGACCAGGATCACCTACGTGGGCGAGCTCGGCTGGGAGCTGTACGTCCCGGCGGAGTTCGCGGTGGGCGCCTACGAGGAGCTCATAACGGCGGGCGTGGACCTCGGCCTGGCCAACGCCGGCTACTACGTCCGCCACCCAGAAGACCAGGTGCTCACTGCGGATATCGCCCGGACCGGCACCTACCAGGTGAACGTTGGCGGCCACCTGTACAAGGCCGCCGTCCACCTGCGCCCCCCGTTCGACCCAACCGGCGACCGCATCAAGGGCCGCTACGACCATGGAGCCAAACGGGCCACGGTTTCACTCCTCGCTCATAGACACCAGCCGTCCCGGCCGAGCCGTCACCGACGTTGGCCTCGCCGCGGCGCCCCGTCCTCACCCAGCGCTTGCACGGACCGGCCTTAGCCTGGCACGGTCCCGCTAGCCCCCGCACCCATCAATTCCATCGAAAATAGGTTCGCCAAAAGCTAGAACCTAAGCCCATTGAGTGGTATTCTTGTTCCCAAGCCTACTTCCTGTTTTCTCCCGAACGAGAGGTGGTTCATGCCCCCGGCCCCGTTCCCCGACCCGGACGCCCCCGAGCCAGCCGGCTCCGGGCCGCAGCCGGCCTCGCCGGGTGGGAACGACGGCCACCCCCAGCCCGCGGAGCCCGCGGAGCCGCCGTGGTCCGGGGATGAGGAGGAGGCCGCGGCCTACCTCGGGGAGCTGATGGCCGCGGCGGCCGCGGGGGAGGAGCTGACCGCCGGGGACATCTCCGGGGCCGGGTTCGGCCAGGACGGCACCGCGCACCAGATGCACCCGGGCCCGGTCCTGGCCACTCTCGTGCACGCCGCCACCACCGACGGCAAGATCCTGGCGACGTTGCCCGATGATGACCTGATCGGTGTCATCGCGGCGGTCCGCCGGATCGGGTCGTTCGCGGCCTGGGCCGAGATGACCGCGATCCGCGAGTACGCCACCCGCCCGGACCGCAGTCGCCCCGCCCCCGATACCAAGCCCGGTGGCCGCGGCGCTGCCCGGGGCCTGGATGGCCGGGATCCCAACGCGGCCGTCGCGGGCCTGCCGGGCGCGCCGAAGGTGCGCCAGTTCGCGGCTGAGGAACTGGCCCCGGACCTGCACCTGACCTGGCAGACCGCGGCCGGCCAGATCGTCTACGCGTGCTCGGTGGCGGCCCGGCTGCCGGTCACCTTCGCGGCGCTGCGGGCCGGGCAGATCCACCCCGTCCACCTGCGCATCATCGAAGACGAGACCACCTACCTGGCCGATCAGTACCTCCCCGAAGCCGACGCGAAGCTCGCCGAGGCGGCGCGGTCCAAGACGTTCGGGGAACTGCGGTACCACGCGCACCGGCTGGTCCTCAAGCTCGACCCGGACTCCGCGCTGCGGCGCAAGAACGAGGCCCGCAAGGACGCCCACGTCCGCCCGTTCAGGGAAGCGTCCGGCAACGCCGGGATGTCCGCCCGCGAACTGCCCCCCGACGAAGTGCTCGCGTCCTGGCAGCACGTGGACCAGCGGGCCCGGGACCTGCGCGCGGCCGGCATCCCCGGCACCCTCAAAGAACTCCGCGTGATTGCCTACCTGGACCTGCTCCAGGAACGCGACTCCCGCACCACCCCGCCCAGCCCCGGGCACGACACCCACCCCGGCAACCTCGCCGACGCCGACGGAGCCGACGGCACTCGCGAGACCGGCGACCCGGGCGGGACCGGCGGCCCAGGCGAGACCGGCGGCACCGGTACTGGCAGGCCGGCCGGGAACACCGGCCCCAGCCTGGCCTCCCAGGTCACCCTCACCATCCCGTGGGCCACCTCGCAGGGCACCTCCAGCACCCCCGGCGAGGCCGCCGGGTTCGGCCTGCTCGACCCCGAGACGGCCCGGGACCTTCTCGCGGCGGCGGCGCGGCACCCGGACACCCGCTGGTGCTACACCGTCCTGCACCCCGACGGCACCGCCGCCGCCCACGCCTGCGCCCCCGGCCCGCACCCCGGTGGCCCCCCCGACCCCCGTACCCTCACGTTCAACACCGTCATCCGCGGCCCCTGCGACCACGCCCAGGCCCACGCCGGCTACCGGCCCGGCCGCAAACTCCGCCACCTGGTGTCGGCCCGCAACGCCACGTGCACCGCACCGGGCTGCGGCCAGCCCGCCGCCCGCTGCGACCTGGACCACACCACCCCCTGGCACCACGGTGGCCTCACCTGCGCCTGTAACCTGGCCCCTTTGTGCCGTCATCATCACCGCTGTAAACAGGCCCACGGCTGGTGGCTGGGACAAAGTGAACCAGGCGTGCTGCAATGGCGAACCCCCGCCGGCCGCACCCACACCACCACCCCCACCGTCTACCCGACGTAGCGATCCCCGGACGCCAGGCCACGCTGATACCAGGTGCCCGGCTCACCGCCGAGGGGGGCGGCCGGGATCGGCCAGGGCGGTGCCCAGGCCGCAGCCGGTGGGCAAAAAATGCGGGGGTCAATGCGTTCTCGCTGGTCGTGACCCTGTTGCGTGCCATTACCGGTCAGGCGCTGCCGCTCCGGCTCCGGCGAGTCGCCCGAAGACGATCGCGTCGGTAAGGCCACCGCCATGCTCGGTCAGATGGCCCCAGACCGAGCCGGCCGCGCCCGCCGCGAACAGGCCAGGAATCGGCTGGCCGTCCCGGCCAAGTACGCGCGCGCGGGCGTCACGACGCGGTCCGCCCGAGGCCGTCGCCACGCCGGGCCACATCGCGATCGCGTACAGGGGCGGCACTAGCGAGGCGATCGTGTGCGCGGCCCGGCCGAACTCCTCGTCCCGCCCCAGGCTCACGGCCTGCGCGTACGCGACCAGGGTCGCCTCCAGCGCGGGCGGGTCGAGTCCGATGGCGGCGGCCAGCTCAGCCGGGCTCTCGCCCCGCTTGATCCACCCGGCGGCCACCTCGGCCGAGTTGTCGGGGCTCCAGGCATAGCCGTTCGGACTGCCGACGATCCCGTGCAACGGGCCGGCCTGGCGGGCGGCCTCGTCGAAGACGATCCACCCCGGCAGCCGCGGGCGATTAAGGCGACGCGGGAGATACGCCGTGAGCGCTCGTACCCGGTCGTGCACCTCCCAGCCGGTCTCGTCAGCGAACCGCCGTCCGTCGCCGTCCAGGTAGATGAAGCTCGGCGCGTGAACGTCGAGCGTGAAAGCGGCCGGGTAATCGGGGTGCACGAAGGAGAGCCCGCCGAAGAACGCACTCATGTGCCACAGCGACGCGCCGGCCGCCTGGGCGAGGCGGATCGTGTCTCCTGTGTTGCCCGGGTGCCCGACCGAGACCAACGGGAGCGGCAGGTAGGTGTCCCGCAGCTCGGCATCGGCCTCGAAGCTCCCGCTCGCCAGCACGACGCCGCGCCGTACGCTGATGCGGACGGGATCGCCTTCGTACTCGACGATCGCGCCGGCCACCCGTCCTGCCTCGAGCACGAGATCGCGTACCGGGCAGTCCAGCGCGACGGGAACGCCGCGGTCCCGGACGGCCGCCTCGAGCACCCGCCACAGCCCGATCCCCGGACGCTCGCCGTCGGCTGGCGTGAACTGCCGGTAGCGCACGTGGCCCGCGCCGGGGAAGTGCGGCCACGACGGCAGCATCCCGCCGAAGGCCGCCAGGTCCACGGGCGCGGTCGCTCCGCCGAGCGAAGCCAGGAATCCGGCGACCTCCGGGAGACCGTCAGCGAATGCCTGGAGCACGGCCCGGTCGGTCTTGCCGAAGCACAGAGCGTCGAGGTGGTCGACGGCCCGCGGGCCGTTCACCTCCAGCAGAAAGCCGCCGGAGTGCACACAGTTACCGCCGCCGGCCGAGGTCTTCTCGACGACCGCCACGCTCGCCCCGGCCTCGCAGGCCGCCAGCGCCGCGCTCGCGCCGGCCGCGCCGAATCCGGCGACGAGGACATCGACCTCACCGGGAAGACTCACCGCAGCACCAGGCCGCCGTCCGCGCACAAGGTCTTGCCGGTGATCGCGCCCGCTGCGTCGGAGACGAGGAAGGTGACCGCCGCGGCGATGTCATCGGGCGTAAGGGACCGGCCGATCGCCTGCCGCGCCCGCACCGCGGCAAACGCCTCCGGTGGAAGGCCGGCCACGGCGGTCGGAGTCGGGGTGAGCCCCGGTGCGACGCAGTTGACCGTGATCCCGTCGCGGCCGAGCGAGCGTGCGGGCGATTCCGATCAGGGCGGCCTTGCTAGCCACGTACGGGAGCATGTGGCCGGCCGGCGGGTCCCACACCGTGTCCGAGACGACGAACACGATCCGCCCGAAGCCGCGCTCGGTCATGCCGGGGACGAGGGCCTGGGCCAGCCACAGCGCCGACTCGACGTTGACCGCCTGCACCCGGTGCCACACCTCTGGGTCGAGATCGAGCAGTGACGCACGGTCGAACGCGGCGGCCGCGTGGACGAGTACGTCGCAGCGTCCGTGCCGGGCGAGCACCGCCGCGGCGGCGGCCTGGACCTCGCCCCGTTCGGCAAGGTCCACGGCGGGCTCGCCGTTCAGGTCGAGTATCGCGACCTCGTGTCCGGTCCCGCGCAGGCCGGCGACGATCGCGCCGCCGATGCCGCCGGTCCCGCCGGTGACCGCCGCCACCCGCGTCATCAGCCCGGCCCTTCCTGCGGTCCGGGACGGCGGGCCGTGACCCAGCGGAAAACGTTCCGCATGGCGATCGTGCCGTCGGCCGGGTCGGTGAACGGGATCACCGCCGTCTCGATGGCGGCGCGGACGGTCGGCTGGCCGGCATCTTGCACCGCCCGGGTCCCGCCCGCCGAGCCGATCAGCGCGCGGACCGCGTCCGCCGCCGTCTCGTATCGCCAGACGCATTCCACCTCGCCCTTCGCCGCCACCAGCAGGCCCGCGGCGGTCAGCGCCGCCTCCAGGCCGCCGGGCGAGGACAGCGCGTAGGGCGCGTGGTCGGACTCGCGTTCCGGCGGGCTCAGCGCCGCCATGGCCAGGTGCACCACGGTGGACTGCACCCGGTCCGGTTCGGCGAACGCGGCCAGCCCCACCAGGCCGCCGGGCCGGCAGACCCGGGCCGCCTCGGCTAGCGCGGCGAGCGGATGCGCGGCGAACTGGACGGCGTTCACCGCGGTGACCGTGTCGAACGCGGCATCGGGGAAGGGCAGCTGCTGCATGTCCGCGAGCCACAGATCGGCCCCGGGCAGCCGGTCCGCCGCGACCGCGAGCAGGCCAGGGGAGACGTCCACGCCCGCCACGGCGGCGCCCCGGGCGGCCGCTAGGGACATCAGCAGGCCGCTGCCGCACCCGATGTCCAGCAGCCGGGTGCCGGACCGGGTGGCCGTCGCGTCAAGCAGCGCCTCGAACAGAGGCTGGTTGTGCGGTTCGGCCAGCTCAGCCCAGCCCTGCGGATCGGTGCCCCATAGCCCTTGCTGCAGCTGCGCCGCCGGAGTCAGCGACCCGTGGTGCCGGATGGTCATGACGCCGCCGCCGGCGCGCGGCCGGTCCCAGACAGCGTGCTCTCCCCGCCCGGCGGCGCCCCGTCCTGGCTCAGCGGGATGATGTTCTGGTTCAGCCGGAAGACATTGTCCGGGTCGTAGGCTGCCTTGACGGCCTGCAGCCGGCGCAGCGTGGGGCCGTACGCCGCCTGCCCGCCCGCCTGCTCGTCGCCATCCATGAAGTTCACGTAACCTCCGCCTCGGCAGTACGGCGTCAGCGCGGCGTAGGTGTCCCGGACCCAGCCGATCTCCCGCTCGGTCTGCGCGGCGGACCGCCAGCTGGCCGGGATGTTGATCAGCCACGAGGCGGTGCGGTGCGGGAAGGCCGTGGCGTCAGGGGGAACCCGGCGGATGGCCCCGCCCATGCTCAGCAGCTCGATCTGGGACACCTCCGAGCCGATCAGCGCCCCGCGCGCCGAAACGACATCGATCAGCTCGTCGGTCAGCTCATCGGCGAAGGTGGCCTTGACGTAGGACAGCAGCCCGGGGCCGAAGAACTCGTCGCCCTCGGTCTGGATCTGGCCGAACGGGACGACGCTGAGGTCGCACGCCAACGGCCGGAGCTCAGCTCGCAGCTCGCCGAGCAGCCGGTAGCCATCATCTTGCCCGGGACGCTGGTCCCCGGACCACTCGATGACCGACATGATCCCGGGCCTTCCGGCCAGCCCGGCCGGCAGCCACGGCCGCGGCGGGGCCTTGCGGGCAAAGCTCGTCCAGAGCAGCTCATCGGCAGGATCGGCGGACATCACCTGCTCGGCTAGCCGCAGCACACGATGCGCATCCGCCATGTCGTGGCAGCAGGACAAGACGGTGAGCGCCCGGGCCGGCAGCTCGTGCAGGGCGAACTCGAACTCGGTCACCACGCCGAAGTTCCCGCCGCCGCCGCGGATCGCCCAGAACAGGTCGGCGTGCCGGTCTTGCGCGGCGCGCAGGACCCGCCCGTCGGCGGTGACGACCTCGGCCGAGCGCAGGCTGTCGATGGTAAGCCCGAACCGGCGCATCAGCCGGCCCACGCCGCCGCCTAGGGTGAGGCCAGCGACCCCGGTGTGCGAGATAACCCCCGCGGGGACCACCAGCCCGTGTTCCTGAGCGGCCCGGTCCAGATCGCCGAGCAGCGCACCACCCTGGACCGTCGCGCTCCGGGCCGCCGGATCGACCGTGACCTTGTTCATCGGACGCAGGTCCACCACCAGCCCGCCGTCGCAAGTGCCGAACCCGGGCAGGCTGTGCCCGCCGCCCCGCACCGCGATCACCAGGTCGTGGCGCCGGGCGTATGCGATCGCGGCCGCCACGTCGGCCGCATTCTCGCACCGGGCGATCAGCGCGGGCCGGCGATCGTGCATGCCGTTCCAGATGCTGCGGAGCTCGTCGTACCGGTCATGGCCCGGGGTGATGACCTGACCGGTAAACCCGGGGATGACCGCGGTTACGCCTGGCATTAGTTCTCGTCGGCGCGCAGCGCGGTCAGGCGGTCGTGCATGCCGGCGATGACATCGTTGTGCTGGTGGACCTCGATCGGATGGGGGAACAGCGGCCCGCCGTCGTGCCAGGCGACCGAGATCGGGCCCGTTCGCGCCGTGTTGATCAGCCGGCAGCCCAGCCGCGCGAGCCGCGTGCTCTCCTGCTCCACGTCGGGCACCACCCACGAGACGTGGCTGACCACGCCAGCAGGACCGCCCGCGCCGCTGCCGTATGCCGCCGCGAGGCGGTCATCGATCGCGTGGACCTGGCCGAGTTCCACCACCACCGGCCCCCACGCGGCGAAGGCGGCCGAATGGTCGAAGACGACGTCGCGGTACTGCTGGCCGTCGACGGTCAGGACGAACGAGTCGAACGTCATGTGCGGGATGATGTCGAACGGGCCGACGTCGAGGTCCTGACCCCACTGCTTCAGCGCCGAGTCGAGGTCGTCGACCCAGTAGCCGACGTGGTGCAGGCTCCGCATCTCGCCGTCAGCCGACGGTCGCGTCGTCATGCTGCTCGCGTTCGGTGAGTGCCCCGCCGCCGAACTGCCGGTCGTGATCCATGGTCATCCGCATGAACGGGTAGACGTAGTCGCGCATCTCCTGCTCATAGACCCCGATCGCCGCGACGAGGCCGACCTCGCCGCGGGCGGCCGCGGAGAGCTGGTCCAGCAGGTGCGCGGCGTCGCGCAGCGCCAGGTTTGCGCCCAGGCCGAGCGTCGGGAGCATGGCGTGGGCGGCATCGCCGATCAGCGTCACCCGGGAAGGCTCCCACGGGGGTGCCGGGGAGAGGAAGCCAAACGGGATCACGAAGATCGAGTCGAGGTCGACGGCGGCGACCAGAGCCCGCGCCGTGGGGTGCCAGCCCTCGATCGCGCCCAGCATCGCGTCGCGGAGCATGGCCGGCGTGCCGGCCGTCCACTCGGCCGCGGGCGGGATCACCGTTCCGGGTGCCACGCTGCAGCTGATCATGACGTAGTCATCGACCGGCTCGAGCACTACGTCGGGCGCGATCGCGGCGGCCGCGTCCTCCGGGCGCTGCCGGGGCCGGTAGATCGAGATCAGCAGGCGCGAGCCCTTGCGGTCCGCGGCGATCAGCACGCCCTCGAACAGATGCGGTGGCAGCTGCGCGGCCAGCTCGGGGGTCAGCGGTGTCCGGCCGAAGACGCCGAGCCCGCGGACGCCGGCGTCGATGACGGTCGTGCCGGGCAGCCGCTGCCTGCGGAC
>Ga0302184_10002070_pt1 | contig 12821 bp, 9 predicted proteins | sample I_Palsa_N3_3_FD_200233 | JGI IMG/M metagenome (GOLD analysis project Ga0302184, IMG submission 200233) | Peat permafrost microbial communities from Stordalen Mire near Abisko, Sweden - I_Palsa_N3_3 | ecosystem: Environmental > Terrestrial > Soil > Palsa > Peat permafrost | place: Sweden: Abisko...
GGTGCTCGACGAGCTGTGTGCCTACCTGCTGGAGCACGCTCGTCGCGAGGATCTGATCCTGGCGTCGAGTCCGGTGATCGCCTTCCACACCGACGAGCGGCTGGCTCTGGGGGAATTCGGAATCCAGGCGCGGCTGGTGCGCCCGGGCGATCAGGGCGAGCCCGTTGAAGCGCATGAGCTCGCGGGCCCCGAGCCCCCCGGAGAGCATGGCCAGACGATGGTCTACAGCACCTCGCGGCGCGTGGGCGGTCCGGTGCAGGAGGCGAATGCGCGTCGCCCCGACCCGCGCGCACTGCTCGCGGTCGGGGGCCGCCGGCTGCTCGTGGCCCCGTCGGGCGGAACGATCGGGCGCAGCCGCGACTGCGACATCGTCCTTGATGACGTGGGCATCTCCCGTCGTCATGCGGAGATCCGCCCCCGGCCGGATGGCTGGACGGTCGAGGACCTCGGTTCCACCAACGGCGTGCTCGTCAACGGCCGCACCACTCGCGGCCCACAGCCGCTGCGCTCGGGAGACCGCGTCGAGCTCGGCTCGACGGAGATCATCTTCGAACTTGGATGACCACGCTCGAACCCGTATCGGTTGCCCTGAAGTTCGGATTCATCGCCGTTCTCTACCTGTTTCTGCTGTGGGTCGCGCGCAGCGCGCGCAAGGATCTGCGTGGAGGCGGCACCCCGTTCGCCACTCCCCGCGGCCCGGAGGGCTCGCAGATCCCACCTGACGCCACGGGCCTGTATTCGGCGTCTGCGCTGGGCAGCGCGCGCGCCGCCCAGCTGGCTCCCCGGCTGGTGGTGGAGCGCGCGCCCGGCCACGACTCGGGGATGATCTATGACCTCGACGGGGACCTCGTGCTCGGCCGCGGCGACCGCGCCGAGATCCGGCTCGAGGATCCGTTTGCCTCCTCTCGCCACGCCCGCATCTTCGAGCAGGGCAACATTGTGGTCATCGAGGATCTCGGTTCCACCAACGGCACCTATCTAAACGAGGAGCTGCTGCAGACCCCGCGGCCGCTGCACCCCGGCGATCGCGTGCGTATCGGCGACAGTGAATTCGTGTTCGAGGTCGACTGATGCTGCGCGTGGCCGAGCAGTACGCCGGGACGGACACGGGGCGCCAGCGCCGTGCCAACGAGGACTCGCTGCTCACTCGTTCGCCCCTGTTCGTCGTCGCGGACGGGATGGGCGGCGCGCAGGCGGGTGAGGTCGCCTCGCGCATCGCCGTTGAGGCCTTCAAGCACGGCCTCGACGACACGTCCGAGCCCGAGCTCGCACTCTCCGCGCTCGCCAGCGAGGCCAACTCACGCATCCACGAGCTGTCCCATTCAAACGCCGAGCAGGCCGGCATGGGCACGACCCTCACGGCCGTGTATGTCGGAGCACAGGAGGTGGCGATCGCGCACGTGGGCGACAGCCGCGCCTACTGCCTGCGCGATGGCGAGCTTCTGCGTCTGACCGATGACCACTCGCTCGTCGACGAGCTCGTGCGCCAGGGCCGGCTGACACCCGAGGAAGCGGTCGAGCATCCGCAGCGCTCGGTGATCACCCGCGCGCTCGGCCCGGAGCTGACCGTGGAGATCGACACCCGCTCCTTCCGCGCCCGCGCCGGCGATGTCTACCTGCTGTGCAGCGACGGACTCACGACGATGTTGGGAGAGCAGGAGCTCGCCACGGTGCTGCTCGCGCACCCCCGCTTGAGCGAGGCGGGCGAGGCTCTGATCGCGGCCGCAAACCAGGCTGGAGGGCGAGACAACATCACGGTTGTTCTCCTGCGCCTGGAGGAGGTGGACGCGGCGGATGGATCGCTCGCCGAGGAGCCGGCGACCGGCGCGCATCCGATCGCCGATGCTGGTGGGGAGGACTGGGTCGGCCAGCACGCGACGATGACCGCCGCACCCGCCGTCTCTGCACCGGTCAGCCCGCGCACACCACGCCGGGCCTCGGCGGCGCGCACAGCCGGTGAGCACCCGCGCCGGCGTGCCCGCCTGCGACGCACGGCGGTGCTCGTGGCGATACTGGTTGTGCTTGGCGTGATCGGCTCCGGGGTTTATCTGGGGCTCCAGTCGGTGTACTTCATCGGCACCAACAACCGCGGGCTCGTCACGATGTTCAGGGGCGTCCCCTACCGGCTCCCAGGCAACCTCAATCTGTACAGCAGCACGTTCGTCTCCGGTGTGAGCGCCTCGACGCTGACGCCCGAACGACGGCGGACGCTGCTGGATCACTCGCTGCGCTCGGAAGCCGATGCGGCCGCGCTGATTCGCAGCCTCGAACTCGGACAGCTCGAATGAGGACCGCGCTGTGAACCGTCCAATCGTGCGCCTCTACGGGCTGGTCGTGCTGCTGTTCGCCCTGCTCGTTATCTTCACCTCGCGCTGGACCGTCTTTGAAGCCTCATCACTGCGCGAAAATCGCTTCAACGCGCGCGGCCTGCTCGAGCAGGAGCGCATCGACCGCGGCAGGATCCTCGCGGCCGACGGAACGGTGCTCGCACGCAGCGTACGGGGACCGGAAGGCACCTACCAGCGCACCTACCCGACGGGCGAAGAGTTCGCGCACGCGGTCGGCTACTCCTACGTCGACCCCGACCTGGGTCAAACCGGGATCGAGCGCTTTCGCAACACTCCGCTGAACGGGCAGACGGGCACGAACCTGCAGACGATCCTCAATCAGCTGCAGGGCAAGAAGGCGCAGGGCGATGAGGTGATCACGACCCTCGACCCGGCCGCCCAGAAGGTCGCCATCTCCGCGCTCGGCGAACACCGCGGTGCGGTGGTGGCGCTCGAACCGCGCAGCGGTGCCGTCACCGTGATGGCATCGACGCCCGGCTACAACCCCAACGCCCTGCGCTCCACGAGCGGCAATCAAAAGCTCGCCGAGGACACCGCCGGCAAACCGCTCGTCAACCGGGCCACCCAGTTCGGCTATGCCCCCGGCTCGACGTTCAAGGTGGTCACGGCCACGGCCGCGATCGACACGGGCGCCTATACGCCCGAATCGACGGTCAGCGGGCGCGATGGCGTGCTCATCTCGGGCGTCCCACTCTCAAATGATGATCACGAGAGCTTCGGCGAACTGACGCTGACGCAGGCGCTCACCAAATCCGTCAACACCGTCTACGCGCAGGTGGCCGTGCATCTCGGCAAGCCCACGATGGCGCGCTACATGCGCCGCTTCGGCTTCGACGCAAAGCCGCAGCTCGACTACCCGGCCGAACAGATGTCCGCCAGCGGCGAGTATGCCCACGGCCACGTGATCCCGCCCACGAGCCCGCAGGTGGATGTCGGGCGGATGGGGATCGGGCAGGACAAACTCGAAGTCGTTCCGCTGCAGATGGCAGAGGTCGCCGCGGCGGTGGCCAACCGTGGCCGGCTGATGGCGCCGCACCTGACGGATCGCATCGTCGATCCCGAAGGGCGCACCGTGGAACGCATCTCCCCACGCGTGCAGTCGGTCGTGATGAAACCCTCCACCGCGACGGCGGTCACCTCGATGATGGAGGCCGTCGTCAACGAAGGCACGGGCACCGAGGCGCAGATTCCGGGTATCCAGGTGGCCGGTAAGACCGGCACCGCCGAGACGCAGATCGGGACGGCGATCAACAACGTGTGGTTCATCGCCTTCGCTCCGGCCTCGAAGCCCACGGTCGCGATCGCCGTGACGCTGCAGGGGGTTCCGGGGCAGGGCGCTGCGTTCGCGGCGCCGGTCGCAAGAGAAGTGATGGAGCAGCTGCTGCGATGATCGAGGCCGAGACGATCATCGACGGGCGCTACAGGGTGCTCTCGCGGCTCGGCTCGGGGGGCATGGCCGAGGTGTATCTGGCCGAAGACCAGCTGCTCGGGCGCCAGGTCGCCGTGAAGGTGCTCCACCAGCACTTCGCCGAAGACCAGGAGTTCGTCGAGCGCTTCCGCCGCGAGGCCTCGAGCGCGGCGGCGCTCTCGCACCAGAACATCGTCGGCATATTCGACCGCGGCGAGTGGAACGGCACCTACTACATAGCGATGGAGTACGTGGCCGGGCGCTCGCTGAAGAGCATCGTGCGCGACGAAGGACCGCTGGATCCGGCGACGGCGATCGACATCGTCGTGCAGATCCTGCGCGGCGCGCGATTTGCGCACAAGCGCGGCGTCGTCCATCGCGACCTGAAGCCCCACAACGTGATCCTCGACGAGGAGGGCCGCGCCCGCGTCACCGACTTCGGGATCGCCCGCGCCGGCGCCTCGGACATGACGCTCACCGGCTCGATCATGGGCACCGCCCAGTACCTGTCTCCCGAGCAGGCTCAGGGACACCCGGTGAGCGCGGCCTCCGATCTCTACTCGATAGGCGTGATCCTCTACGAGCTGCTGACGGGGACAGTGCCCTTCGAGGGCGAGACGGCGGTTGCGATCGCCTTCAAGCAGGTCTCGGCCGAGCCGCGCCCGCCGAGCATGGTCAACCCGGCCCTGCCGGTTGCTCTCGACGCCGTAGTGCTGCGCGCACTGGCTAAGGATCCTGCGCAGCGCTACGTCGACGCCGAGGCATTCATCACGGCGCTGCAGCGCGAGCGCCGGGCTCTGCCCGAGTCTCTGGCCGCGGCCGCCGCTGCGCCTCCCAGTCCCCCGCAGGATGGATACGGGACCGGGCCCCTGCTGTTACCGGCGGCGGCCGTGCCGAGCGAGGAATACGGAGCGCCCCAGGATCACGGGCGGCGGCGCGTGTGGCTGTGGTCGAGCCTGGCGGTGCTCGTCGTCGTGCTGGCGGTCCTCGCGGCGGTGTTCATCCCCAAGGTCGGGCGCGTCACGGTCCCCAACGTGGTCGGGCTGACCGAACAGGCGGCGAGTCTCAGGCTGAGGGGCGCCGGCCTCACACCGATCCCGTCCTCGACCGCGAACGCCAAGGTGGCAAGCGGCGTCGTCTTCGGCCAGACGCCGGCGTCGGGGCAGGTGTCCAAGAAAGGCAACGACGTCACCATTCTCATCTCCACCGGTCCCCCGACCGCGCCGCTGGCAAAAGTCGAAGGGCTGACTGAAAAGGTGGCGGTGAACATGCTGCGCTCGGTCGGCTTCAAGCCCACCACGGCGATGCGCTCCAGCGCGACGGTCAACGAAGGCATCGTGATCACCACTGAACCTGTGGCCGGCACCAAGCTGCCCGTTGGCAGCACGGTCACGGTGGTCGTCTCGAGCGGTCCCGCTCCGGTGCACGTTCCCGACGCCGTCGGCCAGTCGCGCGCCGCGGCCGAAGCAGCATTCGGGACGGCGGGCCTCACGGTCGGCACCGTCACGCAGCAGGTCTCGGCCTCACAGACCCCGGGAACCGTGCTCTCGCAGTCGCCTGCCGCCGGGAGCACGCTGCACTTCGGGGCCAAGGTTAACCTTGTCGTGGCTCAGGCGCCGAAAGAAATTGCCGTGCCGGCCGTGGTGGGGCAGACCGAGACGCAGGCAGCTGCGGCGCTCGGGCGGGCCGGCTTCACGCCGAAGCTGGAATCCACGCCCACGACCGAAGCCACGCAGGTCGGCGTGGTCCTCAAACAGAGCCCCGCGTCCGGAGCGCGCGCTCCCAAGGGCGCCACGGTCACGATCACCGTCGGCGTGCTGGGCACGCAGACGGCTCCCACAGGGCCGACCGGCGCCACAACGGCGCCCACGACGACGCCCACAACGACGACCCCTCCGGCCGCGCCGGCGGCGAACTGAGCGGGCCGTTGAACGTCCGCGCGCAAGCCATCGCTCAAACGCTCACGGTCGCCGTGCTCGCCGGCGGGCGCTCCTCCGAGCATGAGGTCTCGCTGTCCTCCGGAGCGGCGGTGCGCGATGGCCTGCTGGCCGGCGGTCACGAGGTTCTGTGGGTGGAGATCGGGCGCGACGGAGCCTGGCGCAGCGGCGCCGAGCGCCTGACCGTGACTCCCGGGGCCGGACTGCTGGGGGCCGATGTCGTCTTCCCGGTGCTGCACGGCCCGTTCGGCGAGGACGGCACCGTGCAGGGAATGCTCGAGACGCTCGATGTCGCATATGTCGGCGCCGGCGTGGCGTCCTCTGCGGTGAGCCTGAACAAGGTGCTGTTCAAAGAGCTCATGTCCGCGAGCGGCGTGCCGCAGGTCGACTACGTGGGTGTGCCGGAGGATCGCTTCGCGCGGCTCCCCGCCCAGGTGCTCGATGAGATCGCAGAGCTTCGGCTCCCCGTGTTCGTCAAGCCGGCGCACCTCGGTTCTTCGGTGGGGATCGTCAAGGTCGATCGATCAGAGCAAACGCTCCAGGCGCTCGAAAGCGCGTTCGCGCACGACGCGCTGGTGATCGTCGAGGCCAGCGCTCAGGGGGCGGAGGTCGAGTGCGGCGTGCTCGAACGCCCCAGCTCTGATCGCTCCCGCGAGGACGGACCGGCGCTTGCGTCAGTGCCGGGAGAGATCGTCTTTCCCGGCGACTGGTACGACTTCAACGCGAAGTACACCGCCGGTGCGATGGAGCTGAGAATCCCGGCGCCGATCTCCCCGGCAGCCGCTGAGCGCGTCAAGGAGCTCGCATTGGAGGCGTTCATGCGCACGGGATGTGAGGGGCTCGCCAGGGTCGACTTCTTCGTTGACGGCGAGCGGGTCGTAGTCAACGAGCTGAACACGATGCCTGGATTCACCCCCACGAGCGTGTACGCCAAGCTGATGGAGGCCTCGGGTGTCCCCTATCCGGCACTGGTCGATCGGCTCTGCCGGTTGGCTCTTGAGCGCCACGCCCGGCAGCGGGACTACCGTTACTGAGCGCCTATTTGAACAGCGTGAGTTCGGTGATCGCCGCCGACTCCATGTTCGGCGGCAGGGTCGTTATCCACAGCAGGTAGTAGCGAAATCTCTGAGCGCCCGGGTTCAGCTGGATGCGTTCGCGATCGTGCACGAAGGCGCTCTGCCCGACAGGCCCCTGCCAGCCGCGGGCGGTGAGCGGCGTGGGGCTCCCGTAGGGCAGTGAAAGCTCGATCTGATTGGCGACATAGACCTGCGCGGCGAACCCCGGGGTGGGCGTCTGGATTTCAAGCGCCCGGCCGAACACGCCGGGAGCGGCGTCCAGATAGACGCCGACCCCAACGCCGGCCGGCTTCTTCAGGGTGCCGTCGTAGTACTGCTCGGTGCTCCACGTCGTGTTCGGGTCGCCGTCGACGACGTTGCCGATCTCGCTACGGTTTTCAGGGCCGGTGCCGAACGGGTTGTAGGTGTAGGCGGAGTTCTGGCCGAGGACTACCGGTGAAAGCCCCGGTCTGGCGACGACGCCGGAGCCGACGCCGGTGCCGCGCTGGGCGTGTCGCGCGGCGGCCACCAGGGCGAGCGCCACGATCACGCCCACGAGCACCAGCGAGACCACCCAGCGGACCGGGTGGCGCATGCGCCAGGGCAGGCGCCGCCGCGTCTTGCCGGGCAGGCTCCGCAGAACCGTCGTCACCTCTCCGGTCGCCTGTCCCGAGCGGGCCGCCTCGATCGCGAGCACGTCCTCCAGTGCGGCGGCCATGCTCCCGGCGTCGGCGAAGCGGTGGCTGAGATCCTTGCTGACGGCGCGGTCGATGACCAAAGCCGTGGCAGCCGCGACTTCCGGGCGCAGCAGCTGCACATCGGGAACGTCCTCACGGACGTGACGCATCGCGACGGCCACCGGCGTATCACCGTGAAAGGGCACCTGCCCGGTGAGCATCTCGTACAACACGACTCCCAGCGAGTACAGGTCGGACTGGCCGGTCACGGGCTGCCCGAGCGCCTGCTCTGGTGATACGTAGTCGGTCGTGCCGAGCACCCGCCCCGCCATCGTCAGCCCTTCCTCGGTGAGCGTGCGCGCGATCCCGAAGTCGGTGATCTTGGCGCCGCCTTCCACGCTGATGAGCACGTTCTGGGGCTTGACGTCGCGGTGCACGATGTGGTGTTCGTGGGCGGCGTCGAGAGCGCGCGCGATCTCGATCGCGTAGGCGATGGCCTGAGGTATCTCGAGCGGCCCCTCGCGGCGGATCAGGTCCTTGAGCGTCTCCCCTTCGACGTACTCGAGCACGATGTAGGGCGTGCCCACACCGCCGTCCAGGTGATCTTCTCCCGTCGGCGAGGGCTCCTCGCCCGCGTCGATGACGGTGACGACATGGGGATCGTTGAGCTGCGCCACCGAGCGTGCCTCGCGACGGAAGCGCTCGAGCTGATCGGAGTCCGATGCGATCTCCCGATGCATCAGCTTGATCGCCACGGGGCGCTCGAGCACGGTGTCGAAGGCTCGGTAGACGGTCGACATCCCACCGCGGCCAATCTGCGCATCGAGGCGGTAGCGCCCGCCGAGCAGGGTCCCGAGCGCCGTCATTCCTCTCCCAGCTCAGGCGTTCGCAGGCGGCGAAGAACGACCAGCGCGAGCAGCAACCGGTAGACGGCGTAGGGCAGTAGGGAGCGGCCGGATGATGCTCGGCGCAGCAGCCGGGTGCTCGCAAGAGTCGAGACGAAGGCGCTGCCGGCCCCTGTCGCGAGCGTGCGGCCGGCGCCCTTGGGCGCACCGGATGCCAGCAGTGGCCACGCCCTCAGTGCGCTCGCACCGAGAATCACGGGCAGCGCCGCGTGCCAGGAGAGCGCCTGCGCATCTGAGCGGGCGAACCCACGCGCTCGCGCCGCCGTGAGCGCCGCCCCGTTGCGGGAGACCCCTGGGATCAGGGCCAGCGCCTGTGCCAGCCCGAGCGCCAGACCGTCGCCGGCGCCGGCATCCTCCATCCGCCGGTCCTTGCCCCCGCGCGGGGAGTCCGCGAACGCCATCGCCACTGCACCTGCGATCAGGCCGGCGGCAATCGATCGCGGCCCCCCCAGGCGGCGCTCGATATCGCGCTGAAACACCAACCCGGCGAGCGCAGGCGGCGTCAGCGAGAGCGCGATCACCGTTGCTCGACGGGGACTGAGGCTCTGGAGCTCTTCAGCAAGCTCGCTGCGCATATCGATTGCGAGCGCGAGCGCCCCTCCGGCGTGGAGCGCCACCTGGAAGGACTTGCGCAGCTCCGGATCGATCTCGCCGTGCCGCCAGCGCGCGAGCCACGGCAGCAGGGCCGTATGTGCAGAGGACGAGATCGGCAGCAGCTCGGTGGGTCCCTGCAACAGCCCCAGGATTACCGCCTGGTATGGGGAGAAGGCCGATTTCCGGGGGCGGTTGAGCACCGCTCCGTGCTCAGCCCACGTCCGTCGCGGGGTCGACCCTGCGTCGGCGGCGGAATATCGCGTAGGCGATCCCGATCACCACGACCGCCAGGATCGCGTAGTCGACGTACTCGAAGTACTTGCGCGCGCTGGTCCAATCGCCGCCGAGGGCCTGTCCGAGGAAGGCGAGCCCGACGACCCAGGGGGTCGTTCCGATCAGCGACAGCACGGTGAAGCGCCCGAGCGGCATCTTCGCGACGCCGGCCGGCAGCGACACGAACGCCCGCACCACCGGCACGAGTCGGCCGAACAGAACGGTCGGTTCGCCGTAGCGCTCGAACCAGCGGTCAGCGCGATCGATCTGGGCCGGCCCCATGTGAACCTTGCCGCCGTGCCGTTCGAGCAGCTCGAGGCGCCCCCCGCGGCCCACCCCATAGGCGACCCAGGAGCCGACCAGCGTTCCCAGCAATCCCGCGACGATGATTCCCAGCATCGTCATGTGATGGTGGGAGGCGCTCTGACCCGGGTTGGCGACGGCGAAGCCGGCGAACAGCATCACCACCTCGGAGGGGATCGGGATGCAGGCCGACCCCAGCGCCATCAGCGCGAAGATGCCCGGAAGCCCGGCCTCACGCACGAAGTGCGAGATTTCGTTGACGAGCGTCTCGGAGACGGATGCGAGCACGAGCATGGGCAGCGCAACGATACCGTGCGCATTTCCATGAACATCTGGATCGATCTGACGAACAGCCCGCACGTGCTGGTGATGCGCCCGGTGATCGAGCGGCTCCGCTCAGACGGCCATCGGGTCGAGGTGACCGCCCGCGACTTCGCCCAGACGATCGAGCTGTGCGAACGCTTTGACATCGCCCACACCGCGATCGGGCGCCACCGTGGTGAGCGGCTGCTGGCCAAGGCCGCAGGCCTTGCCTCGCGCTCCGGCGCCCTCGTGCGCTGGGCGCGCAGCCAGAACCGCCCCGGGGGCGCCGGGCGCTTTGACATCGCTCTCGGCCACGGCTCGAACGATGTGAGCGTCGCCGCCGCGCTCCTGCGCGTGCCCAGCTCGACGATGTTCGACTACGAGTGGGCCACCGTTCAGCACAACGTCAACTGCCGCCTGGCCCGAGCCGTGGTGGTTCCGTCCGCGATCCCGCTCGCGCGCCTGCGCCGCTACGGCGCTGAGGGCAAGGTGCGGGCGTATGAGGGACTGAAGGAGGAGTACTACCTGGCGGACTTCAAGCCCGACGACGCCGTGCTCGCGCAGCTGGGCCTCGATTCCGGTCGAGCGATCGTGGTGGTTCGCCCGCCGCCTGAGGTATCGCTCTACCACCGTTTCGAGAATGACCTGTTCGCGCGCGTGCTCGATCGCCTGCGTATGGCCGTCGCCGATGAAGGCGTGCAACCGGTCGTCCTGCCGCGTGTCAGCTCTCAGCGGCGCGAGCTCGCGGCTGTTCCGGGCTTCGTGGTGCCTGAGCACGCGATTGACGCCCAGTCGCTGATTGCCCACTCGGATCTCGTGATCTCGGCCGGCGGGACCATGAATCGAGAGGCCGTGGCGCTGGGGGTCCCCGTGTACAGCACGTTCGAAGGGCGGCTCGGTGCGGTCGATGAGCAGCTGATCGCCGAAGGTCGGCTGCGCAAGCTCGCCGGCGTGGACGAGCTGGAGCTGGGCAAGCGCGATCGGACGGCCGCTTCGGCGCGGATAACTCGCGATCCCGGGATTCTGGTGGAGCTGCTCCTGTCGCCTGTTGTTGCCTGACCGCCCGAACGGCCTTACAATCCAAGCAATGCGCCGACGGATCCGCTCGGCGGCCCTCCCCCTTCGCCGGCACTCCATGCTCCAGCTCGCGGTGGACGGGGCACTGGTCGCGCTCGCGTACTACCTCGCTTTCCAGCTGCGGTTCGACAACGGGCCGAAGGGCTACTACGCGTTGCTGCGTGAGCGCACGATCTGGTGGGTGCTGGTGGGGAGCCTGCCGATACTGGTGCTCGCGCGTGTGTACGAGCGTCGCTGGCGCTACTCCGGTCAGCGGGATTACGAGGCCGTGATGCGGGCAGTCGTGGCGATCGTTCTGCTCACCGTCGTCGCGATCGTCGTTTTTCGCCCCGTGCAGCGCAGCACCCATCACGGCACGTCCACGATCGGGCTCCCCAACGGCGTGATCGTGCTGTTCTTCCTGCTCTCCCTTCTGTTCCTGCTCGGCGTGCGTGTGCTCGCACGCAGCGTGTATGAGCGCCGCCCGCTGGCCGCCTTCCGTGGCGGGCGCAAGGGAGAACGCAGGGTGCTGATCGTCGGCGCCGGCGACGGCGGACGCCTTGTTCTGCGCGAGATCGCGCGCAATCGCGAGCTGGGGTTGGCACCGGTGGGCTTCCTCGACGACGACGAGCGCAAGCACGGCCTGCGCATCGACGGGGTACGTGTGCGCGGCAACACCGAAGCAGATCTGCCGCGCATACTCGAGGAGGTCGAGCCCGACGAAGTCATCATTGCGATCCCCTCGGCGCCGGGATCCACGCGCGCGCGCATCGTGCGGGAATGCCGTACGCGCGGGATCATGGTGCGTACGCTGCCGACCGTGTTCGAGCTGCTCCAGGATCACGGCACGATCGCCCGGCAGGTGCGCGAGGTGCGTGTCGAGGATGTGCTCGGCCGCGAGGCCGTGCACATGGAGCTCGACCGGGTCGGTGCATACCTCGCCGGCGAGACCGTGCTGGTGACGGGCGCCGGCGGCTCGATCGGCTCGGAGCTGTGCCGCCAGATCGCGCGCGTGGAGCCGCGCCGGATCGTGCTGCTCGACCACGCCGAGGACAACCTCTTCTCGATCCAGCGCGAGCTCGAGGATGAGCGTCATGTGCCGGCGGCCGTGCTCGCGGCCGTGCTCGCGGACTGCAAGGAGGAGGAGCGCATGCGCGAGGTGTTCGCCGAGCACCGCCCGACTGTGGTGTTTCATGCCGCCGCCTATAAGCACGTGGGGCTGATGGAGGCGAACCCGGTGGAGGCCGTGCGCAACAACGCGATCGCCACGAGGGTCGTAGCGCACGTCGCGGGTGATCTGGCTGTGAAGCGCTTCGTGCTCGTGTCCACCGACAAGGCCGTGGCGCCGGCGACGGTGATGGGGGCTTCCAAGGCACTCGCCGAGTTCGCCCTCGAGGCCGCCTCGGCGCGCTTTGCGGACACTCGCTACGCGGCCGTGCGCTTTGGCAACGTGCTCGGCTCCTCGGGCAGCGTCGTGCCGATCTTCCGCCGCCAGATCGAGCGCGGCGGCCCGGTCACGGTGACCGACGAGCGTATGACCCGCTACTTCATGACGATTCCCGAGGCGGTGCAGCTGATCATCCGGTCGGGCTCGCTGGCCCGTTCAAGCGGCGAATCCACGGAAACGGGCGCGTCTCCCGGCACAGCCAGCCGGATCGTCGGTGCCGGCAGGGGCAGCTCGGGCGCCGACGTGTTCGTGCTCGACATGGGCGAGCCGGTGCGCATAGTCGATCTGGCGCGCGCGATGATCGAGCTGTCGGGGCTCGATCCCGACCACGACATCGACGTCGAGATAATTGGGCGGCGCGGTGGGGAGAAGCTGCACGAGGAGCTGTTCAACAGCTACGAGCGGAAGCGGCCGACGAGCGCCGAGAAGATCGTGCTGGCCGAGCGCGAGCCGATGGGCGTGGAGGCGGTGGAGTCGATGTTCGCTGAGATCGGCCTGCTGGTCCTGGAGGGGGA
>Ga0302184_10002079_pt1 | contig 12809 bp, 10 predicted proteins | sample I_Palsa_N3_3_FD_200233 | JGI IMG/M metagenome (GOLD analysis project Ga0302184, IMG submission 200233) | Peat permafrost microbial communities from Stordalen Mire near Abisko, Sweden - I_Palsa_N3_3 | ecosystem: Environmental > Terrestrial > Soil > Palsa > Peat permafrost | place: Sweden...
CGTGGAGGTGAGGTCCAGAACAAACAGGCCTTCGAGTGGACGGCTCATCCTCCCCCTAAGTCTCGCACTTATTATGATTACGTTAATAGAGAGCCGAAGTGGGGGTCGTGGGATGGCATCGGAAAGTGAAGCACTGGAGTTGGACACCACCGATGTGGACCGCTGGCTGGGGGTACCGCTGCAGAGATTGCAACCGCGCTATCCGGTGAGCGAATCGGACATCGGCCGATGGGCTCAAGCAATGCAGAACCCCAACCCTCTGTACTACGACCCCGATTTTGCCGCCGTGAGCACGTTCGGCGGGATCGTCGCCCCCCAATCGTTCACCGTCGCCGCCGGGGACGGCCACGGGGCGACTCCGGCCGTCCAGGGTCGCGTCCCCGGAAGCCACATGCTCTTCGGCGGGGACGAGTGGTGGTTCTTCGGGCCGCGCATCCGGCCGGGCGATCTCCTCCAGCGCGACACCATGCTGTTCGACTACCGGGTGACGCAAACGCGCTTCGCCGGACCGACGATGTTCAGCCGCGGAGACACGACATATGTCAACCAGCGTGGGGAGCTCGTGGGCAAGCAGAGGTCGACCGCCATCCGCTATCTCGTGGACGAAGCGGTACGCCGCCGCTCGTTCGGCGAGAGCGCGCCCGAGCCACAATGGATGCCCGATGAGCTCGCGTCCAACGACGAGCGCAAGCGCGCCTACTACCGGCTCCTGCACACCAACGGCCATCTGGCGCGGTCGTTCGCCACGGTGGAAAAAGGTGAGGTGCTTCCCGAACGCGTCATCGGACCGCACTCGGTCGCCTCGTTCACCACCGAACATCGCGCCCGTCCGGCGACCGTGTGGGGGGCTGCGTACTACACCGATGGGCCCACCGGGTTGTGGGACGCCGGCTGGATCAGCGAAATGGGACGGGATTTCGATAGGGCCACGTACGACCCCAGTGCCAACGACGGCTTGCTCGAGGGCGCGTCGCGCGGGCACGTCCACCCCGAACACGCACAGTTGATCGGCATGCCCCGGGCCTACGGTTACGGGTCCAGCATGGGTTCGTGGATCTTGGACTACATCGAGAACTGGGCCGGAGAGGGGAACTGGACGGGGCACCTGGTGGCGCAGTACCGCAACCCGGCCTTCGTCGGGGACATCACGGTCCTCAGCGGCGAGGTTACGGAGGTCGTGGTGCCACCGGTAGGTTCCGGTCGCCCCTTCGCGACGGTAGCTGTCGAGATGCGGACACAGACCGACGCGGTCATGGCGGTGGCGACAGCTGAGGTGTACCTGCAGGGCGCGGCGCGTTGATGGACGAGCAGGGCCGTGCCGGGCCCCTGCTCGGCCTGCGCGTGGTCGAGATGGGCGGGCAGGGGGCGGCGCCATTCTGTGCGCTCATGTTGAGCGACATGGGCGCCGACGTCATACGGGTTGACCGCCCTCTGCAGGGACCGGTGCCCGAGCACCCGATGGACACCGACATCATCACCCGCGGTCGGGGGTCGGTGGCGGTGGATCTCAAGCATCCCGACGGGGCGGAGGTGGTACGCCGTCTCACCGATCGGGCCGACGTCATGGTGGAGGGATTCCGTCCGGGGGTAATGGAGCGCCTGGGGCTCGGCCCCGATACGTGCCGGGGTCGCAACCCGCGGCTGGTCTATGCCCGCATGAGCGGGTTCGGGCAGGACGGTCCGCTGGCCCAGGCCGCCGGGCACGACATCAACTACCTGGCCGCCGCCGGCGTGCTTGGTGCCCTCGGCCCCGCTGATGGCCCGCCGGTGCACCCGCTCAACCTGGTCGGCGACTTCGGCGGCGGTGGCGTGCTGCTGGCTTTCGCCATCGCGGCGGCACTGCTCGAGCGGGGGCGATCGGGCGAGGGACAGGTCATCGACAGCGCAATGACCGAGGGTGCGGCGTACGTGATGACGGCGAATCTCGGGCCGATGCAGATCGGGTGGTGGACCCCCGAACGCGGCACCAACCTCCTCGACGGTGGCGCGCACTTCTACAACACGTACGAGACGAGCGACGGGGGCTTCGTGTCGTTCGGCGCCATCGAGCCGGCGTTCTATGCCGACATGCTCGAAGGGCTCGGGCTGACGGGAGAAGCGCTGCCCGATCAGAACGATCAGGCGCACTGGCCCGTCATGCGCCGCCAGGTCGCCGATCGGGTGCGCAGCCGTACCAGGGATGCCTGGGTGGCGACATTCGCGGGCCTCGACGCGTGCTTCGCGCCGGTGCTGGCGCCGTTGGAGGCTCCTGCCCACCCGCAGCACGCGGCGCGTGGCGCCTACGTCGAGGTGGGTGGCCTGCAGCAGGTTGCGCCGGTGCCCCGATTGTCGCGAACGCCCGGAAGGGTGGTCCGGAGCGGCAGCCATCCGGGTCAGGACACCGGCGACATGTTGGGGTCGTGGGGCTTCGACGAGGGGGCGCGGGCAGACCTCCTCGAGCGGGGCGTCATCCAGCAGAATTGACGAATGCAGACCGGGAGAAGGAGGCGGGGGGCACGTGCTGCTTGGTGAGCTGATCGCAGCACGTCTCGAGGACCCGCGGCCCTGTCTGGTCTTCGAGGGTCGGGCCTGGACGTGGGCGCAGTACGCACGCGCCTGCGTCGACCGGGCCAATCTCCTGCTTCGGCGTCGGATCGATGGACCGTTCCATGTCGGCGTCCTGCTCGACAACGTGCCCGATTTCGCCATGCTGCTCGGTGCGGCCGCGCTGAGTGGTGCAGTCGTGGTGGGGTTGAATCCCACCCGCCGGGGCCCGGAGCTGGCCCGCGATGTCGCGCAGACCGACTGCCAGCTGATCATCACCGAACAGCGTTACGCGGCGCTGCTGAGCGACGTGAGCGCGTCCGTGCCGGACGATCGCGTCATCGACATCGACGCCGCCGGGTGGCCCACCGAGCTGGCATCGCTCGCCGGTGGCGACGTGCCCGACCCCACTCTCGAGCCCGACGACCTCTTCATGCTGATCTTTACCTCTGGCACGAGCGGCGACCCCAAGGCGGTCCGCTGTACGCACGCCAAAATCACCACGCCGGGCGTGGCCGTGGTCGGGCACCTGGCGCTGACGCGTGACGACCGCGCCTACCTCTCCATGCCGCTCTTCCATTCCGCCTGCGTCATGGCGGGGTGGAGCCCGACGATCGTGTCGGGCGCGTCAATGGCGTTGCGCCGGAGGTTTTCCGCCTCGGCCTTCCTCGACGACGTCCGGCAGAACGGCTGTACCTGGTTCAACTACGTGGGCAAGCCCCTGGCGTATGTCCTGGCCACGCCGGAGCGACCGGACGACGCCGACAACCCACTCCGGGTCGCCATGGGCAACGAGAGCACCCACGCCGACGTCGCCCGCTTCTCCGCCCGTTTCGGCGTGCACGTCTTCGACGGCTACGGGGCTACCGAGTCCGGGCTCAACATCCTGCGCACTCCCGAGACGCCGCCAAACGCCATGGGACCGCTGCCCGACGGCGTCGCCGTCCTGCACCAGGAGACGGGAGAGCGGGCGGCGACGGCGCGCTTCGACGAGAGCGGGCGGTTGCTGAACGGTCCCGAGGCGATCGGTGAGATGGTCAACACCCTCGGTGCCGGCGCGTTTCTCGGTTACTACGGCGACCCCGAAGCCGAGAACGAACGCATGCGGGGCGGCATGTACCACAGCGGCGACTTGGCGTACGTCGATGCCCGGGGGTTCGCCTACTTCGCCGGCCGTACCAGCGACTGGTTGCGCGTCGATGGCGAGAACCTGGCCACGGCGCCGATCGAGCGGCTGATCCTGCGCCATCCCGACGTCGAGCAGGTAGCCGTCTACGGCGTGCCCAACCCCGACTCGGGCGATGATGTGATGGCGTCTTTGGTGCTGGCCGCGGGCGCATCCTTCGATCCCGAGAGTTTCGCGGATTTTCTCGTCGAGCAGCCCGATCTCGGGACGAAATGGGGGCCACGCTATGTGCGCATCAGCGCCGAACTCCCGTTGACGCAGACCAACAAGGTGCTCAAGCGGGTGCTGGTGGAGCAGCGCTGGCGGACGGACGACCCGCTGTGGTGGCGTCCCGGGCGCGCCGCCGGCTACCGGCCCATGACCGCAGCAGACGCCGACGGCGTCGACGCCGCGCTGGTGACACGGGGGCGGGCGGCTTCGCCGGCGTGACGTTCGGTCAGGGCTGCCGGCGGTGCTCGCGCCGTCCCCGCGCCACGATGGCCTCTCTGGCGTTGCCCACCGCCGCCGTGTCGATGCTGCCGTCGCGCCAGGCATGGCCCCGCGTGCGCTCCAGTTCGCGGCCGGCCGTCTCGGGCAGGTCCGCCACCTGACGAAAGGTCTGGACGAGATACCGCAGCGTGTCAGGGTCGGACTCGCCGATCGCCCCGGCCAGGGCCAGAGCGGTCGGAAGGAGCTCATCGTGCGGGACCACCCGATCGACCAGTCCGCACCGCAGCGCCGCCTCGGCGTCGACGACGGCACCCGTCAACGACATCTCGAGTGCTTTGCCCATGCCGACGCGTCGCGGGAGCAGCACGGTGAGGCCGCCACCCGGCATCACGCCCACGCGCACGTGGGTATCGGCGAACCGGGCCCGCTCCGAGGCCACCACCACGTCACAGTTCAGCGCGATCTCCAGGCCTCCCGTCACGGCGGCACCGTTTACCGCACCGACGATGGGCGTGGTGACCGGGGGGAGGGCGCCGCGTGAGCTGACCTGGTCCCGCTGCTGGCGCGGTCGCGCGTTCTCACCGCTCCCGGAGAGCTCGCCGAGGTCGAGGCCGCTGCAGAAAGCCGGATCGCTTCCCGTCAGGACGATGGCCCGCACCCCCGGGTCGTGGTCGACAGCCGGCAGCACCTCCCACAGCGCGTCGATCAGTGCCGTGTTCAGCGCGTTGCGGACCTCGGGGCGGTGCAGGGTGACAAGAGCCACCCCGTCCCGCGACTCGAGCAGCAGGACGTCGTCGATCGCTCCCATGGTGCGGTCGGACTCTGCTCAGCCGAGCTGGTTGCCGAGCACGGTGATGCACGAGACCATCTCGCCCGGATAACCACCGAGGTTGTGGGTGAGCCCCAAGCCACGCTCGGTGTCCAACTGCCGGTCCCCGGCTTCGCCGCGCAGCTGGAGCCAGCATTCGAAGATCATCCGGAGGCCACTGGCCCCGACCGGATGGCCGAAGCTCTTCAAGCCGCCGTCGGTGTTGACGGGAAGCACGCCGTCGAGCGCGAATGCGCCTGCGAGCACGTCCTTCCAGGCGGCTCCCCGCTCGGCGAAGCCGAGATCCTCGCAGAGGATCAGCTCGGTGATGGTGAAGCAGTCGTGCACCTGAGCCAGCGCGAGCTCGCGACGGGGGTCGGTGATCCCCGCCTGTGCGTAGGCCTCGCGGGCACACTGGGCCGCTTCGCGGAACGTGGTGTAGTCGTAGCCGGGATCGCTCAGGCCCTTGCCATCGCCGGCCACCGAGGAGAGCGCCTTGATGTAGATCGGGTGGTCCGTGTAGCGGTGCGCATCTTCGGCGCGTACGACGATGGCGGCGGCCGCTCCGTCGGCTACGCCGGCGCAGTCCATCACGGTGAGCTCGCCCGCCACGGTCGGCATGGCCAGGATCTCCTCGACGGAGACGTTCTTGCGGAATTGGGCGCGCACATTCCGCACCCCATTGGCATGGTTCTTGGAGCCGATCTCCGCCAGGACCCGCTTCATTTCCGCCGGGTCGACGTTGTACTTGTTGGCGTAGGCCGGCACCGCCATCGAGAACATGGCGGCCGCCGTGAGTGTCCTTGCCGACCCGTCGTGGGGGATCGGGAAGGCGTTGAGTCCCTGGTAGCCCGAGTCCTTGGCCTTCTCGACCCCGACCGCGGCAGCCACGTCGTAGGCGCCGCAGGCGACGGCGTAGGCCGCCTGGCGCAGCGCCTCGGCCCCGGTGGCGCACATGTTCTCCACCCGGACGACCGGTTGACCCGAGAGCTCGAGTGGCTTGGACAGCATCATGCCGCTGGCCCCGGAGAGGGCGGTCCCGAGCCAGTATGCGTCGACCGATGTCTTGTCGACGCCGGCAGAGACGAACGCGTCGTTCACGGCCTCGACCGCCAGCAGGTCGGCCCCCTTGTCCCAGTGTTCGGCGAATCGGGTGCAGCCCATCCCGACGATCGCCACCTGGTCCTTGATCCCGTGGGATCCCACTATGCGAGTCCTCCGCTCTCGTCGACGGCGAGAGGCCGCGCCTTCCAGAAGTAATTGATGACGCCATCGGCCTCGCTCAACCGCCTGAACGTCATCTCCACACGGGTGCCGATCGAGACCTCATCGGGGCCGACATCGGTCAGCTCGACCGGGAGCCGGCCACCGCCGTCGAAATCGACCACGGCGAAGACGATGGGCGGGCTGGGGGAGTAAGCCAGCCGGTCGACCGTGAACGTGGCCACCGTCCCGAGGACATCGGCCATCGGAGCCGGGTCGGCCACGACTCCCGGGTCGGCGCCGGGTACCGCGGGGGGGAGGCGCACCTCACTGGACCCGGGAACACGGCTGCCGACAAACCCGAACTTCCAATCGGTCGCCCGGCCCGCGGCCGGGGCCGACACCCGGACCGGATCGGGCCGGCGCGGTGGCTCGACATGGAGCTGGTTGCGCCAGGCCAGGTACTTCCCAAAGGGGACGATGCGACCTGCGGCCTGTTGGCTGGACACCTGGCGGACAGCGGGCACCGGCGCGTCGGCGGCAGTGACCCGGAAGAAGAACACGTCCGCCCCGTCGGCCAGACTGACCAGAGCGATCACCGCTCCGGGGCGCGCGCGCTCGAGCACCGACGAGAGGAGGAGGAACGGGTGCGCCGCCCCCGTGCATCCCACCGTGCTGTCGAGGGTGGCGGCCACGGCCGTATTCGGCGCGGCGAGCCGTCGCGCAACGGAGCGGACCGCCCGGCCGTGCAGGCCGGCCACGATCAGCTCGGTGACATCCCCGGGCGCCAACCCGGCCGCCTTCAACCCGAGCTTCCAGGCCTCCTCGGCCAACTCGAGATAGCGGCGCTCCCCGAATCGCTCCTCCCAGACCTTCGACCATGTGGTGCCCGGGGCTCGCCAGCGGTCGAGAAACTCCTCGCTCGCACTGGCCGAACCCAGGTAGTCGGCGATGACCGGCCCATCGTGCTCGTCGCCGACCAAGAGCGCGGCCGCTCCGTCACCGCCCGCCGACTCGTCGGGCCCTCCGGCCAGGCCGCCCCGGATGTCCGCCGCCACCACGAGCGCCGCCGTCGTCCCGTCCAGGCTGGTGCGCAAGGCGGCGACGCCGGACCGGACCGCCCCTCCGGCATCGGCGGCGAGGACGTGGCGTCCCAGGCGCAGCGCGGCATGGATGGTCGTCGCGTTCGTCTTGTCGAGGTACGCCGGAGCGGTGGTCGAGAACCACAGCGTGGCCGGGCTCGACCCCGGAGCGTTGCGCAGCGCCAGGCGGGCTGCTTCGACGCCCATGGTGGTGCTGTCCTCATCGTAAGAGGCGACCGATCGGCGACCCTTCCCGCCCCCGACGCCGGTGCCCAGCGACGCCCCGATGGAGGTCCGATCGAGCCGCCAGCGGGGCAGATACGCGCCGTGGCCGATGATTCCTCTCATCTATATAATCGTAGCATTGACAGACTAACGTGAGCCCGACAGCGCGGCAGGCGCCGGCGCAGGACGACGAGGTGCGGTGCGCGCAGTTGACGATGCGACGGACGAAGAACTCAACCGTGGACGGCCGCTCGAGGGAGTCCGGGTGCTGGCGCTCGAGCAGATGCAAGCCCTTCCCTTCGCAACCCAGCTCCTGGCGCGGTTGGGGGCAGAGGTGGTCAAGATCGAGTCACCCGACGGCGGGGACTCGGGCCGGCTCTCGCTGCCGGCTATGCGTGACCCCGACGGTCGCATGGTTGGCGCCACCTTCCTGCGCAACAACCTGAACAAGCGATCGATCTCCATCAACCTCAAGGATGCGCGTGGTCGCCAGCTCGTCCTCGACCTGGCGGGCCGGTTCGACGTGTTCGCGGAGAACTTCAAGGGGGGATCGCTCGCCCGCCTCGGGTTGGGGTACGACGCCGTACACGCCGTGAACGAGCGGATCATCTACGTATCGGTGTCGGGCTTCGGCAACGATGAGGCGTCGCCGTACCATGCCTGGCCGGCCTACGCCCCGGTGGTGGAGGCGATGTCCGGCCTGTACGAAACGAAGCGACGCAACGGGGAGGCACCGCGGGTGGCGCCGGGTGGATCCCTCGGCGACATGGGAACGTCGATGTTCGCCACCGTGGGGATCCTGGCCGCCCTGTACCAGCGGGACAGGACCGGTCAGGGACAGCAGATCGACGTGGCCATGCTCGACTCGACCGTGGCCATGACGGACATCATCACCAACTACTGGTCCCTCGGTATGCCGTCGGGGGTCGACGTTCCCATCATCATGCACGGCTTCTTGGCCCGCGACGGATGGTTCATCCTGCAGGTCGGGCGCGTCCAGCAGTTTGCCGCGCTGGCCCGGGTCGTCGGGCATCCCGAGTGGATCACCGATCCGCGCCTGGCCGACCGGCAGGGGTGGTTCGACTGCCTCGAGAGCGACATCCGCCCGGCCATCGAGGAATGGGCCAGGGAGAAGACGAAGATCGAGAGTTGCCTCGAGCTGGGAGCAGCGGGTCTGGCCGCCGGACCGTGCCTTCGGGACGACGAGGTCGTCGTCGACCGGCACCTCGTCGTCCGCGACATGCTGGTCGAAATGCCTCGTCCCGACGGTGTGGCGCAGCCCGTGGTCTTCCCGAACAACCCCATCAAGATGTCCGCGACACCAGACGGCCCGGCCCGACGGGTGCCCTGGTTCGCCGAGCACACCGACGAGGTGCTGCGGGCCGATCTTGCGCTCGACGATGCCGCGCTCAAAGATCTTCACGATGCCGGCGTCATCGTGTGAGGCGCGGCATCGTGCGCGGCGCCCACCTCGCCGGGCTCTGGGGACCCCCTGCCCACGACAGAACGAGGAGTACCACGATGGAGTCGTTTCCCGCGATCGTCGCCCCCGAGAAGGGGGTGGCGGCATCGCTCACCGAGGTTGCCGAGTCCTCGTTGCCCGAGGGTGACGTGACGGTCGATGTCCACTGGTCGTCCCTCAATTACAAGGACGGGTTGGCGGTCACCGGCACCGGTCCCATCGCCCGCTCGTTCCCCATGGTCTGCGGTATCGACCTGGCGGGGACCATCCGGTCGACGGACGCGGCGCAGTGGTCTCCCGGCGACGAGGTGGTGGTGACCGGGTGGGGCCTCTCCGAGACGCATCCCGGCGGCTACACGACACGCCAACGCGTCCGGTCCCAATGGCTCCAACCCCGGCCTGCCGGGCTCTCCTTGCACGACACGATGGCCATTGGCACAGCGGGGCTCACGGCCATGCTGTGTCTCCAGGCCCTGGAAGACGCGGGAATCGAGCCGGGCACCGACGGCGAGGTGCTGGTAACCGGGGCGGGGGGAGGCGTCGGGAGCTTCGCCGTGATGCTCCTCGCCGCGTCGGGGTACACGGTGGCTGTGGCCACGGGCCGGCCCGAGAACGCCGACTATCTCACCGCGCTCGGGGCGACCACGATCGTGCCGCGCCAGGAGCTCTCCACCGGATCGGGCCGACCGTTGGAGAAAGAGCGGTGGGCCGCCGCCATCGACACCGTGGGGAGCCAGACGCTCGGAACCGTCCTGGCCCAGACGCGGTACCGGGGCGCGGTGGCCGCATGCGGGTTGGCCGGCGGTGCCGACATGCCCACGACGGTCCACCCTTTCATTTTGCGCAACGTCAGGCTGCTCGGAGTCGACTCGGTGTCGGCGCCCGGCCCGGTGCGTGCCGCCGCCTGGGCCCGGCTGGACTCCCTCGTGCCCCGGACTCTGCTCGAACTGGTCACGACCGAGGCGCCGCTGGCGGAAGTCCCCCTTCGGGCCGAGCTGATCCTCGCCGGGTCGGTGCGCGGCCGGGTGGTCGTCAACGTCGATGGTGCCGGCGCGTAGCGATCGCAGCCGGAAGGAGGAACGGGCATGCTCGAGCAGGGCCAGGTTCTCCCCAACCTCATTGCCCGCCGCGCCGATGCCACACCCCATCGCATTGCGATCGAGTGCGTCGACGGTACCTCCCTCACCTACGGCGAGCTGCACGAGCGGAACGTGCGCTGGGCCGCCGCCTATCGGCGCGCCGGCGTGGCCGAGGGGGACCATGTGGCATCGATGGTCGTCCACTCCTTTGCCTCGTACTCCGTCTGGTTGGGTTTGAGCTTGCTCAAGGCGGTCGAGGTCCCGGCCAACACCGGCTACCGGGGCAACATGCTGGCCTATCTCGTCGAGAATTCCGAGGCGAGGCTGCTTGTCATCTCCGGGCAGTTCTGTGATCGCCTGGCCGAGGTGGCGGCCCGACTGTCCAACCTCGAGACCGTCGTCGTACTCGACGACGACGGCACTCTCCCTCCTCTGCCCTTTCGGGTCGTAAGCGGCGAGGCCTTCCTGGCCGGGCCCCCCGCCCTCGGTGAGATCGAAGCACCGACCTATCGCGACACGTCGTCGGTCATTTACACCTCGGGTACGACGGGCCCGTCGAAGGGGGTCCTGGTGTCGTGGGCCAGTTTGCACGATCTCAATGGCATGTTGCCCGACGACATCGTGCCGGAGGCTGACGCGGGCTACTACAGCGTCTATCCGGCATTCCACGTGGCCGGCAAGGCTGCGATCACGGCGGCGTTCGTCCACGAGGCGCGGCTGGTGTTCCGCGAATCGTTCAGCCTCAGTGCATACTGGGACGACATCCGCCGGCACAACTGCGTCTTCGGGGGTCTGGTCGGCCCCATGGCGGCGATGATCCTGGGCCAACCGGCCACGCCGAACGACGCGGACAATCCGCTGCGCGGGGTGGTGATGGCCCCCGTCATCGCCGAGTTCGAGGAGTTCAAGCGGCGGTTCGACGTCGGCGTCTGCACCGGATTCGGCATGACCGAAATTGGCTACCCGTTCGCCAGCGGTTGGGCGCTGGCCGATCATTTGACGGTCGGAAGCGTGCGCACGGGGCCGCCGGGCTTTGAAGTACGACTGGTCAATGCGTTCGACGAGGAGGTGGAGCCCGGTCGATTCGGTGAGCTCGTGGTGCGGACCCAGGACCCCTGGATCATCACCAGCGGCTACTTCCATATGCCGGACAAGACGGCCGAGGCCTGGCGCAACGGTTGGTTCCACACGGGTGATGGCTTCACCCGCGACGTCGAGGGAAACTACTTCTTCGTCGACCGGATCAAGGATGCCATTCGTAGACGCGGGGAGAACATCTCCTCCTTTGAAGTCGAGAGCGTGGTCAACGAACATCCCGCCGTAGCCGAATCGGCCGTCATCGGCGTTCCGTCAGCGTTGAGCGAGGACGAGGTCAAGGTCGTCGTGGTCCTGCACCCCGGAGTTTCACTGCTTCCCGAGGACCTGATCGCCTTCCTCGTCCCGCGCCTGCCCCGCTTCATGATCCCGCGCTACGTCGAGGTGGTGGGGGAGTTGGCGAAGACCGACTCGACGCAGAGGACACAGAAGTTCGCCCTCCGTGAGAATGCGCTCAACGAGCGCACCTGGGATCGCGAGGAGGCAGGAGTGGAGCTCCCGCGCTGAGCGTTCAGGCGTTCGGGGTCGTTCCGGTCTCTGCTGCCGCGGCGGCGGCACGCCGGTAGCGCTCGAGTTGGGCCAGAATCGGCATCGGCTCCTGACCGATGGAGCTGTCGAGTCGTTGCGCGATCTCTTCGGGAGTCCAGCGGGAATCCTTGTACATCGCCCGCACCTCGTGGGGCTGGTTCCACACGGCGATCTTCCCCCCCACCACCGTGTAGATCTGCCCGGTGATGTGCTTGGCGTGATCCGACAGGAGGAAGGCGACCATCGGTGCCACGTCCTCGGGCTCGCCGGTTTCGGGGAGATCCATGGGTACCTGTGCCATCATCCGCGTCCGTGCAATAGGGGCCACAGCGTTGGCCGTGACGCCGTAGCGGTGGAGTCCGGCGGCGGCGCTCCGGACCAACGAGACGATGCCGCCCTTGGCCGCCGAGTAGTTGGCTTGGGCCACGCTCGCTTGGAAGGACGCGGAGGTAAAGCCGACGAGCGATCCGCTCTGTTGTGACCGCATGATCCCCGCCGCCGCCCGGAACAGCGTGAAGGTCCCTTTGAGGTGGGTGGCGATCACCGCGTCCCAGTCGTCCTCGGACATATTGAACAGCATGCGCTCGCGCAGGATCCCCGCTCCGCAGACCACCCCGTCGATACGGCCCCAGTTATCGATGGCGCTCTGTACGATCCGCTCTCCGGCCGCCATGTCCGTCACCGAGTCCGCGCTGGCCACGGCGATGCCGCCGGCGTCCCGTATTTCGGCCACGACTGAGTCCGCCACCTCGCTCGACGGTTCCTCACCGTGCATCCCCACCCCAAGGTCGGCCACCACGACCTTGGCGCCCTCGGCGGCACACAACAACGCCACGGCCCGACCGATGCCGCGGCCGGCCCCCGTCACGACAACTGCTTTAGCGTCGAGTATTCCGCTCACGTGGTTTTCCCTCTTTGCTCAGGGGCGATCGCCGTTTTGGCACTCGCGGTGAATGGGGGGTCCGGATCAACCTGGTCGAGCCCGCTTGCCGCGCTGTCCGTCCCGACCGAGCAGCGGAGCGAGACGGTGTCGCGCAGCAACGCCCGGAGGAGCTTGCCCGTCGGATCGCGGGGGAGCACCGCGGCACGGAAGAACAGCCGTGGTCGCTTGTACCCGGCGAGCCTCTCGCCGGCCACCGATGCGATCCGTGCCGCCACCGCACCCGCGTCTGGCCCATGAGACGGCACG
>Ga0302184_10002092_pt1 | contig 12774 bp, 12 predicted proteins | sample I_Palsa_N3_3_FD_200233 | JGI IMG/M metagenome (GOLD analysis project Ga0302184, IMG submission 200233) | Peat permafrost microbial communities from Stordalen Mire near Abisko, Sweden - I_Palsa_N3_3 | ecosystem: Environmental > Terrestrial > Soil > Palsa > Peat permafrost | place: Sweden...
CCGCGAGGCCGGCGAGGGCAGCACCGAGGCCTTCGTCTAGGGCCGGCGGATGGATGCCCCGGGCCAGGTCACGCAGTTCGGTGATCGCCTCCATCGCTGCGCGGCGGGCGGCGTCGACCAGCTCCACGGCCCGGTCGTAGCTAGCGCCCCCGGTCCTGGCGGCCGTGGTGCTGAGATGGTCCCGAGCGAGCCCCAGCTTCATGACGACAGCGACCATCTGGGCCTGGGCTCCGTCGTGCAGATCCTGCTCGATGCGGCGTAGCCGGGCTGCCGCGTCGTCCATCACGACAGCCCGGGATCGCTGCAGCTCGCGCACACGCTCGACGTTCTTGGGGGCATCCCGGAACAGGTTCCAGCGAGGGACCAGGTAGGCGAGGGAGCCGTTCAGCCCGGCCGCCAGGAAGAACACCACCCCCCACCATTGACCGAACGCCAAGAGCAACGCTCCCGCGATCACGAAGCAGGCCGCGGCGACCCACCGGCTGACCGCCACACCCTTCACGTGACGCGCCCCAAACGCCAGGAAGATACCCCTGCCCGGCGATGGAGCCACCCGAGCCATATCGAGACCTACACCGAGAGCCTGGCGTTGTTCTGGGCATCGCGGGGCGCATTCCAGCGAGGGACCAGGTAGGCGAGGGAGCCGTTTAGCCCGGCCGCCACGAAGAACACCACCCCCCACCACTGACCGAACGCCACCACCAACGCTCCCGCGATCACGAAACAGACCGCGGCAACGCACCGCGCGACTGCCACGCCCTTAATATGACGCGCCCCGAACGCCGTGAAGGTACCCCTGGTGGCCGATGGAGCCACCGTCGATCGCTGATGCTCAGCCGGGTCGTGCATGGGACTTGCCTCCCTTGATCTTCGGCGCCGGCCACCTTGGCCGGCCACCTTTTTGATCTTCGCCCCGACCAAGCTGGAGATCCACCGTGCGGGCACCCGAATCCGGGGTACGGCTAGCACGGTGCCGTAGTTGTCCGACGGCAAAGACGACCACACCTGGGCCGGCCCTTGACGAGTGAGGCCGAGAGCTGGGAATCGCCGGAACCGGCCGCCCTGACACCCTGCCCGGCCCGCCCGCCAGCTCACGCCGCAACCCAGCGCAGCTGAAGCCGATAGCCAGCCCGAGACTGTCACAGCCGTCGCCTAACATCAGCATGGAACCGAGAACCGCGCCCGCTAACACCAGCTGGCGGCCGGGATCTGGCGCGCTCTGCGCGCGCTTTAAAGACGTAAAGGGAAAGTTCTCACCTTTGGACTAGACAGACAAAAGGGGCTGCTCGACTAGACAGACGTAAGGCTCTCGCAGAAGCCCTTGCTATGTTGCTATTCTGCGCGGGTAGTTGCGCTGGTGCTCGTCGCCGAGTTCCCGCACTCGTTGGTATTCGCGCTCGGAGAAGGTCGTGCGCCAAGGTTTGCGCATGCCGGTAATGACCGTGATCGCGGGCCGTTGCAGCCCTCGCCTCGTTAGCTCGCCGTGCGAGCCGTTCTCCAGTAAGCAGAAGAGCCGGAACTGCATACGGCCAGGGCCAGTCAGCCGGATTTCATGCCAGCCGCCCATGGCGCCGTGCATGGCCTCCCACTTGCCGCCTCCCGAGAACCGGGGAGGAGGCGCAGCGGCGACCGCATCCAGCACTGCCGTGAACTCCGCGTCGATCTTGCCGGGACAGCTGTCGAGGAACTCCAGTGCGGGCACCGTCCCGTCAGGTGCTTTGTAGTAGACGATGGCTCACGGCAGCTGCTCACCGGCGGCCGGGCTGGATGTGCTGCGGGCAGTGCGCTGGTCACGTCGCCGCGGAGGCATGGGACAGACCGTAGCGGGCAGAGCCTACGACTCGGCCGCGACGCGCTCTTTCCGGCTGCCTTCAAGTGCAGTCGGCCGCACTCCTTCTGTCGTTCGGGGAACGACGCGCAGGTCGGCGCCGAGTGCATCGGCCAGCGCCGCCATGAGCGGGAACTCGGGGCGCGCCCGGCTCGCCGTGAACAGGCGCCGGACGCTGGAGGCGTTACGGTTGACGCGCCGGGCAAGTTCGGCTTTGGATATGCCAAGGTCAACCCTGAGCGAGTCGAGATCCCGGATCACCGCGTCGGTCTGGGCCAGCTCGCGTGCGGTCCGCTCATACGCCAGGCGGTACTCCGGGTCCTCCAGCCGGCGTGCCCGGCGACGCTCGTGCAAGCTCACGTCGAGCATCTTCGAGTCAGCCATGATCTCTCCTGAGTGTTGCATAGATGATACACATACTGTACCTCCTACGCAACGCTCTGCCGAGGACGAGCATTCCCGATCGCTGGTGGCGTATGGTTCGGACCCGGGTGTTGCTGCGTTGACCTGGGAGGGCATGGTGGCGCTGTGGGAGGAGGCTATGCCTTTCCTGGTGGCGGCGGTCCGGGCTGATGGCGCGGCGGTGCTGGCCGGGGTGCCGGATACAGAAGTCGATACGGCGGCGGGGTGGGCCGTCGTCTGCTCTGGGGCATCCTCGGCGGGCAGGTTGCGGGCGCGCGGTTGCCTGAGCTGCTGGCGCCCCTGGCTGCCAGCCCGGACGATGCCGGCGTGCTGGATGCGCTGGGCGGCGAGGTGGCCGCCGCGCTGCATGACGATGCCCATCTGCAAGTCTCGGCCGCCCAGACGCTGACCGGGTTCTACCGGCGGGAGATCGAGGCCGGGAGCACGGAGGCCATGGTCCAGCTGGGGGATTTCCTGCGAACTCAGGACGATCTTGACGGGGCGCGGGCAGCCTATCAGCAGGCCATCGACTGCGGCGACGTGCGCGCGATGCTCAGGCTGGCGCGTCTTCTGCGGGGAGACGTGGGTGATGCGGAGGGGGCGCGCGGCTGGTTCCAGCGGGTGATCGACGGCGGGGACGCTAAGGCGGCTGCCGAGGCGAGTGTGGATCTCGGGCATCTGCTGGTGATGTTCCAGCATGATGGTGACGGCGCGAGGGCCGCGTTCCAGCAGGCTATTGACTCCGGGCACGCGGAATGCGCGCCAGACGGACACCTGGCACCCGCTGACAGCGGTGCCGCCGGCGATGGGCTGATGGGCCTTCTCGGGGACTATGACGGCATCGTCGCCAGCGGCGAGCGGTCCTGGTCCGCAAGGATCAGCGTCCAGGCCGGCGATCCTGGCAGTGCCGTCATGAAGGGCGCCGGGATCATCACGTCCCTGGCGGCGCAGGCCGGGATGCCGCACTGGCCGGCCGTCCGCGTCGAGGCCGTCCGCGACGATGTGCTCGACGAGGACCTCGCCCGGTCGCAACTGCCCGAGCTGGTATCCGTACCTGAGGCCGCGGCGATCCTCGGAGTGTCGCCACAGCGGGTTCACCAGCTCGCCACCCAGCACGCCGAATTTCCCCAGCCGGCATATGAGCTCAAGGTCGGCAGGCTGTGGTTCCGCGCCGGGATCGAGGCGTTCGCCGAGCGAGAGCGCAAGCCCGGCCGCCCGGCGCTGGCCCGGGCTGCCGGCTAGCGTCGCGAACGTGGGGCGGCCGTCACGCGGTTGCGGTCTCGCCGATCGCGTTCCCAGGCCATGACCGCGATCCGCCAGCGGGTCGCCTTGCGCTTGGCCCCAGCTGCGAGAGCTGATTCATGGCGGGTCCGCCCGGACGCTGCCGCTCGATGACGACCCAGTCGGCCGCTCTTCTTCTGTCGTTCGGGGAACGACGCGCAGGTCGGCGCCGAGTGCATCGGCTAGCGCCGCCATGAGCGGGAACTCGGGGCGTACCTGGCTCGCCGTGAACAGGCGCCGGACGCTGGAGGCGTTACGGTTGACGCGCCGGGCAAGTTCGGCTTTGGATATGCCAAGGTCAACCCTGAGCGAGTCGAGATCCCGGATCACCGCGTCGGTCTGGGCCAGCTCGCGTGCGGTCCGCTCATACGCCAGGCGGTACTCCGGTCCTCCAGTCGGCGTGCCCGGCGAACGCTGCCTGTCTTGACCTCAGGCCTTGGGGGTTTGGACGACAGGCGTGCCCTTGCTGCCGCCAGGCAGATTGGTCATGTCCTTTGCGGGCCTGGATCTCGGCCACGGTGGCCCTTGCCTGCGAGAAGGCGACCGTCATCCCGGATCCCCCGGGTGAGAGCAGCCCGTGGGGATGCCGGCTCGCCCCGGCCAGGCGCATCGTGAACCTGACCGAACCAGGCAGACGACGTGGACGGCGGCCCGGCCGGGCTGGTGGTCGTCATGGTCGCGGTTGAACGGGACAGGTGCCTGGCCCGTGTCTATAGCTGGCAGATCGCCGACGTACCCACCCGGAGAGCTCACATGCGCGTGCCCAGGCTAATCTCAGGCTTTACCATCCCGCTCGTGGCCGCCGTGGCGGCGGCCACCGGCCTCGCCGGAGGCCCGGTGTCCCCGGCGGCCGCGGCCACTGGCGCGGCGGCGGCCCGGGCCAGGCCCGCGGCCACGACCAGCGTGATGAGCTGGGGTGACAACAGCGCGGGCGAGCTCGGCAGTGGCACGCTGACGCCGAGTACGACGCCGGTCGCGCTCGGCGGTTCCGGCGGCATTCAGGCTATCTCGTCCGGCGGGCGGAATGTGCTGGCCCTGGCCTCCTCTGGCACCGTCCTGGCCTGGGGCAACGACACTGCGGGGCAGCTCGGCAACGGTGCCGCCAGCGCCAACGGCGACGCCGAGAACCCGGCCACGGTAAGCGGCCTCACCGGCGTGATGCAGGTCTCAGCCGGAGCGGAGCACAGCCTGGCGCTGCTGTCTGATGGCACGGTCGAGGCCTGGGGCGACAACAGCCACGGCGAGCTCGGCAACGGCACGACCACCAGCAGCGACGTCCCGGTGCCGGTCACTGGCCTGACCGGCGTGAAGTACGTAGCCGCGGGCCAGGAGTACAGCGTGGCGGTGCTGACCAATGGCACGGTCATGACCTGGGGGGACGGTGGCAACGCGCAGCTCGGCGACGGCAAGCTGACCGACAGCGATGTGCCGGTGGCCGTCAAGGGCCTGACCGGGGTGACCGCCGTCGCGGCCGGCGGCCAGCACGTGCTCGCGCTGAAGTCGAACGGCACCGTGGAGGCCTGGGGCGAGAACGACGTCGGCCAGCTGGGCAACGGCGCCCAGCCGGGGGATAGCGCGGTCCCAGTGAAGGTCACGGGCCTGACCAGCGCCGTGGCTGTCTCGGCCGGCCAGCAGTTCAGCCTGGCCCTGCTGGCCAACGGCGAGGTGATGGGCTGGGGTGACAACGGCTTCAACGAGCTCGGCCAGTCGGACAGCTTCCCCGGCGGCATCGGCAGCAGCAACGTGCCGGTCCAGGTTCCTGGCCTCGCGCATGTCACCGCGATCTCGGCCGGCGCCCTGTTCGGCCTGGCCCTGCTGGCCGGCGGCACCGTCGACGCCTGGGGCGACGGGGCGTTCGGGCAGCTCGGCAACGGGACCACCAGCACGCTGACCACGCCCACCGCGGTCAGCGGGCTGACCGGGGTGAGCGCCATCTCGGCCGGCGGAGCCAGCAGCGCCGCCCTGGTGGCGACCGCAGCCCCGGCCGCGCCAGCGCCGGTGCCCAGCATCTGGCAGGCCGAGGCGACCGTCAACCCGCAGGCCACCCAGCTGACCAACAGCGGTTTCGCCGCCGTATCGGCCTCCGGACCCAATGACGCGTGGGCGGTCGGCACCCACTCCGACCTCAATGCGTTCGACCACCCGCTGGCCGAGCACCGGGTCAGCGGCACCTGGACCCAGGTGTCCGTCCCGCAGCCCGCCGGGCAGCAGGCCAGCCTGGCCGGGGTTGATGACCTCACCCCGGGCAACGCGTGGGCGGTGGGGACCAGCGGCGGCCTGACGCTGATCGAGCACTGGGACGGGACCAGCTGGTCGATCGTGCCCAGCCCGGACCCGGCCAGCGGAACGGGCGACTCCGACACGCTGACGTCGATCTCCGGCACCGGCCCCGACGACCTGTGGGCGGCCGGCTGGGACAGCAACGAGGCGAACCAGACGATCCAGCTGCTGTTCGAGCACTGGGACGGCAGCACCTGGACGGCGGTCACCTCGCCCACGCCGGACGGGTCGTTCCAGTTCGCCTCGGGAATCGCCGCGATCAGCCCGGACAACGTGTGGGCGGTGGGCACCGACCGGAGCGACGGGGCGAAGACCCTGTCCGCGCACTGGAACGGGACGGCCTGGTCGATCGTGCCCACGCCCGACATCAACAACTCTGGCGACCTGAACCAGCTGACCGGGGTCAGCTCGGACGGCGCCGGCCAGGTGTGGGCCTCGGGCTTCGCCGACGATGCCGGGCAGAACTTCCGGGTGCCCTACGTGTTGCAGCGGACCGGCAGCAAGTGGGTGCTGACCAGGGTGCCCAACCCGGGCAGCGAGGGCAGTCAGCTCAGCGGCATCCAGGTGCTGCCGCCGACCGATATCTGGGCTGTCGGTACCACCGAGCAGACCGATGGCGGACAGCTGGCCCTGACCGAGCAGTTCAACGGGACCAGCTGGTCGGTCAGTCCGGCCGCTGACCCTGGCCAGCTGGCCGACCTGTCCGACAACGTGCTGTCGGGTGTGGCGAGTGCGGGCCCGGGCTCGGTCCTGGTGGTCGGCGGCCAGGAGATCCCAGGCCAGGAAGGCGGAAGGACGCTGGCCCTCACCACAACAAAGGGATAACACCCCTGTCTGCGGCAAACTGGGCCCGCCTCGGCAACCGAAGGCACCGAGGCGGGCCCAGTGGCAGGTCGCGGGCGGGGAGAACTGGCCTCGGAGCCCGGCAAGCGAAGGAGCTGCCGTGACCACGACGACACCCGACACTCAGCTCGGAACGGGAGGGCAACCGCGGCTGGCCCCCGGTAGCTGGCGGGTCGATCCGGCACGCTCACATGTGTCGTTTGCCGCACGGGTCGGCGGCCGGCCGGTGCGAGGACGCCTGCCGCTGGCCGGCGAGGTGCGCATCACCCAGCCGATCGAGGACTCAACTGCGCGGCTGGCCGCCAGGAGAGCGCGGTCAGCACCCGGTCAACGTTGCTGGATCGGCTGCTGACAGGACCCGGTTTCCTGGACGCGGGCACCTTCCCAGAGATCAGCTTCCGGTCCGGGCTCCTGGTCTGGGTCCCGACCGGATGGTGCGCCGTCGGCCGCCTCCAGGTCAAGAACACCGAACATGAACTGGCGTGCCAGCTCGATCTGGACCTTCCCGGCACGCAGCCAGGCGGCCCGCCGCGCCTCATCGTTGCTAGCAGCTGGGTCATCGGCTCAAGGTGCATAACCAGCCAGTGGGTCCCGGCACTCGGCGGTCGCATCGCGATGAAGTAATCACTTTCCCTCGGACTAGGCATATGAGCGGCTGGCGTCATCCACCGTCCCTCCGTGCCGGTCGCTTGCCGTCGCCTGCGGCCGTCCCCCGGCGGCCTCTTCCGGATCCGTCGCATGCATCGCACCCTGTAAACCCGGATCCGCCCTCACCCATATTGATGATCAAGGAACGCCTGCTGAGCATCTGGCTGGCATACAAGCGTTTGACCGAGCTTTCGTTTCCGCGGCTCCTGGGACTGGCTTACGTGATTCTCTTGATCATGCGCGTCGCCCACGCGTTGCACGCGTGATCTGCATCGCCGACGTCACGTTGTTGCTCTACGCCCGGCCGATCTTCTCCACCGCCTGTCGCCGTTCCGGATCGCTGGCGGTGACCCGCTCACCCACTTGCTGGCCCGGCGCCAGAAGCACCCGGCGATCGGGAACGGCATTTCACGGCGGCTGGTCACTACCCGCAGCGGCCTACCTGGCAGAGGTGGATGACGAGGGCTGGATGCAGGCGAAGTTCAGCCGGAAACGGTTACCTCATGCCATAGGCCGCCGTTCAAGTTGACGTTATTGCCGTGGGCCTGGCCCGGGGCGGTATCAGCGACGTAGGTGTACAGGGGATGGCCGTTGTAGGTGGCCTGCGTCGCGCCATCCGACCGCTTGATCGTGCCCAGTCGGCCGGTCACGCCCGGGCCAGCGGCCGGGGTCCCGGTCACCGGCGGCCAGTAGCCGGCGCATGCCCCGTTGCAGTTCGATTTGGCCGGGGTATCGAGAGCGAACCAGTACACCGTGAACCCCTCGGCGTTGGTGAGCACGGTCACGCCGCCGATCTTCGCCGTCTCCAGGGCGCCTGCGGCCGACGGTCCGGGGCCGCCCGCCCCGGCAACGGCGACGCCTAGCAGCACCAGGGCGAGAACAGACGCCGCGGCGATCGTCCGCCCGGCACCCGGAATGCCCGCCTGCAGCCTGGCCAGCACGGCACTGCGGGACGCCACTGGCGCGGCCGGCTGGCGTTGCGCGGCGGGGGAAAGGGCGAGGGCTGCGAGCGCCGCGAAGGCGCCTACCTCGATCACCCCTGCGACGATCCCCGCGGTTGTCCGGATCTCCTTGAACCCGAACAGACCGGTCCACAGCGACAGGAGGTAGCCGCCGAGGGTCGAGACGACAAACCCGGCGCCGGCCGCGGCAGCCAGCCGGCTGCCGGACGCCAGCACGACGGCGGCGAGGCCGAAGGCGGCGATCACCTGGAGCAGGAAAAGCCAGCCGATCACCGGAATCGACCGGTAGACGGTCAGGTACAGGTCAAGATGGATCGCCCCCGTCGCGGCGAGCAGCCCGGCCCCGGCTACCCGAGACCCGAGGTGCTGCCAGTTGAGTCCCGTCCGCCGTGTTTTCTCCATGACCACTCCTACGCTTCTTGTCTGCCCGCTGGTTCACCCCGGAGAGGGCCGGTTTCACTAATACGCTCCGCACCGGCCGCCGGCGTGCGCTTCGGGTCATCGGGTCGCTCGCCTGCCGATGGTGCAGGGGTTTTCGGTCGTTGGTCCTGGTTGCCCGGTCCGGCCGGCGGTGGCCAGGACGGTCACGGTCAGCAGTATGCCCAGGGCGGCGGTGGCGGTGTCGGGTGCCGTGAAGGGGGCGTGGAAGCCGGAGGCGGCGGCTTGCGGTGCCGACGCGGCGCCGATCAGCAGTGCGGCCAATCCTGACCAGCGCCGGCTGCCCTGATACCTGCGCGCGGTCCACAAGCTCAGTGCGGCCGCGGCCAGGCCGGCCGCGACGAGCCCCGCGGCCGGCCCCGCGTGCCGAGCTGTCACCAGGACGAGGCCGCATCGGATTAGGTCCAGGCCTGCCGCGCCGAGCAGCATGACAGCGATCAGGCGCCGGCCCGGCCGGATGCCCGCCGCCGGCACCGTCCTCCCGCCGTCGGCGTCGGCTGCCGGGGCGTCCCCGGGCAGGTGGCTATTCATCATTACGCGGCCGCGTGCTGCTCTTGCAGCTGCTGACGGAGGGCGTGCAGCGCGTAGTGCAGCCGTGATCTTGCCGTACCGGGCGGTATCCCGAGCTGACGGGCGACCGTGGCCAGGGTTCCCCCCCGGTAGAAGGTCTCCACCAGCACGGTCTGGTGCGCGGGCGATAGGTGCTGCAGGGCGTCGGAAACAAGTTGCCGGTCCAGGACCTGCTCTAGCCGGGTATCGTCGCGGACGTCTTCGGCGGGCTGAGCTTGCACGGTGACCGGCCGAGACCGTGCGGCCCGGTCAGCATCGGTCAGCAGGTTGCGCGCGACGCGGAACAGCCATGGCCGGATCGGCCGGTCGTCGGCGCTCAGCTGCGGCAGGTGACGCCAGGCCCGGATGAATGTTTCTTGTACGATGTCATCGGCGTTCGCCCGGTCCGGGCAGAACTGCTGGACGTAGCTGTGCAGGGCCTTGGCGTGAAGCGAGTACAGCTGGCGGACCGCGGCATCGGCATCGGCGTTGCGGGGCAGCTCGCCGCCGGTAGCGCGCGGCGCGGCTGAATGAATGGAAGACATAACTACTAACACGCATAGTAGACGTTTGGCGTTCACCGCGGCCGCCGTCAGATACGGCAGAGGCCGGCGCCGGCGGCAGCCGGGCCGCCCCGGGGGGAAGACGCGGCGAGGCTGGCGGCCGGCCTCGGAATCTGGGTCGGCAGCCGGGGGAATCGGGTGAACCAGCGGCTTGTTCTATCCGTGTTAGTAGGTAGTGGCGGGATCCTGCGGCGCGGGCATGTCCGGGAGTCGAAGATGCGTCAGTTCGGTGAGCTGGAAGCCGTGATCATGGACCGGCTGTGGGAGTGGGGCCGGCCGGCGCTGGTCCGCGAGGTGGTTGACGACCTGCACGATGACCGGGCACTCGCCTACACCACCGTGATGACGGTAATGGACAACCTGTACCGCAAGGGGTGGCTGCGGCGGGAACGGGACGGCCGCGCGTGGCGCTACGAGCCCACCGGCTCCCGGTCTGGCTACACCGCGGCGCTGATGAACGACGCGCTGGGCACCAGTTCGGACCGGCGCACGGCGCTCGCCCATTTCGCGCTCCAGATGAGCCCGCACGACGCTGCGCTGCTGCGCGAGGCGCTCGACCATGCGGGCCGCGAGCCTGAGGCAGGCGAGGCCCGGTGACCATTGCCGCGGTGCTGGTTGCGTACGCGGCCCTCGTCGGCACGCTGGGCTCCAGGATGCTGGGCCAGGCCAGCTGGACGGCCCGGGCGCCGCTGCTGGCCATCGTCACCTACCTGGCCGCCGGATGGTCGGTCGTTGCCGCCCTCGGGCTGGCTGGCCTGACGCTCGCGGTACATGCCCCCGCCATCAGCGGGGGGCTGAGTCACCTCATCGGAGCCTGCGTGCTGCGGCTTCGCGCCACCTACGGAACGCCGGGCGGTGCCACCGTGGCCGGGCTCGGCCTCACCCTGGCAGGCGCTGTCGCGGCCCGCACCGCGCTTACCGCGCTGGCCCATCTGCGCGCCGCCGGGCGCCAGGCACTGCAGCACGCGGAGACCGCGCGGCTGGTCGGCCATGCCGAGCCAGCCCTGGGGGCCGTGCTGGTGGAACATTCCGAGCCGACCGCCTACTGCGTCGCCGGCCGGCATCCGACGGTGATCCTCACCACTGGCGCGGTGCAGGTGCTCGATCCCGCCCAGCTGGACGCGGTCCTGGCGCACGAGCGAGCCCACCTGGCAGGCCACCACCACCGGCTGATCGCCATGGCGCAAATCGGCCACCAGGTGCTTCCGTTCCTTCCGCTGATGCGGGACGCGGACGCGCAGGTAGCGCGGCTGGCTGAGATGCACGCCGACGATGCGGCGACACGGGCCCGCGATCCACGGTCGCTCGCCACCGCCCTGGTCGTTCTTGCCTCGGCCGGCCGCCCCGCTCCCGCCCTCGCCGCGGCTGGCACCGACGCTGTGCAGCGGATACACCGGCTGCTGGGCCCCGCCGAGCCATTGGGCCGCGCCCGCCGGCAGCTGCTCCGCATCGCCGCCGCCGCGCTCGCCCTGACGCCGCTACTGCTGGCGCTGGTCCCAGCCGTACTCGCACTCGCGCTAGGCCGGCTCCCGACTGCCTAGCAGACCAGCACAACCCTGGCCCGCCAGGCCCGGTTGCAGTCGCTGTCCAGCACTACTCCTGGCCTGCCGCGTCCAGTGGCACCCCCCGTCCAGCATGACACCTGGCCCGCCATGCCCGGTTGCGCCGGCCGTCCAGCTGGTCCTGTTTCGCTGCGACCGCCGGCGGCAGCGCCGGCCCGGCAGTCGGCAATGAACAACATTCCGGCCAGCCTCGTGTTGCCAGGTATGAGGATCCATCCCCAGAACCGATTGCCCAGCACGCCCACCGGACGGCAGGACCGCCCGACAAACACCCCGGCCCGCCGCCGCTGGCGGCCACGGCGCCGCCGGGACCGCGGGAACGCCCGGCCCGGGCCCGGCACAGCCGCCGTCCGGGGCCAGACCGCGGCGGTGCAGATCATGGCCGGCGAGATCAAGCCCGGCGAGATCACGCTCGGCGAGCCCGCGGCCGTGCAGACCGCGGCCGTGCAGACCGCCAGCGGCGAGACTGTGGCCGCCGCCATGCAGCTGGCGATCGGGCTTCTGACCGCAAGCCTGGACTCGCCCGCGCTCGAGTCATGGGCGGTCGAGGCGCTCACTCCGCACGACGCGGACGGCATGGCAACTTCATGGCCGGCTTGCACGTGGTCTCCGAGCTGCTGCTGCACGAGCTGTGTAAGGCGACGGGAGAGCCGCCGGAAGCCACCCTGCAAAGGCTTGCGTTCCTGGCGGAGCGCTGGCGGGGGACCTTCTCGGTCGGCTAGAGCACGAGCAGCCACCGAGCAGGAGCAGCCACCAACTGCCGCCCGCCGCCCGTGTAACTGGTCATCAGCTGCCGTGATGAACGGCTGCTAGCTCCTAACCGTGTTAGTAGAAGAGTCGGCTGAGGATCACCGGGGAAGCCCGGGACATGCTCAACCGGATAGTGGCGACGACGACTGTGTCGCCGCGAACCTGAGGAGCTGGTTAACTTGGCGGATCTGTATGCGACCGCGACTGGTCTTATCGAGCGCTCGGCGGCTGCATATGCGTCCGGGGTGCCGGAAGACGCCGCAGACGATGGCTTTTTCGGGCCTGCCAGCGTCGCCTGGCAGGTGAGCGCTGACCTGGCCTCGCCGGTGGCCGGGCTACGGGCCCTCCTGATGCAGGCGCTGCATCCGCTGGCGATGGCCGGTGTCGATCAGCACAGTGGCTGGCGCCGGGATCCGGCAGGCAGGCTCGCCGCCACGTCGGCGTACCTCGCCACGATCACCTTCGGCGAGCGGGGCGCAGCCGCGGCGGCCGCGGCCCGGGTGCGCCGCGTCCATGATCATGTCCGCGGCGTCGACGCGGACACCGGCCGCCCGTACGCGGCGGGCGATTCCGCCCTGCTGCTGTGGGTGCACGCATCCCTGGTCCAGTCCAGCCTGGCGGCCGGCCAGGCGTTCGGGACGCCGCTCTCGGCGGAAGACAGTGATCGC
>Ga0302184_10002098_pt1 | contig 12756 bp, 14 predicted proteins | sample I_Palsa_N3_3_FD_200233 | JGI IMG/M metagenome (GOLD analysis project Ga0302184, IMG submission 200233) | Peat permafrost microbial communities from Stordalen Mire near Abisko, Sweden - I_Palsa_N3_3 | ecosystem: Environmental > Terrestrial > Soil > Palsa > Peat permafrost | place: Sweden...
GCACTTCCTGGAACCAGTGCGGTCGACCGTTGTGCACCAGCGAGATGACCCTTCCGACGGCGCTGATCAGCATGAGCCCGGCCAACGCGCGGATCTCGCCGGCGCGGATGGGCGACCGGCGGGCGGCGCGTAGCCAGGCCACGCCGTATCCGGCGAAGTAGGCGTTGTAGAACCGCTCGCGGGAATCGACCGTCGCGTTAGCGTCCGTGGCCCCGGGAACCGAGTTGACGCCCAGCGCGAGATGGTAGATACCGATGGCGATGCAGGAGATTCCGGTGAACCCGGCCAGGTTCTTCAACTGGCGGCCGGTTATGTCGCGCATCCCGCCACGGTAACTCTGGGCCGCCCTACGTGACGGTGTCTTTCAGATACGAAGCCAGGCCGAGTTTCTCAACGAGTGTCAGCCAGTCGGCCGCTGAGATCTCGCACTCGGGCGGATCGTGACGACGCGCACGTTGCCGCTCCACGAAAACCACCGCGTGAGCCCGTCGAAGTTGCGACATCCGATGGTCAGCGCCGGCATGCCGGGAACACACAAACTCACCCAAGATGGTCGCGCAGGGCACCTGCACAACATGGGTCAAATGCCCCATGTTTTCTGCCACCGCCCAGCGCACAATCAACAATAGGCGGGGTCCTGTGTGGCCGCGACAAAAGGGGCACACAACATGAATATCGACGGCACCCTGAAGAGGATCATTGCCGGCGCGCTGCTGTCGGCCGGCGTCGCGACGGCCGGTCTGGGCTTGGGCGCAGGCGCCGCCGATGCCAGACCCACCGGCCCGCATCAGTGGCGCCCAGGGGACTCCATGCAATACCAGACCGCCCCGTGGTTGGCGCAACACACCGGACCAGGCACGGCGTACTCATGGGACATGAATATCTGCCACACCTGGTATTGGCTCGCGAGCGACAAGCAGGGCAACGTTCCTTATAACGGCAAGCTACCGAGCGGTGTGTGGGACGGGGAAAATCCGCCGGGTCCGGTGGCTCAGGTGCCTGACTACCCGGGTCTGTAACGACGTCAGCCCCGCGCTTGGGGCGCTGTGAATAGGCTGATCGAAGGGTCGGCTTGGCCTGGTTTGCCGCGCAGGCTTCCCCGGGTACTGGGGTGTTCGAAGTTCACCTGCGACGGGTCGTTCTGGTAGGCCCAGTCCGCCACGATCGTGCGTTGACTGAACTTCCAGCGGCCGTCGTGCTTGGTGTAGTTGTCCAGGTACCGGCCGCCGATGATGACGTCTACGTCGTGCTCGGGGCCGGCGAAGGTGTGAAACACCAGGCAGTAGATCTCGCCGCGGCCCGTTTCACCTTCGATCACGAAATTCGTCGTGGTGATGTTGTGTTGCGAGACAAGCACATACGGTTCCGCCGCCTGCATTTGGGCGATGAACTGTTCGACGCCGCCCGTCGAGAACGAGCCGTGCGAGTCGGTCGCATCGGGGTGGTACAGGCCTCGGAGCGCTTCATAATCGGCGCGGTCGACGGCCCGGCAATAGGCGGTGACGAGCTGATGCAGTTCGTCCCGGGCGAGCATCAGTGCCAACCTGGCCTCATCCACCACGCCACGATAACTCGGTGGTTATGCGCTGGGTATTGTCTCAACAATCGACCATCGGTCTTAGGGTGTTCAGCGGGAGGAAGGTCGGCGACATTGAAGCTCTGGCTCGCACAAGATTCTGAGGCCGATAAGCTATTGGGCGAGAGCCCGTTCGCACTGCTCGTCGGGATGGTCCTAGACCAGCAGATACCCCTGGAGCGTGCGTTCGCGGGACCGAAGACCATCGCCGATCGAGTGGGCGGTCTCGACCCGGCGGAGATCGCCGACTACGACCCGGGCAAGTTCGCCGCTTTGTGCTCGGAAAAGCCTGCGATACATCGTTTTCCGGGATCGATGGCCAAACGGATCCAGACGCTGGCCCAGATCATCGTCGATGATTACGACGGCGATGCTGCCGGGTTATGGACCACAGGCGACCCCGACGGACCGGAGTTGCTGCGGCGGCTCAAGGGTCTGCCTGGGTTCGGGGAGCAGAAGGCTCGAATTTTCCTGGCGCTGCTCGGCAAGCAGTACGCGGTGACGCCGAAGGGGTGGCGGGCCGCGGCCGGCGATTTCGGCAAGGCCGGCACTCACATCTCGGTCGCCGACATCGCCGACCCGCGTTCGCTAGACAAGGTGCGGTCGTACAAGAAAGAAATGAAGGCCGCTAAATCGGCCCAACAGAAGTGAACGGAAGGCAGCAACGTGAAGACACATCTGAATTGCCCGTGTGGTGAGGCGATCATCGGCAAAGACGAAGACGAATTGGTCGATCTGACTCAGGCGCACCTGGCCAGCGCGCACCCCGGCCTCGACTACGACCGGGACGCAATCCTCTTCATGGCCTATTAACGCGGCATGGCGTACTAACGCCTGATCCGCCGACGCGCACATGACGATGGGTGCGCGCCGGCGTGCCATTGCCAGGGCTCACGGCACCAGGGTTCAGGGCACCAGGGCTCAGGGCACCACCGTCGAACCGATGGTGGGCATGAACTGGCACTGCTTGTCCTTGGTCGAGACCTGCCCGAAGATCGTCGACATGATGCTGCCCGATCCGGTGTCGACGGTGGCGACCAGCGTGGTCGGGCCCTGCGGGTTGATGTCCGCCTGCGGCTTGAGAGTCGCGCTGCCCGACTTGCCGCTGGTGAGGTTCACCCAGGTGACGTTCAGCGGCAACTTCTGCACGTCGGCGGGTCCGGGCGTGCCGATCGCGGTGAACACGTAGGCCGTCTGGCCGGCGCTCGGACCCGGCGCCGGGATCTTGGCGGGTCCGGCCACCGACAACGCGGGCGCCATCACGGTGCCGCCGTCGGCGCCACAGTTGTTGCTGATCGACGGATACATGAAGTCCTGAGTGGGCGGTGAGTCCGGGCTGTAACCCGGGGCCGCGGCCGCAGGAGCGGCGGCCTCACCCGCCGGAGCCGGTGCGGGGGCAGCGGCAGGCGCCGTTCCGGCGGGTGCTGCCGGTGCCGGAGGTGTCGCCGCCACCGGGACGACGTTCGCTGGAGCGGGGGCAGGTGCTCCCTCGGGCGCGGGGCCCGCGGCGTGCACCGGGTCGATACCGGTCGGCAGGTGTGCCTGCGCGCCCGGTACCACTCCCGGCGGGACGACGTGCGCCGTTGAGGCAGCCTGGTTCACCGACTCCGCGACGCTTTTCGACTGCTCCGATGCAGATGGGTCGCGACTGAATGCCTGGGCGGCGGCCATCAACAGCTGGGTCGCCTCCGCCGGGTTGCCCGCTGCCTCCTGGATGATCGGGCTCAGCTCGGTCAGTGCAGGCAGGCCCGGCAGTCCTGGCATGCCCGGAATCTGCTGAGCGGGCATCGGGGCAGGGGGTGCCGCCGGGTCGGCGGCCACGGTGGGGCTGAGCGCCACGGCGGCACTGGACGCGATGGCCGTGGCGGCGACTGCGCTGATGAGATTCCGTGCGATGAACATGATGTTCTCCCGGTCGTTGGTGTTGGGTGGCCGGCTAGCGCAGCCGCGCTAGCCGGCCAGGACGTGCATCAGGGCAGCGCGGACACCGGGAACAGCGACGTCCCCACCGCGGCCGGCGCCGTTGCTGCCGGAGCGGCGGCAAAAGCCGGCAAGGCTGCGGCCGGCAGTCCTGCGGCCGGCGCGGCAACAGCTGGTACGCCCGCCGCGCTGGCGAGCCCACTGCTGAGCGGAGATCCGCCGGTGAACAGCGAGGCCAGGTCACCGGGTAGCGACACCTGCTGCGGCAACGGGAACGGCAGCCCCGGTATCTGCGGCAGGTTGAGCTGCGCCTGCGGCAGCATCCCTGCGGGTCCGGTCGCCGGCGCGGCCGCGGTCGGAACGGCCGACGTCAACCCGGGGATTCCGCTGAGCGGTGTGGTCGCGGCCGGAACCGGCGACGTCAATCCAGGAATGCCGGTCGTCGGCGCGGTCGAAGCAGGGACGGTCGGCGTCAACCCCGGGATCCCCAGCGTGGGTGCGGAACTCGCCGGTGCGGTGGCTCCGGGAATGAGCGACGAAGCTCCGGGCAGGGTGGAACCGGTGGCGGCTTGCTGCGGCATCTTGATCGATGCGCTGGCCAGCGGCGGCGGCGTGGCCGGCTGTCCGCCCAGAGCACCCGCGAGGTTTTGCAGTGCTTGCGGCGCTTGGGCCGCGGTGCCAACGAGCTGCTGGCCGATATCGGGGGCGGGCAGTGGTGCTGGGTCGGCGTGGGCGGTGCCCATCAGACCGCCGATGAGCATGGCGGCCGATGAGCCCACCACGATGGTGGTGGCTCGTAGGAACATCCGAACGTTTGACATGACTCTCCCTGGTGGTGGATGACAGGCGTCGCGGCTGATAGTTCGCCTGATATGGAAGTGACTCAAGTGACACGTGTGGCATTTATGCGACCGTTATGGAACCGAGCGGCAGCGGTGACCGAAGCGCACGGCCTCTGGGAAGACCGGCGCGCGTCGGCATCCCCGTTAAAGTCGTCCAGATAGACACCACCTCGGCCGCTCCGTCGGCAGTCACCAACCGGTCGCGAGCGATTTCCGTGAGCAGGCTCGGGCCGGTGCTATTGGTCGTGAGTGTCGCTGCACGGCTGGCGTGGACGTATCTCGCACCCAACGGTGCAAACTTCGTCGACCTGCACGTTTACATCGGCGGCGCCGCCACCATAGATCATCCGGGCAGCCTCTACCGCTACGTCTACGCCGACCAGACGCCCGACTTCCCGCTGCCGTTCACCTATCCGCCGTTCGCCGCCGTGGTCTTCTACCCGCTGCACCTGCTGCCGTTCGGCCTGGTCGCGTTCTGCTGGACGGTCGGGACGATGGCCGCGCTCTACGGCGTGGTGCGGGTCAGCCAGCGTCTGCTCGGCGTGGCGGCCGGTGAAGGGCACCGGTTGGCGATGCTGTGGACGGGGGTGGCGATCTGGCTCGAGCCGCTGCGCAGCACCTTCGACTACGGCCAGATCAACGTCGTGCTCGTGCTGGCCGTGCTGTTGGCGGCGTTCACCACCCGGTGGTGGTTGTCGGGGCTGTTGATCGGGACGGCCGCCGGGATGAAGCTGACGCCGGCGATCGCCGGCCTCTATTTCGCCGGCGCCCGCCGATGGGGCGCGGCAATATTCTCAGCGGTCGTCTTCTTCGCCACCATTGCGGTGTCGGCGCTGGTCGTCGGCGATCAAACGCGTTACTACTTCACCGACTTGATCTTCAAGACCGACCGGATCGGGCCTATCTGCACGATCTTCAACCAGTCCTGGCGGGGCGGTGTCTGCCGGATCTTCGGCCACGACGCCGGCTACAGCCCGGTGGTGCTGATCGGGATCGGGTTCACCGCAATACTTTCCGTGCTCGCCTGGCGCGCATTGAGCACCCGCGGCAGCGAACAGCTCGGCCCGCTGCTGATCGTTGAACTGTTCGGGCTGTTGCTATCGCCGATCTCCTGGACCCACCACTGGGTGTGGCTGGTGCCGTTGATGATCTGGCTGCTGCACGGGCCGCTGTCCGACCGCCGCGGCGCACGCATCCTGGGCTGGACGTGGCTGGCGCTCACCATCATCGGCGTGCCGTGGCTCCTGAGCTTTGCCCAGCCGACCATCTGGCAGAACGGCCGGCCCTGGTATCAGGCCTGGGGCGGGCTGGTCTACATCGTGGCGACGCTGGCCACCCTGGCCTGGATCGTCGCGAGTGGGAGACGCGCGACTACTCCGCGACAATCGCGTCGATATCGTGCGCCATGGCCACGTCCTTCTCGGTGATGCCGCCTTCGGAGTGCGTTACCAGCGCGAAAGTGACTGTCCGCCAACGGATGTCGATGTCGGGGTGATGATCCTTCTCTTCAGCGCGCTCCGCCACCCGGCGAACCGCCTCGATCCCGGACAGAAACTCCGGAAACTTCACCGACCGGCGCAGAGCACCCTCTTCGTGTTCCCACCCGTTCAGATCAGGCAGTGCGGCGTCCACTTGCTCATTCGTTAACACAGCCATATGCCCGACCATACCGCTAGAGCCACGAAGATTTTCTGCTGTCGCGAGGCGGCCCATTGTGCGGCCGAAACGCGATGGCATCCGTCACCACAAGAGAGGATTGATGGATGAAGATTTTGTCGCCGGCCGTCGGGGCGGTCGTCACCGCTATCACCCTGTCGGCGTCGGCACATGCCGATCAAGGTGGATTCCTCGAGATGCTGGCCGACCATGGTGCACCGGCAACTGGCGCCGAACAGGGTGCACTGCTTCATCTCGGTAACGCGGTCTGCGAAGGCTTCTATAAGAAGGGCTGGTCTGAGCAGCAGGCAGTGTCGGAGATCATGACGCAACTTTCGGATTCCACCCCTAACCGTGCGCAATTGGTTGTGACGGCAGCGCATCTGCAGTTATGCGCCGATGCTTAAGGCAGTTTCGGGCTGAGACCGGACCCGGGCGGTATACCGTCACGGCGATGCCGAACCAGATCGTGGTCGCCGGAGCAGTCGTTGCCGAGTCGAAGGTGCTGATCGCGCAGCGTCTCCGGCCCGCAGAACTCGCCGGGCGCTGGGAGCTGCCGGGCGGAAAAGTCGCCGCGGGGGAGACCGAGCCCGAAGCGCTCGTTCGCGAACTCGCCGAGGAACTCGGTGTCGACGTCGCGGTCGGCCGGCGGCTGGGCGACGACGTTGCGCTCGACCCGACGATGACGCTGCGGGCCTATGCGGCCACCCTGCTCCGCGGCGAGCCGCAACCCCACGATCACGCCGCGCTGCGCTGGGTGTCCGCGGCCGAACTGCACGAAGTCGACTGGGTGCCGGCAGACCGCGGCTTCGTGGCCGCGCTTGCCGTTCTGTTGGCTTAGAAGAGCCAATTTCCCTACGGTTCCGGCGGGTGGTGTGTCAGACCCACGGCCAACGTCACAGCTGCTCAGTTTCGCGATGTATGACCTGCACTGCGACAATCACCGACGTGGATTTCCGAAACGTCGCCATCGTCGCTCACGTCGATCACGGCAAGACGACCCTGGTCGACGCGATGCTGCGGCAATCGGGGGCACTGACCCACCGCGGCGACGACGTAATCGAGCGCCTGATGGACTCCGGTGACCTGGAGAAGGAAAAGGGCATCACCATCCTGGCCAAGAACACCGCGGTGCATCGTCAGCACCCGGACGGCTCGATGACCGTCATCAACGTGATCGACACGCCCGGGCACGCCGACTTCGGCGGCGAAGTCGAGCGCGGGCTGTCCATGGTCGATGGAGTGCTGCTGCTCGTCGACGCGTCCGAGGGCCCGCTGCCGCAAACCCGGTTCGTGCTGCGTAAGGCGCTGGCTGCGCACCTGCCGGTGATCCTCGTCGTCAATAAGACCGACCGTCCCGACGCCCGTATCGCCGAGGTGGTGTCTGAGAGTCACGACCTCCTGCTCGATGTCGCCTCCGACCTCGACGCCGAAGCGCAAGCGGCCGCTGAAAACGCGCTCGGCCTGCCGACGCTGTACGCCTCGGGTCGCGCGGGCATCGCCAGCACCACCGAGCCGGCCAACGGCGAGAACCCCGACGGCGAGAACCTCGACCCACTCTTCGACGTGCTGCTCGAGCACATCCCGCCGCCGCAGGGTGACCCTGAGGCTCCGTTGCAGGCGCTGGTTACCAACCTCGACGCGTCGGCGTTCCTCGGCCGACTGGCGTTGATCCGCATCTACAAGGGCCGGATCCGCAAGGGCCAGCAGGTCGCCTGGATGCGCGAGGTGGACGGTCACCCCGTCATCACCAACGTCAAGATCACCGAATTGCTGGTCACCGAGGGGGTGGAACGGACCTCCACCGACGAGGCGATCGCAGGTGACATCGTTGCCGTCGCGGGCATTCCGGAGATCATGATCGGCGACACGCTGGCCGACACCGAGCACGCCCACGCGCTGCCGCGCATCACCGTCGACGAGCCGGCCATCTCGGTGACGATCGGCACCAACACCTCCCCACTGGCGGGCAAGGTGTCGGGACACAAGTTGACCGCGCGCATGGTGAAGAACCGACTGGACTCCGAACTTGTCGGCAACGTGTCCATCAAGGTCGTCGACATCGACCGGCCGGACGCGTGGGAGGTGCAGGGCCGTGGCGAGCTGGCGCTGGCGGTCCTGGTCGAGCAGATGCGCCGGGAAGGCTTCGAGCTCACCGTAGGGAAGCCGCAGGTGGTGACCAGAACCGTCGACGGCAAGCTGCACGAGCCGTTCGAAGCGATGACCATCGACTGCCCCGACGAGTTCGTCGGCGCAATCACGCAGCTGATGGCAGGCCGTAAGGGCCGCATGGAGGAGATGGCCAACCACGCCGCGGGCTGGGTGCGGATGGACTTCATCGTGCCGAGCCGCGGCTTGATCGGCTTCCGCACCGACTTCCTCACCCTGACCCGCGGCACCGGCATCGCCAACGCGGTGTTCGACGGCTACCGGCCGTGGGCAGGCGAGATCCGGGCCCGCCACACCGGGTCGCTGGTCTCCGACCGAACCGGCAAGATCACGCCGTTCGCCTTGACCCAACTGGCCGATCGTGGACAGTTCTTCGTCGAACCCGGCGACGACACGTACGAGGGCCAGGTCGTCGGGATCAACCCGCGCGCCGAGGACCTCGACATCAATGCGACTCGCGAGAAGAAGCTGACCAATATGCGCTCGTCGACGGCCGACGTCTTCGAGACGCTCGCCCGTCCGCTGGAATTGGGCCTCGAGCAGGCGATGGAGTTCTGCGCCGACGACGAATGCGTCGAGGTGACACCCGAGATCGTTCGAGTCCGGAAGAACGACCTGGACGCCAACACCCGAGCGCGCAGCAAGGCCCGCGCGAAGGCTCGCGGCTAACGCGTCGCATTGAGCGTCGACGGGCATAGCGGCCCCGATACCCTGTTGGGCGTGCCGAAACGAGCCCGCCGCGCTTACGCGACCACCGGGTTGCTCGTTTCGCTGCTGACGCTCGCCGGCTGTACCGTCAGCCCGCCGCCCGCCCCTCAGAGCACTGAGACCTCGCGCAGCACCCCTCCGCCGCCGCAGCGCAAGACGCAGATCATCATGGGCATCGACTCGATCGGTGCCGGGTTCAACCCGCATCTGCTGTCCGATCTGTCCGCGGTCAACGCCGCGATCAGCGCGTTGGTGCTGCCCAGCGCCTTTCGGCCGGTGGCCGATCCGGGCACGCCGACCGGTTCGCGCTGGGAGATGGACCCCACGCTGCTCCTCTCTGCAGAGGTGACCAACGAGAGCCCGTTCACGGTGACGTACAAGATCCGGCCTGAGGCCCAGTGGACTGACAACGCGCCGATCGCCGCCGACGACTTCTGGTACCTGTGGCGGCAGATGGTCGGCCAACCCGGCGTGGTCGACCCGGCCGGGTACGACCGGATCACCGGGGTGCAGTCGATCGACGGCGGTAAGCAGGCCGTCGTCACCTTCTCGCAGCCCTACCCGGCATGGCGAGAATTGTTCAGCAACATCCTTCCGGCCCACATCGTCAAGGACGTGCCGGGCGGCTTCCCGGCCGGGCTGGCGCGCGCACTGCCCGTCACCGGCGGCCAGTTCCGCGTCGAATCCATTGACCCGCAACGTGATGAGATCCTGCTGGCCCGCAACGACCGCTACTGGGGACTGCCCGCCAAGCCGGATCTGATCCTGTTCCGCCGGGCCGGGGCACCGGCCGCGCTGGCCGACTCGGTCCGCAACGGCGACACCCAGGTAGCCCAAGTACACGGCGGCTCAGCGGCTTTCGCGCAGTTGTCGGCGATCCCCGACGTCCGGACCGCTCGGATCATGACGCCGCGGGTCATGCAGCTCACGCTGCGCGCCAACGAGGCCAAACTGGCCGACGCACAAGTGCGCAAGGCCATCCTGGGACTGCTCGACGTCGACTTGCTTGCCGCCGTCGGCGCGGGCAGCGACAACACCGTGAGCCTGGATCAGGCGCAGATCCGCTCGCCCAGCGACCCCGGCTACGTGCCGACCGCGCCACCCGCGATGACCCGGACGGCGGCGCTCGCGCTGCTCGAGGCATCGGGCTACCAGATTGACAATGACAATGACACCGAAGGTCCCGGGGAAACCACCCGCGGCCGGGTCAGCAAGGACGGCAAGCCACTGTCTCTGGTCCTCGGTGTCGCCGCCAACGACCCGACGTCGCTGGCGGTGGCCAACACCGCCGCCGACCAGTTGCGCAATGTCGGTGTCGCCGCGACCGTGCTGGCGCTCGATCCCGTCGCGATGTACCGCGATGCGCTGGTCAACAACCGGGTGGACGCCCTCGTCGGCTGGCGCGAAGCAGGCGGCAACCTCGCGACGTTGCTGGCCTCCCGCTACAGCTGCCCGGCGCTGGAGGCGACGGCGGTGTCCACCGCGGCCCCCACCGTGAAGTCGCCGCCGGCACCGAATCCGTCGCTGCCGGCCAAGCCGGCACCGGCCCCTACGTCTGTGACGCCCACCTCGACGCCGGCCGCCCGCGCGCAGGAGCCCGGTGCGTTGGTGCAGGCGCCGTCGAACCTGACCGGTATCTGCGATCACAGCATTCAGTCCGACATCGATGCCGCACTCACCGGCAGCAGAGACATCAATGACGTGGTCAATGCGGTGGAGCCGCGGCTGTGGGACATGTCCACGGTGCTGCCGATCCTGCAGGACACCACGATCGTCGGCGCGGGCCCGAGTGTGCGGAATGTCAGCCTGTCCGGCGCAGTGCCGGTCGGCATCGTTGGTGACGCCGGACAGTGGTTGAAGAGCGGCGCCTAAGCCGGTCAGAACCGTCCGCAACGATTCGGCATTTGCCGAACAAAGTTCGGCGAACTTGCATTCTTAAGGTTGTTCTCAGGTAGTGTGCGGCTCAGTGGTTCAGCAACGAGCCAGAGTGTCAACTATCAACATTCGAGATCGGCCTCGCGAGCAAACGCGGGCGGATCCTCGCACCTTCTTCTGGTCGAAGAACTCCTGTCTATGGAGCCTTCGACCTTCCGTACGCCAAAGGCGGACCGACCAGGGGGCGGCCCGCCTTTGGCTTTTTCGGATCAGTGGTTGTTTCGTATGCACGGCCGTAAAGCGTTGCACTGCTTGAAGATAACCTCAGTCGGACGTCGAGTGGGCGAACACCGTGTCGACGATCTGTGCGAGCTGACGCTTGTTCGGTGGCGCACCGGTCAGCAGGACCGCCTGGTTGATCAGCGCGGTGCCGACGCGAGCGGTGTACGGCGTCAGCGTGGTCGCGTCGATCTCACCGTTGGCCGCACCGGCCTGCAGGATCGATTCGATGATCGCCAGCCGCGGTCCGACCACGGCCTCGGCGAAGATGGCACGCAACTCCGGCTCGTGCAGCAGTTGGTTGATGCTCCCGAGGCCTGGGAACGCGGTTTTGCCGGCGACGACGTCACAGTGCGCAACGAGCATCGCCAGCAGATTGTCCCGCGCCGACCGGTCCGGACGCGGCTCGGGCGCCGGTGGCAGGGCGTATCGCAGCGTCGCGTGAACCAGATCGTGCTTGCTGGACCAACGGCGGTACAAGGCGGCTTTGCCGGTGCGGGCGCGGGCGGCGATGCCCTCCATGGTCAGCGCGCCGTACCCGACTGCGGCCAGCTCGGCCAGCGTCGCATCATAGAGAGCGTCCTCGAGTTCCTTGCCCCGCCGCCGGGTGCGAACCGATGCCGTCTGCTCTGCCATCCGCTGATAGTAGCCATCAGCGTATCTATCGGCAGTGCGAGGCTTTGCCAGATCGTTGATTGTCGCTGCGGCTCAGTCGTTTAACGTCGCAAAATCCTTTGCCGCAGAGCCCGGCGGTATGGTGCCCCCATGCAGGAAACCCCCCGTTTGCTCTTCGTGCATGCCCATCCCGACGACGAGACCCTCACCAACGGCGTCACCATCGCGCACTATGTCGCGCGCGGAGCGCAAGTACAGGTCGTCACTTGCACGCTCGGCGAGGAGGGCGAGGTGATCGGCGACCAGTGGGCGCAACTGGCCGTCGACCACGCCGACCAACTCGGCGGCTACCGGATCGGCGAATTGACCGCCGCGCTGCACGCGCTGGGCGTCAACGGTCCGAGTTACCTCGGCGGCCCGGGCCGCTGGCGTGACTCGGGCATGGTCGGGACCGAACCGCGCAACAGGCAACGGTTCGTCGACGCCGACCAACGCGAGGCCGTCGGCGCGCTGGTCGACATCATCCGCACGTTGCGCCCGCACGTCGTGGTGACCTACGACCCCAATGGGGGATACGGGCACCCTGACCACATCCAGGCCCACGTCGTCACCACTGCCGCGGTGGCGGCGGCCGGCACTGGTGGCGACTATTCCGGTCAACCGTGGCAGGTGCCGAAGTTCTATTGGACGGTCATTGCCCGCAGCGCGTTCGGCGCGGGCTGGGAGGCGCTCGAACCCGACGATCTACGGCCGGAATGGATCGTCCCGCCGCCCGATGGTGAGTTCGGTGAATTAGGCTTTCCGGACGAGAAGATCGACGCCGTCATCGACGACCAGAACGCGCTACCGGCCAAGGTCGCCGCGCTGCGCGCGCACGCCACCCAGTTGACACTCGGCCCGACGGGGCGGGCGCTGGCGCTGTCGAACAACCTGGCGCTGCCCGTCGTGGCGCAGGAGCACTACATTCTGACCGCGGGCGTCGCCGGAGACCGTGACCAGCGCGGCTGGGAGACCGATCTGCTTGCCGGACTCCACCTTCACGAGTCCGTTGCGGGGTAGGCTTCTGGCGACCAGGCAGCCATGGAAGGAGTCCGATGGATCCGGATCTGGACCAGA
>Ga0302184_10002102_pt1 | contig 12744 bp, 9 predicted proteins | sample I_Palsa_N3_3_FD_200233 | JGI IMG/M metagenome (GOLD analysis project Ga0302184, IMG submission 200233) | Peat permafrost microbial communities from Stordalen Mire near Abisko, Sweden - I_Palsa_N3_3 | ecosystem: Environmental > Terrestrial > Soil > Palsa > Peat permafrost | place: Sweden: Abisko...
TCCCGGCCAGGCGGTCGGCACGCTCGGCGTCCGCGTCGAGAACGGGAAGGTCACCGCGGCCGCCGTGCTCGGCGGCAACGGGAAGCTCGAGGCGGTGGCGCCCGCGCGGGTCTCGGCGCTGGCCTCGGTACCCCCGGGCGGGGCGCCCCGGACGGTGACGATCGCCGGGCTCGGCGAGTTCCGGGTGGCCGGCCTGCCGGCCGGCCGCGGCGACGTCCTCGTCACCGGCCTGCCGCTGAGTGACGTTCAGCGCACCACCCACCAGATCATCGTGGTCGAGCTCGTCGTGGCGGCCGCGGGCCTCGTGCTGGCCACCGCGGCGGGCGCGCTGATCATCCGCCGTACGCTGCGGCCGCTGCGCCGGGTCGCCGACACCGCGGTCCGGGTCAGCATGCTCCCGCTGGCCCAGGGCGACGTCGCGATCGAGGAACGGATCGACCCGCGCCAGGCCGCCGACCGGACCGAGGTCGGCCAGGTCGCGGGGGCGGTCAACCGGCTGCTCGATCACGTCGACGCCGCGCTGACCGCCCGCCAGCGCAGCGAGATGAAGGTGCGCCGGTTCGTGGCCGACGCCAGCCACGAGCTCCGTACGCCGCTGACCGCGATCCGCGGGTACGCGGAGCTGACCCGCCCGATGCGTTCTGACGCGCCGGCCCAGATGAGCTACGCGCTGGAGCGCGTCGAGTCCGAGGCCGAACGCATGACCGCGATGGTCGAGGACCTGCTCATGCTGGCCCGCCTGGACGCCGGCCGGGAACTCGCCCGCGACCCCGTCGACCTGACCCACCTGCTGCTCGATGTGGTCAGCGACGCGGTGGCCAGCAGTCCCGAGCACCACTACGAGCTGAAGCTGCCCACCGAACCGGTCACCGTGACCGGCGATGCGAGCCGCCTGCACCAGGTGTTCGCCAACCTGCTGGCCAACAGCCGGGTGCACACCCCGCCGGGCACCCGCGTGGTGGTGATGCTGAGCAGCAACGATCCCGCCACGGCCGTGGTCACCGTGCTCGACGACGGCCCGGGCATCGACGCCGGCCTGCTGCCCACCATCTTCGAGCGGTTCGCCCGCGGTGCCGAGTCCCGGCACCGCGATGCCGGCAGCACCGGCCTTGGGCTGGCCATCGTCCGGGCCATCGTCGAGAACCACCACGGCACGGTCCAGGTCACGAGCCGTCCCGGGCAGACCGCGTTCATCGTGCACCTGCCGGTCCGGCCCGCCTGACCGGGTAGTGGGGTAAGTAGAGGACGCGTGCCTCAAAAGATGCTTGAGGGGCTTCCTCCTAGGTGAAGGAGAGAGCCGAGATGAGCCACGGGGCTGATTACACCTGGATACCCGGAGTCCACGTCGGAGACGATATACCGCTGTGCGAGCGTTGCGGTCATCATGCTGGTTCACATCACAATGTCACTAGCTGCTCGATCCGGGGCCGCTGGTGGCGGCGATGCCGGTGCAACGGCTATCTCAGGTCTGATCTGAAAGGTCCGGTGTCACCTGGGCTCCTCGACACGCCAGGTGACCGCTAGCTGGCTATTGCCGGACGGCTGCCGCCACGGGGGCACCATCACTGCGTGGTGGGCGGCGTATGGATGAGCTTCTTATTGACGAACTCGTCGATCCCCAGCGGCCCGAGCTCGCGGCCGACACCGGATCGTTTGGTGCCGCCGAATGGGAGCTCCGGGCCGCCGAGTTCGGCCGTGTTGATCCAGACCATCCCGACGTCGAGCCGGTCAGCGACATCGGCCGCCAGGCTCTCGTCGCTGCTGAAGACGGCGCCGCCCAGCCCGAAAGCGCTGCTGTTGGCCAGCTCTACCGCCTCATCGGCGTCGGCCACCGAGTAGACCACGGCCGCCGGACCGAACAGCTCCTCGGTGTAGGCCCGCATGTCCGGGGTCACGCCGGACAGCACGGTCGCCTCCACGAATGCGCCCGGCCCGTCGATGCGATGCCCGCCGAGGTGTACCGTCGCGCCCTTGCTGACCGCGTCGTCGATCTGCTCCATCAGGTTGCGCGCCGCCTGCTCAGAGGACAGCGGCCCGTAGCTCGTCGCCGGGTCAGTCGGATCCCCGGTCACGTAGCTGGACATCGCCGCCGTGAACTCCCGCATGAAGTCGTCGTAGACCGCACCGGTGACGATCATCCGCTTGGAGGCGTTACACGCCTGCCCGCCGTTCTCCATCCTGGCCCTTGCGGCCGTCTTGGCCACCTTCGGCAGGTCGGCCCCGTCCAGCACGATGAACGGATCCGAGCCGCCCAGTTCAAGCACGACCTTCTTCAGGTTCTGCCCGGCCACCGCGGCCACGGCCGACCCGGCCCGCTCGCTGCCGGTCACCGATACCCCGGCGATGCGCGGATCGGCGATCATGCCGGCGATCTGCTCGTTGCTCGCGAAGATGTTGATATAAGCGTCGTGCGGCAGCCCGGCGTCGTGGAGTATCTGCTCCATGGCCAGCGCTGACTCCGGGCACTGCGGCGCATGCTTGAGCACGATGGTGTTACCGATCATCAGGTTCGGCGCGGCGAACCGGGCGACCTGGTAGTACGGGTAGTTCCACGGCATGATGCCGAGCAGCGCCCCGATCGGGAACTTGCGCACCCAGGCCGTGCCCGGCAGGTTCGAGGCCAGCGGCTCGTCCTTGAGCAGCGCCGCCCCGTTGTCGGCGTAGTACTGGTAGATGGCGGCGGCGAACCGCAGCTCTCCCAGGGCCGCCTTGGTGACCTTGCCCATCTCCCGGGTGATGATCGCGGCCAGTTCATCCGCGCGATCGAGGTACAGCTGGGAAACCCGGCGAAGGATCTCGGCGCGCTCTTCCAAAGAAGTACGCCGCCACGAGGTGTAGCCCCGTGCGGCTCTGGCCAGCACCTCGCTGATCTCAGCGTCGGTCGCCGTCGGGTACTCGCTTTCCACCTTGCCCGTGGCGGGGTTCACTACCTGGTACATCATCGAGCCTGCCTCCATCGCAACATCGGGTCATCCCATTACACGCCAGGACGGCGCGCTGCGGGATCAGCGGCCCTCCACCAAGGAGGCCGGCGCCAGGCGCGGCGCTACGAACGCACCGGCGGAACGCTGGCGAGCCCCTGACTACGCCTGCCCACTGGCGGTCACCAGAAACGGCCCGGAGACGGTCAGCCCCCATCACTGAAGGTGACTATTCGCGGAGCCGTGTCATGACTTACTAATGGCCAGGACAGCGTGGATCTCAGCTGCCATGTCGTGGACCTGCTGAGTAAGAAGAGTATTCGACGCCAGTTCCGCGGATAGGGCTGCCTCGACATCCTCTATGTGCTTTTCCTGGTCCGCGATAGCCGCCAGAGTCAGTTCCAGGTTTCGCTCGGACCGGTTCGCTGCGGCGGCCACAAGAAATCCGATGAACAGCTCTGCGACCGTCGTAACAAGGTTCAGCGGGAAGTTGAATGCCGTTCCGGTAAACCAGGTCGGCAGGAAGTTAGCGTTGGCGCTGACGATGTGCGTCGCGAAAAGCGCAGTCCACCCGACCACTAGCACGAGCCAGATCATAATATTGGTGGGCCGCCCCATAGCGGCAGATACATAATCCGCTATGCGGTCGAAGATCGATTCTTTGTCTGCGGTTGCCGCTACCGGCGTCATTGTGTTCCTTATAAGTTGATTGGTCTTCCAGCATCAGGGCCAAGCCTGATGGCCACCAGCGGAACGATCGATTCAACATTAAGCGGTCTTGCCGGGACTTGGCTTGTCGCGGGTGGTATTCGCGGCCGGCGCGTCGCCAGCGGTGTTGTCACCGCCCGCCGCGCACCTGGACCGCGGGCTGGGACGCTGATAAATAGCCCTTGGCCCGGTGGTTTGGTGCGGAATCTGGGTGCTGGATTCTCCGGTGAAGGGTTACCCTGGGTTAGCCACCTGAGAGAGGAGGCCGCCATGTGCAGCGGAGATCGCCTGGTAGCGGATTTCGTGGCCGGGACTGGCGCGCGGCCTGGCCTGCCCGCAGTACTCGAAGAGCATCTGACCACCACCGTAGACGGGCTGTGGGTGGTGTGGGCCCATAAGGTGGCCCGGCAAGAAGGCGATCGGTTCATTCCGCTGACCGGCGGTTCCGGCTATCCGGCTGACGCCAGGGCCGAGTGCCGGTTCCGGGGCGCTCACGGCGCCCCCGATCCGGGATGCACGTGCGGTTTTCACGCCCTCTCGAGCCGGAGGTTGCCGGGGCTGCGCGGCCGAAGCGGCCTCAGCGTGCTGACCGTGGCGCTTTCCGGACGCGTGCTGGCCTTCGAGTGGGCCGGCGGAGGAGTGCTGTGGCGGGCCGAGCGGCAGACCGTGGTTCGTATCGAGCGGCCGGCCGGGTTGGACCGGATGGAAGAAGTCCCCGGTCGGCGCCGCCGTCCCGACGATCCCGACGGTCGCCTCGCTGTCCTGCCCGCTGCGGCACCTCGCGATTCGGGGCCGGTGCGGCTGAACCTGCCCGTCTCCGCTCCGGTGCTGCCCGTGTGCCACGACGACGCAGGCTGGTGCGTGGAGTCTCACCTGCCCGGACATTCGCCGGCTTCCCTGGTCCTGGCCTAGAGGTCGCTCGATGATCACGAAGACCGGCCGGAGCCGTCGCGGTCCCGCCGACCTTGGCTAAGCCGGGACGTGGACGAGGACAGACGGCGACGATATCTTATGAGCTAGTCACGTTAATCCGATTCGGTCTGCGGAAATGGGGGGACGGCGCGGTGAGAACTTCGATTGTGGGAGTGCAAGGCGACCTGGTCGGCACGCGCTTCGTGATCGGCGGGGAGCCGGTCACGTTTGGCCGTGAGGAGGACAACGACGTCGTTATTAACGATCCCTCGGTCTCACGGTGGCACGCCGAGCTCCAGCAGGAGGCCGATGGCTACGTCCTCACCGATCGGCACAGCAGCAATGGCACCTGGGTGAACGGCGCCGCGATTACCAGTCACCAGCTCCGGTCGGGCGACGAAATCATTATCGGGGACCAGAAGTTCCGTTTCGAGGTGTCGGATCCGCGAGCCACGATCCAGCGCACCAGCCCGGGGTTGCCCGCCGCGCCGGTCGATCCCGAGTCCGTCTTGAGGGTGATCGTCAGCGGTGGCGGCCCCGTCGGCCTGACCTTCGCGTTGCTGCTGGCCGACCTGATGGGACCGAGGGTGGCCATCAGGGTTCACAACGGCCGCTGGAAGCGCGACGGCGACCAGGTGGTGTGGAAGGGGCCGGAAGAGCGCAACACCCGGCGCCAGCAGGTTGTCACCATTCAGAGCCGCCAGTATCTTAAGCTCCCGGATGAGATGCAGGACCATCTGTTCACCCCTGGTAACTACACCGAGATATGGCCCAAGGGGCCGGACTCCATCGGCGACCACGGCCCGCGCAACATCCGCATCGCTTACGTTGAGGACCGCCTGCTCGACCTCGCTAACCGCAAGCGCGGCCAGATTGAGCTCGTCCCCGAGCCCTTCGACGCCGATTCGGCCCGTGAGGAGATAGCCGACGCGCACGTGCTGGCGATCTGCGAGGGCAGCCGGTCCCGCACCCTCGCGCATTTCTCCGACAAGTTCGGCGCGGCCGATTCGACCTTCTACGGGCTCGACGGCGAGCAGCTCACCGACATGGTGCTTGGGATGCGGGTGAAGTCGCTGCTGCCCGACCCCATGGCGGTCCTGCTGACGGTGGCGCAGAACCGATTCCTGCTGAACTCGCTGCGCGGCGAGGGATTCCTGAACGTGCGGCTCACCACCCAGGAGGCGAAGGAGGCCGTCGGGATCGACCCGATCAGGCAGCTGTTCACCGGCTGCATCCAGACCGACCCCTGCTTGCTTGAGCGCGCCCCGGGCGGCGAGTTCGTCTGTGGCACGCACCACACCTTGTTCCTGCCGGCCTTGCTGCGCGGGTCGGCGTTCTGGTCGCGGATGCTGGAAGGGCTCGCGCTGTTCGGCGTCCCGGAGGAGAACCTGACCGCCGTGACCGCCTTCCAGCTCAACATGGTGCAACGGCCGCGGTTCTCGGCCCGGTTGTTCCCGCGCACCCAGACGACGCCGGGTACGTTCGGCTTCCTGCTCGGCGATGCGGCCAACGCCATCCACTTCTGGCCAGGGCGCGGCTTGAACAGCGGGCTGGCGTCGGCGATCTCCCTAGCCCGGTGCCTGGCTAGGCCCCGGCGCGGCACGACGCTGCGAGACGCCGACTTCGTCCGGCATGAGGCCGTGATGTGCATGCTGCAGTACCGGCACAAGAACCGGGCCTGGCTGCAGATGGTCACCGCCGATGACAACGGTAACTTCCGCGCGATCAAGGACATCGTCGCGCAGGGTGTTGCCGAGGGCGACGAAGGGAACTACGACCGGGATGCCGACCGTGACGCGTTGCTGCGTCGGCTGATCCAGATCCGGGGCCGCTTGACATCGCGCATCGAGGGATTGCCCGACGACGACGCGCTGCGCGCGCACCTGGATTCGCTCAGCGGTCCGCTGATCCATACCCTGCTGGTCAGCGGCCCGTGGGACACCACGAACGTGGGCGGTGAGGAGGTCGATGTCGACTGGCTCTTCACCGAACCGCAACCGGGGCAGTCAGCCTCCAGCCAGTCGCCCCGCCGGCTCAGTGAACCCGACACCGCCCCTCGCTCGGAGCTCGCACACCAGTAGCGGGAGCGAAAGATCACTCAACTTCCCACGGTACGTTGACGGTCATGCCGAACGTACCTGGCGCCATCGAGGCAGGAAAGACCTGGCCGCCGCGCAGCCGGGCACGAGAGGGACCCGCTGTGGTGCGGCTTCTCATTCTCGGCTGGCTGATCGTCGCGGTGCTCGGGCTCGTCGCGTTCCTGCGGCTGGTGGCCTGGGATTCGGTTGAACCGCTGGCCGTGCTCGACGCCCTGAGCCTGATCATCTACCTGCCGGCCTGGGTGGTGGCCGCCGGGGCGCTGATAGCGCGGCGCTGGTCGCTCGCCGCGGCGGCTGCCGTCATCGTCGCCGCCCAGGTGGCGTTCGTCGCGCCGGAACTGCTGGCTGCCGCCCCCGTGCCTACGTGGGCCCGGGATGCCCCGGTGGTGCGGGTGTTCGATGCGAACATCGACCAGAGCCTGAGCTTCCAGACCGGTTACGTGCGGGCCATCGAGCAGGACCGTCCCGACCTGGTCACCCTGGAGGAGTTCACGCCGCAGGCGCTGCAGAGCATGACGGCCTCGGGGGTGCTGGCGGGCTTCGGCTACCGGTGCGGAGCGCCGACCCTCGGCGCGACCGGCTTCCTGATCGCCTCCAGGCTGCGCCTGACCGGCTGCCAGGTACAGACCGTGCTCGCCGGCGGTCAGCAGACGCCGTATATGGTACAGGCCACCTTGTGGACCCCGGGCGGGCCGGTGGCCCTGCGCCTGGTGCATACCCTGGCGCCCTTCCCCTCGACCTGGCCGGAGTGGTCAGCGGCGCTGGCCGCGGTCGGCCGGTCGGTGCGCGTCAGCGGCGACGGCCGCATGCTGATGGTCGGGGACTTCAACGCCTCCTGGGGCAACAGCGGCTTCGCCGCCCTGCTGCACGACGGGCTGACCGACGGGGCCGCGGCACGGGGGCAGGCGACCGACATGACATGGCCGAACGGCGCCGTGGTACCGCCTTTCGTCCGTATCGACCACGTGCTGACCGGAGCACGCCTGGCTGTCACCCAGATCGCCGCCAAGCCAGGATTCGGCAGCGACCACCGCTACCTGCTCGCCACGGTCGCGATCCGGCCCTGAGCTTGAAGAAATGATCGTCGCGCCGACTGCACCCCGGACCCCCGCGGTGACCGGTGAGTGTCTTTTAAGCCGGTCCTTCGCCTGGTCTACTCTGCCCCTGCCCGGGATACTCAGGTTCGTCATCATAACCGGACCACACCAGGCCGAGGCGGCGTCGACGCGTGATGCCGACGACAAGCCCGGCTAGGCTTAGCCACGCTTCAACCTCAAACACTAGCAATGGGCGCCAAAAATGAGCCCAGAGCGCGACCGTCGCCACCAGTGTGGTAATCGTGAGGCTTAGAATCATGGGCATTGCCGCTTCGGACCAGCGGGCCATTCGCGGCCAGTTTGACACGATGGCGCGGCCGGGGACGAAGAAGATGAACACTAGTGCCAGTACGGTTCGAGCCACGCCCACCCGGTCCAGGTGGATGATCGCGATCAGCGACACCGTTACGACAACCGCGAGAAGATCGGTTAGCTCGGCCCACTGTGCCACCGGGTACCCGGTTCGCGGGGATCGACTGGACATCCCCCAAGTCTGGACCAGCATCCAGTTCAGATCAAACTGGCCGCCAACGACGTCGCCCTGACGGCTAGGGACACCGGGCCGGTCCAGGCGGGTGACCAGCTCCAGCTTCCCGTCCGCACCGTCAGCGACGCAACCGGCGTCCGGCCGGGAACATGCGGCACCGGTGACTCCCTGGGCGCGGATCACCGGCGGGTACTCGAAACGATCAAGGACCACGAAGCGCTAACCAGGCGGTAAGCTGTGCAAAAAATCGACAGAACTGTCCAGTTGATTTAAGCTCAGGGGTTTGCGCATGTCCGCTTCCAATACGGATAATTCACCTCTTGTCACTGTCGTGACACCCGCCTACAACATCGCCAAGTACATCGGTGAGGCTGTTGACTCGGTACTGCGTCAAACATTTCGTGACTTTGAGTACCTCGTAGTAGACGACGCCTCTGTAGATGACACTCTCAATGTAATTAAGGCGCACGCACATGATGACCCGAGGTTCCGCCTGGTTGAGGTCTCCCATGGCGGCCCAAGCGCGGCCAGGAACGCGGGGATCCGGGAGGCGAAAGGGAAGTACATCGCATTTCTCGATGGCGACGACCGGTGGCATCCCAAATTTCTGGAGCGGCAGCTCGGGCTGATTCGGTCGTTGCCGCCGAAGGTCGGTGTGGTGTTCTGCCGTTCCCGGATCGTCCTAGAGAACGGCACTCCGATCTTCTTTCAGTGGCACCGCGCTGGCCATTACGACTTTGATGATTTTCTAGTTAACGGCAATCCAGCCCGTAGTGGCAGTTCGTTGCTCATCCGCAAGTCCTGCTTCACGGACGTCGGCGGTTTCGATGAGAAGCTGCGCTACGGCGAAGATCTTGATATGTGGCTTCGTATCGCCGAGAATTCGAAGACGCCCATCCTATGGGGAAGCAAGTACTTCCTGATGGATCTGCGGTTGCGTCCTGGTTCAGCGATGCGTGACCGCGCAGAAATTGAGGCTGCCATTAACGACATGTACGAAACGCAGACGGCCAAGCTGCGCCGGTTGCCTGCGGGTCTTGCTTATGTTCGTCCCGCCCTGATTGCGTTCAAGTACGGCGAAAATGACGACCTGGCCGAGGACTGGGCCGGGCGGGCCAGATCGGTTGGAAGCGGCCAACTGGCCCGGACTGTCCCAGGGATCCGGTTGCTTTTCTGGGATAGCCTGTCGCGGCCGGCCCGCCGTAGGATCCGTTCGGTGCAATACTCCGCCCGGGAAATGATCAAGGATGTCAACCTCCGGCTGCGCGGCAGCCCAGGCGCGTGACGGCCGGCGGGCCGTACCCAGAGATCTCCAGCCATACATCCGAACCCGCGAGTCGTATCGGCTCTCTCACCGGGCAGTTAGGCGGGCGTGGTTGGGGGCAGCGTCAGGGTCGGGAGGGGTGTCGGAGTCGGCGTGGGTGTCGGGGTTGGGGTGGGTGTCGGGGTCGGAGTCGGGGTTGGGGTCGGTCGCCTGGTCGGGGTCGGGGTCGGGGTGGGTGTCGGTTTCTTGGATGGGGTTGGGGTTGGAGTCGGTTTCTTCGATGCGGTCGGAGACGGGGACAGGGAGGCAGGCGCGCTGGCCGGCGCGATAATGCCCGCAGCCGAGGTGGCGGGCGCCTTGGGGGACGCGCGCCTGGAAGCAGACGGAGACGCCGAGGCCTTCCCTCCGGCGGAGGTGCGTGCCGTCGATGGAGGCACCTGTGCTGCGGTCTGACTCTGGGCCGAACCGGACGTGCTTCCGCTGCTAGAGGTCAAGGTAAAAGCGCCTGCTATGAGAAGGGCGCCGATGATGCATGCCAGTACCAGCGGCCGTCCCAGGCGCAGTCGTGACCGGTTCTTTCGCGGTGGGGGCTGACGATGCGCGTCCCCTGGAGGCGGCGCCAGGCTTCTTGAGCTGGCGGTCGGCGAATAGGCCGCAGCGGCGGATGCCCCCATCACGGCCGCCATGACCTGTGTCGATGCTTCCCCGGGCCAAGGCGACGCGTCCGGCGCTTCGCCGAGCACGGGCAACTCGTCCGATGCTTCCCCGGGCCACGGCCACGCGTCCGACGTTTCCCCAGGCGAGGGCGGCACGTCCGACGCGAACGCGGTGCCGGTCGCGGCGAACGCGGGATCTGACCCGGCGAAGGCCTGACCTGACGCGGCATCCTGGGCGAACGTGCGAATGATCGAATCGGGCAGCCAGTTCGCGGTCGGCTGGAGACGGCCCACCGCGGCTAGCAGGCCGCTGGCGGTGGGACGCTGGCTCGGGTCCTTGACGAGGCAGTACTCGAGAAGGGGCCGCATCGCGGCCGGCACCTGATCGAGGCTGGGCTCCTCATGAACAACGCGATAAAGCAGCGCTGCCGTTGTCCCCGTCCCGAACGGTCCCTGGCCAGTGGCGGCGAACGCGAGCAGCGCCCCGAAGCTGAAGATGTCGCTCGGCGGCCCGACCTCGCCGCCCATTGCCTGCTCGGGGGACATAAACCCGGGCGATCCGATCACCGGGCCCGCGCGGGCCAGGGGCGAGGATTCCGCGGCCTGGGAGATGCCGAAGTCGATGACCCGCGGGCCGTCCTGCGCCAGCAGCACGTTCGACGGCGTGAGATCCTGGTGCACGACGCCCGCGGCGTGGATCGCGGTCAGGCTCTCCGCCAGACCCGCGGCCAGCGCCAGCACCGACCCCTCCGGCAGCGGCCCGTGGCGGTCCACCGCCTCGGCCAGCGAAGGCCCGGGCACATAGGCCGTGGCCAGCCACGCCACCGGGCCGTCGATGTCCGCGTCCAGCACCGGAGCGGTGAACACGCCGCTGACCCCCCGTGCTGCGGCGACCTCCTGCCCGAACCGCGTCCGGAACTCCGGATCCGAGGCTAGTTCAGCGCGGACGACTTTCACTGCTACCGGCCGGCCGCCCGGGGACAATCCGAGGAACACCCTCCCCATGCCACCCTCGCCGAGCCGCCTTATGAGCCGGTACGGACCGATCGCCGACGGATCCCCAGGCTGCAACTCCTTCACCATGCTCACCCCACTCGGTACCATTCGCCCCAGCGATGGATCCGACAGGACAACGACGAACACTCGAGACGAAAATTAACACGCTTGTACAGGTTTTTCCTGATCGTTCGGTTATCGCACACAATAAACCCATTTCACCAGAGTAACATACGTCCCAGCAGTTCATATCGTCCCAGCTCAGAGGCCTCACCGTTCGGCCCAACGCGCCCGAACTCCCGCCGCGTCCCGCGCCCGAACTCCCGCCGCGTCCCGCGGTCAGCCGTCCGCCGATCCCCCCCACCGGGCCAGGTCTGCGCCGGTGAGCGGCCGGCCGCGCGATACCGCCGGAGGACACCATCGCCGTCTGTCACCTGCGCACCCACCCCTCGGGGACGTCTAGCTTGCGGAGGACCTGGGCCGGTGCTCCTGCCGCGAATGAGTTCGGCGGGATGGATTTCGTCACAACAGAGTTTGCGCCGATGACGGCGCCGTCGCCGATCGTCACGCCTGGGAGTACTGCTGCGTTTCGCCCCAGCCACACGTTATTGCCCACGGTGGTCGGTCCTTTGTACTGAGCAGCGCCGGGTTCAGCCTGATGGCGGTCATCATCAATGATCGACGCGAATGGCCCAATAAGGACGTCATTTCCAATGGTTAGTTCGTGGTAGGCCTCGATAGAGGTTCCGGAATTCATGTAGACTCGGTCGCCGATAGACAGCCGGGCGCCGGGGTCAACTTTGATAGTCACCGCCACCAGTCCTTCTACCATAAACCTCTCGCCGATATGAGTAGCACCGCGAAGCTGAAAATTCGCCTTGCCGATAAGAATCGGAGCTTTGCCGATTGTGTCGGCGCCGGATATCCGCAGCCGGATATAGCCCCGGCACCTTCTCCTGAGCGTAACTGCCCTGGAGTATCGCTTCCGGAACCACGAAAAACCTACTCGACTGCTAGTCACCTATAAACACCTGCAGGCAAACCTCCGACTGTCGATCTAAAGGGCACGGGCCAAGATGGCCGCCGGGATGGGTGGCCGGTAAGTACCACTCTTCCCAGCGATCGTAAGCGCCGGCCAGCGCCGCGCGGAATAGTACCGGCCGGTCGATCCTGGTGATAAACGTGCGCGCGATGGTTCCCTCGGGACGGTCGCTGACGCATTGCGCGTATACCGTCCGGTAGCCCGCCTCGGCCGCGGCCAGCCCCGCCGCGGCAGTCCAGTTACGGGACTGGCCCATCGGGATGGCGAACTCGCTGGTCTCGACGCCCAGCACCTGGTGCAGCCGTTCCCGGGAGATCTCAAGTTCCCGGCGCGCCTCACCGGGCTCAAGCCGACCGAAGTCGGAATGGGTGACAGAATGGCTGGCCAGCGTCATCCCGCCGTCCTGCAGCGCGCTCAGCCCCCGCCAGTCGAGCGCGATCCGCCGCCAGTCGTCAGGGACCTGCCCGTCCGCCCACCCGGTGACCACGAATGCGGTCGCGGGAATGCCATGATGGCGCAGCACGGGCAGGGCGTTGGCCAGCACGCTGGCCAACCCGTCGTC
>Ga0302184_10002103_pt1 | contig 12743 bp, 15 predicted proteins | sample I_Palsa_N3_3_FD_200233 | JGI IMG/M metagenome (GOLD analysis project Ga0302184, IMG submission 200233) | Peat permafrost microbial communities from Stordalen Mire near Abisko, Sweden - I_Palsa_N3_3 | ecosystem: Environmental > Terrestrial > Soil > Palsa > Peat permafrost | place: Sweden...
GACCGGCCAGCAGCTGCTCACCTACGAGCGGACGCTGCCCGGTGCAATCATGGTCAACCGGACCGCGAAGCGGTTCACCAACGAGGGCGCCAACTACAACGCGTTCGGAGCGGCGTTCCACGAGCTCGACACGATCATGGGCACTTACAAGAACCTGCCGTGCTGGCTCGTGTTCGATCAGGTCTGGCTCGACAAGTACGGCTTCGCCGGGGGCCTCGGCGGGGCGGCGAAGGCGCGGACCGACTGGATCACCTCCTCGGATTCGCTCGCCGGCCTGGCGGCGAAGCTCGGAATCCCGGGCGACGCACTCGAGGCGACGGTCGAGCGCTTCAACGCCAATGCGCGCGACCTCCACGATCCCGACTTCAATCGCGGCTGGAGCGCTCAGGACCAGTGGTGGGGCGACCCGACGCTGCGCGACGGAACGGCGAGAGCATCGCTCGGGCCGCTGGAGACTGCCCCCTACTACGCGATCGAGGTGTTCAGCGGAGCGCTCGGCACAAAGGGCGGGCCGGCGATCGACACCCGCGCGAGGGTCCTCGACCTCGACGGCGACGTGATTCGCGGGCTCTATGCCGCCGGCAACGCCGCCGCGTGCCCGCTCGGAATGACCTACGGCGGCGCAGGCGGCACGCTTGGTCCGGCGATGCTGTTCGGCTACATCGCCGGACGCGACATCGCCGAGCGCGTCGGGCAGAAGCCGTCGGTGCTGGCCGGTGCGAGCACCGGCTCCTGACTCGCGCCGGCAACCAAATTCAGTCAACGACGGTAGAGAAAGGGACAGCGAGAGGATGGAATCGAGCGTCGCGACCGATCCGCGCCAGACCGATGGCGGCGGCTGCCCGGTCATGCACCACGATTTCTCGAAGCAGGCGAACCTGGGGGGCTACTGGGCGCTTGCCAACGAGCTGCGGGAAGCGTGTCCGCACTTCTACAACAAGTACACCGCCGACAACGGCTACTGGGTCTTCACCCGCTACGACACCGTCCAGGACATCTACAAGACGCCCGAGGTTTTCTCGAGCGAGTCGATCACGCCGTGGGAGCCCAATCCGATCTACCGCTTCGTGCCGACCCAGATCGATGCCCCGGACCACATCAAGTACCGGCGAATCCTGAACCCGTGGTTCTCACCGACGGCGATGGAGTCAGCCGCGCCGACGATCCGGGAGATCTGCCGCAGCTACATCGAGCCGCTTGTCTCGAGGGGCCATTGCGAGTTCGTCAACGACTTCGCGCTGCTCTACCCGACCGCCGCCTTCCTCAACGTGATCGGGGTGCCGACCCACTTCACGCAGCTGTTCGCAGGGTGGGTCGAGGACTTCTTCAGAGGCTTTGGGGGTGACCCCGCCGGCCTCGAGAAGATGTCCACCGCGCTGAGCGAGATGCGCGTCTTCTGGACCGAGCAGCTCGACGACCGTCGGAAGAATCCCGGGAAGGACGGTGATCTCTTCTGCTATCTGATGAAGGCCGACTTCGACGGGCATCCGATCGACAACGACGTCATGCTCGACATGTGCACGGTGCTGACGCTCGCGGGTGTCGACACGACGCGCGGTGAGCTGTCATACATGTTCCATCACCTCGCACTGCACCCTGAGGATCGGCACCGGCTGATCAACGAGCCCGAGCTGACCCCGCTCGCGGTCGAGGAGGTGCTCAGGTACTACACGATCATCTTCGGCGACGGCCGCAAGGTGACGCGTGACATCGAGTTTCACGGCGTCCAGCTGCGAAAGGGCGACATGGTGTACGGGCTCGTCTCGGGCGCCAACCGCGACCCGCGGCACTGGGAGCAGGCCGATGAGTTCGTGATCGATCGTAAGCGCAACAACCACTTCGGGTTTGCGAGCGGGCCGCACCGCTGCCTCGGGATGCATCTCGCCCGGCGTGAGATGACCATCGCGACCGAGGAGTGGTTGAAGCTGATCCCGGACTTCGGGTTGGCTACCGACACGCAACTGCTCGAGCGTGGCGGCGGCTCGATGATGGCCCTCGACACACTGCCGCTCCGCTGGGAGGTCGGATCATGAAGCTCAGGATCGACGAACAGTGCACCGGACATGGGCGCTGCTACTCCCTCGCCCCGCAACTCCTCAGTCCGGATGATGAGGGCTACGTGACGATCCGCGGTGGCGAGATCGAGGTTCCTGAGGATCTGCGCGAGCTCGCGGACGAGGTCGCCGGCACCTGCCCCGAGGGCGCGATCACCCTGGTCGACGACTAGCGCTGGCGATCGGCCTTGTCGGCAGCCGGAGCGAACCCATGAGCAAGTCGATCAGCCGCTTCGAACCGACGCCGTCGCGGGCGCCCGAGGAGTGCGAGCGCCACTACACGCAGGTTCACGTGCGTATGGCACAGGACTTCCTGCGCCCGATGCCGGCGCTGCTCAGCTACCACCTCAACCGTGCGCTGGCGCAGGCTGACGTCGGCGGTGGTTGGGCGCAGCGACCGCGGGCCTGGCGGTTCGTGCTGCTGCGTTTCGCGCCCGGAGCGGCGCTCGTGTTCACGCCCGAGCAAAACGAGACGGTCGCGCAGGACCACGTCAACTGTCTGTACCGCCTGCGGCACTCCGACGTCGAGGAATCCGTGCTGCTCGACCGACTCGAGGGCCAGCTGGCGCTGGCGAAGTTCGTGATCGAGGCCGACCGGCCGGCGGATGTGACGCCAGATACCGCGTGGCAGGCGTTCGCTGGGCTCGCCGACCGCGTCCAGGCGCTGATGCACCGCGCCTATGGCGCGCGGGGGCTGATCCTCAACCGCGCGTTGAACGAGCTCGAATGCGAGCCGGTCGACGTCGAAGGTCAGCGGCCGGTGGGCGTGCTTCCGGAGACGACTCGGGTCGGTTACGTCGAGGCGTACTTCGATCACGCACGCTGGGGTCAGGAGGCGCTGGGACCGCTTGCGGCGGGCGGAGCGCTGCGAGATCCGGCGCTCGCCGACGTGAATCTCCTGCACGTCGAGGAGACGGCGCCGCTCGGACTCCGGCAGAGCGCTACCGCTTGAGCCGGCGCGCTCAGACCCCGTCGCCTGCCGGCGCGACCTCAGACTGAAGGCGATCGCCCTCTAGGGTGCGGAAGTTCGCGACCGGCGTACGAGCGGCCATGTAGCGGATCATCCTGCCTTCCGGATCCAGCTGCGCGAAGACCATGTAAGTCCCGATCTTGCGACCGTCGTCGTACCGCGTCTCGCCGGACGCGAACTCGGTGTCACCATCCTGCGCGGACCACAGCACGTGGTGGCGCCAGCCGCGCCAGTCGTCGCCGGCCTCGATGAATCGACGGAGGTCCTCGCGACCGCCGACGAACTCGGCCGTCGACGCCTCGTCGGACCACAGGATCGAGAAGCGGACCTCGTCCGCCACCAGGTCCAGCGAGCTGAACGGGTCGGGCCCGTCGAGGGCGGCGAAGTATCGCTCGAAGAAGCTCATGCGCGGACTCCAGTGCGGGGGCCGGACGGAGCCGGCCTAGTGGCTGAAAATGCCAGTCGGCGCGACCTGCACGGTCGCCCGACTTGACTTCGTTTCAGTATACGCCGACTTGCTGACACGGCCCGGGAGCACGACTGGGACGTAGTCGCGCCGATGCTGGGTCTTGATCGCCCAGCCGACGATCGCCAGCGCCGTGGCGAGGACGGTGGCGCCGAGGATTGCGTTGAGGATGATGATCGTGGTCATTTTCAGGTCCTTTCCGAGGCTTTGAGGCTTTCCAACAGGATTGCCCCGGACCCGAAGGCGACCGTCGTATCTAGGTCGGAGCAACGTAAGAACTCGAACCTCGGCCTAATCTAAAGGCAAGTTAAGAATGGTCGGACATCTTGCGCAACATCCGTGGGATCGGATAGAAGATCGCCGATGGCGCGCCGAGTGGCTCTGACGGGGTCGGTTGCAATTGTTCTCATCGCCGCCGTCCTGTTCTACCTGCTCGACTTCCTGTTCACCGCGCCGCCCGCCATTTCGGCCGTGATCAGCGGCGGGGAGGCGCATCTGACCCTCCAGACCGTGCCCTCGTACGGCCACGCTCCCGATCCGGACTGGGTCAGCTACCTCGCCAAGGACCAGGACGGCCACTGGGTCCACACGACCATCTACAAGGTCCCCGCGCACACGCTCGTGACCGTCACGGTCTACCAGTACGACACCGCGACGGGGCTGCGTAATCCGTTCCTCGGCCAGGTTCGAGGCACGGTCGGCGGCGTCGCGACGTACAACGGCAAGGTACTCAGCGTGCTCGACCCCAACGACGCCTCGCACACGTTCACCGTGCCCGATCTCGGGATCAGCGTCGCCTTGCCGGGGGTCAACAACAACGCGCCGAACCAGTGCAGCGCCGCGCCCTGCCCGCTGTCCGAAGCGCACACCACGATCACGTTCTCGTTCATGTCGCCCGGTCCGGGGACGTATCGCTGGCAGTGCTTCGTGCCGTGCGCCGCCGGCTTCTACCTCGGCAACGGAGGCCCGATGCAGACGCTCGGCTGGATGGACGGGGAGATCGAGGTCACGTGAGCGCCGTCGCGCACGACGCAGGCGGCCCCGGCGAGCCCAGGCACGGCGTCAGGATCGCGACAATCTGGGCGGTGGCGACGGCGGTCTGCGTGCCGCTGATGATCTGGGTCGTCGGACCGCACATTCCGCCCTACAACGGCAGCCTGCAGACCAAGGAACAGCACGACGTCAACGTGACGCTGGCATCCCTCGCCGTTCCGATCCTGCTGATGATCTGGGTCTACTTCGGCTACTCGATCGCCGTCTTTCGCCAGCGCGGCACGGTGATCGTCGACGGTCCGCCGGACACCGGCGAGCCGCGCATCCAGGTGCTCTGGGTCGCGGTCACTTCTGTGCTCGTCCTCGGCTTGGCGATCTACGGCACCATCGGCCTGCTCGGCGCGTCGAAGGGCGCCGGCGGGGGCCAGGGACCGAACCCACTGGTCAAGCCGGAGAACGCGAACAAGATCCTGCAGGTCCAGGTGATCGGGCAGCAGTGGCTGTGGACCTACAGGTTCCCTCAGTACGGCGGCGTCGAGACCCCCAATCTCGAGCTCCCGGTCAACGAGTGGGTCGCATTCAACGTGACCTCGCTCGACGTGATCCACAGCTTCTGGGCGTACGAGCTGGGAGTCAAAGCAGACGCCGTGCCCGGAAGCAACAACATCGCCTACGCAAAGCCGCTCAGGCTCGAGAGCTTCCAGGTGCGCTGCGCCGAGCTGTGCGGCATCTGGCACGGACACATGAACATGGTCGGCCAGGTCGTCACCAAGGCGCAGTTCGCCAGCTGGATCGCCAGCCAGGACCGGAAGTATGCGGGGGTCACGAAGTACCTGCCGCCGTATGCGCCCTACTACTACCCAGTGCCACTGAGGAGAGGCTGATGGAAGCGACGAGTCTCCCGGCAGCGTCCACCGCGCCGCCCAGCCCGATATGGCGAGAGCTGCTCGGCAACTACGGCCTGCCGTGGGCCGTGATCCTCGGGATCGTCGGCTACATCGTCGGGCACTGGGTCGGAGTCAGGATCACCGTCGACGTGCAGGCCCAGGTCGAGACCGACCAGAACGATGTCGCGATCTTCCTCGGGATGATCTTCGCGATTTTCGGCTGGCTCGGCGGCCTCGGGTTCTTCAGCTATCCGATCTCGCGGATGCTCGGGCGACCCCCATCGCACAGCGAGCGTGAGGACCACGGCCCATGGCGCTACCTGCGGCTGTGCACCGACCACAAGGTGGTCGGGATCCAATACCTGGTCGCTGTGATCTTCTTCTTCTTCGTCGCCGGCTTCAACGCGATGATGATCCGGAGCGAGCTGACGAGCGCGAACGCAACGCTGGTCAACGCCGGCAACTACCTGACGCTCGTCGGCCTACACGGCACGATGATGCTGATGATGATGTCGGCCGGCGTCCTCGGGCCGCTCGGCAACTACCTCGTCCCGCTGATGATCGGCTCGCGGCGCATGGCGTTCCCCCGGATCGAGGCCTTGACGCTGTGGCTGACCGTCCTCGCCGGCTTCATCTTGCTGTCGGCGATCCTGCTCGGCGGCTTCCCGACCGGCTGGACCGGCTATGCGCCGCTGGCCGACCAGGCGCGCGGCGGGATCGACGCCTACCTCGTGTCGTTCTTTCTGATCGGGCTCGCGCTGATCCTGGTCGGCACCAACGTCCTCACGACCGTGATCACGATGCGGGCGCCGGGCATGACCTGGAACCGGATTCCGATCTTCGTCTGGGGGCTCGCGGCGACCTCGGTGCTGGCGGTGCTCGCGGCGCCCGTGCTGGCGGCGGCGATCATCATGGTCGGCCTCGACCGGACGGTCGACACCTCCTTCTTCCAGGCTCCCGAGGGCGGCAGCCCGTTCCTGTGGGACAACCTGTTCTGGTTCTTCGGGCACCCGGAGGTCTACATCCTCGCCCTGCCCGGGTTCGGGATCGTGCTCGAGATCCTGCCCGTGTTCGCGCGCAAGCCGCTGTGGGGCTACCGCCTGGCCGTGGCGGGCATGTCCGGCGTGGCGCTGATGAGTTTCATGGTCTGGCAGCACCACCTGTTCGTCAGCGGCATCAACGCCAACCTGCGGCCGTTCTACATGTTCACGACAGAGCTGATCTCGATCCCGACGGGGGTGATCTTCCTCAACGGCATGGGGACGCTCTGGCGAGCCCGAATCCGGTACACGGTCCCGATGCTGTTCGCGCTCTCGTTCTTCTTCAACTTCCTGATCGGCGGCCTCTCAGGCGTGTTCCTGTCAGATGTCCCGAGCGACGTGACGACGCACGGGAGCTACTTCGTGATGGCCCACTTCCACTACACGATCATGGGCGGGCTCGTGTTCGCGCTGATGGGCGGCGTCTACTACTGGGTCCCGAAGATGACCGGCTGGAAGCTCAACGAGGCGCTCGGCAAGCTGCACTTCTGGACGATGTTCGTGTTCTTCAACCTGACGTTCTTCCCGCTGTTCGCCGCAGGGTTGCTGGGAATGCCCAGGCGGGTCACGAACTACAACGCGAGCCTGCACACGCTCAACGTGTTCGTATCGATCATGGCCTTCTGCCTCGGCGCCTCGATGCTGATCTTCCTCGTCAATCTGGTCTGGTCGCTGGTCTTCAAGCGCGAGCCGGCGGGCGCGAATCCGTGGGAGTCGAAGGGCCTCGAGTGGATGGTCCCGTCACCGCCGCCGGTCCACAACTTCGACTCGATCCCGGTGATCGCCGGCCTTCCCTACACCTATGGGATGCCCGACGCGCCCGCGGTCGCCTCCCTCGGACCCCCTCGAGTAGCCGTGCCTGAAGGCGGTGCCGCGTGAGCGCCTCGGTTCCAAGCGACCGGCTCGGACAGCCGGCCGACGCCGAGCCGGACGAGCACCACCTCGCCAACGTCCGGATCGGGGTGCGGCTGCTGTCAAGCGGCGTCGTGTTCCTGTTCATGGCGTTCACGTTCGCGTTCTGGTACCTGCGCGAGCTCAACTCCAATCACGACTTCCACCCAGCGAACGTCAACCCGCCGCAGGGCTACGGGATCGCGATCCTCGTCTGCGTGATCGCGACGGCGATCGTCTTCCGGCGGGCGCGGAGTGAGCTCGCCGCCGACCACGAGCAGTTCTGGCGCCCCACCGCGATCGCGGGCCTGGCGCTCGGCTGCGTGACCTTCGTGCTGCAGATCGTCGAGTACCTCGAGCTCCCGTTCAAGACGGCCTCAGGCGGTTTCGCAAGCGTGTTCTGGGGGTGGACGGTCGTGTTCATCGCTGTCTGGCTCGCCGCCCTGTATTGGATGGAGACAATGGTCGCGGAGACGCTCCGCCGCGTCTCGACCGACGGGCCCGCCGTGCCGGTTGAGGCGGCGGACGCGTGCCTCGTCTTCCTGTACACGCTCGCCGGGATCGAGATCGTCGGCTACATCTTCCTGTACCTGGTCAAATGAACGAGGCAACCCTGATCGCGGCCGCCACTGGCTCAAACACCACCTCCGGCGCCGTCCTGACGCTGGTCCTGCCGATCGCCTTCACGCTCGTGATGCTCGCGATCTGGTTTCTGGTGCTGCGTAGCGGGCGGCGCCGCAGTCACCGAGGTTGAGCGGCGGCGGGCGCTCGCGCCTCGGGTGATCGACCTTGGAGCTCCGGTTCCTACCCCTGATCCTCACGAGCGCCGCGTTCGGGCTGCACCTGCTGGGCGAGCGAACGGCGGTGCTCGTCACAGGGCGCCCGCGGTCGCGCACGGCCAGATTGCGAGCGCTGTCCTTCTACGCCGGGCTGGCGGCCGTGGTGATCGCCCTGATCGGGCCGATCGACTCGCTCGCGCTCAAGCTCTTCTGGGTGCACATGGTCCAGCACGTGCTGCTGTTGACGGTTGCGCCGCCGCTGATCGTGCTCGGACGGCCGTGGATGTCCCTGTGGCGGCCGATCCCGCTGCGCGACCGCCGCCGGATCGCTCGCGCGCTCGCGCGCTCACCAAGGCTCGCGCCGCTGCGCCGAACCGGCGGCTGGCTCGCGCGGCCGGGCGTGACCTTTGCCCTGTTCAGCATCGGCCTGCTGGCATGGCACATCCCCGCCGCATACGATCTGGCGCTACGCAGCGTCGCGGTGCACGTAGTCGAACACATGACCTACCTGGTCACGGGCATCATGCTGTGGGCGCAGGTGATCGCCTCTCCGCCGCTCCGCCTTCGCCTGACGGGCGTTCAACCGGCGCTCTACATGATCGCGGCGATGGTCGTCGGCTGGGCGCTGTCGCTCGTGCTGGCATTCGCGACGCGGCCGCTGTACCCGGTGTACGCCCACCTGGCCTCGCGCCCGGGCGGGATCTCGGCCCTGACCGACCAGCAGCTGGCGGCCGGCGTGATGCTCGTGCCGGGCTCGATCACGATGACCGTGTTCATCGTGATCTCGCTGTACCGATGGCTGGGCCAGACCGACGGGGAGGAACGGGCCCGGGTGGCCCGTTCCTCCGCACAGATCGACGGCGCTCGATGAAGAGGAGAGGCGAGACGCGCGCGACGAGGAGAGCTGCCGCGACGGCCCTGGCGGCGCTCGCCGCGCTCGCGCTCGCCGGCTGCGGCGGCTCCTCCGACCCACCGCGCACCGGCACGATCCAGGGCAACGGCCTGCAGGGGCTGATCCTCAAGCCGGCCGAGCCGGCGCCGCCGCTCGACCTGCCCAACTTCACGGGCGGCAAGCCCGTGTCGCTGACGAGCTTCCACGGCAAGGCGGTGCTCGTCACGTTCGTCTACACGCACTGCCCGAACGTCTGCCCGTTGATCACCTCCGACCTGGCCGCGGCGAAGCGCGACCTGGGCAGGCGGGCCAGCGAGCTCCAGATCCTCGAGGTCACCGTCGATCCGCGGCGCGATACCCCGGCGGCGGTCAGGACGTTCCTGACCGAGCGCGGCGCCCTCGGGCGCATGGACTACCTGCTCGGCCCGCACGCCGCTCTGTGGCGCACGTGGAAGGCGTGGAAGGTCGGCATCAGCGTCGATACAAAGACCGACCTGATCGGCCACACGTCGATCATCTACGGGATCGACGCAGCCGGTCGCATGGCGGTCGTCTACCCGAGCACGGTGACGCCGGCGCAGATCGTGCACGACGTCCCCCTGCTCGCCCGCGCGTAGCGGCGCCTGCCGGCCGCCTCAGCGCGAGCGCCCGCCGGCCGCCTCAGCGCCGGCGCGCGACGGCCGCCAGCGCCGGGTTCTCCCAGCCGCCGTCGGACGGATTCAGGTTCAGGCCAGGCGGGACGATCGCGTCGATGCGGTCGAGCAGATCGCCCGACAAGGTCACGTCGGCGGCGCCGAGCTGGCTCTCCAGGTGCTCCATCGTCCGCGGGCCGATGATCGCTGCAGTCACCGCTGGATGGCGCAGGACGAACGCGATCGCCACGTGCACGAGACTCAGGCCGGCCTCTTGGGCGAGCTTTGCGAGCTGGTCGGCGATCTCCAGCTTGCGCTGGTTCTCTGGCATCGTCACGTCGTATCGCCGCGGGATCCGATCGGCACGACGTGACTGCGGAAGTTCGGCATCCCGCCGGTAGGCGCCGGACAGCCAGCCACCGGCCAGCGGGCTCCACGGGATTACGCCCATCCCGTAGCGCTGGCAGGTCGGGAGCACCTCGGCCTCAACCCCGCGCACGAGGATCGAGTACGGCGGCTGCTCGCAGACGAAGCGCTCGAGCCCGCGTTGCTCGGACACCCACTGGGACTCGACGATCATGCTCGGCTGGAAGGTCGAGCAGCCGATGTACCGGACCTTGCCGGCGCGGACAAGATCGGTCAGCGCGCCCAGCGTCTCGGCGATGTCCGTGTCCGGCTCCGGCCGATGGATCTGGTAGAGGTCGATCCAGTCCGTCTGCAGCCGCCGCAGGCTGTTGTCCACTTCGCGGATGATCCAGCGCCGCGAGTTGCCGAACTCGTTCGGATCGTCTCCCATGTTCCCATGCACCTTGGTCGCGAGGACCACGTGCTCGCGGCGGGAGGGGGTCGAGATCGCTTTGCCGACGATCTCCTCGGACTCGCCCCGCGAGTAGACGTCGGCGGTGTCGATGAAGTTGATGCCCGCGTCGAGCGCGCGGTGGATGATCCGGATCGACTCGTCGTGATCGGGGTTGCCCCACTGACCGAACATCATCGCGCCGAGGCACAACGGACTGACCTTGACGCCTGTGCGGCCGAGCGGGCGGAGCTCCACGGCCGGAAGGCTACCGCGGATCTAGGCGAGCAGCCCCAGCCGCTGCGCCCGCTGAACGGCCTCCGTTCGGTTGCGCACACCCAGCTTGCGGTAGACCGAGCTCGTGTGCTCCTTCACCGTGTGCGTCGACAGATGCAGGGCCGCGGCGATCTCGGGGTTGGTGGATCCGGCGGCCATCAGCCCGAGGACCTCTCGCTCGCGATCGCTCAGCCCCATCAGGCCCGCACTCTCCTGACGCTCGAAGACGGTTCCGCCGATCCCCACGAGCCGTACTGCACGAGCGATCTTGGCGGCCGGCCAGTCCTTGTAGGCAAATCCAGAGGCGCCGGCGGCCTGGGCGGCGTGCGGCGAGATGTCCCCTGCGCCGGAGAACAGCAGGACCCGCGTCGTCTGCTCGGCGGCGCGCAGGCGGGCGCACACCTCGGCGCCCGACTCCTCGCCGATGAACAGGTCGACGATCGCGACGTGCGGCCGGTAGCGCCGCGCGAGCTCGACCGCCTCGTCGCCGGTCGAGGCGGTCACGCAGCGTTCGACCCACGGCTGCTGGGTCAGCATCAGCCGAAAGCCCCAGTGCACGACGTCGTGGTCGTCGACGACGAGCACGCGCAGGCGTTGGGGGCTGCGCAGCGTCTCAGCCATCGGCTTCGTACACATCGACGCGGCTTTTGGGCGCTATAGCGCCCAAAAGCCGCGTCGAACCGGTTTCAGCCATCCGCATACGGCACGACCAGCCGGACCTGCCAGGTGCCCGGCTCGCGCTCTCCGAACTCGACCACGCCGCCGCCCTGAAGCGCCTCGAACGCCGCCAAGCGCAGGCCCATCCCCGCCCGCCGCGGCGTGCCGACGACGCCGTCGTTGACCACCTCGAGCACGAACGCGCCGTCGACCCGGCCGGTCCGCACGCGAACCCAGGTCGGTCGCGCGTGCTTCTGGGCGTTGCGCACCGCCTCGCGCAGGAGGCTCTGCGCGAGCGGCTCCAGCGCGGGCGGCATGTCGAACACGCTCCCGTCCTCGAGGCTCATCCCGAGGTCCGGGTGTTCGTGCGATAGACGCTCGACCTCCGCGATAAGTGTCGTCTCGGTCGCGCGCGGCGCCCGGCCGAGGGGGCGTTGCAGCGCCTCCCGCAAGTCGACCAGCGCCGCCTGGGTCTCGCTCGCGCACCGCACCCGCGCCTGCGCCGGCAGGTCACCGTCGCCGTCGAGCGCCATCGAGACCCCGAACAGTCGCTGGATCACGCGCTCGTGGATGTCACGGGCGAGATCGATCCGCTGCTGCAGTTGCTTGGAGGACTCGGCCTCGGTCGCGACGAAGCGCGCAACCGAGGCGAGCGCCGCGGCCTTCCCGAGCGTCCACAGCAGGTAGCGCTCGGCGGCGTCGAGCGCGGGCGCGTCGACCGGCCGGTCGGCGAGCAGGATGCCCACCGCCCGCCCGGCCGCGAGCATCGGCGCACACACGAGCCGCATCGGCTCGGACGCGAGCGCGGCGAACTCGGGCGGGAACTGGTCCCGCAGATCGCCGCAGGCCTCGATCACCGCGTCGGCCCGCAGGGCCTCGGCGGCGATCGGCGCCGATTCGACGGTCACGTAGGCCCCGGCGAACGCCTCGATGTCGATCCCGAATCCACCTGCCGCGCGCACCCGCCGGGTCGCCTGGTCGTAGCGGAAGATCAGCGACCGGCGCATCCGCGCAAGGCGGCAGACGGCCCCGCAGAGCCGGTCATAGAAATCGTCTCCGGGGGACGCGCTCGTCTCAGACTGCGAGAGGACCTCGACGAACAGCTCGAGCACCTCGATCGAAACGGCGCCCTCGCGCCCGGCCAACTCAGGTGCGCTCATCGCTCGGCAAAGCCTAGTGCGCCCTTATGACGGCGTACCAGCGCCCTGCCGACGGCGCCTCGCTAATGGTGCAGCACGCTCAGCCGCAGCGCCTGATGAGGCGCCAGATAGACCCGCCAGCGCGCGTCGCAGGAGCCGCAGTGGCACTCGCACGACGGGTCGTACTCATCGAGCGCGGCGGTCCACTGAACCTCGTCCACGCACAGGCACAGCGGACACGCGAACGACGCCTGCACGAGCTCGTCTGGGT
>Ga0302184_10002105_pt1 | contig 12739 bp, 10 predicted proteins | sample I_Palsa_N3_3_FD_200233 | JGI IMG/M metagenome (GOLD analysis project Ga0302184, IMG submission 200233) | Peat permafrost microbial communities from Stordalen Mire near Abisko, Sweden - I_Palsa_N3_3 | ecosystem: Environmental > Terrestrial > Soil > Palsa > Peat permafrost | place: Sweden...
GCCTTCGGCGACCGCCGTGTCGAGGATGACCGCGGCGGGCACCATCACACCGAGGTCGATGACCTCGTAGTTGTTGCAGCCGAGCACGACACCCACGATGTTCTTGCCGATGTCGTGCACGTCGCCCTTGACCGTCGCGAGCACGATCTTGCCCTGGCCGCGATCGGCCTCGCCGCGCCCCTCGAGCCGCGCCTGCTCCTTCTCCGCCTCCATGTAGGGTTCGAGGTAGGCCACCGCGCGCTTCATCACCCGCGCGCTCTTGACCACCTGCGGCAGGAACATCTTCCCGGTGCCGAACAGGTCGCCGACGATCTTCATGCCGTCCATCAGCGGTCCCTCGATCACGTCCAGGGGCCGCGCGGCCTGCTGCCGCGCCTCCTCCGCGTCGGCTTCGACGAAGTCGGTGATGCCGTGCACGAGCGCGTGCGCGAGGCGCTGTGCCACCGGCGCCTCGCGCCAGGTGAGGTCCACGGTGCGGGCGGTTCCCGGCCCGCTCACCGTCTCGGCGAACGCGACGAGCCGGTCGGTGGCGTCCGGCCGCCGGTCGAAGATCACGTCCTCGGCCAGCTCGAGCAGGTCGGCGGGGATGTCCTGGTAGACCGCGAGCTGGCCCGCGTTGACGATGCCCATGTCCAGCCCGGCACGGATGGCGTGGAAGAGGAAGGCCGAGTGCATCGCTTCCCGCACGACATCATTGCCGCGGAAGGAGAACGACAGGTTGGAGATGCCGCCGCTGGTCCTGGACCCGGGGCAGCGCTGCTTGATCAGCGGCAGCGCGTCGATGAACGCCTTCGCGTAGCCGTTGTGCTCGGAGATACCGGTGGCCACGGCGAGCACGTTGGGGTCGAAGATGATGTCTTCGGCCGCGAAGCCGGCCTGCTGAGTGAGCAGGTCATAGGCGCGGCCGCAGATCGCCACCTTCCGCTCGACCGTGTCGGCCTGCCCCTGCTCGTCGAAGGCCATCACGACCACCCCGGCGCCGTGGGCCCTGACGTACCTGGCCTGCTCGAGGAACGAGTCCTCGCCTTCCTTGAGGCTGATCGAGTTGACCACGCCCTTGCCCTGGATGCACGCGAGCCCGGCGCGCAGCACGCTCCACCGGGAACTGTCGATCATGACGGGAATCCGGGCGACCTCGGGTTCGGTCGCGATCAGGTTCAGGAAGGTGGTCATGGCGCGCTCGCTGTCGAGCAGGCCGGCGTCCATGTTGACGTCGAGCAGGTTGGCCCCGCCGCGGACCTGCTCAAGCGCGACGGCCACGGCGCCCTGGTAGTCACCCGATTCGATCAGCCGCCTGAATCGCTTGGAGCCGGTGACGTTGGTGCGCTCCCCGATCATCACGAACCCGGTATCGGCGCCGATCTCGAACGGCTCGAGCCCGCTGAACCGGGTCCGCGCCGCCCGCGCCGGGAGCGGGCGGGGTGGCCGGCCCGACACGGCGGCGGCGATCCGCTCGATGTGCGCCGGCGTGGTCCCGCAGCACCCGCCGACCACGTTGACCATCCCGGCCGCGGCGAACTCGCCCAGCAGCCGGGCGGTCTCCTCCGGTGCCTGGTCATAGCCGCCGAAGGCGTTCGGCAGTCCCGCGTTCGGATGGCACGCCGTGTACGTGCCGGCCAGCCGGGAAAGCTCCGCGACGTGCGGGCGCATCTCCTCGGCGCCGAGCGAGCAATTCAGCCCGGCCACCAGCGGATCGGCGTGCTCGATCGACGCCAGGAACGCCTCAAGCGTCTGCCCCGACAGCGTCCGCCCGCTCAGGTCGACGATCGTCGCCGAGATCCATAGGGGCAGGGCCGGGGCGACGTCACGCGCGGCCGCGATCGCCGCCTTCGCGTTCAGCGTGTCGAAGATCGTCTCGACCATCAGCAGGTCGACGCCCCCGTCGGCGAGCGCCTGGACCTGCTCGGCGTACGCCGCGTAGACCTCGTCGAACGACACCGCCCGGTAGGCGGGATCCTCCACCCGCGGGGACAGCGACAGCGTGACGTTCAGCGGGCCGACCGACCCGGCGACGAACCGCGCGCCGGAGGAGTCAACCTCGTCTGCCGCCTGCCGCGCCAGCTGAGCACCCCGCAGGTTCATCTCGCGCACCAGCGATTGCAGGCCATAATCGGCCTGGCCGATGCTCGTCGCGGTGAACGTGTTGGTCGTGGTGATGTCCGCGCCCGCGGCGAGGTACTGCCGGTGAATGTCGAGAACGACGTCAGGCCGGGTCAGGTTCAGCAGGTCCGGGTCGCCGGTCACATCCTGCGGGTGGTCACGCAGCCGCTCGCCGCGGTAGTCGGCCGCGACCAGGCCCCTCCCCTGGAGGAGCGTGCCCCAGGGCCCGTCGAGCACCGCGATGCGCTCGTCCAGAAGCTCCCGCAGCCGCTCCCGGGCGCCTGTCGCTGGTGAACTTACTGCCACCAGTCACCTCCTACTAGTAGGAGGCGCCCTTCACCGCAAGAAGAAGGCCGAGCGTGGCGGGCCCAAGCCCGTTGCAGCGCCTCTCGGCCTGGCGCCTATCCTACCGGGCCTGCCGCGCGGGGGCTCAGCCCTTGACCGCTCCGCTCATCAGACCCTGGACGTAGTACCGCTGGAGCCCCAGGTAGAGGATCACGCAGGGGACCATGGCGATGACCGCCCCGGCGACCAGGTAGCCGTAATTGACCGTCCCGAAGGTCCCGGTTTCGACGTTGAGCAGGGCCACCGGGAAGGTGTACTTACCCTGCTGGGTCAAGAAGGTGAGGGCGGCCAGGAACTCGGTCCAGGCGAACAGGAACGCGTACAGGACGGTGGTGGCGATGCCGGGTGCCACCAGCGGCCGCATCACCCGCCACAGCGTGGTAAGCGTTCCCGCGCCGTCGACCCGGGCCGACTCCTCGAGCTCAGCGGGGATCTGGCTGAAGGTGTTGCGCATCACGAAGACGCCGAACGGCAGGTTGAACGTCGAGTAGAACAGCACCAGGCCGAGCAGGCTGTTGGTCAGGTGCAGGAAGTTGAGCTCGAGGAAGGCCGGCGTCAGGATGGCCTGGTAGGGGATCATGAGGGCGAGCAGGGTGAGGGCGAATATCAGGCCGCGGCCGCGGAACCGGAAGCGCCCGAAGCCGTAGCCGGCGGCGGTCGCCAGCACCGCGGTGAGCACGGCCGTGCCGACCGCCACGATCAGGCTGTTGCCCACGTAGTGCCAGATGTGGATCGATCCGCCCATCAGCTGCTGGTAGTTGGTGATGGTCAGATGGGTGAAGTCGGCGATGGCCGGCGCGCTGGTGATCGCGGCTTCGCTCTCGAACGAGCGCAGCACCGCCCATACCAGCGGGGCGACGAACAGCACGCCGAGGAGCGTGCCCACGACGGCGTAAAGGACGCGCGCCGTCCTGGCCTCCGGATGGTCTTCCTGCCTGCGCGTGATGATCGGCGCCGCCGCCATATCCGGCCTCCTGTCGCTTAACTGCTGGTCCGAGTTATGCCTTGCGGTCCCGAAGGGCGAAGAACTGGACGAAGCTGATCAACCCGACCAGCACGACCAGGACCAGGGACATGGCGGTCGCCTTGCCCAGGTGCAGTTGCACGAAGGCCACCTGGTAGATCCACATGACGACCGTGTCGGTGCTGGTGCCGGGTCCGCCCTGGGTCAGGATGTAAAACTGGTTGAAGGCGAGAAACGAGCCGACCACCGAGATGATCAGGGTCATCGCGATGACCTTGCGCAGCAGCGGGATGCGGATGCGCAGCTCCTGGTCCAGCCAGGAGGCGCCGTCGATGGCGGACGCCTCGAGCAGGTCGCCGGGGATGCCCTGCATGCCGGCCATCAGCAGCACCATGGTCAGGCCAGAGGCGAACCAGACGACCAGGACGCAGACGGCGGCCAGGGCCAGGTCGCTGTGGACCAGCCAGGCGGTCTGGCCGTTGGTGATGTGCAGCGCGTGCAGCACCACGTTGACCCCGCCGGACCCTGGCTGCAGCTCGAGCAGCAGCAGGAAGCTCTCGGTCACCAGGCCGACGACATAGGGCAGGAAGAACAGCGTGCGCAGCAACGCGGAGCCGCGCCGGCGCCGCCGGACGAGGACGGCCAGGCCGTAGCCCACGACAAAGATGGCGGGGGTGACGATGGCCGTGTACTCCAGGGTGAACAGCACCGACTGCACGAAGGTGGCGTCCTGGCCCACCGAGGCCCAGTTCTGCAAGCCGATCCAGTGGTCCGGCCCGATCAGCGGGTAGTTGGTGAACGAGAGGTAGACGGCGAAGCCGACCGGGATGAGGACGAAGACGGTCACGAAGATGAAGGCGGGCGTCACCAGCAGCAGCCCGGTGCGGGCCTTGGCTCGCTCAAGCCCGCTGCGCCGGTATCTGGCCGGGGCGGCGCGGGCGGCGCCATGGGTCGACGTCTGCCTGGTTGTGGTGGCACCTGCCATGGCGACGGTCCTCCTTAGCTAGCTGGCCTCGTCGGTGAGCAGCTGATCGAAGCCGTTCTGCGCGGTGGCCATCGCGGGTTTGACCTGGTTGTTGAAGACGGCGGTGTCGAACATGGTCAGCCACGGGCCGCCGGCCTGGTTGAAAATGCTGTTGTAAGCGGTCGTCGCCGGGGCCACCCCGTGGGCCAGCGCGCGCAGGGCCACGACGTCGAGCGGGTTGGCCTGCTCGAAGGCAGGGGTCAGGGCGTCCGAACGCACCGGGGTGTAGCCGAAGGCGGGAAGCTGGTCCTGCTGCTTGATCGCCAGGATCCACTTCATGAACTCCCACGCGCCCGAGGCGTTTTTCGCGCCCGTGGGGATGGCCAGGTCGTCGCCGCCGTCGAAGGTCGCGTAACCGCCGGTCGGCCCGGGCAGCGGCACATCTTCGAACTGGGACCGCTTCGCGGCGGGAACCTCGTTGATCACCGTGCCGTAGCCGCCGGGGAAGATGCCCACCGTCCCGGCGGCGAAGTCGAGGCCCCAGGTGGCCCCGGTGTCGGTGAGGTCGGACTGCGGTGCGAGATGGGAGTTCCAGATCGTGCGGTAGAACGTCAGCAGAGCGCTCACGGCCGCGTTGCCCTGTACCTCCGCCGTCTGGTGGTCGACGGGGCCGCGGATGACATTGGAGCCCGCCGCCCAGATGTTAGGCAGCGCAGTGAAGCCGAGGCACCCGGAGCAGTCGCCGGCGAAGGAGAACCCGCTGATTCCGTGTCCGAGAGAATTGATCTTGCGGGCGTCGGTGAGGATCTCGGCGAAGGTCCGCGGCGGATCGGCCGGGTTGAGCCCGGCCCGCTTGAACAGTGTCTTGTTGATCCACAGGACGGACAGGTCAGCCAGATACGGAACGCCGTAGACCCGGTTGTCGTAGGTGGCGAGGGTCAGGTGACCCGGGCTGAGGTCCTTGGCGTAGGGCAGTGCGGCGATGGCGCCGGTCAGGTTCGCGAACGCGTCGAGCTGGGTGAAGATCGGCATGTAGATGTCGTTGAGGTCCACCAGGTCGGGGGCCGCGTTGCCGCGGATGGCCGTGGCCAGTTCCGTCACCGCCTGGGTGTCCTGGATGGAGTCCATCACCACCTGGAGATGGGGATGGGTGGCGTTGAACTCCTTGACCAGCGGCGTGGCCGCCGTGATGGTGTCGCTGCGGGCCCAGAACACAACTGTGCCGATCGCATTGTCGCCGAACCCCGGTGCGGTCGTGTTGACGGGCTTGCTCGCGGTCCCGCAGCCGGCCAGGCTCGTCGTGGCGAGCACGATCAGGGCGGCCAGGCCGGTTCCGAGCGCTATTCGGCGTCTGCGCATCGCTCAGCTCTTTTCCGTAACTGGGGCCAGCGGGATCCAGACCCGCATCGGAGACACCCCGCGGTTGGCCCACCGGTAGTACGGGGTGGCCACCCACCGGACCGGGGCGGCGTCCGCTGTCGGCGTGTCCGCACGGCGGTACAGGCCGGTGCCCCAGCCGCGCGCCGCGCCCGCGGCGCCCAGGCCCGTCAGGGTCACCATGCCGTCGGCGGACACCACGGTCTCGGCCGGTACGCCGGGATCGATGCTCAGGTCGTCGAGTGACACTCCCGCGGGCAGGTCGCGCTGCTCCAGGCAGTAGACGAGCGGGCCCCGCTGCAGGGCGACGCAGCCTCGTACCGCGTCGACGGCGGGATGGGCGGCGACGGCCCGCACGGCCATGTCGAAGTCCACCGTGACCTGGTCGCCGGCGGCCCAGACCCGGCGGCCCCTGGCGTACCCGTCACCGTCGTCGGCCAGATCCGCGCCCGTCACCGCGACGGCCTTGGACCATTCCGGGCGGCGCAGCGCCAGCTCCCACGGTGCGGCGGGAGACCGCACGACCGTGACCGTGACCGTCCCCTGCCACGGGTAGTCCGTCGTCACCTCGAGCTCGACCGGGCCGGCGTCCAGATCGGCGGTGATCCGCCCGCCCGCGTACAGGTGCACCTGGATCCCGTCCGCGCCCCCTGTCGCCACGTAGTGATGCAGGCTGGCTCCCAGCCGGGCGAGGTTGGGCGGGCAGCAGGCACAGCGGTACCACGGCAGGCGGCCGGACGGGCTGTCCTCCTGCGAACCGTCGTGGCCGGCCCGCAGCTGCAGCGGGTTGGAGTAGAAGAAGTGGGCCCCGTCCGCGGAAAGGCCGACCGCGACCGCGTTGTACAGGGCCCGCTCCAGCTCGTCCGCGTAGCGCCGCCGGCCGGTCGCGAGCAGCAGCCGCCAGTTCCACATAACGCTGGCGATGGCCGCGCATGTCTCGTTGTAGGCGCGGTCGGCCGGCAGCTCGTAGGGGTCCCCGAAGGCCTCGTCGCGATGACGGGACCCCTGACCGCCGGTGAGGTAGGTTTTCGTCCCGTACGCGTCGTCCCATAGCCGCTGGACGGCGCCGAGCAGCTCGTCGTCACCCGTTTCGACCGCGACATCGGTCGCCCCGCAGAGCAGGTACAGCTGGCGCACGGCGTGGCCGGTCACGGCCGCGGAGTCCCGCACCGGCACCTGGTCCAGGTAGTAGCCGGAGCCGAACGAGCCCGGCCCGAGCGTCCCGTGACCCCGGCGCTCGATCATCCGGGCGGCCAGTTTCAGGTAGCCGCGGTGGCCGGTCTGGCGCCACAGCTCGACCAGGGCCATCTCGATCTCCGGGTGCCCGTCGATCGCGGCCCGGCCGCCCTCAGCGGAGCGTCCGGCCGCTCCGTCATCGTCGCCGAACCGCTCGACGAGCAGGTCGGCGAACCGCCGGGCCACCTCGAGGAGCCGGCCGTCACCACCGCGGGCCGCCGCCACCCCGGCCTGGATCAGATGGCCGGCGCAGTACATCTCGTGCCCGTTCGTCAGGTCTGACCACGGTTCGTGACCGTCAAGGCCGAACCACGAGTGCAGGTACCCGTCCTCGTCCTGGGCCTTGGCCACCAGGTCGACCAGGGCGGCGTACGCCGAGCGCGGCTCATCGCCGGAATCGAGTTCCCACCCGATGCCCTCGAGCGTCTTGTAGACGTCGGAATCGGAGAACCACATGCCACGCCGCGAGCCGCCGAACTCGCCGGTTTTCCGGCGGAGGTTATCCAGCGAGCCGCTCTCGGCTAGCTCCTCGACGCAGTGCGGGATGGTGGCGGTCCGGTTGAGGACCTGCCAGGCCCCCAGCCAGCTTCCGGGATCCAGGCGGACGGCGTCGTGACCGAGGGGGCGGCAGGCAGCACGGGCCCCAGCTGACGGCTGTACCGAGCCCGGGCGCGGCCCGGAACGACCCAGCAGGCTAGACATCGGCGACACCTTTCCGGGCCGCTGCTGGCCGCTCCGACCTTGGCAGCTCGGCTAGGAAATCGGTTTCCGAAACACAATTGTCCCAATTTCCGGCTTTGTCAACCCTCCGTAGCCACGGCAGCCGGAACGTAAAATGAGCTACCCGTCCGTTCGGAGGAAACATCCCATTTTTGACGTGGACTCACACCAGCCCCGCGGGAACGATCCAACGGCCCGCCCCACCGTCAGCGACGTAGCCCGCCGGGCCGGCGTCAGCCGGGGAACCGTTTCCAAGGCTCTGAACGACACTGGCCAGCTCAGTCCGGAAACGCGGCAGCGGGTCCAGGCCGCCGCGGCCGAACTCGGCTTCGAGCCCAACCCGCAGGCGCGGAGCCTCACCAGCGGCCGGACCTTCACCGTCGGCCTGCTCACCAGCGACAGCATCGGCCGGTTCAGCATCCCCATGCTGCAGGGCATCGAGGACGCCCTCGGCGCCGACTCCATCCGCGTCCTGCTCTGCGACGCGCGGGGCGACACCGAGCGCGAGCGCAAGTACGTGCGCACCCTGCTCACCCAGCGGGTGGACGGCATCATCGTCACGGCCAAGAAGACCGAGGTGCGCCCGGGCATCGGGTCTCTGCCGGTCCCCGTCGTCTACGCCTACGCGCAGTCGGACCAGCCCCAGGACCGGGCCGTTCTGCCCGACGACGTCGAAGCGGGCCGCCTGGCCGTCGGCCACCTGGTGGCCGGCGGCCGTCGCCGGGTCGCTTATATCACCGGGCCGTCCGGCGCCTTGGCCGTACGCCACCGCGAGGACGGGGCGAGGGCCGCGCTCGAACAGGCCGGCCTCGGCCTGCCCGCCGCGGCCGTGCGGTACGGAGAATGGTCCGAGGAGTGGGGCCGCGAGGCGGCCGCCGCGCTCACCGCGGCCGGGGTCGGGGCAGGCGGGATCGACGCGGTCTTCTGCGGCAGCGACCAGATCGGCCGCGGCGTCGCCGACGGCCTGCGCGACCTCGGCGTCAAGGTGCCCGACGACGTGGCCCTGGTCGGCGTGGACAACTGGCTGCCGATGGCCGCCTCGTGCCGTCCGCCTCTGACCACCGTCGACCTGCGGCTCGAGGAGATCGGCCGGGTCGCGGCCACCGAACTGCTGGCCCGGATCGCCGGCGGTACCGCCGCCGGCGCCCGCCTGCTGCCCGGGCGCCTGATCGTGCGGGAATCTTCCCGGCCCGGGCCGGCCGGAGCCTGATCAATAAACCGTCCAGCTCAGCGGCGCGGGCGATCGACAGCAAACGAGACCTCGAGCGCCAGGCACGGTCAGTGCTTCTGGTGCCTCCCGGAGTTGTCGCTGCGCTTGCCTTCTGCCATGTGATCGTTGAGTCGTCGTGTTGCTGACTGGAGCACCCGAAGGGCTGTTGCCAGCTCCGCGGCATGGTCGGTCTGTCGTTCGCCAACTGGTACAGCACGTACCACTGCGTGGACCCGAGGTCGTACGGGCGCAGCACCGACTCCATCGCGGCCCGGACGGCGAAGTAGTAACTCTTCGCCCACGCCCCCACCGACCCAGGCGTCGGGTCCGCTTCTTCGTGAGAATTGATCACCACGGGATCGTTACGTTTTCCCACCTCGTGAACGTGCCGGTCGGACCGTCCGGGCCGAGCAGGGCTACGCGCACCACTTCGCGGGAGCCGTCCTCGACAGACTCCGTGCCCGCGTACCCGTTGAGGTTCGTCTTGGTGAAGGCCGGGGAGACCAGATTGACCTTGATGTCGGTCGACTCCAACTCGATCATCATGGCGAGCGTCATCGCGTTGAGAGCCGCCTTGGACGCAGGATAAATGGGACCGAAGAGCGCGTGGTAGGGATAGGCCGGGTCGGCGTTCGCCGTCAGCGAGCCAACCCCGCTCGACACGTTGACGATACGGGCGTCCGAGGATTCGCGGAGCAGCGGCAGCATGGCCTGATAGACGGCGATGACGCCGAACACGTTGGTCTCCCAGACCGCGCGTATTTCGTCGAGGGACGCGTTGCTCGCGTACCTCGTCTTTGCGTACTCCTGGACGTTCAAGCTGCCCTGTGTCGTCTTCGAGATACCCGCGTTGTTGACCAGCAGGTCGAGGCGGCCAAACTCGTTGCGGATGCGCTCCGCCGCGGCGGCGATCGAATCCCCGTCCGTCACGTCGAGCTGGACCGCGACGGCGCCCGGCCCTATTTCCTTGGCCGCGGCCTCGCCGCGCTCAAAATTGCGCGATCCGACCAGCACAGTCAGGCCGTTCGCCACGAGTTCCCCGGCGACCTGAAGACCGACTCCCTGATTGGCCCCGGTGACCAAGGCGATGCGCTTATTGGGCATAGCAAGCTCCTTCTACGGCTGCGCCCAACCGAGGTCGTGTGGACGCAAGACCGACTCCGTCGCGGTCGGCTCGCGGAGTAGTAACTTCCTCGGCTGCCCGCCGACATGTCAAGTGCACTCGTGAGGGTTGCCCCCGACACGCTTTCCAACCCTGCTGACCGGCGTTGAGACAAGAAGTGAGACGAGCGGATAGCCGAGATGAATGGCAGCTCGTTCGCTCCGCCTAGCGTGCGGATATCCGACTCAGAGGGCAACCGGCTCGATCCGCTCCAACTGCCGGAGTTCCTCCTCATCGTGGGATGCCTCGTACAGATCGAGCGCGAGCTGGCCGTTAAGCCAGAACTGGGGAGTGGTCCCGAGCGCCTTGGCCAGCCGCAGCGCTGTCGAGGGGGTGATGCCACGCCTGCCGTTGACGATCTCGTTCAGCCGCACATACGAAACCCCGATCCGGTTCGCCAGCGCCGCCTGGGTCATTCCCAGCGGCCTGATGAACTCCTCGAGAAGCATCTCGCCCGGCGGCGTCGGCGGCCGGTCAGAAGGAATCCTCACCTGCGCCATCTTCACCATTTCCCTTCAGTGATAGTCCACCACCTCGACATCTTCCGCACCCGACTCGGTCCACCGGAAGCACACCCTCCACTGATCGTTGATGCGGATCGAGTACTGTCCCTCTCGCTCGCCCTTCAGCTTCTCAAGGCGGTTGCTCGGCGGTGCCCGCAGATCGCCTATGGCTACAGCCTGGTTCAGTTGGTCCAGCTTCCTCCGTGCTACCTGCACCAGGTTGGACGGACACGACTTCCGGGCCTGCTTGGTCTCGCGCCCGTCAAAAAGGTCCTCGGTGCCTTTGTCCCGAAACGATGCGATCACCCAGCTCAGTATAACGGACCACGTAATCCGTGGTAAAGGGCTGGCGCCGCGGGCCTGCCCCGTTGCGGGCACGACCCGTCCGACGACACATTCACCGGCTACGACTACTTCGACGGTCCAGGGGACCGTAAAGCCCCGGGCCCCTTCTTGCCCTCGCCTGCCCCCGGTGTTCCCCCGGGAGCCGCGGGCCCTTTTTTGCCCTCGCCTGCCCCTCGTGTTCCCCCGGGAGTCCCGGGACCCTTGTTGCCTGCGCCTGGTTCAGTGTCAGGGTTACCGCAGGTGAGCCGCGAGCCTTCCGTGACCAGCGCGAACGAGGCTTGGAGTTCATTCGCCGACTCTGTTGAGACCGATACGATTCCGATCGACAATTCGCTCCCGGCTGGAATCGCCACGGGATTGATGGTGAGCTTCGGTTCACCGCCGGGCGCCGCCTTGCCGAGTATCTGCTGAAGATTCCCGGCGGCATCATCAGATGCTTCCGTACAGAACTGACCGAACGTGACGATCGCCGGAACGCCGGCCTTGGCCAGGGTCTGCCGCAGCAACACTGGATCGCGCAGCGCGCGGACATCGACGTACACCAGCCCGCTCGACAGGGTATTGACCGACCAGGCATCGAGGTTGACATGCACGGAACGGGCACTTGTCCCGGAGCCGCCACCGACGGCGAGCGCCAGGCCCACGCCGAGCGCCATGCTTCCCGCGCCCGCCCCCGCCAAGCCGCGGCGCAGCCGGCGGCCGCGGGCCCGGGCCCAGATCGCGTCGGCGGACCGGTCCAGGTGCACATCGGTAAGGGACTCCTTGACCATGGTCAGCGAACTCCGCAGTGTGACCAGCATTTCTTCGTCATTCATCGGGCGGCCTCCTAGTCGAGAAAGGACGTACGTGGGTGCGGAGCGTGCCGAGAGCCCGGTGCAGATGCACCCCCACGGTGCCCGGCGAGATACCCAGCAGCGCCGCAGTGGCCTCGGTATCCAGATCAAAGAAGATCCGGAGCACGATCACCTCGCGCTGCCGGGCCGGCAGTGCCCGGATGGCCGATATCAGCGCGTCGTCGACCCCGGCCGGCTGCCAGGTCGCCGACGACTCGGACTCCACCAGTGGCACTTCCCGCCGTCGGCGGCGCCACCAGGACACGTGCGCGTTCAGCGCCGTCCGCACCACCCACGCACGCGGCGCCGGGTGGTCGCGCACCTTCCGCCAGGACATCCAGGCCCGGGTAAACGCCTCCGCCACCAGGTCCTCGGCGAGTTGGCGGTCCCCGACGCTGACGAGCACGATCCGCAGGCAATCATCATTGGCGGCGGCGTAGAACTCGCTGAACTCCCGTCGTTTCTGCTCCACGCCCCAACTACGCATCCCACCCCAGATTCCTTTACCGCCCGTGCCGACCAGATTGCTCGTTCTATGTCATCAGACTCATAATCTGCCTGGCGCTGGTTCGAGCTCCGCCGCGCCACGTATCGCACCTCTTAGATGAAGGCCCTGACCGGGCGAACTTGACGCGGGGCCGAATGGACGAGGACACGGCTAGCTCGGCAGCGCCAGGTGGTGCGCCATGGCCCGGGGCTTATGACTGCTCGCGTTGGCAGCGGCGAAGCCGGTCTGCCTGGCTTGAATGTCCCTACAGTTGATGAGGTCCCGCGTTTATGCTGGTCAGCGCGTATATTGCCGCCGGTGTCTGGACCAGAATTGAGACCATCCTGTTAGCGTCATTGATGACAGCGTGGACATGTCCCTGGTCACATGAGCGGAGGATAAGAGATTCGAACTCTTGAGGGTTTCCCCAACACGCTTTCCAAGTCTGCACACCCCGATTCAGCCGCAGCCGCCGGTATCCGTGGCCTGGCCA
>Ga0302184_10002106_pt1 | contig 12735 bp, 9 predicted proteins | sample I_Palsa_N3_3_FD_200233 | JGI IMG/M metagenome (GOLD analysis project Ga0302184, IMG submission 200233) | Peat permafrost microbial communities from Stordalen Mire near Abisko, Sweden - I_Palsa_N3_3 | ecosystem: Environmental > Terrestrial > Soil > Palsa > Peat permafrost | place: Sweden: Abisko...
TCACAGTAAGTCCCTGGGATGGGAGTATCCGTGGGGTCCTTGGACCTACCGGACCAGCCAGACGAACCGAAGCGGCCGGAGCACGGCGACGCGAGCCAGTTGACGCCCAAGCCCCGTGAGCTCCCCCACTCGGACGAACGCAGCCAGTACTACGAGGCGATGCAGGCGCACGTTCCCGCGGAAACGGCCGAGGAGGCTTCGCCCGCATCGCCGCCTGACGGAACCGGTCAGGGGAGCTACTGGGACGAAGTGCCGCGGTTCCTGGAGATGCGGGCTGACCTTGATGAGCGCTGGCCAGACGAGCGGCGGGCCGCAGCGGACCGTTCGGCCGATCCTCCTGGGTCGTACCGCAGCGACGGCGGGTTCTACCTGAGCCCGAAGAGATACGCGGAGACGATCGCAGCATTCGGCCGGATGCGCGAGGCCGAGCCGGGGATCTCAGCCCACGTCCGCGCGACCGAGCAGGAGAATGGGTACGGAGGCTGGCTGGAGGGCTTTCGCTTCCGGCTCAAGGGCGAGGACCGCTTCCAGGAAAAGGTCGCCGAGGCGCTGGCTACGATAGGCCCGGATGCCGGGCCGGAAGAGCTATTGGCGCAAGTGCCTGACGCGATCCGCTACACATTTTGCCTGCGATCTGAGACCTATACGCAGGGCTACTACAACATCAAGACGCAGCTGGAGGGCCTCGGGTACGAGATGTACCAGAGCAGGAATTCATGGGATGACGCGGAGTACAAAGGGATCAACACCCGTTGGGTGACTCAGGGCGGCCAACGCTTCGAAGTGCAGTTTCATACATCCGAGAGCTTCCACGCCAAACAATATGTCACTCACGACGCCTACGAACGGATCCGCAATCCGCTGACCGGCGACGAGGAACGCGGTGAGCTGGAGGAATTCCAGCGGGAGGTCTCCTCGTATGTTCAGGTCCCAGACCGTGCAACCGACATCCCCGCCTTCAAGAAGAAAGGGTTCTAGTGCCAGACAAGATCACTTTCTACGCGGTCATCGGCGGCGACCGGACCGTAGACAATCCTTACGGACTGGTGCGCCGACTGGAGTTCGGCGGCGATGGGTTCACCGACGAGGGCCTGCGGAAGGACTTCAGCTGGTTCTTTACCCCCGCGATCGTCGAGTGGAAGCGCAGCGACCTCGGCCAGGATCTCGTTGAGGTCAGTCACGAGCAGGCCGAGAGGATCATTAAGTACTTCCGTGAGCGTTGGGGCCCGTTCGGGCAGCCGCTGGACCCCTGAGCTGGGACGATTCACCTGCCCAAGCAGGCGAGCTAGGCCACGACGAGTTCGGGGCGGCGTTTCCCCGGAGACGGCTTGTGAAAATTTTCACAAAGCGTTTCCGCGGAAACGGGCTGTGACAGGTGCCGCCGCGCCTCCAGCTTGGCGGGGGTTCTGGAGCGGGCGGTCGCCGTTTTCAAACCTGACGGATCCCGACGGGCGTACTGAGTGCGTAGGGCCCTCACGGGGGGCGGCGTGTCAGCCGGTGGTGACGGCAAGGGCTAGGGGGAGGACGGCGGGGGCGCCGGCCTCTCTAAGCTGGTTGGCGGCGATGGTCATGGTCCAGCCGGTCTCGATGCGGTCGTCGATGAGCAGGAGCGGACCGGTGAGCTGGCTGAGTGCCCTGCGCAGGTCGTCTGGGATGGTGAGCGCATGCCACAGGGAGTGCAGCCGCTGGGCGCTGTTGTGACGGCGCGGGCCGGGGCCGTCGGGGCTGGCGTAGCCGAGCGAGCCGAGGTAGGGCAGCCTGCCGAGCTGCGCGATGCGCTCGCCGAGGCTCGTTATCAGGACCGGCCTGATGCGCGACGGCATGGTGACTATCCCAGCCGGGCGCTGGCTCCAGTCCCAGGCGGCAAGGACTTTGACTACGGCGTCGGTGAGCTGGTCCGTGACCGGCTCGTCGGGAGCCTCGGCGGCGAGTAGCGCCCGAAGGGTGGCCCCCCAGCCGACGTCGGTGAGACGACCGAGCGCGCGGCCCGGCTCGGCCGTACGGTCCGCGGGGATCTTGCCCGAGGCACCGGAGATCCCCAGGTCCTTCATTCCCGGCGGCCACATCCGGCGGGGCTCGACCTCGACGCCTGGGCGAAGCAGTCGCTGCCGCGCCGCATCCGCGCCGGCCTGCGGGACTTCGGTGTCCGGCTCCCGGCCAGTGCAGTTGTCGCAGCGGCCGCAGCGGGCAGCCTCCGGGTCGTCGAGCTCGCGGCGCAGGTACTCCATCCGGCAGGCATCGGTCGTCTGGTAGGTCAGCATGGACTGCTGTTCGCGCATCCGCTCCTGAGCGACCCGCTGGTACCGCTCTTCGTCGTAAACCCACGGCCGACCGGTGGCCTCCCAGCCGCCCGCGGTGCGGCGTACCGCGCCGTCGACGTCGAGCACCTTGAGCATGGATTCCAGCCGACCCCGGGACAGGTCGACCCGGGTCTCCAGCGCGGCGACGGACAGCGGCCGGCCCGCGTCGGCGAGCGCGGTGAGTGCCGCCCGGACATGGAACTCGGGCGGGAACGCGAGCGAGGCGAAGTACGCCCAGATGTCCCGGTCCTCGCGGCCGGGCAGCAGGATCACCTCTGCTTTGGCCACGGCCCGGCCCGCTCGGCCGATCTGCTGATAGTAAGCGACCGGAGACTGCGGGGCGCCGAGGTGCACCACGAACCCCAGGTCGGGCTTGTCGAATCCCATGCCTAGCGCGCTGGTCGCCACCAGCGCCTTGACCCGGTTGGACAGCAGGTCGTCTTCGGCCTGCAGCCGCTGCGCCTGGTCGTCCTTGCCGCTGTAGGCGGCGACGGCGATTCCCTGGTCGCGGAGGAACGCCGCCGTCTCATAGGCCGCGGCGACGGTCAGCGTGTAGATGATCCCGGATCCCGCCAAGCCGCCGTCGACGAGACGGGCCGCCAGCCAGGCGAGCCGCTGGTGGGCCGTCGGCAGGCTCACCACCGCGAGGCGCAGCGACTCCCGGTCCAGCGGGCCGCGTAGCACGAGCACCTCGTCTGGGTCCTGGCCGGCGCCGAGTTGCTCGGCGACGTCGCGGGTGACCCGGGCGTTCGCGGTCGCGGTGGTCGCCAGCACCGGGATCCCCGGCGGAAGGGCCTGCAGCAGCGTGCGGATCCGCCGGTAGTCAGGGCGGAAGTCGTGGCCCCAGTCGGAGATGCAGTGTGCCTCGTCGATCACGATCAGGCCCGCCGCGGCGGTGAGCTTCGGCAGCACCTGGTCGCGGAAGCCAGGGTTGTTCAGGCGTTCGGGGCTGACCAGCAATACATCGGCCTTGCCGTCCGCGACCTCCGCGTAGACCTGGTCCCATTCTTGGGAGTTGGCGGAGTTGATCGTGCGCGCGTGGATCCCGGCCCGGCCTGCCGCCTCGACCTGGTTGCGCATCAGCGCGAGCAGCGGTGACACGATCACCGTCGGCCCGGCACCGCGCGCCCGCAGCAGCGCGGTCGCGACAAAGTACACCGCCGACTTCCCCCACCCGGTGCGCTGCACCACCAGCGCGCGCCGGCGGCCGGCGACCAGGGCGCTGATCGCCGTCCACTGGTCGTCGCGCAGCCTTGCGTGGTCGCCGGCCAGCGCACGCAAGTGCCGTTCAGCCTCGTCGCGGAGCCCCTCGTCGTTCTGCTCCGGTACCGGTTGGTCTTTGTCGGCCATGCTCACATTGCTACCAGATGGTTACGACATCCGGTCACTTCTATCCGGCCCGAGGCGGCGGTGACGGTGCGGATTGCCTTCGGCTAGGTCGGGTAGCGGGATCGTGACCGGCTGGTCGTCCCGGGCGGCGATGACGGCCTGGCCGGCGGTGAGGTCCGCGATGAACGTGCACAGCGTGGTGGCGTTGTATCCGTGCCCGGGTGCTGGATCGGCACGGACGCCGTCCGGCAGCGGCGCGTCGGCCAGGATGGACAGGAACCAGGCCGGGTCGGGATCCTGCTCCGGAATAGGAAGCGCGCTCAGTTTCTGCCCGCGCGCCACGCTGGTGCCTTCGGAGGCCGGCTCGGCGCCTGGGAGGTACCGGCCGTGGTTGGTGTGCCACAGCAGCGGATCCGAGTCTGGTCGTGCTTCCACGACTGCGTGGTGTCCGGCTACGGCCTCCACGTTGACGATCCGGCCGTTCTGGTCGCCGATGGTGTAGGCGAACCCGCCGGCCGAGGGATGGATTTTCAGGTAGTCGACGGCCGCGTCGAGGGTCCGGGCCGATCGCTGCAGGCCGCGACCGACGAAATGGCGGCCCGCCCCGTCGCCCGGTGAGGCGACCGGGAGGTGATCGATGGTCCACACCAGGCCGTCGGCGGTCACGGCGAACGCGTTGGCGGGCAGGAAGCCCGGATACCAGAAGGCGGTCACGCTCGGCAGGCCGTCCAGGGCCAGCGTGAGCAGGGCGCATTGGCCGACGTTCTCCGGCGTGCCGTCCTCGTTGTGGCCGATGAGGGATCGCTCCCGCCGCCAGGCCAGGTCGCTGCACCCGGTGCCGCCGGTCACCGGACCGAGGTCACCGCGGAAGTTCACCAGGGCCAGATCATCGAACGGCATCGCGGACCCTTCGGCGAACGCGGCTAGCTCGGCCCAGGCCTCGGGGTGATGCAGCGCGCTGGCCCGGCTTACCTCATCGAGGCGGTCGCGGCCCGGCGGGCCCGTGACGTGCTGGCGAAGCCTGGCCACCAGTCCCCAGTTCTCGGTGAGCGCGGCCATCTCGTGGCGCATGTGTTCACCGAGCGCCCGGAACGCCGCACGGTCCGGGCCGCGCAGCACGATCCAGCGCAGTCCGCCAAGCCGGTGTTCGTCCAGCGAGACATTCATCGGCGGCTCCCAGGTCGGCGGCTGTGTCAGTAACCGTACGCCTGCCTGGTGGGCCGTCCGAGGTCTCGGGCATCGCGTGCCGGGCAGGGACGTAGTCAGAACTGGCAGGGCAGGCGCTTGATGCCATTGACGAAGCTGGACAGGAGACGGTCGGGCTCGCCGGCGGTGACGGCGGGGACACGGGTGAGCAGTTCGCGGAGCATAACGGTGAGCTCGCGGCGGGCCAGGTGGGCACCCAGGCAGAAGTGCGGGCCCGCCCCGCCGAAGCCGAGGTGAGGGTTCGGGGAGCGGGTGATGTCGAACCGTTCGGGGTCGGCGAACACCGCCTCGTCGCGGTTCGCCGCGTAGTAGAACAGCACCACCTTGTCGCCCGCGCGGTAGTCCTGGCCGTTCATGGTGTGGTCCCGGGTGAGGGTGCGCCGCATGAAGATGACCGGCGAGGCGTGCCGCACGATCTCCTCGACGGCTCCCTCGAGCCGGGCCTCCAGGTCGCCGAGGAGCAGGGCGCGCTGCTCGGGGAACTCGGTGAGCAGCATCAGCGCGTGCGAGAGCGCGGTGCGAGTGGTCTCGTTGCCCGCTGCCACCAGGAGGATGAAGAACGAGGCGAGCTCGGCGCTGGTCAGTAGCTCCCCGTCGATGTTCGCGGTCACCAGCGCGGATACCAGGTCCTCGCCGGGGGCCTGAGCGCGGGAGGCGGCCAGGCCGGTGACGAGGTCGGCCAGGGCCTGGCCGGCACCGAGGATCCGGGTTACCGCCACGTCGAGATCCTCGCTGAGGAACTCCGGATCGGCCCCGGACAAGATGATATTGGTGTTGGCCAGGACCATCTCGTAGTGGTCATCCGGGATGCCCATCATGTCGCAGATGATCTTCAGCGGCAGCCGGGCTGAGACGTGCGGGACGAAGTCGCACGGCCCGGTCCTCAGCAGGTCGTCGACGACGGTCGTAGCCGCGCGGCGCACGTCGACCTCGAATTTCGCGATCATCCGCGGGCTGAACGCGCGGGAGACGATCCGGCGCAGCCGGGCGTGCCGGGGATCATCCATGTTGATCATGGAACCGAAGTACTCGTTGAACTCGGCTGGCAGGTCCACGATGTTGGTCGCGCCCCTGCCGGAGCAGAACACGTCGGGAAGCCGGCTGGCCTCGGCCACGTCCGCGTACCGCACCAGGGCGTAGTACCCGGGGCCTTTCTCGCTGAACGGGACCTCTGGCTCGGCGTAGAACTGGGGCTGCTGGGCCCGGAGCAACGCGAACGCGGCGGCCCGGTCGGCGAGCGGCCAGCCCCAGAACGCCGTGTCCGACAGATCGAACCCGGCTGGGCTGGCACCGGTCATGACCTGACTCCTTGGGCTACTGGCTACGGCCCTCCCGCTTCCTTAGCATAACCAGCGTCGCCACGATGAGAATGAACAGCGCGCCTGATATCACCCAGTCCATACTGCGCCTCTCCGTTGTCCGCAACCGGACCAGCCGTTATCGCCGCGAAGGTACGCGACGCTTGCCATGATCTGTTTTCGGCGTTACAGATGTGTTACCGGCACATGTCGAACGTGGTCGGTTATCCGCCGGGAGGTCGCAGACAGGCAGGAAAGCTCCCGCAGCCGGGCAGGAGAACCGGTATCGTGCGGTCTCGTGTTGGACGGCGATCTGGTCTTCGTACCGAGCGCGACTCCCCGGCAAGGCGTGTTCGCGCGCTGGGGCAGCGGCTCGGGATCCGCGAGGCTGGAGCTGGTCTTCCCTCGCGGCAGCCACGACCTGCGCAAACGCCTGGTCTCAGCGGATCTCATTCCGCTCGGCGAAGCCCTTCCCGCCCTGCTGGCCATCGATCCCGGAGGGCACGGCGGGCAACCGGTGCGACGCAGCGTCCGGGTCTGGGCCGCGGCTGCCGCCGCGGGCGTGAGCCTGGTGGCCCGCGGCAGGCTTCTGCCGACGGTCGGACCCGACGACACGGACGTGTGGCGGGCCGGTCCGCTCGACCCGGCCGACCTCAGCTGGCTGCGTGAGCTCGCTGCGGCCTTCCCGGCGGCGGCGCACGCCCTGGCGATTCCCGGCTCGCGCCCGATGCGACTACGGTCTCCCGACGCGCTGATCCGCGACCTGTGGGACGCGATCGCCGACATGATCGCGCGCTCGCCCGCCGCGCCCCGGACCACCTCCTCGCAGGCGTTCGCCGCCGCCGAGCCGACCCAGGTCGGCGATCTGGCGGAGTGGCTCGCCGACACCTCCGACGGCCTGTCGGCAGGGGCGCGTCTCGGTCTGCGGATCCAAGCCGTCCCAGCCCTGCCTATGACCGCCGAGGAGGAGGAGGAGGAGGAGGAGGACGATGACGCCGAGGAGGAGGACGAGGAGGGCGAGGACGACCCGGTGACGTTGGAGGCGGCTACGGCGGCGCTGTCCGGACGGGTCGAAGAGCCACCCGAGGCGGCCCCGGCATTCCGGCTGGTGCTGCAGCTGCGCAGCAACGTCGACCCGAGCCTGATCGTCGACGCCGGCGCGTTGTGGGGTCAGCCAGAGACGGTGCTCGCCAGGTTTGGCTCGCAGGCGGAGACGGACCTGCTGCTGGCGCTGCGGCGCGGCGCGCCGATATGGCCGCCGCTGGCCGCAGTGCTGCGGCAGGCCAGCCCGTCGGTCATCGACCTGGACGACGACGCGCTGGCCAGCCTGCTCGGCCCGGCCGCCGAAGAGCTGGCGGGCGCCGGCATCGAGGTGCTGTGGCCGTCGAGCATGATCAATGAAGGCCTCAAGCTGCGGGCCGTCCCCACTCCGGCGCCGGAGAAGCTGACCGACGCCGGGTTTGGCCTGGCGGCGCTGTTGGACTTCCGATGGCAGCTTACGCTCGACGGCGCGCTGCTCGACGCCGACGAGGTCGCCGCCCTGGCCGAGGCGAAACGGCCGCTCATCAGGCTGCGGGGCCGCTGGGTCATCCTCGATCCGGCCCTGCTTGACCGGCTGCGCCGGCCGCCGCGGACGCGGATGCGCACGTCCGAGGCCCTCGGCGCCGTGCTCGCAGGATCCGCGGAGATCGACGGCGAGACGGTCGAGGTGGTCGCGGAGGGGCCGCTCGCCGACCTGGCCGCCCGGGTCGCGGGCATCGCGTCCGCCCCGGTGCCCCTCGAACCGCCGCCCGGGCTCACGGCGACGCTGCGGCCCTATCAGCTGCGGGGCCTGGCCTGGCTGGCGGCGATGTGCGCCGCCGGGCTCGGCGGCTGCCTCGCCGACGACATGGGCCTGGGCAAGACCATCCAGGTGATCGCGCTGCACCTGCACCGGCGTGAGGCCAAAGCGGGCCCCACGCTCGTGGTATGCCCGGCGTCGCTGCTCGGCACCTGGGAGCGCGAGGTACGCCGGTTCGCCCCCGATATCCCGGTCCGCCGGTACCACGGCGGCGGCCGGCACCTGCAGGATCTGGCCGTCGACGAGATCGTCCTGGTCACCTACGGCGTGGTGCTGCGCGACTCGGCCCGGCTCGCCGATGTCGGGTGGGGCCTGGTCGTCGCCGACGAGGCACAGCACGCGAAGAACCCGCTGTCGCGCACCGCGCGCGAGCTGCGGGCGGTGCCCGCGTCGGCCAGGATCGCGCTGACCGGAACGCCGGTGGAGAACCGGCTGTCGGACCTATGGGCGATCGTCGACTGGACGACGCCCGGCCTGCTCGGCCACTTGGAGGCGTTCACCCGCCGGGTGGCGGTACCGGTCGAGCGATACCGCGACCCCGACGCGACCACTAGGTTCGCCGCCTCGATCCGGCCGTTCCTGCTGCGGCGCAAGAAGACCGACCCCGGCATCGCACCCGAACTGCCGCCCAAGACCGAGACGGATCTGTTCGTACCGCTAACCGCCGAGCAGGTCACCCTGTACGAGGCGATGGTCCGCGAGACGATGGAGGCGATCGAGACCAGGCAGGGCATCGAGCGGGCCGGACTGGTGTTCAAGCTGCTCACCGCCCTGAAGCAGATCTGCAACCATCCGGCCCAGTACCTCAAGCAGCCGGGTCCGCTGCCCGGCCGGTCCGGGAAGCTGGCCGCGTTCGACGAGCTGACCGACGTGATCTTGGCCGGCGACGAATCGATGCTCGTCTTCACCCAGTACACCCAGATGGGGACGCTGCTGCAGCAGCATCTCGACGCGCGCGGGATCGGCTCGCTGTTCCTGCACGGCGGGGTTCCGGTGCCGCGCCGGGAGGAGATGGTGGCCCGGTTCCAGGCCGGGGAGGTCCCGGTGTTCCTGCTGTCGCTCAAGGCGGGCGGCACCGGCCTGACGCTCACCCGCGCCACCCACGTGCTCCACTATGACCGCTGGTGGAATCCGGCGGTGGAGGATCAAGCCACCGACCGGGCCTACCGGATCGGCCAGGACCGCCCCGTGCAGGTGCACCGGCTCATCGCCGAGGGGACGCTGGAAGACCGCATCGCGGCCTTGCTGGCGACCAAACGGGAGCTGGCCGACGCCGTGATCGGCTCCGGCGAAGGCTGGATCGCCGAGCTGTCCGATGCTGAGCTGACCGAGCTCGTCAGCCTGCGGGAGGCCACATGAACGACGCGACCGGGACGGGCCTGGAGGAATTCGGCCATACCTGGTGGGGCCGGGCCTGGCTCGAGGCGCTGGAGCAGCGAGCGCGGCTGGACCCCGACCGGCTGCCCCGCGGCCGGGACTACGCCCGCTCCGGCGCGGTCGGCGAGCTGACCTTGGCGCCGGGCGAGGCACGGGCCCGGGTGCAGGGCCGGAAGACCCAGCCGTACGAGGTCAGGATCCGGGTACGGCGGTTCACCGACGACGAATGGGACCGGGTGCTGGAAGCCATCTCTGCCCAGCTCGGACACGCGGCGGCGCTGCTTGACGGCGAGCTGCCACCTGAGATCGCGGACGACGCGGCCGCCGCAGGACTTGACCTGCTTCCCGGCGGCGGCGAGCTAGGACCGCGCTGCAGCTGCCCGGACGACGCAGACCCGTGCAAGCACTCGGCGGCGGCCTGCTACCTGTTGACCGATGCGCTCGACGCCGACCCGTTCGTCCTCCTGCTGCTGCGCGGACGCACCCGTGACCAGGTGCTGGCCGGCATCCGGGCCCGCCGGCGCGGAGCCGTACCCGACACCCAGGGCGACGCCGGGACGCTCTCGGCCTCGAGGCAGCGGCCCACCGACGAGGGCGTAGACGCCAGGACCGCGTTCGGCGCGCCGCAACCCTCGGCACCGATCCCGGCCGTGCCGCTCCCACCCCGCAGGCCCGGGGCTCCCGCGGCGCTTCCGGTGGATCCGCCGCCCTGGCGCTCGGGCCTGCGCGAGGACCTAGTGGAGCTGGCCGCGGACGCGGCCAGCCGGGCCTGGGAGATGGCGATGGGCCTGTCTCCCGACGCCGGGCTGAACCTCGCCCCAGACGCCGACCTGGTACGCAGGGCCGCCCGGGCCCTGGGCACGCCGGTGTTCGCGACGCTGGCGGCGCGCTCCGGGATGGGCGCACGTGACCTCGCCCGTCAGGCGCTGGCCTGGCGGCAAGGCGGCCTGACCGGCCTGGAATCGCTGCGCGCCGAGTGGGATCCGGCCGCCGAAGACCCGGACGCCGTCGGACTGCTGGCCGAGGCGCGGTCCGCGCTACGGGCCAAGACCGGAGCGCGGGAAACCGTCCGGGGCAACAAGGTCACCGCGGGGCACCTACAGCTGCGCCTGGGCCGGGACCTGCGCTGGTACCCGTACGCGCGCTCTGACGAGGACTGGGAACCCAGCGGCTCGCCGGACGCAGATCCGGTCCGGGCTGTCGCAGACCTCTAACTAGGCTTGATCACATGGAAACCGGCGTAGCGATCTTTCCTACTCACGATGCCATCGCGCCCGCGGCTATGGCGCGGCTGGCCGAGGAGCGCGGGCACGAGTCGCTGTTCTTCCCCGAGCACACGCACATCCCGGCCAGCCGGGAGTCGGCCTGGCCCGGCGGCAGCGAGTTGCCGCGTAAGTACGCCCATACCTTCGACTTGTTCGTGGCGGTGACCGCGGCGGTGACCGCCACCTCGCGGCTGCGGATCGGCTCGGGCATCTGCCTGGTGATCGAACGGGACCCGATCAGCACCGCCAAGGAGGTAGCCAGCGTCGACTTCCTGTCCGGCGGGAGGTTCGAGTTCGGCGTCGGCGCGGGCTGGAACCGGGAGGAGATGGCCAATCACGGCACCGACCCGCGACGGCGGATGGCGATCCTGCGGGAGCGGATCGAGGCCATGAAGGCGATCTGGACCGCCGACGAGGCGAGTTACGCGGGCGAGTACGTCGCGTTCGACCGGATCTGGTCCTGGCCCAAGCCGGCGCAGCGGCCCCATCCGCCGGTCCTGGTCGGCGGGAACGGGCCGGGGGTGCTGGATCGGGTACTGGCGTTCGGCGACGCCTGGTTCCCCAACCATGATCGCGGGGACGTCCTGGACCGGGCCGCGGAACTGCGCGCGCGAGCGGACCGGCCGATCGGGCTTACGGTCATGGGTGTTCCCGCCGAGGCCAAGGTGCTGGAAACCTACGAGGCCGCGGGGTTCCAGCGGGCCGTGCACTGGCTGCCCTCGGCTCCGCGCGGCCCGGTCGAGCGGGCCCTGGACCAGTACGAGGCGGCCATCGCGGAATTCCACGGACAGTTACGGCTTTTACTTTGCTCGGGCGGTCAGCGGGTGCGGACCAGGGTGTCGAACAGGTGGGCTAGCTCGGCGGCGGGATCGGTGGTGAGGCCGCTGTGTACCGGGCCGGGCTGGACGATGGTCGACCGGGGGGCGGTGAGCCAGCGGAAGCGCTCGCCCAGCGGCCGGTCCGCCAGCGGCCCCTCGGTGCAGGCCTTCTCGAAGGCCGACAGGGCCGTCCGTACCGCGTCCAGGTCGACCGCGGGGTCGACGGCCAGCAGGCGGCCTTCGTCCAGTTCGATCCGGGCGCACAGGTACCGGTAAGCCTGGGCGTAGACGATCACCCCGACGTTGATCACCTCGCCCCGCTCGACCCTGGGCACCACCCGGACCAGCGAGTACTCGAAGACCTCGGTCATTCGCGGATCACCTCCGGGACGATCGGGGCGCGCGCCAGGAGGTGTTCGGTGTAGGCACTCGCGCCGCGGTCGCCGAACCACTCCCCCGGGACCAGGGCGGTCACCTCTTTGAGGAGGGCCTCGGTGATCCGCGGGGCGAGCTCGGCGTGGGCCTCGGCGAGCCTCGTGGCCTGGTCGCGGAGGACGTGCTCACGAGCGTCGAACGGGCGCCGGGGGTCGGCCGTCGGCCAGTTGTGGTGGAAGTACAGCGCCGCCCCGTGGTCGATGAGCCAGATGTTGCGGTGCCAGACGAGCAGGTTCGGGTTGCGCCAGGTGCGGTCGACGTTCTGGACCAGGGCGTCGAACCACAGCACCTGGCTGGCGAAGTCGGGATCGGCCGTCCAGCCGAGCGGGTCGAAGCCCACCGAGCCGGGCAGGAAGTCCACCGCGAGGTTCAGGCCTTCGCTGGCCCGGAGCAGATCCTGGATCTCCGGGTCCGGCTCGCTGCCCGGGATCCGCGGGTCCAGGTCGGCCAAGACCAGGTCCGGCACGCGCAGGCCGAGGCGTCGGGCCAGTTCGCCCGCGATGATCTCGGCGACCAGCGCGAGCGGGCCCTGGCCGGCGCCGCGGAACTTCATCACGTAGGTGCCGAGGTTGTCCGCCTCGACGAGGGCGGGCAGTGACCCGCCCTCGCGCAGTGGAGTCACGTACCGGGTCACCGTGACATGGGCGAGCACGCCGGCCAGAGTATCGCTCGCGGCCGGGCTCACAGCGCTGGGGCTCACAGCGTGGGCGGCAGCCCGAAGGCCGGGAAGAGTTCGGCGCTGAACGTCGTGACCTCGGCGATCAGGCCCTCCTCGATGCGCATGACATCGAGCTTGAACGCGCGGAACTGGCTGTCGCCCGGCCCGCGCAGGTAGCTCGCGGCAGTCGGCATCCGGTTGGCCGCCAC
>Ga0302184_10002107_pt1 | contig 12728 bp, 10 predicted proteins | sample I_Palsa_N3_3_FD_200233 | JGI IMG/M metagenome (GOLD analysis project Ga0302184, IMG submission 200233) | Peat permafrost microbial communities from Stordalen Mire near Abisko, Sweden - I_Palsa_N3_3 | ecosystem: Environmental > Terrestrial > Soil > Palsa > Peat permafrost | place: Sweden...
CGGCCGCCATGAGGAGATCCTGCTGTTCGGGGTGACCGGCTCCGGCAAGACGGAGGTCTACCTGCGGGCGGCCGCGAGCGCGCTTGAGCGGGACCGCGGCGCGATCGTGCTGGTGCCGGAGATCGGCCTTACGCCGCAGACCGTGTCGCGCTTCGTCGAGCGTTTCGGCGACACGGTCGCCGTGCTGCACTCCAAGCTGTCCGCCGGCGAGCGCCACGACGAGTGGCGGCGCCTGCGCCGCGGCGAGGCGCGGATCTGCGTCGGGCCGCGATCCGCGGTGTTCGCGCCGATCGAACGGCTCGGTCTCGTCGTCGTCGACGAGGAGCACGACTCCTCCTACAAGCACGAGGGCGACCCGCGCTACGACGCGCGCCACGTCGCCGCCTTCCGCGCCGCGCGCGCCGGAGCGGTTCTGCTCGCCGGCAGCGCGACGCCGCGGCCCGAGAGCTACGCGACGCTGCGCCGGCTGCGCCTGCCGGCGCGCGCCGACGGCGGGCTGTTGCCGAGCGTCGAGATCGTCGACATGCTCGAGGCGCGCGGTCCGCTGCACGAACGGACGGCGCAGGCATTGGGCGAGCTGCGCCGCGCGGGGGGGAAGGGGATCGTGCTGCTCAACCGCCGCGGCTGGTCGAACTTTCTCTCCTGCCGCCACTGCGGCAAGGTCTGGGGCTGCCCGGAATGCGACGTCGCGCTCGTGCTGCACCAGGCTGAGCGGACGATCGCCTGCCATCACTGCGGCCATCGCGAGCGCGTGCCGGAGCTTTGCGACGCCTGCGGCTCGAGCACCGTCGCGCGCCACGGGCTCGGCACCGAGCGGCTCGAGCACGAGCTGACGCGGGCGCTCGGCGGCGAGGATTTCCCCTTGTTCCGCCTCGACGCCGACGTCGCGACGCTGAAGGGGCGAGCCGCGTCGGTGCTGCGCCGCTTTGACCAGGCCGATGCCGGCGTGCTGATCGGCACGCAGATGGTCGCCAAGGGACACGACTTCGCGGGCATCGCGCTGGGCGTCGTGCTCGACGCGGACGCGACGCTGCGCTTCCCCGACTTCCGCGCCGAGGAGCGCACCTTCGCGCTGATCGCGCAGCTCGCCGGACGCACCGGCCGTGGCGGCGAGGGCCGCGTGCTCGTGCAGACACAGGCCCCCGACGCCCGCGCGATCGTCCACGCGGCACGCCACGACAGCGACGGCTTTCTCGCCGGCGAGCTCGAGCGGCGCCGGGCGCTCGGCTACCCGCCGTTCGGCGAGCTGATCCGGATCGTCTGCTCCGCCGAGCGCGAAGGCCACGCGCTGCGCGCCGCGCAGGCGCTGCGCGACCGCCTCTCGATCGCCGGCGCCCAGATCCTCGGTCCGGCGCCGCTGTTCCGTCTGCGCGGCCGCGACCGCGCGCAGCTGCTGATCAAGTCGACCGACCGCGCCGCAGCCGTCGCGGCCGTCGGCGCCGCCGTCGGCAAGCCGCTGGGTCGCGACATCGCGGTCAGCGTCGACGTTGATCCGCAGTAACCGCTCCGTAGAATCTCTGTATGGCATCCGAAGCTGAAGCACCCGAGCAGCCTGCGCCGCCGAGCGAGCTTTCGGCCGACGAGCGGGCGCGCCGCGATGCGGCGATGTCCTACGTGCGGCGTCTGGGCGATCCGGTGCTGAAGACACGGGCGCTGCCCGTTTCGCGCTTCGACGAGGAGCTGCGCAAGCAGGTCGACTGGATGCGCGACCTGATGGACGGTGCGCTCGGCGTTGGGCTCGCAGCGACGCAGGTCGGGATCGTCGAGCGGGTGCTCGTCTACCGCGTCGAGCACGACAGCCCGATCGTCGCGGTGATCAACCCCGAGATCGAGTGGCGCGGCAGCGAGCTCGAGACCGCGGAGGAGGGCTGCCTCAGCATTCCCGGCGTCCACGTCGACGTCGAGCGCAACCTACACGTGCGAGTCGGCGCCGTCGACGAGACCGGAACGCCGTTCAAGATCGAGGCCTCCGGGCTCGAGGCGCGCGTGCTCCAGCACGAGATCGATCACCTCGACGGGGTGCTGATGCTCGACCGCACGACGCGCGAGCAGCGCCGCGACGCGATGCGCACCTGGCGCGAGCTTCAGCTGCCGGGGTGAGGACCGCCTACATCGGCACGTCGCCGTTCGCCGCGACTGTGCTGATGGCACTTGCGGCTTCAGACCACCGCCCGGCGCTCGTCATCACACGACCGCCGCGACCGCGGGGCCGCGGGCGCCAGGTCGAGCAGACCGCGGTCGCCACGACCGCCGCGGAGCTCGCGATCCCCGTCCTCGCTCCCGAACGGCTGGGTGACGCAGCGGCGGAGCTCGCGGCGGTAGCGCCCGAAGCAATCTGCCTCTGCGCCTATGGCGCGCTCGTCCGTGAGCCGATCCTCTCCGACTACGAGATCCTCAACGTACACCCGTCGCTGCTGCCGCGCTGGCGTGGTGCCGCCCCGGTCGAGCGGGCGATCATCGCCGGCGACTCGCAGACCGGCGTGTCGATCATGCGCCTCGTCGCCGAGCTCGACGCCGGTCCGGTCTGCGCCTCCGCGGCGACGCAGATCGGCCCTGAGGACGATTACGGCACGCTCTCAAGCCGCCTGGCCGCGATCGCCGGCCCACTGCTCATCAGCGCCCTCGACGGCCCCCGCAGCTATGTCCCACAACCCGAGGACGGCGTCACCTACGCCGAGAAGATCACGCCCGAAGACCGAATCCTCGATCCGACCAAGAGTGCAGCCCAGCTCGAGCGGATCGTCCGCGCACTCCACCCCCACATCGGCGCGAAAACGCCACAGGGCCTCGGCGTCACCGCCGCGCGAAGGAGCAACGAGGAGGGGGTGCCGGCGGGCGAACTCAAAGCAATCAACAACAAACTCCTCTACGGCACCCCCGACGAGCCGCTGGAGCTGCTCGCGGTCAAGCCGGCGGGCGGGCGGGAGATGGATGCCGCGGCGTTCATCCGCGGCCATGCCATCTGAGGCGCGCGCCGTCGCGTTCGCCGTGCTGCGGCGGAGCACCGAGCAGGGGGCGTTCACCGACCGTGCCTTCCAGGCGCAGGCGCGTGGCCTCGAGCCGCGTGACCGCGCGCTCGCGATGCGCCTCGCCTACGGTGCCGTCCAGCGCCGTGCGACGCTCGACTACCTGATCGAGAGCTGTGCGGAGCGGACGGTCGGCAAGCTCGATCCGCTGGTGCGGGCAGCGCTGCGCCTCGGCACCTACGAGCTCTGCTTCACCAGCGACGCGCCGCACGCGGCGGTCAACGATGCCGTCGAGCTCGCGCGCGGGTCGCGCGGGCAGGGCCTCGTCAATGCAGTCCTCCGTCGCGTCGCCCGAGAAAGCACGCAGCTGCTCGCAGGGCTCGACGAGAGCACGCCCGCGGGCGCCGCCACGCTGCACTCGCTGCCGCAGTGGATCGTCGAGGAGTGGTGGCGGACGCTCGGGCCCGACAGCACCCGCGCGCTGCTCGCGCGCGTCAACGAGCCCGCCGAGCACGCGCTGCGCGCGAACACGCTCGTCACCGATGCGGCGACGCTCGCAAGCGAGCTGCCGGTTCAAACGAGCGTGCCGGGAGATCCGCCCGAGGCCGTCATCGTCGAGGAGCAGTTCGACGCCCACGGCTCCCAGCTCTGGCGCGACGGCAGCTTCATGCCCCAGTCGCGCGCCTCGATGCTCGTCGCGCGCGCCCTCGACCCCCAGCCCGGCGACCGCGTCCTCGACATGTGCGCCGCCCCCGGCGCCAAAACCACCCACATCGCCGCGCTGATGCAGGGTCACGGCGAGGTCGTCGCGATCGAAAAACACAAGGGCCGCGCCGAATCCCTGAAGGCCACGATTGCACGCATGCACGCGCCTCATGTCGAGGTCCAGATCTCAGATGGCGGGGAATTTCGGGCCGACGGCCCGAAATTCAGCCGCATCGCCCTAGACGCCCCGTGCTCGGGCCTCGGTACGATCCATTCCAGGCCCGACCTGCGCTGGCGGGTCACGCCAGAGTCCGTGCAGACCCTCGTCGCCGAGCAGGCACGGCTATTGTCCGCGGCGGCTCGCGCGCTCGCGCCAGGAGGATCGCTCGTCTACTCGACGTGCACGATCACGGCGGGGGAGAACGAGCATCAGATTGGAGCCTTCCTCGATGAGCATCGCGACTTTGCAGCGATCGATCTCGAACCGCGCTTTGCGGCGTGGCGCCATCCGAGCTCGCCCGGACAGCTGCTCGCGCTGCCGCACGTCCAGGGCAGCGACGGTTTCTTCATCGCGGCGCTGCGACGCGGGAGCTAGGTCCAATGAGCCCTGAGGCCCCGCTCGGCCCGCTCTGCCCGCACTGCGGCGAGCCGTGGCTGCGCCCGACGAACCTGCCAGGGCGCTACCGCTGCGTCTACTGCATGCACCGCTTCGAGCTGGTATCGGTCTGCCCGGACTGCGGCGAGCACTCGACGATCGTGCGCATGCAGAGCACGGCGATGGTCAGCTGCGGCAACTGTGGCGGCAACATGCTGCTCGAGATATGAGGCCCGCCCAGCTCTCCCAGCCCCGCGTTGCGCCGTCGATTCTCGCCGCCGACTTCGCGAAGCTCGGCGAGCAGGTTGGCGAGGTGCTGGAAGCCGGCGCGCGGGTGATCCACGTCGACATCATGGACGGGCACTTCGTGCCGCCGATCACGATGGGCCCGCTGATCGTCGGCGCGCTGCGTGAGCTCGCAAGCTCCTACGACGCGCTGCTCGACGTGCACCTGATGATCGAGCGCCCGCAGAACCTGGTCGGCGAGTTTGCCCGCGCCGGTGCCGACGTGATCACTATCCACGCCGAGTCGACGCCGCACCTCGACTACGTGCTCAATGAGATCCGCGCGGCAGGCGTTGCGGCGGGCCTCGCGGTCTGCCCCTCGACGCCGCTCGCGGTCTACGCCGAGGTCGCGGAGGTGATCGACGTCGCACTCTGCATGACGGTCAACCCGGGCTGGGGCGGGCAGACCTTCATCGAGGCCTCCGAGGACAAGGTCCGGCGGCTCGCGGCGATGCTCGCCAAGGACGTCTCGCTCGAGGTCGACGGCGGGATCGAGGTCGGCGGAACGGCCGAGCGCTGCGAGGCCGCGGGCGCGGACCTGTTCGTCGCCGGCAGCGCGGTCTTTGGCAGCGCCGACCCGGCCGGCGCCTATGTCGCTCTTGCCGCGGCCGTCGGCGACCCGCGCGCCTGAGCTCCTACGTGCGGGATTTGGCGGCGAGCACGCGAACGGTTTGCTCGCCGCTGCGCGCGTTTCCGCCGGCTGGAACGTAGGTCGTCCAGATCGTGACGTGTAGCGCCCAGCCGTGGGCGCGATGCCGCTTCAGCAGTCGCTTCCCGGCGCTGTCCGGATGCAGCGCGACCGTCATCGCGTCGGCTCGGTCTGGCGCGGCGCTTGCCCGTCCCCAGTCGAAGCGGCTGCCGCCCGGATTCAGCAGCACGCTGGCCGCAGAGGCGCGCTTGATGTCCTCGTGCGTGCCGAGGATGTCGACGGTGCCGGGCCCGGGGACGGTCAGCGTCACCATGATCGTCCCGTCGGCGGTTGCTCGCGCGCTGCCGATCGCGAACACGTTGGACGGCACGGTCAGAGTTGGCGTCGGCGTGGGGGAGCCGGTGACCGCGGCTGTCGCCGCTGATACGGACGTGCTCGAGCCGCCACCGTTGCTCGCGGTCACGATCACACGGATCGAGTGCCCGGCGTCAGCCGCGGCGAGGGTGTAGCTGTTCGACGTCGCTCCGGTGAGCAGCGTGCAGTTGGAGCCGAGGCTGTCGCAGTCTTCCCACTGGTAGCTGTAGGCGATCGGATCGTTGAGCCACGTGCCGTCGCTGGCCGTGAGCGTCTGGCCGACGGCGGTGGGCCCGGCGATCGCCGTGGCGGCACTGTTGACCGGGGCGGGCGGTGCGAGCAGGTCGATCGTGTTGTTGGCGGAGTCGGCAACGTAGAGCCGGCCCGCCGCGCTGCTGGCAACGTCCTCGGGAATGTTGAGCTCTGAGCTCGTGGCCGGGCCGCTGTAGGTCGGTGCGCCCTGGGTGCCGTCGCCGGCGATGACCGAGAGTGTCCCGTCGGGCGTGACCTCGTCGATCTCGTAGTTGTAGGTATCGGCGAAGTAGACGTCCCCCGCCGCGTCAGTTGCCACGCCGAATGGTGCCTCAAGCTTGGAGGCGCTGGCCGGTCCGGGCGTCGAAGCGCCGTACGACCCGTTGCCGGCGAGGATCGACAGCGTGCCAGACGGCGTGAACTTGAGAATCTGAGAGCTGTCGTAGTTGGCCAGGTAAACGTTGCCCGCCTGATCCGTCGCGATCCCGGTCGGGTACTCGAGATCGGAACTGGTCGCCGGGCCGGGCGTCGGCGCGCCAGCGCTACCGGCCTTACCCGCGAAGATCGAAAGCGCGCCCGCGGGCGTGACCTTCTCGATCAGCTGCTCGGTGTCATCGGCGATGTAGAGATTCCCGCTCGGGTCCAGGGCGATACCCCAGACCTCTCCGAGCTTGCTGCTGGTTGCCGGCCCGGCAGTCGGCGCTCCTCCCGCGCCGGTCCCGGCGACGATCGACAGCGTCTCCGACGGGGTCACCTCGACGACGTCGTAGTCGCCGTAGTTACCGATGTAGACGTCGCCGGCGGAGTTCACCGCAACGCCTGACGGCTCGCAGAGCTCTGAGTTGGTCGCGAGACCCGCGGTGGGCTGGCCACAGGTCCCGTTGCCGGCGATGATCGACAGCACGCCCGCCGGCGTGACCTTCTCCACCTCGTTGTTGTCATCGTCGGCGATGTACACATCGCCCGAGCCATTCACGGCGACCGCATCTGGCCCATGGAGCCGCGAGCTCGTCGCCGATCCCGCGGTCGGCGGTCCTGCGATGCCCGTGCCAGCAAACGGTGATAGCGAATAGGCCGCGACGGACGCCGAAGCCGTCGGCGCCATACAGACGAGCAGCAGCGCGGTCATCAGTGAGCCCGTCGCCACGACGCGGCAGGCAAGACTTCTGGGAGCACTCTCCGAGCTGCGTACCGGAGACCGCTGGCAAAACGCGAACATGACTCGACGATTCAGTCTCGACTCTTGGCACGGGAATCTTGAGTCGAGCTGCGCGTGTTACGTCCGCGTCAGCGGCGCGGCCTACGTCGTGCCAGCCGCGGCAGCGACCGGCGACCCGCGCCCGCGCCGGTAGAGCACGAACAATGCGCCCGCCAGCAGCCCGGCCGCGACCGCGTAGCCAACCTCGGTGCGGCGGACCTCGTCGCCGATCGGGCTGAGCAGCATCCAGACGACGAACAGCACGGCCGCTGCCAGCCAGAGCACGGCGGCGCGCCCGGCCTGACCGCGCGCCAGCGCCGCCTGGTTGAGCGTTCCCGCCGTCAGGTGCAGGCCCATCCCGATCCCGACGACCGCGAGGCCGAGGTTGCCGTAGCGGTAGTCGTAGCCGAACACGTGGTGCATCACGAACGGTCCGATCGCGAGCAGGCCGATTGCCGTCGCGAGCGCGAACACGGCAATCGCCGCGATCGTGATCCGGATCGCGCGCGCGAACGCGGCGCTGCCTGCGGTCGCCTCGAGGCCCGCGAGGTGGGGCAGCAGCGAGGTCTGGATCGCCTGGAACAGCTGCAGCGGTGCGCGGGTGATCAGCAGCAGATCGAAGACGGTCCCGGGTAGCGATGCCCTAGCGCTGGTCGCGGACACCGTCAGCACGGCGGCGTTGAGCAGCGTCTGCTCGGCCAGCTGGATGCCGGAGAGCGAGATCGCGAAGCGACCGCCGTGGCGGATCGACAGGTCGCTCGCCGCCTCCTCGATTCCCTCCGCGGCCGGACCTTCGAGCGCCGCGTCGCTGACCTGCGGAGGGCGGCCTGCGCGCTGCGCGCGGCTGGCGAACGCCGCCGGCACGACGACGAGCGAGACGAACGGCGCCGCTGCGATGCCGATCGCGATCGCCGACTGCCCGTGCGAGATCCCGACGGCGGCGGCGAGCACGAACGCGAAGCGCGAGGCCGACTCCATGAAGACGAGACCGCCGTAGAGCGCGAAGTACTTGTGCCCGGCGAGCCAGCCGCGCGCGAAGTAGCTCGCGGCGTAGGCGATCACGCCGACGACGAGGATCCAGTACAGCGTCGTCGAGGCGAACACGCCGTGGGCGAGCGTGTGGTGCAGCGGCAGCGCGACCGCGAGGAAGACCAGTGCGAATGTGCCCTGGATCGCCATCGGCACGCGCAGCCGCTGGCGTGCCAGGCCGCGTGCGCGGCGGTCGGCGATCGTGCGCGAGAGCAGCTGCTCGATCGGCCGGTAGATCACGCTGATGATCACGAACATCACCGACCACAGCACGTCGAGCTTGCTGTACTGGGCGCGGCCGGCGGACGACGCGCCGAGGACGTGGCTCGCGACGGCGAAGTAGGCGAACGTCAGGACGCCGGTCGAGGCGATCCCGATCGAAAGCATCCGCGCACCGCTCGCGTAGGAGCGGCCGGGGACCCGCGCGCTGCCCCCGCCGCCTTCAGACGTAGACAAGCACCATCGTCCAGGGGAACGGCGAGCGCGTCTCGATTACCTCGCCGTACTGGTTGGCGAGCGCGACGATTGCGCGCTTGCTGAAGTGGTTGACGTGCCCGGGCGTGTTGCCGAGCGTCGACCAGTAGGCGCCGCGGGCCATGTTGAGCCCGCGCCACAGCGGCTCGTGCGGCACCGAGACCAGGACGTGGCGCGCCGCGCAGCGCGCCATCTCGGCGAACGTGTGCTCCGGGTCGGGCACGTGCTCGAGCACCTCGATCGCGGTCACGAGGTCGAACTCGCCGTCCTCAAAGGGCAGATCCTCTGCCTTGTGCGCGACGTACTCGAGGTTCGGCTCGCTGCGCTGCGCCCACTCGGCGGCCAGCAGCGGGTCCTCGAGGTCGAGGCCGACGACGCGGCCCGGAGCGATCTGGCGTGCCCAGCGCTGGGTTAGAACACCCTCGCCGCAGCCGATGTCGAGGAGCGACTCGGGGCTGGTGGAGTCGAACAGGTCGGCGAGGTTGCGCTCGAAGCTCGACATCAGCAGCCGCGCGAGCGGATTGCGCGAGTTGTACTTGTCGTAGGTGTTGCCCAGAACGACTCCGTCGGCGGAGTGGGTGGGGGGAGTCATTGGGGGGCTCTCTCGCGGAGGCTGGCGAGCTTTGCGGCCGCTGTGTCCGCCGACGGATCGTTGGAGTCAGTGGGTGCTGGGTCTGAGCGTGTGCCCGGCTCATAATGCGACGGCTCGACTCCTAGCTTCAGCTCGATCCGGCGGACTCTTTCGTAGGTGCGCTGGATCATCGTTCGTTGGGCGCTGAGGAGGTCGCCGATGACGCCTAGTGCGGCGACCATCACGGCGGCGTTGAAGAGAACGGCGCCGAGGATCAGCGATTGGACGTGGCCCTTGCCGTTGCCCTCGATGTAGGCGACGAGGAAGCGGATCCAGACGGCGGCGGAGGCGACGCCGAGGACCGCTGCGACGCTGAGGAAGACGCGCAGCGGCTCGTACTGCGAGTAGATCCGGAAGATCGAGATCGCGCTGCGGCGAACGTAGGCTCCAATCGACGTGAACAGGCGCGACTCGCGCGTCTTCGGATTCGTGCGGATCGGGACGTGATCGATGGCGACCAGCGTCTTGCCGGCCTGGATCACGCCCTCGAGCGTGTAGGTGAAGCGCGAGACGACCATGATCTGCAGCGCCGCCTCACGGTTGTAGGCGCGGAAGCCGGATGTCGTATCAGGGACCGTCGTGCCCGACGCTTGGCGTACGACCCAGGAGCCGAAGCGCTGAAGGCGCTTCTTGCGGCTCGAGAACTCGGCCACCGAGCGCACCTCGCGGTCGCCGATCACCATGTCGGCGCGCCCGGCGAGGATCGGCTCGACGAGCGTCGCAACGTCGCCGCCGAAGTACTGGTTGTCGGCGTCGGTGTTGACGATCACGTCGGCGCCGAGCTTCAGCGCGGTATCGAGCCCGGCCTGGAAGGCGCTCGCGAGCCCCTTGTTGTTGGGCAGTCGGACGATGTGATCGACGCCGTGGGCGCGCGCGACCTCGATCGTCGCGTCGGTCGAGCCGTCGTCGATGACGAGCCACTCGATCGTGTCGAAGCCCGGCAGCTCACGCGGCAGGTCGGCGAGCGTTGCCGGCAGCTGGGCCGCCTCGTCCTTGCACGGAATTTGGATGATCAGCTTCATCGATGGCCGCTTTGCGTGACTGTCGTGCGCCCCGGGCGGGGCACAGGCACCTGAGGGGTCGCGGTTCCCCGCGGCAGAGCGACCGCGCGCTGCGTCATCGGCAGTGCCGTAAACTCGCGCCACATTATCCCAGAGACGGGGCGGCAGAACCAACGCCGCGCCGGACACGAAGAACGTCTTGCAGCTCTGGGAGTGCTCACTGCAATGGAAAGCGCGACAGCCAGCGGGGTGAATCCCCCCTTGCTCGTACGGCTGCGCGCCGTGCCCGCGTTGACGTGGGCCAAGCTCGCGTTCGCGGCGATGTGCGTCGCGGCGCTGGTCGGCTACCTGCTCTTTCCGACCTACCCGATCTACGACTCCGAGTACTACCTGCTCTGGGGCCGCGAGATCCTCCATCTCCACACGCCGTCGTTCACGGCCTACGACGCACCGACCGAGCATCCGCTCGCGGTCGCCTTCGGCACGGTGCTCGCGATCTTCGGCGGCGCCGCTTTGCGGCTCGAGGTGCTCTGCTCGATCGCGTCGTTCATGGTCCTCGCCGCGGGCCTCTACCGCCTGACCCGCGTCGCCTTCGCGCCGATCGTCGCCGCAGTAGCGGTCTTTCTGCTGTTGACGCGCTTCAACCTCGCGTTCCTCGCGATCCGCGGCTACGTCGACATCACCTACCTGGCCGCTGTCGTCTGGGCCGCGGCGCTCGAGGTCGAGCACCCGCGTCGCGGCACACCGGTCTTCGCGCTGCTCTTGATCGCCGAGCTGATCCGGCCCGATGCCTGGCTGCTGGCCGGCCTCTACTGGCTGTGGTGTGCGCCGCGCGTCGGCTGGCCGCAGCGAATCCGCTGGGCGGCACTGATCGCCGTCGGGCCGATCGTCTGGTCGGGGCTCGACCTGATCGTCACCGGCAACCCGCTCTGGTCGCTCCAGGCGACCAACAACCTCGCGGTCGCGCTCAACCGCACCGTGCCGCTCAGCGGCGTCCCCGCCGCGACCGCCAAGTACCTCAACGGCCTGATCAAGGCGCCGCTCGTCGCCGGCGGCATCGCCGGCATCCTGCTCTCCGCCTGGCTGGTCCCGAAGCGGATGTGGACGGCGCTCGCCGTGCTCGTCTCCGGCCTCGTGACGTTCGTCGTCATCGCCGGCGCCGGCCTATCGGTGATCGACCGCTATCTGCTGCTCCCGGCCGTGATGCTGCTCGCCTTCTGCGCCTTCGCCCTGACCGGCTGGACGATGCTCGAGCGCGGCCCGGCCCGCACGATCTGGTCGATCGCCGCCGCTGCGCTCGTTATCTACGGCGTCGCCAGCTACGCCTCGGTTCTCAGCCTGAGCTACGTCGAGTCCGAGCTCGGCTTTCGCGACAACGGTCACACTTCGCTCGCGGCAATCCTCGCGAAGCCGCGGGTCAAACGCGACCTGCGCTGCGGCCCGGTCTCGGTCCCCAACCACAAGCTGATCCCTGACACGCGCTGGCTGCTCGATCGCGGTGCGAGCGGCGTCATCGCGCGCAGCCGCGCCGACCACGACCCCCGGCTCGAGGCGCGGATCAGTCACGGTGTCGCGCTCTACGCGCTCGGCCTCGCGCAGGTTCGCTACGCGCTTGTCGAGCCGACCGACAACCCGCTCGACGAGGTGCCCCAGCGCGGCTTCACGCGGATCGCCTACACCAGCTACTACGCCGCCTACGCGCGCTGCCCGGCATGAACGCGCTGCGCCGTGTGCCGCCGCGCGCACGCTGGGCGAGCGCCCTCGGCGCGATCCTCGTGCTCGCCCTGGCGCTCCGTCTGTGGGGGATCAAGAGCGGCCTGCCCTACGTCTACGACACCGACGAGGACCAGCACTTCGTGCCGCATGCGATCGCGCTGCTCGCCCACGACGGCAATCCCAACTATTTCGATAACCCGCCGGCCTACACCTACCTGCTGGCGATCGTCTACGAGATCTACTTCGGCGGCCGGGCCGCGCTGTCCCACGCCTTCGCCGTCAATCCGACCGAGGTCTGGGTCATCGCGCGCGTGCTCACCGCAGTGCTCGGCGTGCTCGCGGTCTGGCTCCTCTACCTGATCGCGGAGCGCCTCTTCGAGCGCCGCGTCGCGCTGCTGTCCGCGGCGCTGATGGCGGTCGCGTTCCTGCCGGTCTTCTACGCCAAGCTCGCGCTGAACGACGTGCCGACGCTGGTCCCGGTCGAGTTGGCCCTCTGGGCCGCCGCCGGCATCCTCAGGGATGGGCGCCGCCGGCATTACGCGCTCGGCGGCCTGGCGCTCGGCGTCGCAGCCGCCACGAAGTACACGGGCGGAATCGCGATCCTCCCGCTGGCAGCGGCGATCGTCCTGCGAGATCGCGGGGACCGCCGTGCGCTCCTTCGCAACACGATGCTCGCGGGCGGCCTCGCGGTGCTCGCGTTCGTCGTCTGCGACCCCTACTCGCTGCTCGCATTCGCCTCGTTCAAAGCGGGCCTCGCCCATCAGGGCGCCGAAAGCGCGGCCGCGTCGGGCAAGCTCGGCCTGACCCACGGCAGCGGCGTCCTCTACTACCTCTGGACGGCGACCTGGGGCGTCGGCTGGCTGCCCGCGATCG
>Ga0302184_10002108_pt1 | contig 12725 bp, 9 predicted proteins | sample I_Palsa_N3_3_FD_200233 | JGI IMG/M metagenome (GOLD analysis project Ga0302184, IMG submission 200233) | Peat permafrost microbial communities from Stordalen Mire near Abisko, Sweden - I_Palsa_N3_3 | ecosystem: Environmental > Terrestrial > Soil > Palsa > Peat permafrost | place: Sweden: Abisko...
GCATGGGCCAGCTTGACCACAGCTGCCGGGTCGAGGTAGATCATCAGCGCTCGTCGGCGCGATCGCGGGCCAGTTCTTCCGCCACGTTGACGCCGTCGGGCTGCCCCAGGTTCATCCTCAGCACGTCCCTGCGCATCTCGGCCGCGCGTTCGCGGCGGCTGGCTGCCTCCAGAACCGCTTGCCGGATAGCGGCGGATCGTGAGCTGCCATCACGGGTCAGCACCTCAAGAGCATGCTCGGTCTCATGGTCGGTCCGGATGGTGATGGTGTCAGCCATGTTGCCAGTGTAAGACATATTGTCTTACAGCGGCACGCAAAATCCAGATCATTTAACGGAACGGGCACTGGTGCGTCCCCCCGGAACCCGCTCACCCCCGGCCGCGTCGAGCCCGGCGGACCCGGGTGCGCCGGCCAGCTGCGCCCGCGCCCGCATTCGCCACATCCAGCCCGAGACCCAGCCGCGTTCCGGTCAGCCGACTGGTGCAGCGGGATGTGAGCCTCGTCCGGGCGGTACCTAATGCGGAAGGCTGGAAAGCGTCGTTATCGTCGATGTCCCAGCCGTCGGCGAGCCGTTGGCTGATGTACAGGACGGCAGGTAAGAGCGTGCGCCGGGCAGCCACGCGGAGATGGTCACATTTCCTGAATCGCCCGGCGGGCTCACTCGCAGGCGCACGTATGGCGCGGGGCAACGAGTGCTGCCTCCGGCGGGGTGGTCGTCGGCCGCGACAATCGCGTAGGCGGAATCTCCCGGCTGGAGGGTTATGACGGGCGGGGGCGAAGTGTAGTGCCAGGCCCCGAACATGGTCGATTGCAGGTTCCGCAGGCGAGTGGCCTTTCCCGCGGCCGTCAGCCCGATCACGGCAGGCCAGTCGCTCACGCGGCACGGGGTCCGGCTGTGATTGGTGAATTTGAGGTAGCCGCCGGCCTGGCCCGCCAGAGCGCCGGTGCCGGTGATGCTGATTGTGAGCTGAGAGGTGACACAGGCGTCGGCGCTGGCCGCTGACGGCGAACCCGGCGATGTGGACGACGTCGCAGACGATGCCGCACTGGACGAGCCTTGGCTGCCGCACGCGGTCATCACCAGCCCGCATGCCGCGGTGGCCAGAACCCTGATGGTGGCCGTGCGGCCACGAGCCGCCGCTCGGGTGAGTCCACGACAGGCCCCCGATCGTGCCCTGGGATCACTGACTACCTGAAACCTCATTGTGTCTCCCTCCGTTGTCCGGGGGCCTGCGCCACGGCGATGGCCCGGGCCGGCCAGCTCGTTCCCGGTGTCCGGGTGTCCCGCAGTGACGTGTGCACGGCCAGCCGGGCGCCGGGCACCGCCTGATGGACCTGGAACACCACTGCCTCGCTGTCTGGACCCGTTGCCGCGGTAAACCAGAATTCGTCCGTGCATCCGGTCCGGCGGTACCGGGCCACGGGCTCGAAGGGTCCGGCCGAGGCGGCCATCGCCGCGAACATCTGATGGCTGGTCAGTGCGCGCAGCGTGGTGTGCGTCTGGCGCCACAGCGGCCTGCGGCAGACCGGAGTGCGCAGCGGCAGGCGCATGCTCAGCAGCACCAGGACAGTTCCGCTGGCGACAACCCCGCCGCCGAACCAGTCCCCGCGAGGGGTATTCGCCGCATCGCCTGCGACGAGCAGGTACGCGATGCCCGCGCCGAGCAGCGACGCGCCGCGGGCCATGGCCCGCCAGGTCACCGTTTCGGCCGCCGTTTCGGGTCCGGTACGCCATCTGATGCAGCCGCAGCCGCCAGGAATCCGCTTGACCAGCAGGTATGCGAGCAGAACACAGAACACGACCCCGAGGCCGGCCAGGCCAGCGCCCCCGAGCACCGGGGCGGCTCCGCTGCACACGAGTAGGCCCGTCACGCACTCCACGCCGCCGGCGGCCAGCCCCACCAGTCTCCACTGGCGCCGCGGCATCCGCAGCGCCCGCCTGATGGCGGTCATATCCTCGAGGGCCCGTATGCTCCGGTACAGCTTGCTCGCCCCGGCTACGACGAGAACCGCGCCGCTGCTGATGGCACATCCGGAGATGACCGACTCTATGACCTGATTAATATCGATCATCCGGCTGCCTGCTAGGGCCTCGAGTGGACGTGGAAGCAATAGTGGGCTGTCGCAAATCCAGGGGCGCCCATATCGAGGTCGACATTAGAGGCGTAGCTGCACGCGTCCTGCTCGCCGAATTGCCAGAGCTTGGTGGGTACTGTCGCGCATTTCTGCGGGTTCCACTTAGACGGCCCAGGCGGGCCTCCGCACGGCTCAGGCTCGCTCGACCAGATGGCGCTGGGCACGTTGACACCGCGTGCCTTGGCGATGGTCGAGCAACTTGGATAAGGCGCATAAGGGTTGCAGTAAAGGCACGGGTACAGCGGGTAGATGCCCAGGCCCGCGAAATCATAGTTCGCTATGTAATTCGCCCACGCATTCCAGTAATTTGAGCTGAGCGACGTCGAATACTCCTGATCGAGCCAGCAGTAGAGCCGGCCGCCCGATGGCAGCTGGAGCGGGCCGACCGCGTGGTAGGCGACGAGCATCGCGGCCGCGAAGGCCTGCGCGTCAGCCTGGCCTTCGGCCGCGGATCCGCTCAGCCGGGACTGCCTGGGCGCGGAGATGCAGCCCACGTAGGGGCCTCCGCTGTCCCAGGCGCCCTGGCTTTCCGCCACGGCGTCGTCATTGAACAAGTCAGCAGCTGGCGACGGAGTGAAATAGCGAATCCAGAAGGTCGGGTCCACGCCGAATTCCTTATTCGCTGATGCGTAGGTGTTTTGTATCGGGCCTGCGGTGTCATATCCCGTCATAACTGCCGTTCCTCCACCCGGGTTAGGTTCCTGAATGCTGCGGTGTAAATAGACAGCTGACACGTCAAGGTTCGCGTCCGCCGTTCCGAGGGGGCTGAGGCCAGAAGAGAAAAACGCGAGACGCGGGTTCTCGGGCCGCACCGCGAGCAGGGTCCCGCTGGGCAGCTGGTAAAGCCCGGCGTACTGATTGCCCTCACTATAGGAGCCGGCCAGCTTGCCGGATCCCACATCGTAGGCGCAAATGCCGCCGGTGGCCGCCGGGCCGAGGACATAGCAGGTATCACCGGCTGCTGACAGCACCGCCTTGCTCCACGGGGCGGCGAGCGGCGCCCAGGGCAGCGGAAACTGAATCTGGGCCGTCGTCCGGAACTTCTTCGCCGGATCGGCTATCACGGCCACCCCGATCCCCGGCTTGGTCATGAACACGGTGCCGTCCAAGCGGTTCTGCATGGTGACGGCACTCGGCTTCGCGCGCCCCGGACCGAACGCCGGGATCCCCAGCTCGGTCACCTCTCCGGTCCGGGCCGAGCACACCTGCACATCGCGGCCCCTGACCAGGCGCGCCACGTCGCCGGTCGGCAGCGTTATGAGAGGCTCTCCGCCTGGCCACGGCGCGGGAGCCGGCCGCGACAATCTGCCCGCTCCCGAGCCCAGGGGAAACACGGTCAGCCGGGACAGCGATGCCCGCGCCCGGATCTCGGCCGGATCACCTGCCTGCGGCTCCCTGGTTGTCCATATCACCAGATCCGAGCCATTAGCCGCTGCGGAGGTCAACGCCAGGGACGGCTCACCGGAAAGGTGGAACGGTCCCGTGATATCCCCGCTGCGCTGATCGAAATAAGCCAGCGCATGATGCGACACCCAGGTCGTCGCCCACTGGGTCGCCAGGCTGCCCGTACCCGGGTCCGCCTTGCGCATCAGGTTTTTGCCCGCGGGTACCGTAATGGCCAGGACCAGGGAAACAATCGGGGAGCCGGGAGCGAAAACCGGCGTCACGAGAACGTTCGCGTCGTCCGGGACGCCGGACACAGTCACCGACCCTTGATGGGCGGCAGCAGCCGAGGTCGCGTCGAGGAGGGTCAGCGTTATTTTGGCCCCGTCGGCCACCATGTCTACGGTGGCCAGGGCCGTGACGGCCTGGTCCGGCGACAAGACCGGCGCGGACGCAAGGTTGATGGCCACCGGGACCGGCGCAGGCGGCGATGCCGGCCGCGATACCGGGAACGTCGTAGCGACCAGAGACCCGCTGGGGGCCGGGCCGGGTGTCGGCGTACCGTAAAGGAACACATAGCGCGAAGCGGTACGGCGAGACTTGCCGGCCCGGGCGCCCGAAGGGTCGCCTATGCCCATATCAGGCAACGCTACGAGCGCACCCGCGCCAATGCCGCCCGCCAGTACCTCGCGACGGCTAAGCCCGAAGCCGTCGTCGCCAGGACCCAGAGACCCGATTGCTTTTCCCCCCCCGCGAGAACGCACGACCCTGCTCCTAACATCTCAGCGACTTCAAGGTACTTAATGACACGATGCGATGGCAGGATTTCCTATGTTTCAGCCATCCTGCAAAGGCCCTGAACCGCACAATAGCCCATTTTGACCTGCCGACTCCTTACCGGCCGGGCGACACGCCGAGAAAGTTGTCAGCGGGGCTCATCTACGCCATTACGGCCCGAAATTACCACCAAAATGAGAAGATCATGAATATTAGCTACCGAGCCTCACTAAGTAAATTTCATCCGGTAAGGATTAGCTTGTGACTTTATCGTCCATTCCCCGCCGACACTCAGCGCGACCTCGATTGCCGCCTCGATGCGGACACCCCCGCTCCGAGTTCGCCCATCCGAAGGCCTGTCCCCAGCTCGGTGCCCTGGGTGCTGGGGGTGTCGGCGTGGCTGCGGTGGCGGGTGGTGCTGCCGCATATGTCATCCGGCGCCCGCGTGTCGGGCTGATCCTCGCCATCGCCACCGAGGACAGAGCCGCCGCGCGTGCCCAGCCCAGCGGCGAAGTCGTTCAATATCCGTCAGCTGACCGATGTTTCTCGCTGCAAGTTGCAGCACCATTTCTGATGCAAGCGGCACCGGGCATTGCAGGACCTGGCCCGGGCCTTCCCGGGGACAGCCGCGCAGGAAACCTGCGCTGTCCCCGGATCAGCCGATCCGATCTAACCAGGGAACCCGATGAACGTAACGGCGCCGACACCAGGTCGGCCGGGGGGTACTTCGGCCGCGTCCGGCTGCTGGCCGACTCACAGCCGCGGCTATGACTGGCACCCGCATGAATGAGGACCTGATGACCCGCAGGCAGGTGGCAGTCCTGTTCCGGGTGACCTCGGCGTCGGTAGCGTCGTGGGCGCGGCGCGGGCAGCTACCCGAGGTCCGCAACGAGACCGGCCGGCCCCGGTACCGGCGCGCGGATGTGGAAGCGCTGTTCCGGAGCGGCATGCGGCGCAGGTCGCGATGACCGGCAACTGGCCCCGGCCCGGTGCCGGGCATGGCGCAGGAAGGAACTCATCATCATGACCATGCAGTCCGCCTCGTACAGGATTGCTGATCCGACGCCCCGCCGCGAAGGGCCTCAGGTCGCGCCGGACCGGCCGGGTGAGCTGCTGGGCAGGCGGTGCATACGGTGCGGTGCGGTCGGCACGCACTACCTGACCTGCCCGAGTCTGCGCCTGCCACCGGGTTACCGGCTTAGCGCACAGCGCGGACCTGAGTGTCTCTGCGGCCTGCCCGCGACCAGTTGCGGGGCGTGCGCCTAGCTGACGTGACTACCAGCACGAGCACCATCGCGCGAGGACGGCCGGGGTCGCCGGTGACGCCTCCTCAACCCGCGTGCCCGCCGTCTTAGGGATCAGGCAAACGGGAAGCTCGGCAGGCCGTCAGGGGAGCCGTCGGGGTGCTTGGTGAGATCCGACGAGGTGATTACGGGCCGAGCTTTGGGCTGACCGAGGCCGTTCGCATGCTCCAGAATTCAGCCATGGTGGCGCTGCTAGTCGTAGCGGTCGCGCTCGGGCTGAACAACTTCGGGGCGGCGATCGCCATCGGGGTCAGCGGCGTGGACCGGCGTACCGAGATCAAGGTGGCCACGGTTTTCGGCTTGTGCGACGTCGTGATGCCGGCCACTGGGATGCTCATCGGCACCGGTCTGGCCGGCCCGCTGGGATCCGCCGCCCGCTGGGCCGGCGCCGGGATACTGTTCGTGACCGCGGTCTGGGGACTCATCGAGGCACTGCGCGGCGACGATGACACCCCGAAGATCTGGCACGGGTGGCGGCTGCTGGTCAGCGGCGCCGCGCTCAGCCTGGACGACCTCGCGGTGGGACTCGCACTCGGAACGGTGCGCTTCAACATCGTCCTAGCGGTGACCCTGTTCGGAGCCATGAGCTTCATCATGTCGATTATCGGACTGAAGCTGGGCGGGAAGCTGGGTACGGCGGCCGGCGAACACGGCGAGGTCGTGGGCGCGGTCGTGCTGATCGGCATCTCTGGCGCGATGGCGATGGGCTGGCTGTTACCCCGGTCGGGAACGACAGCAGGTTGCAGCGAGGTCCAGGTCAGCGTCCCGGTCTCGATGTGTGCGGCTGACGGTCATGGCCGTCAGCCGCAGGTACAGTTCGCTCAGTTGTGCGCGGTGGTCACCTGGATCAGCTTGATCACCATGATGACGACCGCGAAGATGATGTACGCGCGCAGCGTGAGCAGGCCGATCCGGCGCGCCATGTTGAGCGCGGGCCGCTGAAGCGTGTCGATACCCGGGGTGCGCCACGCGACGCGGCGCACCCTGAGTTCCGCTCGCCACTGCGCGCGGCTCATCCCCGGCGGGCGCCGGTTGCTGTCCGGGCCCGATTCTGCCGCCGCACCGCGCCCGGACCTGAACTTCAGCAGCAGCCCCAGGGCCGCGATCCCCAGCACGGTGCAGGCTATGAACCCGTAAAGGCACTGCTTGAGCGTGATGACCGGCCAGAACGTGGTGACCAGGGGCGCGAGCGAGAAGGTGGTGACGACCCAGGCGATGACGCCGACGATCCAGTTCTGAGTGGTGCTGTTGCTCCACGGCCCGAGCACCGGCTTGTCGTTGGCCAGCAGGATGAGGAAGACCAGGGCGGATGGCAGCAAGATGCCGTTGAGCGCCTCGACCCCGTTGATGACCACGTCGAGGTCACTGGCCCACAGGAGCGTCACGATCGCGGCCACGCCGATGAGGATGGCATACAGGCCGTAGAACCACGGGGCCTGGCTCAACTTCCAGTGCAGCGAGTGCCGCATCTTCGGGTATACGTCGCCGAGCGTGTAGCTGGTGGTCAGCGCGGTCAGGTTAGCGCCGATCAGCGAGCCGTCGAGGGTGGCGAGCGCCATCAGGTCGCCGGTTCCGTGACCGACGTGCGCCTGCAGGGCAGCCATGGTGGTGCTGAGGTCGCTGAAGTTGCCGAACGCACGGGTGTGCGCCAGGCCGAAGGCACAGGCAGCCATGACCACCAGGGCGCCGGTCACCTCGATGGCGACGCCGATCCCGGTGTCGAGCCGCTCGTAGTTCAGCCAGCGCGGGGTGATGCGCTTGTCGACCACGTTGGACTGCTGGAAGAACATCTGCCATGGCTCGACGGTGGTGCCCACCACCGCGACGACCAGCAGCAGCAGGGTCGCGTTCAGCCCGCCGGGCATGCTCGGGACCACGCCGGCGACGGCCGAGGTGACGCTGGGGTGCACCAGGAGGGCCAGCGGGAACGACACGAAGTTGGCGATCACTAGGAAGATCAGGAACCGTTCCCAGTAGCGGTAAGTCCCGCCGGCCATGACCGCGAAGAGCAGGATCGCGGACGAGATCACGGCCCAGACGTCAGACATCCCGAAGAACGAGAGTGCCTGCTCGACTCCGATGAACTCGACGACGATGGTGACCGCGTTGATGATGAACAGGTCAGCGACCGAGAAGGTGCCCCAGAACTTGCCGAACCTGGCGAAGATCAGCTTGCCGTGCCCGACACCGGAGACCGCTCCGAGCCTGATCACCATTTCCTGGCAGCAAAACAGGATAGGGAACAGGAGCACCATGGTCCACAGCAGCTTCATGCCGTAGTCCTGGCCCATCTGGGCATAGACCGACACGCCGCCGGCGTCGTTACCGCCACCCATGACGATGAGCCCAGGGCCCATGATTACCAGCAGCAGCCTGAGCTTGCGGCGCCACGACTTGGTGCTGCCAGTCTCGCTTCGCTTCAGCGTGCCGAGCGCGCCGACGATATCGCCGGCGTGCTGGGGATCGAGCACCGCCGGGCCATCGGACCGGGGTGCGTGGTCCAGCCCGGTCGTGCCGGGGTTATCTGCAGCCAATTCTCGGCTCCTCATAGCCGGGCGTCACAGCGCGGGGGATATACAGCAGTGACGTTGCAGGCTCAGCCGCGGCCAGTACCCTTAGCGCGCTCCCTGGACGCGGCGCCTGCGCGGGCCTAACCGCATGGCCTCGACCAGGGTGAACCCCGCCATCACGACCATCAGCAGCGCGGCCAGGCGGGTGATCCACCGCAACGGCAGGATTCGCTGCAGCCCGCGCCCGCCGATGATGGCCACGACGACCACGGCCCACAGCGCCAGCACGCTCCCGATGCCCACCGGCACCGGGTCGTGGTACCTGGCAGCGAGGTTCGCGATCACGATGTCTGACAAGTCACCCAGCTCAGCCAGCAGGATCACCCCGAACGAGGTCGCCGCCACGGCCCAGAACCCGGCAGCATCAGCTTTCAGCCGGATCTCGTCATCGTCATCGTCATCGCCGCGCAGCAGCACCACAGCACCGATCAGGAACACCACCGCCACCGCAACCTGAACGAACTTGTGCGGGAGCAGGGCCAGGAGGCTGCCGCAGGTGACCGCCAGCACCACGTGCACCGCGAACGCCGCGAATGCCCCGGCGATCACCCCGCCCGCCCGGTACCGCGTGCCCAGCACCAAGCTCGCCAGCCCTGAATTATCCGGCAGCTCGGCAACGAAGACCGTCCCGAAGACTATCCCGGCGATCAGCAGGCCCGCCACATGATCACCTCCCGGCTGGCGCAGCCAGGGCAGGTTTCAGCCGCGCAGGTACTTTGGATCATGGCGAGTATGCCAAGACGTATCACCGCAGCGTGCGGAGATGGCCAGCCAGCCTGATTACGGAAAACTAACCTCTGCCCCAGCACCCCTGCCTGCTCCCGCGCAGGATCAGCGCTCGCATGGACGCGCGAGCCAGGCCGCCGGGGAGTCCGGGTCGAAGCGCAGGCATGCCTGGCCGCGCTGGTGGCCGGGCGGGGGGCTAGCCTATCCGCTGCAGCAGGTGATCTCCGACCCGCAGCTCCATCGCACCCCCGCGTTGGGGTCCTGCTCCGACACCCGGTCAAGGTCTGCGGCAGGATAGGTCCTTGGCGGCACGAGTCCCCGGGGGCGCAGGACGAGAGGCGGACATGAGCACGAACCAAGTCGATGCGCTGGTGATCTTCGGTGCTACCGGTGACCTGGCGAAGCTGGAAACCTTCCCCGCGCTGGTGGGGCTGGTCGAGCGGGGCGTGCTCGACGTGCCGGTGATCGGGGTGGCCAAGAGCGGGTGGGGTCTTGACCAATTCCGGGACTACGCGGTCGCTTCGCTGCGGCTGAACAAGATCGATCCGGCCAGCCCCGCCGCGGTCAAGATGCTGGGGCTGCTGCGTTACGTGGACGGTGACCTTGACGACCCGGCGACCTATGCGGCCATGTCGGACGCGATCGGCTCCGGCCAGCTGGCCCTGTTCTACCTCGAGGTGCCGCCGCCGCTATTCGGCCGCATCGCCGAGGGCATCGCGAAGGCCGGACGGGCCGCCGGCAGCCGGGTCATGGTGGAGAAGCCGTTCGGCACCGACCTGGCCAGCGCCCAGCAGCTGAACACGACCATGCACGCCTATTTCCCCGAGGAAGCCGTTTACCGGGTCGACCACTGGCTCGGGCTGGATCCGGTCGATAACCTCATGTTCGTCCGGTTCGCGAACTCGATCATCGAGCCGCTGCTGAACCGCAACTACGTACAGAGCATCCAGATCACGATGGCGGAGGCGTTCGACGTCGCCGACCGGGGCAGTTTCTACGACAAAACCGGCGCGATCAGGGACGTGGTGCAGAACCACATGCTGCAGGTGCTGGCCACCGTGCTGGCCGAACCGCCGGACGGCAACGGCCTGGACTCCTGGATCGCCAGCAAATCGCAGCTGGTCGGCGCGCTGCAGCCGCTGACTCCAGAGCTCACCGTCAAGGGCCAGTACGAGGGCTACCACGCGGTCCCCGGGGTGGACCCGAAGTCCGTGACCGAGACCTACGTCGCGGTCAGGCTGGCCGCCGACTCCTGGCGCTGGGCCGACGTGCCGATCCTGATCCGGGCGGGCAAGTGCCTGCCGGTCACCGCGACCGAAGTCAGCATCAAGTTCCGGCGCCCGCCGCACGACGTGTTCGGGCTGGCCGCCTCCTCCGCCCCGCAGATCCCGCAGACCCCATCGAGCCAGGCGTTCGTCAACGGGTTGCGATTCCGGATCAACCCGGAGAACCGGGTCACCCTGACCGTGGCCGGCAAGAAGCCAGGCGCGGGCTGGCAGCCGGAGGCGGAGGATCTGATCTTCGCCGAGCACCCCGGCGCGGACATGCGCCCCTACGACCGGCTCATCGGCGCCGCGCTCAACGGCGAGCGCTGGCTGTTCGCCTCGCAGGACACGGTCGAGGCCTCCTGGCGCGTCGTCGACCCGGTGCTCGCAAACGTGGTGCCCGTGCACCCCTACGCCCGCGCCAGCTGGGGCCCGGACCAAGCCGTCACCCTGCTCCCCGCCGGCGGCACCTGGTACGACCCCGCAGGCTGAGCCGCAACGATCAGGAGATTGCCGATGAGTGCTGAACGCGAGCGCGTTGCCGGGTTCGGACGGCTCGAGGACGGGTTGCGGCAGGCCGGCGACTGGTACCTGTGGGGACCGTACGTCAGCGAGCGCCAGTGGGGCACGGTCCGGGAGGACTACAGCGCGGACGGCGAGGCGTGGGACTACCTGCCGCACGACCAAGCCCGGTCCCGGGCCTACCGCTGGGGCGAGGACGGCCTGGCCGGCTTCTGCGACGTGGAGCAGCGGCTGTGCCTGGGGCTGGCGCTGTGGAATGGCCGCGATCCGATCCTGAAGGAGCGTGCCTTCGGGCTGACCGGCGCCGAGGCCAACCACGGCGAGGACGTCAAGGAGTACTGGTGGTACCTGGACGCGCTGCCCAGCCATGCGTGGAACCGGTGGCGGTACCACTACCCGCAGGCGGCGTTCCCTTATGAGGACCTGCGCGAGGTCAACGGCCGCCGCGGCAAGCACGACCCGGAGTACGAACTGCTGGACACGGGCGTGTTCGACGGTGACCGCTACTGGATCACCGAGGTCTGGTACGCCAAGGCCGATCCCACCGACATCCTGATGACGGTCCGGGTGACCAACGCCGGGCCCGAGGCCGACACCGTGCACGTCCTGCCGACCGCATGGTTCCGCAACACCTGGTCCTGGGATTCCGGCGCGGCCAAGCCGGCGCTGGCCGGGGCCGGCGGCTCGGCGGTCACGGCCGAGCACCCCTTTCTCGGCTCGCTGGAACTGCTGGCCGGCCCGGCTCCGGACGGCTCCAGCCCGCTCCCGCTGTTCTGCGAGAACGAGACCAACGAAGCCCGGCTGTTCGGCGCGGCTCCGGTCACGCCCTATCCCAAGGACGGCATCAACGATCATGTGATCAGCGGCGCGCCGACCGTCAACCCCGACGAGCGCGGCACCAAGTGCGCGTTCTGGTACCGGCTGACGATCGCGCCCGGCGAAACCGCCGAACTGCGGCTACGGCTGCGCCCCGCCGCCTCCGCCGCGTCCTCTTCCTCTTCCGCCTCCGCCGCCGCGCTCGGCAGGGGCTTTGACCAGGTCGTGCGGCAGCGCCGGGCCGAGGCCGACGAGTTTTACCACGAGCTCACCCCGGGCCCGGCCAGCCCGGACGAGGCGATGGTGATGCGGCAGGCGTTCTCTGGGCTGCTGTGGAGCAAGCAGATGTACAACTACGACGTCGCCCGCTGGCTGGACGGTGACCCGACCCAGCCGGCACCCCCCGCCGAGCGCAAGAACGGGCGCAACGCCCGGTGGCGCAACTTCGATTCCTTCGACCTGATGTCGATGCCGGACAAGTGGGAGTACCCGTGGTTCGCCGCCTGGGACCTTGCCTTCCACTGCGTCGCCCTGGCCCACGTCGACCCGGCGTTCGCCAAGTACCAGCTGATCCTGCTCTGCCGGGAGTGGTTCCAGCACCCGAACGGAGCACTGCCTGCCTATGAGTGGGACTTCGGCGATGTGAACCCGCCCGTGCAGGCCTGGGCCGCACTGGAGGTGTTCGCCATCGACGGCGGCCGCGACCTTGATTTTCTGAGCCGTGTTTTCGACAAGCTGCTGCTCAACTTCGGCTGGTGGGTCAACCTGGAGGACGCGGGCGGCAAGAACGTGTTCGAGGGCGGCTTCCTCGGGCTGGACAACATCGGTCCGATCGACCGTTCGCACCTGCCGGTCAGCGGTGTCCTTGAGCAGTCCGACGCCACCGGCTGGATGGCCTTCTACGCGATCGCCATGGCCGCCATCGCCGGCGTCCTGCAGCGCAGCGGCCAGCGGCCCGCGGTCGACCTGGTCATCAAGTTCCTCGAGCACTACGCCGCCATCACGGCGGCCATGGACGACCAGGGCCTGTGGGACGACGCCGACGGGCTCTACTACGACCGCCTGCTCACCCCGGACGGGACGGCGGTGCCGCTGAAGTACCGGTCGATGGGCGGGGTCATCCCCATGCTGTCGGCGGCCGTCATCGACGAGGGATGGATCACCGAGTCGCTCACCGTCGGCAAGCAATTCGCCGGCCTGCTCCGCAGGCACGGCCTGACCGACCC
>Ga0302184_10002113_pt1 | contig 12712 bp, 9 predicted proteins | sample I_Palsa_N3_3_FD_200233 | JGI IMG/M metagenome (GOLD analysis project Ga0302184, IMG submission 200233) | Peat permafrost microbial communities from Stordalen Mire near Abisko, Sweden - I_Palsa_N3_3 | ecosystem: Environmental > Terrestrial > Soil > Palsa > Peat permafrost | place: Sweden: Abisko...
GCTCAGGACAGAACCGGTGGGGAGATTCGTGGCCGCCCACGGGGAGAATTAGCGGCCGCCCGCGGGGAGTTCCGGTGGCCGCCTATGGGGAGAATCTCATGGCCACGCACACCCGCGAGATATCCGGGAGCGTCGCCGGCGACCGCCGACGCCCGGCGGCATCCATCAAGACCGTCGAATCTGAAGACATGACCAGCTCCTTGTTGTGGATCGGCGTCCCGGCCGATCCGAGACGCAACCGGCGCAATCCTCGGCCGATGAGATCTCAGCGTCCAGCCGCGCCGGTCGTTTCGCTTCTGCGGCGCGCGGAGCTTTCCAAGGAGCAGCCAGCCAGGGCTATCAGCACTCGTGCCAGACGCCCCTTCGTTCGCGAGACCAGCAGTCTCGACTGCGAAGGCTGCGGATCGTCCTGGGTTGGTGGTCGTCGGGCCTGAGCGGCAGCGCAGACGCGACGCTGCGGAATTTTATGACGCTCGCTGGCCCGCGACGCCCAGCAGTTGATGCTGCTGGACGTCGGGGCTGTGAGCGGCAGCGCGCCTGGCGTTCTGCGACTGCGTCTGGGGTGTTAGTGCGCCGCGGTGAGGCTCGGTGCAGTGACCCGGCTGACGTTGTACGTCGTGGTTCGTCTAACGGGACAACGCCCGCAGCGTGGCGTCCCTGGCTGCTCCGCGCTCGATCCGTTGACGGGACGGACGGCCTCGTCGGCCGCCCGTCCTCGGCCACCCCAGAGCGCCCGCGGTCGCGCTACGCGTTGTGGATCAACTTGTAGCCAGCGTAGAAATAGCCCTCGGTGATCGTGCCCGCACGCAGCAGAGCGTCGCGATAGGCACCGTTCACGTGAAGGGTGACCCATTGAACGCCAGGGTGATCGAAGATGACGTGGGTGTTGGGCGAGATATAGACCTTCTCATTGGGGTCCTGAACGGGCCGCTGTCCTCCCCGGTCGAGGGCACGCCCATAGACGAACAGCCGCACTTCGGTCTTCTCGGCGATCTTCGAGGTCAGCCGCAGGCGCTCTCCGTGCGCGATCAGACGCTCCACGCCTGTGTGGGTCAGGGTCGTCTTCGTGAAGGGGAAGCTCGATGTCGAGCGGGAGGCGGCCGACGCGGAGCCCCCCAGGAAGAGCAGGCCAAGTATGACCCCGGCGAGCAGGACGTAACGGTTTGCATGTCTCATCATCGTGGAGCGGGGGTCCTTTGCTGGTCTGAGCGAGGTCGGGTTCGTGTCGCCGCCCGATCCCGCGTGACACGTCTGTAGAACGGAGACGTCGCGACCCGGACCAATGTTGCGCTGGCGTCGTCGCTACGGTCCGAACTCTGACCGACCGCGACGGAGATGCCGGCTCGACGGCGCAACGCTGACGGGGCGCCGGATCGAGACGTCGGCGTCCTCGGCCTCGCGGTGGAGCGCGCCGCCCTCGTGAAGACTGAAACCGTCGACTCATCCACCGGCCGGCGGGTGCGACTGTGCCGCCTTTCTGAGCTAGACCCGCACCTGAACACGTTCGACGGACGCCCGGCTCGGCTTCCCGTCAACCGCAAGAAGGCAAGACGCGCGGCTTCGCCCAGACGCAGCTGCCCGATCGCCAGATGCCGGCGGCCTCAGCCAGTTGTTCCGCCGCGACCGGCAGACCTGCTCGTCGCCGATACCAGGGCCGCGCCAGGGGGCCGCAGACCGGCGGCGATGCACAGGCGACGTCACTGTGCTTGGCTCCTGCGCCGGTCCCGACCATCGCTCGCTGGGCGCTCGTGGCCGCTTGACGGCTGGAGCGGTAGTGTGGGCGCGGCGCCTGCTTCGTCCCATCGGCGGCAGCTAGTGTGCCGCGTCTGAAGTTGGTTGACGGGTGGTGTGGGGGATGATGGTCTCGGCGGCAGCGGGCGTCCGCTTCGGCAGGGATGTGCGGAAGTCTCGGGCGCTGTCGCCGAGGTGGTTGTGCTCGTTCCAAACCGCCACGCACGCCGCGTGTGCTTCCCCAGGCCAAGCGCAAGCCGGCGGCGCCCTGGCGACCGGTCTGCCGATCTCGTGAGCGGGTACCGAGTCGCTGGCCTGTGTGGTTAGCCCTTCTTCTTCTTTTTGGTCTTGGTTTTGGGTTTGAGGGTGATGGTCTTGCGGGTCAGGGTCTTGCGTGCTTGTGTGATGGTGAGCTTGGCCTTGAGGGGATGGTGTTTGGCGAGCAGTTTTTTGCCGGCGCGGTTCAGAGTGAGCTTGATCGTTTTGGTGGCGCCGGCGGGGATGGTCGCGGTCTTGGAGGCGATCGTGATCGTCTTTTTGGTGGGTTTCTTCTTGGTGGTTTTGGTTGAGGCTGCGAGGGCGACCACTTTGCCGCGGCGGATCGTCTCGAGCACGGTGCCGGTGAGCTTGATCTTGCAGGAGGTGTTGCCTTTGCAGTGCACCCGGACGGTGATCGTGGTGCCGGAGGTGGTGATGTGCTTGACGCTCGCGCGCCCTGGGATCGGCGTTGCTGGGATCGGCGTTGCTGTGATCGGTGTGGACTGGCCGCTGCTGGCCAGGTGGGTGTTATCGCCGATGTAGTTGGCGGTCAGGGTGTAGGACGCGGCGGCCGAGGGGGTGAATGTGGTCTGGCAGGACGCGATTCCGGTCGTGGCGGTGGCTTGGAGGGTGCAGCTGCTGTTGGCGAACTGTCCGGTGGCGGGGGAGGCGCGAAAGCTGACGGTTCCGGTGGGGGTGCTCGCCCCGGTGGATTGGGTGTCGGTCACGGTCGCGGTGCAGGTGGTCGCGGTCCCGGTGTTGACCGTGCTGGGCGTGCAGGCCAGGGAGGTGGTTGAGATCGCCGTGGCTGTCGTCTCGTGCCCGGTCGCGTCGACGGCGGTGCATTCTTCTGCGGAGACGCACGTGATCGCGTTCAGGACCGAGTTCGGGTCGATGCTGGTCGGGGTCGGGGTGCCCGGGCTGGCCGGGTCAAACGTGACCTGCCGCCCGATGCTGTCGACGGCGGTGCACTGGGTGGCGGTCGGGCACGCCACCCCGTTCAGGCGGTTGGCGTCGATCGTGGTCGGGGTGGGGGTGCCCGGATTGGCCGGATTAAACGTCACCTGCTGCCCGGTGCCGTCCACGGCGGTGCACTGGGTGGCGGACGGGCACGCCACCCCGTTCACGCCGTTGGTGTCGATCGTGCTCGGGGTCGGGGTGCCCGGGCTGACAGGGTCAAACGTGACCTGCTGCCCGATCTGATCGATCGCGGTGCACTGGGCGGCGGACGGGCACGCCACCCCGATCAGGGCGTGGCCGGGGTCGACGCTGGTGGGGGTCGGGGTGCCCGGGCTGACAGGGTCAAACGTGACCTGCTGCCCGGCGACGTCCACGGCGGTGCACTGGGTGGCGGACGGGCACGCCACGCCCTCCAGGCTGGTGCCGGTGTCGATCGTGGTGGGGGTCGGGGTGCCCGGGCTGGCCGGGTCAAACGTGACCTGCCGCCCGCTCTCATCGACGGCGGTGCACTGGGCGGCGGACGGGCACGCCACCCCGGCCAGGCGGAGGCTGGTGTCGATCGTGGTGGGGGTGGGGGTGCCCGGGCTGGCCGGGTCAAACGTGACCTGCTGCCCGTTGTTGTCGACGGCGGTGCACTGGGCGGCGGTCGGGCACGCCACCCCGATCAGGACGTGGCCGGGGTCGACGCTGGTGGGGGTGGGGGTGCCGGGGCTGGCCGGGTCAAACGTGACCTGCTGCCCGATGAAGTCGACGGCGGTGCACTGGGTGGCGGACGGGCACGCCACCCCGTCCAGGCCGTTGGCGTCGAGTGCGGTGGGGGTGGGGGTGCCCGGGCTGGCCGGGTCAAACGTCACCTGCTGCCCGCTGAAATCGAAAGCGGTGCACTGGGCCGCGGACGGACACGCCACCCCACTCAAGGAGTGTTGGCCGTTCTCGTCGATCGCTGCCGGCCTCGACCACGACAACTGCGCCAGCGAAGCCGCCGGCAGCCAGCACGCCACACCGCACAACGCAACCAGCACGACCAGCAGCCGCCGAACAGCGACCGGCACAACACAACCTCGAGCCCGCGCGATCATCGATCCCGGCCCTCCCCTTCTTAGATACCCGACCGATCCCGGTCTGCGGCTCAGAGCACCCATCACCTCCACCAGCACGCGACCCTCACAACGCGCGAGCGCCGACGAGCGCGGCATCCTACACCCGGGAGCGCCGCAGCACACGCCCCGACGCCGCGCTGACTATCCGATGCTGCTCCTCTGGAAGGAGCTCAACGACACCAGTCACGGCGGAGACCTCCGCACGGCCCCGGCGAAGCCAGCGTCCGCTGCTGCCGGTTTTCTCTGCCGGCGATCTGGCGGCGGGCTGTCGCTATCGCGTGCGAGCAACAGGGCCACCGGGCTGCCGGCAGCGGGCTCGCTGCTTATGCAATCGCCCAAGAGCAGGCGTCCGCTCGAGCGGAATGAGGTCGAGCAGCGTTGCGAGTTTGCGTAGGCGTTTGGTCGATTCTGCCCGCGGCGCTCGGAGACCCGCTTTCATGGGCGGTACGGGGCGACGTTGGGACGGCCGCGTTTCGTGTGTGGCCGATTTGTTCGAGCTTGGTGCCCGGACCGCTGAGGTGGCCAGACGAAGACTACGTCCGGAGTGTGTGCAGAATATTCTCGAGCGACTTGCTGACAAGTTCAAAGGTCCCGCCGTGCTCGAGCATGGCGGAGAAGCGTTCGTTGATCCCTCCGGGCGTTGCGTGATCGGCTGCGAGCTCACTGAGGTCGGCAGACACATCATCGAGGGTCGCGCCAACATCAGCGAACATCGACGACACGTAGCGTGAGGCGTCGCGCTGGTCGATTCCGTGTGTGGAGAGCCACAGGCTGATCGTGCCGAGATACCTGAAGTGAGCCGCGATCGTGGCGGTCGCGGCCGTGAGCGCATCGAAGGAAGATGTGTCAGTGACGACCAGAGATCCGCCGAGGTCGTCGAACAGGCCGCGAGCCGCATCTGTCTGTGGAGTGATTGGCGTGACCCCGGCTCGTCGCGCTACCGACGGAAGCGGGATCGCTCGAGCGATATTCGTCGCCGGAGCGACCAGCTCGGCGAGTCGGTTGATCGGCACCCCCGCCATGACGCTCACGATTGCTTGATCAGCAGCGAACTGCAGTCCGGTCACGATCTCTGAAGCGTCCTGCGGACGTACGCAGATCACAACGATCGAGGCGCGATCGGCCAAGGCCTGGTTGTCGGAGGCGACCTCGACCGATGAATATCTCCCGGCCAGATCAGCGGCCCGCGCGGCGCTTCGCGGCGACAGCAGGATCGTCGGCGCGTCTTTCGAACCTTCGCAGAGCCCGGTGACGATCGCTTGGGCAATCGCGCCGGTTCCCAGGAAGCCGTACTTCGCCGGGGTTTCTTTCACGCTGCTCATGCCGGGGACCGCCGAGGCACCATCTGCTGGATTCAACAGCATCTCGCTCAGCCCCGGCCGCCGCCTCGCGACTCTGACGACCAGCGGCAAAACATACTTCTCGTTCGTCGCCGATTCGGCCACGAGCCCGCGGCTGCCGCTTCCGATCACGCCGGTCTCGGAGCAGAAGTCTCGTCGGCATGGCCGAACACTTGCGCGGGAATCGACAGGTCGAAGGCGACGACGTCGGGGGAGCGCCGGCGCGACGACGGCGACACGGTAGCCGTCGGTCACGACGCGCCCGATTTGCTGCGCGCGCTCTCCCGATGGACTGGTTGAATCTGGCAGACTCGGCGCCGGTGAGTGCGGTGGTGAAACGACCGACCGGCGCGTTGCGGTGACAGCCGAGATACGGGCCCGCCATCACCCCCAGGCATCGCGGCTTGGCAGCGAGCTGGTGGTGGCAGCAGCGGTCTGTGGGCTTGCGCTCTTGATCGCGGGGTTTGCGGGGACCCCGCGGGCTTGGGCGGCGTCCTCGGGGAAGCCGTGTTCCTCCTACCCGGCTCCGGGTCAGCTCGCGCCCGCCGGCGCATCGGTCCCCCGCGTCGTGAGCGGCGCCTATGCGATCTTCCGCACCCACCAGATCGCACGCGACCGCCTCGCGCTGACAAAGCTCCCAACACCGTTGCAGGCAAGTGGGATCGTGGCGCGCGGGGTCAGGTACCTGGGCCGGGGATCGTCCGGAGTGCGGTTCTACGCGGTGCCCGCCCGGCACTACACCCCTTATGAAATCGCTCCGCTGCGGTGCTTCGCGTCTGACCAGCGCGCAGTGGAGCGCAAGCTGCGGCCGTCGCTGCGCAGGGATTACGCGCACCCTGCGGTCTGCATCGTGGAGGTCGGCCTGAGTCCGGTTGACGGCCTTCCGCTTGAGAACTGCGGCCCCGTCAAGGGGATCGCGACAGCGATGCTCGCCACCAACGGCTTGTCCCTGCTGGGCATAGCGCCGGATTCTGTGAGCGCGTTGCAAGCCACCTACCTTGCTGACCCGGCACGGATCATCCACGTCCGCCGCAACTTCTACGAGATCTCGGCTCGCACGAGATCGGTCGCGCCCTGTGGCGTGACCTGGCTCGAGCCCTCAGGGGAGGTCGCGAAGACGTTCGAGGGCTGTGATTATGAGACCGCCGAGCTTCCCGAGTACCAGCAGTACCAGTCATTCGTGACGACGCAGTTGGGCGTGGTGCGCAGCGACGTGGCGGCGCTCGCCGCGGCGATTGATTCGGGCGAGCTCGCAAGCGCCGAGTCGGCCTGGCTCACCGCCCATCTTGCATGGCTGCTGCTCGGACAGGACGACAAGCAGTACGGAGCCTTCGGCGATCTCGGGAACGCGATCGACGGGACCTCCGCCGGGCTCGTCGCCGGGGAGGCGAGCCCCGACTTGACCGGCTTTCACAAGATCGAGCTCGACCTCTGGAGCAACGATCTCGTCGCGGCCGCCACCGACACCGAAGCGCTCGAGGGCTTGCTCCAGCAGCTGGCCGCCGTGCCGCTCACATCCGAGTTGCCCGACACGACCCAGGGTGTCGCCAACTGGCTGCTGCGCCCCCACGAGATCCTCGAGGACGCCGAACGAGACACCCTCACCGGCGATGACGACTACGGGAGCGGCACCGCAGCGGCGTCGCTCACCGCCGACGTCGAGGCGGTTCGCGAGGACCTGACGCTGCTGGCACCGACGCTCTCGGCGCTTGCCCCGAAGCTGCTCCCGACGGTCAAGCGCGAGCTCAGCGCGATCGACGCGGCCGCCGACGCGACCCGAGTCGACGGCGGATGGGTCGCGATTACCGAGATGTCGACGGAGCAGCGCGAAGATCTCGACGCGACCGTGGGAGCCGCGGTGGAAACGCTCTCACGCGTTCCCGACCTGCTTACGAGCACAGGTCCGGCCGCGCCCCCGACCTGATTCGAGACCACCTCCCGGCGTTCACAGGTCCTCAACACCGGGCTCCGGGACCGTACATAGGATCCGCCCGCGGCGCTCAGCGTGCCCTCCGCCACCCCCTCGCCCTGGAGATCCTATGAAGCGCAACTTCGGCCGCCGTCTCGGCGTGTCAGCTGCCATCACGATCGCCGCGATCGCGACGCAGCTCAGCGTGTCGGTCGCCATCGCGCATCCCGCCGCCGCCCACACAGCGAAGGCCGGCAAGAAGACAACGTCGACGACCAAGAAGAAGAAGAAGCCATCGGTCGTCCGCGCAGCGCTGCCGGCCGGCTCGATCCAGCACATCTTCGTGATCGAGCTTGAGAACTCGAGCGAGAACGTCACCTTCGGAGCCGGCGACGCCGGGTCCTACCTCGATGACACGCTCGAGAAGCAGGGAGAGCTGGTCCCCCGCTTCTACGCCAGCGGTCACGCGAGCCTCGACAACTACATCGCCGCCGTCTCGGGGCAGGCCCCGGCTCCGGCGACCGCCTCGGATTGTTTGGCGGAGCCGGGGGTCAGCGGCGAGGACCCCGTCTTCGAGAACGTCGAGCCCGGCACCTTGGCCAATCAGAAGAAGTACCCCGGCCAGGTCACCGCGACCTCGGGCTGCGTCTATCCGAAGGATGTCGAGACGATCGCCAACCAACTCGACGCGCAGTACGGCGTCAACAAGAAGACCGGACTCGCTCCGTGGCGCGATTATCAGCAGGACATGGGCAACGATCCCAAGCGCGACGGGGGAGTGACCGACCCGCTCGGCGGTACCGATTGCGCCCATCCGGCGATCGGCCAGCCCAACGACACGAACAGCGCCGAGTCGGCTGCGGATTCCTCGACGGGAGTCGCCGATCAGTGGGCGCTGCGGCACGACCCGTTCGGGTGGTTCCACTCGATCCTCGACAACACGAAGCTGTGCGACAAGAACCGTGTGCCGCTGGGTGACGTGCAGGTCGCGACCAACAGCACGTTTGACGGCACCCACCTGGCCAACACGTTCACAGGCCACCTGGCCGACGACCTGAAATCGGTCTCGACGACGCCGATGTTCGGTTGGATCACCCCGAACCTCTGCAACGACGGCCATGATGGTGGCAGCAGCCCGTGCATCGGCCCCAACGCCGACGGTCAGACGACGGTCGCCGGTCAGCAGCTCCAAAACATCAACGCGTTCCTCGAGCAGTGGGTCCCGTTGCTCGAGGCCTCGCCGGCCTACAAGCAGGGCCACATGCTGATCATGATCACGACCGACGAAGCCGAGGTGCCCGCCGGTGGCACGGTGCAGGACGCAAGCCAGCTGCCGGGGGTTCCGGGCGGCCCGTCCCTCGCGGAGCCAGGCCTGGGCGACCAGCTGCTGTACCAGGCACTGGGGCTCGGCACGCTCACGACCGACCCCGCCAACGCTCCTGGAGGCGGCGAGGTTGGAGCGCTGATCCTCGGCTCGAAGAAGTACATCAAGCACGGCAGCGTCGACACCAAGGGCGCGTACGACCAGTACTCCGCGCTGCGCAGCTACGAGGATCTGCTCGGCATCACGAAGGGTGGCCGCGACGGCGAAGGCCATCTCGGCTATGCCGGCCTGTCGGACCTCAAGCCGTTCGGCAAGGACGTCTTCAACGCCTACAAGGCACCCAAGACGCAATAGCCGGCCCCGGGCTTTCGGCGACGTCAGGCGGCCAGGAGCGTGCGACCGAGCCAATCGGAGGAGTCGCGCACCCCGGGAAGGGCGAAGAAGTACCCTCCGCCGAACGGCTGGATGTAGTCGACGAGCGGCTCGCCGATCAAGCGTTTCTGGTTGGCGACGAACTGACGCTCGAGGTCCTGCTGAAAGCAGTTGAAGATCAGGCCCATGTTGAGGTTCCCGGCCGCATCCATGCCGTTGTCGTAGTTGTAGCCGCGACGAAGGATCCGACTCTCCGCAGTTTTCGCGGTGCGAGGGTTGGCTAGGCGGATGTGCGCCGTCAGCGGGATCTGCTTGCCGTGCGGGTCGGCGGCATAGTCGGGGATATCGGTCTCGGTGGACATCCCCAGCGGCGCGCCGTCCTCGCGGTATCGGCCGATCATCGTCTCCTGTTCGTGGAGCGAGACGCGATCCCAGAACTCGATGAACATCCGGATCAGGCGGATCACGTGATAGCTGCCGCCGACCGCCCAGCGCGGCTCCCCAAGCCCCTCCCTGACCCACAAGAGCCGGTCGGCGACCGGTGGATCAGAGACATCCGGGTTTGCGATTCCGTCGTGGAATCCCTGGTGGTTGCGGGGTACGCCCGTTGGGCGGGGCGGGGATACGAACCCGTCCATCCGCCAGAGGACCTGCATGCCGCCGCGGCTGTGCTTGAGGATGTCGCGCAGCGCGTGCAGCACCGTGTCCTCCGAGCCGGCGCACACCTGGAGCAGCAGATCGCCGCCCAGCCAATCGGGGTCGAGGTTGTCGTTGGGGAACGACTCCATCGGTTGCAGACGCTTGGGGATCCGGGAGGCCAGGCCAAAGCGCTCGTCGAACAGGGTGGACGACACTCCGAGGGTGACAGTCAGGCCATCGGGGACCACCCTGCCGCCCAGCGTCCCGCTGTCGGGCGGGGGCGCGGTGATCCCGAGCAGTCGCGGGTAGCCCCCGGCGGTCAGAAAGCGGGCGCGCGCCGTGATCGTCTGGAACAGCTCCGCCAGCCCACGGGTGTCGGTGGCGGTCACGTCGAGCGCCGCAAAGCAGGCTGCCGGGGGCGGCGGGTTGGTGATTCCGGCCTGGTGCTTGCCGTGAAACGGCACCGCCGCCAGGCGCGCGGCTGGGTCACTAGAGACCGCAAATTGCAGCGCGCCGTCGGCCTGCAACTCGGCCTCGCGCGTCAACTTGCGATGGGCAGCCGTGCTCGCCGCTGCGGCAGCGGCCCCCTTGACGAGAAATGTCCGCCGATCAAGGCTCATGACCAATTGCCGGTATAGCGGTTTTGTCCGAGCCGGATGTGACCCAGCTGTGTGTGCGCGCACCGGCGTCGTGGCCGCACGTTCCCGCCTCGAAGGGAGACAGCGCTCGGTCGGCTACTCCGGGATCGCAAGGCTCGGCATGGGGGACGGTGGTCGCCCAGACTGCGTTGGCGGCGGTGTTCGTCGTGATCCTCCTGCGGGAGCGATGCTAGCCCGGATCGGGCCCCCGTCGCTGGCCGTCCACCTTTCAGATCTGAAACGCGCGCTGGCGACCCGAACGATCGTCTGGTCGCTGGTGGTCGGGCTCGCCTTCGCCGCGGTGCTCCTGGCCCCGCGCAACATCCTGGCCGAGGTGTTCAGCTCCCATTCCCGCGTGCTCAGCCGCGCGCATGCTGATGCCTGCAGCCGTTCACACGACCGGCATCCCAAAGTGCCTTCCGGACCACGGTGAGCCACTCCGCGAGCGCCGCAGTAGAAGAGCCAGTCCTTGACGACGCTGCAGTACTTGCCGTCCAGACACGTGCTGTCGGCATCCGCGTTGCCCGCCGTTGACTATGTCGACGAGCGCGGGCTCAGCTGGGAGCAATTGGGCGAGCTGCTCGGCGTCGCTCTCAGTTCCTCGCAGCTCATCGGTGCGAGCGTTGTCATCCTCAACCCAACGCTCGATACTGACGGCGCGGGCGCGCGGCGGGTGGTCCGGCTGCTCGCGGATGCGCAGGATCAAGCCCGACAGGACTAACCTGCCCCGCCCGGTCGCGATGTCGCAAAGACCCACGGTACCCACTGGGCGACCGATGGCACGGGCGTCAACCGCGACCACTTCCGGTTCGTCGCCGATCGAGGCGTGTCGACGTGACTGCTGCTCAAAGTGCCGCCGAGCGCGAAGCGGAAGCCGCCAGACCGCCGCAGACTGATGGTCGAGACGGCCGGAGATACGCGGCAATCTTCACGCGCCGCCGGCGGGCGCGCGAAGGAACGTCTGCCCGCTGACGCCGCATTGCTGAACCGGGGCCGAGGGTCGGTCTCAGCTGCGTCTTATCAGCGAGACGGTCGGTACATGCTCTCGGGGATCTCGGCGAGCCGCGAGCGTCCAACCTGGTCGCCGCTGAGACCGTAGAAGCGCTGAAAACTCATAATGAGCGGTCGCCACGCATCGGGATCGACACGGTCGGGTTCGTCCTTGGCGAGGATCTGCTCGTCAGCATGAATCCGCTCGATGGTCGTTTCCAGGGCCCAAGCATTTCCATTGAAGGGGCGCGCCTCCACGAGCGTTGCCTCGAGTTGGATCGGGCACTCGGCCGCGCGGGGGCGTCACGACGTCGCTCGGAATCGCCGTGAGACCCGCGCAGGCGAACTTGTCAGCGACATGCCGATAGCCGCGGACTCGCTTGCCCTCCGGCACGGGGTCGCTTCCGGTTGTCTGGTCGCCGGTCAGTGAGCTCCCGGCGGGGACGTTGCCCGCTCGGGGTGCCGGCACAGGACTGCCGGTAAGTCGGCGGAGTGGCTGCGAGCTCCTCGCTTTCGTTTCAGTTGCTGGCAGGCGCAGAGCAGTAGTCGCTGGCACGACGAATCTGTCGGCCGAGGCGGCCACGGTTTCTTGCGAGGAGCCGGCCCGACAGGGCAGTGCCTAGATCGCCTTTACTGGTGATCATCTGGCTGAACGGCGGACGGCCGTTCGAGGTGTCTCTGAGTCCGCCGGGCTCAGGGTGACGAGTACTGCCAGGAGAGGTCGCCGCCGACGCCGTGGGCGCGGTACGCCAGGGTCAGGGAGAAGTGGCGGTGCTCGCCCCTAGGGACCCTCTGGGTGTACACGAAGGCCAGGCGAGTGAACAGCAGGTAGCCGTCACGCCGGCGCGGCCGTTGCGCCGTGATCGTGACCGGATATGGCGTGTACATGCCCTTGTTGCAACTGGGACAGGGGTCGCGCCAGTCGCTGCCGGTCCCGGTGGCGCTCGTCGACGTCCAGGTGCTCCATCGCAGAGAAGCGATCCGTGGATGACGGCTTCCCTTGCCGGGTCCCGCGAAGAACGCGAATAGGCCGTAAGTGATGGCGAACGGCTTGACCTGCAGGTTCTCAGGAAGCAAATACCCGTACTGGGCCGGGATCCTCGGAAGTCCATCGCCCGCCGGTCCTGACGCGTTGGCGGTGGTCGCCGCGAACGCCCCGAACGCCGCGAGGCCAGCGGCGGTAGCCCAGATGCGTCCGGTCCGGGCGCGCGTGTGACGAAAGCTCGCCATTGCGCGGACGCTACCTGCTATTGAGCCCAGTTGCTCGCCGGCGGGTTGAGCGGAGTGGGCCCGGACTCGCCGCGACATGGGAAGACCATGGCTTGACACTGACGACCCATGTCCGCGGTGACCGCCGTCATCTAAAGGTCAGAAGACGACGGTCGAATTGTTGAAACGGACCACACGGTCCTGGCAGTGCCAGCGGACCGCACGAGCAAAGACGGTGCGTT
>Ga0302184_10002125_pt1 | contig 12686 bp, 8 predicted proteins | sample I_Palsa_N3_3_FD_200233 | JGI IMG/M metagenome (GOLD analysis project Ga0302184, IMG submission 200233) | Peat permafrost microbial communities from Stordalen Mire near Abisko, Sweden - I_Palsa_N3_3 | ecosystem: Environmental > Terrestrial > Soil > Palsa > Peat permafrost | place: Sweden: Abisko...
GAGTCGTCATCGCCAGACTCGTCCGCGACCGAGGATACGTATGCCACCGCGTCGGTCTTGTCGGGCAGCAGTGCGTAGTAGCGACTCCAGACTGCCCCTACCCCCGTGGGCGTCCCAGTCGGCAGGTTCTGGTGTTCTTCCGCGCTCAGGTCGTCTGGGCGGGTGCCCGACCCCGGAGTGACGAGCTGATAGTAACCGGTGTAACCCAGGCCGGACAGAATATGCATCTGCCAGTTGGTCACGTTATCCAGGCCCCCGATGTACCAGTTGACCCATCGGTCGAGTTGGGCGGGCGTCAGGCCAGGCTGACCTGGCCGCCAGTCCGGGAAGGGATTGGGTGTCATGGTCGGAGCCAGGCCCGCGCCAGTCATAGCCGCATTCCCGAAGGCCCAGTAAGCCCCGCCGGGAGGATAGAGCATCTCGTCATCCCCGCCGGAGGTGAGCCGGATCGCCCAGAAATTCGACAAGGGCAGATCGGCAGCAACTCTGGCGAGGTAGGCCGCGGCGGCCTGGCGGACCGCCGCACTGAATACGAAATCAGCCTCGCTCGATGTGTCTCCGTCCTGGTTCACGTAGCGGCTATCCGGCAGGGAGAATACCCAGGACGGCGTGTCCTCCAGGCCCAGGCCGAGGGTAACCCGCATCCCGGCTGCATGAAACGCTCGGACATAGGATTGCATGGTGGCTATGTAAGAGGTGCTAAAGACCCCTTCGGACGGTTCGAAGCTCGCCCAGTTAAGCTCGAACATGGCCACCGAGATTCCATCTTTCTTTTCCGTCGCTACCGTGCTGACCTGGGTGTCCAGCGTGCCGAACAGCGTCGATGATGGGCTATTGTGCACGCGATTTCTGCCACTTACGAGCGCGATAATTGTCAGGACGGCCACCAGCGTCACCGCGAGCCCGGCCACACACCAGCGCCTAGTCCGCGATAGCTTGATGACCGTTCCCCTCCTGACCATTCGGGACCATCTCCGTTTTCCGGGCAATCCCGACTTCCCGGAACATGCAGGACTTCCCCCGGCCGTCCGGGCTAACGCTGTCCACCTGTGGCTACGCCGATGGCCACCCATCACTATCAGCCTCAAATTCCGTTCCGTCCCCTGGCGCGGAGGCCGCGCCGTCGATGCGGGAATTTACCAGTCACCTGCTATCGGCTGTCCTTCACTGTGGTTAAAACGCGTGTACCCGCCGTGATGGTTCCTGGTGGCGGTCAGAAACTGGATGGGCGGCTCATCGCCCGCACCCTGGTCCGGACCGCTGTGGCCGCGGCGGGCCACCGTGGCAGGGGTGGCAGGGTGGTCGGGCGAGACCCGACCCGGGCCGGGCCTTGCGGGGTCTTGCGGCAACTGGCCCGGCTGCCGTCAATTCGGGACATCTTCTGCTCACTTAAAGTGGTCAGCAAAGACTGATCGCTTACATGCAGCTATAGCGTCATTGCACTTGGCGAGTTACGTCTGGTTGCCTGTGGATGTCTTGTGCATAAGCCGGTGGATAACCGCCGTGAGGGGCGAATAAGTACCTTTGTCCTGTGGACATCGTGTGGATAGAGAAAAAACTAAACTGAATTCTGACAGACCCTTGCGCGACACTCACGGAGGCAGTAGAAATACATTCACCGTCGGAAACAGGCACCATCTGAGGGCAACCTCGGAAACGTAGAATGGTCCGGGAAGCCGGTCCGTCCCACGGGTGTCTGGCCCCGGCGGGCGGCGTGCGGCGCCGGGGAGGCCGGGCAACCGGCCGAGCTGGGGCGGCGGGCCAGACAAGGCCCCCTCCATCTCATACGTGGAGGGGGCCTTGTTGCATTCTGCCCGACAAAGGGGGTTCTCGCCCCGACGCCACGCCGGCAAACCCGAACGAGACGGTCACTTGGCCGCCTCAGCCGCCACTCAGCCGGCACTTGGCCGCCTCAGCCGCCGATCATCGATGTCGCATCGAAGGCGGGGAAGCCCAGGAAATCTCGCATCACGTCGGCGACCCGCTGGATGCGCACCGCGTCGACCGAGCCGACCGGATAGCTGTCCAGGGCCATCATCGCCGCGGTCACCCTGGAGACCCCGAGCGGCGTGGGGAGCGCCTCCATCGACTGTTCCACGACGGACCGGTTGGCGTCCGCGATCTGCTGGCCCTGCTCGAACGCGGCCCGGAACGCCGCCAGCGTCACCGGGTGCGCCGCGGCCCACTGCCGGGTGACGGCGCAGCCCTGTACCGGGAAGGAGGCGGTAGCGCCCTGGTCCAGGTCGGCGATCATCGTGACGCCCATCGACTGCTCAGCCTGGGTCGCGAACGGCTCGGGCAGCACCGCCGCCGCGATCTTCCCGGCCTTGAGCATGGCGGCCATCTCAGGTAGCGGGTAGTACGCGAAATGCACTCCGGACACGCGCAGCCCGTGATCGGCCAGCGCGGAGGCGACCAGCAGGTACAAGATGTTCCCCGGCGCGTTGACGCCGACGGTCTTGCCTTCCAGGCCGGCCAGCGTCGAGATGCGCGAGCCTGGCATCACGTAAAGGCCCTGGGTGCCCGGTTCCATCACCGAGCCTTCGGCGAAAATCTCTAGGTCGGCAGCGACCATGGGATCGCTGGTCGAGGAAGACCGCTGGCCCAGGTTGTAGTTTTCCTGCGCCTGGAGGTAGCTGACGTAGTTGCCGCAGGAGATGTCGACCCGGTCGCTGGGCTCGTCGAGCGCCTGGGCGTTGATGACCGTCTCGGAACTGACCGCCGGGATGAAGTTGACGTGCAGGCCGCGCGCCGCGAACAGGCCTTCGTGCAGAGCGACGAAGAAGCCGGCCGAGTCGACCGCGGGCACGACCGCGACGTTCAGATCCGGCTGCTCGATGACGGGCGCCGCGGCGGCGTCTCCGCCGCCGGTAAGCCTGGGCAGGACCAGGATCGCCAAGACGACGACGGCCGCCGCGACGCCGAATATCTCCGCGACCCGGACAGCTCGCGTGAACCTACGTATCATCGCCGGTTGCTCTCTTCCTCGTGGTCCGCACGGACGTCCCAGGCCCACACGGGCGCCGGGTTGCGGGTCTTGGGGCTCTTGCGGAGTCTTCGGTCGCGTGGCCGATCCCGCGGGCAGCCGGACGCGGCACAGGCGGCAGCCCGGCCGGAGGGCCGACCCGAGCGAGACACCGCGAGGCCCGGTGCTGGTTGCAGAAAAAATGGTGCTGCAAGTTGCAGTGAGAGACATCGGTCAGCTGACGGATCTTTACGGGTGCGCCTGCTCAAGATCTGGGTTGATGTACCGAAGACCTGGCCCAGCTGATGGACCAGGCATGCGCCTGAGCCCGGGGACGCCTAGGGCCAGCCGACGCCGCCGGCCGGCGCCCGGGCGGTCAGCAGCCGACCGGTTCGTGCCTTGTCGGTCATCCGCTCGGTACCGCGCCACCGGGTGGCCACCATGAACAGCGTGGTCCTGTCTGGGCCGCCGAGTGCGCAGGAGAAACAGCCGCGGTCCAGCCGGATCGTCTGCAGCACAGCTCCGCCCTCGCGGACCCGCACGCACTGCTTGTTCGGAACGTCGGCGTACCAGATGGCTCCCTGGGCGTCCAGGCAGATGCCGTCAGGCACGCCGTCGCCGAGGTACGCCCACACCCGGGGCTGCGACAGGCCGCCATCGGCGGCGATCTGGTACGCCGTCAGCTTCTGGCCGTAGGACTCGGCGATAATCAGCGTCGAGTTGTCGGGGGTCACGGCCATGCCGTTAGGGAAGGCGATCCCGTCAGCCACCAGCCGGGCCGTCCCGTCCGGTTTGAGCAGGGCGATCGTCCCGGGTGCGAACTCGCCGCCGGGGAAGTCGAAGCCCTGGTTGTTGAGGTAGGCGTTCCCGCGCCCGTCCACGACGATCTCGTTCCAGGGACGCCCGCGATCAGCCAGGCCGCTCAGGTCGGCGTGGGTCACCAGCGACCCGTCCGGCTCCTGGCGCAGCAGCCGGCCGTCGCGCGCCGCGACGACGAGCAGCCGGCCGTCGGGCAGCCAGTCGATGCACATCGGGAACGCGGGGAAACCAACCCGGGCCATCACCTCCGGCCGGCCCTCGCGATCGACGGCCACGACCTCCTGCGCGCCCCAGTCGGCCAGCCACAGACGGTCTTGATGCCAGCGCAGCGACTCACCGAAGGAAAGGCCATCGAGCAGCTGCTGGACCTCAGCCACGGCAAACTCCTTCCATCGCGCTACCGCTTCGCAGGCCCACGGCCCCCTGATGCCAACCGCCGCCCGCCCGGACGTTCGCCCCTGGCCGTCCGGGCGGGCCTAGCTCATCGCCCCGGATCCGCTGGATGTTTCCCCTGAAGACTCGTCATCCTTGGATCGGTTTCCGGCCGACTCACCGGCGCCCCCGCTGTTTCGATGAACCTAGCGGCTGAAACAAAGGCCGGTGAATCGCTTGGTCACTCATCTGCCTGCATCTGCCTGCTCGACGGACGGCTGAGGTGAACCGCCCACCAGACACCCTACGAAGCAGATGGCTTCCCGTCGAGGTCCAAAATGGCACTGTTTGGCCATACCAAGCTGGTGGTAAAACGGCAAGGTGGACATCTTCCTCGACCCTGAATCCGCCAAGTCGCTGACCGGGCAGCTGTACGAGCAGCTTCGCCAGGCCATAACGCAGGGCCGCTTGCTGCCCGGAGATCAGCTCGTCCCCAGCCGCCAGCTCGCCGATGAGCTCGGCGTGTCCAGGCATACGGTCACGACCGCGTACGGCCGCCTGGTGGCCGAGGGCTACGCGGACGGACACGCCGGCGGCGGCAGCGTGGTGGCCTCCGCGTCCCCGGCGCCCCCCATGCGGGCGGGCGCGGGGGCCCCCGTGGCGGCGGGCGCGAAAGCGTCCATGGGGGCGGCCGCCCTTCGCCCGGTCCCGCGGTTCGCGGGCTGGTCGCCGTACTTCCAGCCGCCCCCGTACGGCTGCCGATTCGATCTCCGGCCGGGCCACCCGGACCCCTCGCTGTTCCCGGCCGAGCTGTGGCGCCGCCGCGTCACCGCCGCCGTCGCCGCCGAACACCGGGAGTACGGCGACCCGGCCGGCCGGATCAGGCTGCGGCGGGCCATCGCCGGCTGGGTGGCCCGGTCGCGATCGGTGGCGGCCGGAGAAGACACGGTCGTGGTTACCTCCGGCACCCAGCATGCCATCGACCTGGTCGCCCGGGTCTTGCTCGAGCCCGGCGACTGCGTCGCGGTCGAGGATCCCGGGTATGTGCCGGTGCGGCGCCTGTTCGGCGCTCTCGGCGCGAACGTCGTGGGCGTACCCGTCGATGACCAGGGCCTGGTGGTGGATCTGCTGCCGCCCTCAGCGCGCATCGTGTACGTCACGCCCTCGCATCAGTATCCCCTCGGCATGACCATGTCGATGCCACGGCGCCGGGCGCTGCTGCGCTGGGCGCAGCGGCACGACGCGGCGGTGATCGAAGATGACTACGACACCGAATTCCGTTACGTCGACCGGCCGCTCGAGCCCCTGCAGTCCCTCGACGCGGACGGGCGGGTGGTGTACGTGGGCTCATTCTCCAAGACGTTCTCCCCCTCGGTCCGCCTCGGGTTCGCCGTCGTCCCCAAGCCGCTGGCCGGGCCGGTCACCGCGCTGAGGCAGCTCATCGACTGGCATCCGCCGATCGCGATGCAGACCGCCCTGGCCGGCTTCATCGACGACGGCCTGCTCGACAAGCACATCCGGCGCAACCGGCGCGCCTACGCCGAGCGCCATCACATCCTCACCGAGGCGCTGTCCGGGTCGCTGGCCGAGCACCTTACCCCCCGCGCGGCCCACGCCGGCCTGCACATCGCGACCGTGCTGCGACCAGGGCTCCGCGAGCATGAGGTGCTGCAGGCCGCGGCCGGGCACGGAATCATCGCCGCCGGCCTGGCCGACTGCTTCCACACCGCCCCGGCACAATCAGGCCTGCTGATCGGATTCGGCGCCGTCAGCACCACCGGGCTGCCGACCGCGCTGCGCATGCTAGAACGCGTTCTGGCCTCCGCCGGGGCAGCGGGGGCCGGGGTAGCAGGGCCAGCGCGATAGAACTGCGCGATAGTCCTGTGCGATAGCTTTGTCAGCGGCTATCGGCGGGGAGACCGAGCGCTTCGGGATGGGCCCGGCGGTAGTGCTCGGTCAGGACCTCGCTGAGGTTGCCTGGCCGGTACGCGACGGTGCGTCGGCAGATCTTGCAGCGCGTGACCGGAAGATGGGTGACGGTCACAGGAAAACGGCGGGAAGTTGAATTACTCATCACCTCTATGATGCCACTCCCATTGGAGTGATTTCGCCCGGTGCGCGCCTCATAAAGAAGCACCGGCAGACGAGGCCGCCGCCGCCGTTCCGGTCCTCCGCGCCACGGGCCGCGCCACGGGCCGAGCCGCACCCGTCCCGCCGCCCGCCAGCGTCGCGGCCAACGCCAGCACCGCCGCCCACTTACCGCGCATGGACACCTCCCGACGAGCCTTTACCGCCCTTAGACGCCTGCCCGCTCCCGCCGGTTCCTGCTCATTTATTTCCGAACGAGCAGTGGTTTCACTCCCAGGCCCGCGAACACCCCCCGACATGAATCACCACGGTGCTGCGGTTTAACCGTTTAAGAAAATAAGGCCCGCCGCTGAGCACGCAAAACCGTCCGCCACCTCAGCATCATCGTCATCTCGCCACCGCGAAGAGAATATTTTTCCAACCCGGCTAAAAATTCACCGCGGATGATAAAAATTAACCTCCCGTTGACACGGTTGACCGCGACCCCGGGTACGTTAGATCCTGTTACGAATACCGCTCCGAAGACACCTCGTGTTGGTGTCACTCCGTGGATAGCGGGTGAAATGTCATGAACAAATCGGTTGATTCCGTGTTGGTTGCGCATGCGCCGGCCCGAGGGGTCCCGGCGCCGCGGCAGCCCGCCTACAGCGAGGATGCCAAATCCTACGATCGGAGGACGGGCGCGTTCCAGGCTTACCGCCAGGCCATCGTCGAGGCCCTCCCGGTCCGCCAGGGACAGGTGGTCCTCGACGTGGGCTGCGGGACCGGCCTGTGCTGCGGCCTGCTGGTCGAGAAAGTGGGCTCGCAAGGTGGTGTCGTCGGCATCGAGGAGTCACCCGAGATGGCGGCGATAGCCCGCGAGCGGGTCGCGCGCGAAGGCTGGGACAACGTCACGATCGTGCAAGCGGGGGCGCAGGACGCCCGGATCGCGGACACCGCGGATGCCGCCCTGTTCTGCGCCGTGCACGACATCATGCAGTCTCCGGACGCGCTGCAGAACGTCATGAGCCAGCTGCGCCCGCAGGCACAGGTGGCCGCCGGCGGCGGCAAGTGGGCCGCGCGGTGGCTGGTCGGCGTGAATATGCAAGCCAGGATCCTGCACGCTCCCTACGTGCGGAGCTTCGAGGGGTTCGACCGGCCGTGGCAAAATCTGGAGCCGCTGATCGAGGACGTTCAGCTGCGTGAGGTGGCGTTCGGCAGCGGGTACGTCATGACCGGCCGCAAACCGGTCCCGGCGCCCCGGCACCCGTCCGGTTTACGGGAGGGTCCGGATCGCGGCCGTCCGCATCAAGCGGGCGCGCGCAGCGTGCCGCCGCGGTCTGGCTCTACCGACCAGCACGCCTCGAGCAGGGTGCGCGCGAACAGATCCGGCGCGTTAATGCAGACCCCGTGACCGGCGTCCAGCTCGTGTACCGATGCGCCCGGGATCGCCCGGGCCAGCCCGAACTGGTGGCCCGGCGGCACGACGTGATCCCGAGTGGTGACCACCACCGCGGTGGGGACAGCGACCTGGCTGATCCAGCCGGCCGACGCGAACTCCGAGACGGCCCGGATGGCCGAGACCGCGGTGGCCAGTGTCGTCCGGCTCAACTGGGCCCGGGCCCACCTGCCGGTGGCCGGGTCGTCGACCCCGCCCAGCAGCACCACGCCGAAAACCTCGGCGCCGACCAGGTGCAGAACCGGATTCCACTGCAGGGCGGCGGCCATCGCCGGCGTCGCGAGGGCAGCGAGCTGCTCGCCCGGCGACCCGCGGACGTCGCACGCGGTTGAGCACAGCACCAGCCCCGACACCAGCGCCGCATGCCGGCGGTACACCAGCTGGGCGACCATGCCGCCCATCGAATAGCCCACGACGGTAAACCGGTCGAGGCCAAGGACCCCGGCCAGCGCGGCGACATCATCGGCGCAATCCTCAAGCCGGAACCGCGAACGGGCGCGGATCCCGTCGCCATGGCCCCGCAGATCCGCGGCGACGACACGGAAATGACGTCCGAGCGCCGCGAAGACCCCCCGCCAGTTCAGCTCCGCGGTAAACGTCACCCCGTGGATGAGCACGAGCGTCTCCGCGCCGCGCGGGCCGGCGCACTCCCACACCCGCGTCGTCCCGCGGCCGGGCAGGTCCGCCAGCCAGCTAACCGGAGTCGCTGATTCCCCGGGCACCGCCCACACGCTGTCACTCTCCCGCCACGCCCGCGCACGACCTAAAGACCCGACCCCACACGGTGTTCGCCTTACTACATTGAGAATACCCCGCAGGCCGGCCCGCACCCGGAAATCGTTCCGCCCGCCGGCCCGCTCAGCCGGGCACCCGTCCGGCGCCGACAACCCCGGGCCGCGCCGGCTGCGGCAGGAACCCTCCCGATCACAACCCCCGCTTCGCGCTTCCGCCCCGGCGCGACGCCGCCCGTACTTCGGTAGGGTGCTGGCCGGCTGACTATCGGCTCAAAGGCCGCGCTCGATCGGCACGATGCCCCGGTCGGCGGCCTTGACCAGGGCGGCGTGATCGGCCTCGGTCTGGTCCGCGTACCGCCTGGCGAACCGGGCCAGGGCGATGGCGAGGCGGTCGGAGGAGCCGACGTAGCCGACGATCATCGATGCCCCGCTGGTGCGGGCGTGACCCTTGGCCAGCAGGTGCCCGACGATCGCGGCGTAGTCGGCCAGCGCCGCGGCGTCGATGGAGTCCAGGGCGACGGTGCCCTTCATGTTCCTGAACTGCCGCACGTAATACTGCTGCTCGCCGACGGTAGCCCAGCCGAGCAGCGGGTCGCTGACCGTCTGCAGCGCCTGCTGGTATTCCACGACCCGCTGGCCCTGGTGGGCGTGCCAGGCGGAATCACCGTGCACGTAGCGGGCCAGAACCGACCGGCGGGCCTGCTTGAGCTGCAAGAAGACCACGTCATCGGGACTGCTGCCCTCGAGCAGCGCCACGTAGGCGCGCAGTCCGACACTGCCGACGCCGACGACCTTGTGAGCGATATCGACCAGGGTGTAGCCCCCGAGCGCCCGGCGCCAGTGCGGAGCCAGCGTGCGCAGGTACTCATCAAGCCCTCGGGCCAGCTCGTCAGCCTCGGCGTAGCTGACCCGGGTCATCAGCGGCGGATCCTCCACGATGCGACGGCGCCCGTCGCGCTCGCTGGTGAACTTGGGCAGCGCCCGGTCGCTGGTCCTACGGCGGGCCTGGTCGGCCGCCCGCCTGATCTCGGCCCGCAGCGACTTGGCCTTCGCGCCCTGGTGCAGGCGATCCGCGTCCAGGCGCTGGTAGGACCGGGCCAGCAGCGGCGTCGAGGCCAGATCGCGAACCTCGTCGCGATATCCGGCCACGCACTGCAGCACCGCCGATTCACACTCCTGCTCGCTGGCGCCGTTCTGCCGGCCCGCGACCCAGATGCTCGCGACCAGCCGGCGAAGATCCCACTCCCACCCGCCCGGGTGCGCCTCGTCGAAGTCGTTCAGGTCAATGACCAGGTCCTGCTCCGGGGAAGCGTAGAAGCCGAAGTTGCCCAGGTGCGCGTCACCGCAGATCACCGGCGTGATCCCGGTGCTCGGCAGCCGGGCCACATCCTCCGCCATCACGATCGCGGCACCGCGCAGGAACCCGTAAGGCGTCGCGGTCATCCGCCCGACCCGTACCGGGATCAGCCAGTCAAGCCTGCCCTGATGCGACTCGATGATCAGCTGCACCGGATCGGGCCGGCTCGCCCTGGAGGACCAGTCGCCCAGCGAGCGGCGGGGAACCCGCCGCCGGAGCTCCCGGCCCATCCGGTACCGTTCGGCCCGCGACGTCGACCGCTGCCTGAGCGACGTGAAAGCCTCGCTGTCAGCTGAGGCCAGGACAACATGGCCGTTCCTAGCGGCGCCGACATCGGTTCGCTGCACCATCGCCCACCTCAACCTTCGCGCGAGGATCCGCGCTCACCCGAACACCACAGACCCGCGCGAGACCCAAAGCCCAGTTTCCCCGCTGCGGGCGACTACGGATACCCCCTCCCCCAAGGACGGCAGACACGGATACGGCTTGTCCCTGGGTAGCAAGTCTCCAAACGGCCGAGTTGCCCTCAGCTGACACACCAGGACGAAATAATCCGCTTGCCGGCTTTAAGCAGGCCGAGAAGGTAACCATACGACTGGCACGCGAAGACGAAATGCACCTTTTGCCCGGCGACGCCAAGCCCGTTGAGGTCATCGTGGATCGGTACCGTCTTGAAAAGACGGTACCGATCCACAATAACGATTGACATCTGTTTTCGGCGGCGGGACCGTCGTCGCGCTCCCGCTGGGGCAGGCTCTCAACGCGACTGCTGGCGCGGAGGCGGAGGGCGGGCGGAGGGTGGAAGGGTTAGTAGAGCTCGAGGTCGCCGGTGACGGGGTCGATGCGGTCGTCGTAGTCGGGGCCGATGCCCAGGCAGGTACGGGTGGGGACGCCGCCGAACTCGGTCAGGCCGCCGTCGGTGATCAGGTGCACCGCCAGCCCGGCGCGCAGCGCCTGCTCGTAGACCGCCATCAACTCCGGCTCCGAGCCCACCTTGACCGTCACCTTCCGGTTACTCCGCTCCAGCCAGGCCCGCTCGACTTCGGAAAGCTCGACCAGGCCCGTCGCCCCGGAGGTGGCCAGGGCCTGTAGGACGCGCTGGCGGAGCCAGGCCATCGACGCGTGCGCGCCCTGGGCGATCTCCTTGCCGCGGCGCATCCTCAAGTCACGCCGGATGACGATGACCTGCTTGATCAATCGCTCTTCTGCTGCTTCGTCCACGTCCCGTACCGTACAGAAACGACAAGCATCGTGAGGGAGGGGCGGGCGCACGCGGCAGTGCCGTTCGGGAGAATGATCTTGCTGTGGTGACGGGCGCGCAGTTCAATGGGGGGATCACTGACCCGACCGCGGAAGGCCTCATGACCCCAGCCCGTGACCTCGCCGACCGCTTCCACCGGCGCTGGCTCGAACACAACCCCTTCACGGCCTCCATGTACGGCATCCCCGGGTACGACGATCTGGTCCCGGACGAGAGCGAGGAAGGCGATCAGGCCTGGCGCGCCGAGGCCGGGCAGTTCCTGCTGGCGGCCGGCGCGATCGACCGCGGGCAGCTCACGCCGGAAGACGCCGTCACGCTCGACTGCATTACCGAGGCGGCCACCCAGGAGCTGGCGGGCATCGACATGGCGCGGGCGGATTACATGGTCACCGCCATGCAGTACTCCGGGCCGGCCGCCTTCCTGGCGGTGGCGGCCCGGACGGTTCTGCTCGATCCGGCCGCGGCGCAGGACTACCTGACCCGGCTGCGGCGCAGCGGCGGCTGGCTGGACCAGATCAGCGAACGGCTGCGGACCGGAGCCGGGAAGGGACGGCTCCCGGTCGCTCCGCTCGTCGAGCAGGCCATCGGCTGGGCGCAGGACGTCCTGGCCCAGCCCGGCCTCGGACCGGCCCTGGCCCCCCGGCCGCCAGCGGGGTGGGACCGGGCCGCGGCGTGGGAAGACGAACGGCGGGCGGTCGCCGAGGACGTGGTGAAGCCGGCCGTGGCCAGGTGGGTCGCCACCATCACGGAGCTGCTGCCGCGGGCCCGGCCGTCGGGACAGGCCGGGCTGGTGTACCTGCCCGGCGGCGCGGACGACTACGCCCGGGCCATCCGGATCTACACGACCCTGCCGCTGCGCCCGGAAGAACTGCACCAGACCGGCCTCGATCAGATCGCCGCGCTGGAAGCCCGGGCGGTGTTGCTCGGTGTGGGCCTGGGGCTGTCCGGGCTTCCTGAGGTCTTCGACGCGGTGCGGGACTCGGCCGGGAAGATTTCCCCGGCCGAAGCCATCCGGCAGGCGACGATCGCGGTGCGGCGGGCCGAGGCGCGGGCGGCCGAGGTCTTCCCGGCGCCGCTGCCGCCGCCGTGCGAGGTGACGCCGATGCCTGAGGTGGTGGCCGCGAGCGGCGCGGCCCCGCACTACACGCCGCCGCGGCTGGACGGCGGGCGGGCCGGGACGTTCTGGTTCAATACCTTGCTGCCCACCGCGGGCACCGGATGGGACATCGAAGCGGTCGCCTTCCACGAAGCGGTACCCGGGCATCACCTGCAGCTGTCGCGGCTGCAGCTGCTCACCGGCCTGCCCGCGCTGCAGCGGCAGCGGAGCATCACCGTGTTCTCTGAGGGGTGGGGGCTTTACGCGGAGCAGCTAGCCGGGGAGGCCGGGCTTTACAGCGATGATCGTTCTGAGCTGGGGGCGATCAGCGCTTCGCTGATGCGGGCGGCACGGCTGGTGGTCGACACAGGTATTCACGCGTTCGGGTGGAGCCGGGACGAGGCCCTGGAGTTCATCGTGGCGCACGTCCCGATGCCACCGGAGTTCCTCGCCGCGGAGATCGACCGGTACGTGGTGATGCCGGGGCAGGCGCTGGCTTACCTGACCGGGAAGCTTGAGATCCTGCGGCTGCGGGAGGAGGCCAGGGGGCGGCTGG
>Ga0302184_10002130_pt1 | contig 12653 bp, 11 predicted proteins | sample I_Palsa_N3_3_FD_200233 | JGI IMG/M metagenome (GOLD analysis project Ga0302184, IMG submission 200233) | Peat permafrost microbial communities from Stordalen Mire near Abisko, Sweden - I_Palsa_N3_3 | ecosystem: Environmental > Terrestrial > Soil > Palsa > Peat permafrost | place: Sweden...
GATCGCCGTCGTCCTGCGCAACGAAGACCGGCTCGCGGAGATCAGGCAGGCCTGGCACCACGAGGACACCAGCGCGGCCGACCGCCAGGGGCTGCTCACGGAAAGCCTGCGGCTGCAGGAGGAACTGCGCGCCACCGTCCACGCCAAGCGGCAGGCTATCGACGGCTTCCTCACCGACCTGGACTCCCGCATCTCCCGGACCCGTGACCTGCTCGACCAGATGACCGCTCCCGCGGCCTCGATGTAACGCAATGTGAGGAAGTTCCGCCTCTGGCGGGTTCCAGGGTGATACACCCGGCGACCGCGGAACGGGTGGCCTTGACTCGGCGGACTCGGCCAAGGTCACCGTTCAGCGAGGATGACGAGATAATGCAGCCGCGCCGACTGGTCCTGCTGCTCCCGCCGCCCCAGCTGGTCCGGCTGGTCCTGCCGCTCCCGCCGCCCCAGCTGGTCCGGCTGGTCCTGCCGCTCCGGCTTCGCCGGCTGGCCCGGCTGCTCCGGCTGCTCCGGCTGCTCCGGCTGCTCCGGCTGCTCCGGCTGCCCCCGCCGCTCCGGCTGCCCCCGCCGCTCCGGCCGCTCCGGCTGGCCCGGCCGCTCGATCAGTTTCTTCGGCGTTAAGGGTGAAGTACATGGTCGCGCCTCCGTTTACCTTGCCCTCAGCCCATACCCGGCCTCCGTGGCGTTCCACGAGCTGCTTGACGCTGGCGAGGCCGATGCCCGTGCCGGGGAACTCGCTGGTCGCGTGCAGCCGCTGGAACGGCCGGAACAGCTTGCTCGCGTAGAGGGGGTCAAAGCCGGCGCCGTTGTCGCGCACGTAGCAGCAGACGGGGGCGTCTCCGGTCGATGTCATGCCGAACTCGATCAGCGCGGTGTCCCGATGAGAGGTGAACTTCCAGGCGTTCCCTACCAGGTTCTGCAGGACCGTGCGGATGAGAGTGCGATCTGCTCGGACCCGGACTGGGCGCTGGATAATGAACTGGACGTCTCGACCTGGCTCCTCGCTCTGGAGATCCCGGGCGATGTCGTCGACCTCGGCGCTGAGGTCGACGGTCTGCAGGTACATGCTGGCTCGCGCGAGGTCGGAGAGCAGCACCAGGTTCTCGATGAGCGTGGACATTTGCTCGCTGACGGTTGCGATGCGCTCGGCGTAGCCACGGCCGTTCTCGCCGAGATCGTCCGCGCACTCTTCCATCAGGAGGCCGCTGTAGAACGCAAGTGCCCGGAGCGGGGAGCTCAGGTCGTGGGAGATCAGGTAGGTGAAGTCCGTAAGTTTCTGGTTCGCCCGCTCGATATCCAGGTTCCGCTGGGCGAGCCCTTCCGCCGTACGGACTTGCTTCTGCTCGGTGATGTCCCGGGCAATGGAGGCCGCGCCGATCGTGTTCCCGTACTCATCGTTGATGCAAGATACCGATACCGACACGGAAAAGGTGGTGCCGTCCTTACGCTGCCTTATGGTCTCGTAGTGCGAGATGCGCTCGCCGTTTCTGATCTTCGTCAGGATGTCCGCGATCTCGTCTTGCCGCTCTGGGGGGCATAGCATCGTCATCGGCTGGCCGATCGCCTCGTCCGAGGTGTACCCGTATAGGCGCATGGCACCCGGATTCCAGCTCGCTATCACCCCGGCGAGTGACTTGGCTACGATGGCGTCATCCGATGCGCTGATAAGCGCCGCGAATAGTTGGGCAGGTATCCCGCCACTTGCGGGCAAAATATCTTGAATCGTTGTCTGAGCCATGACTGCTTCCCTGGTGTTGGCATCGCCGCTTGGTCCGGGGCTGCGCATACGTTCATGCGGCCGTGTAAGAAATCTTCCCAGGCTATTTCTGTCATGGTACACCAAGTGGATCGATTCGTTAAATTTGCGCCGCAAGCGGGGAGGCCTGGTGACCTGATATAGGTTGTCTAGTTATGCGGCTTTGGTTTGCATATATAACGCTCTCCGCCGTCTGCTGGGTGCCGCCCTGATTAGCAAGGGCGGGCAGTGAGGAACTTTAGGAAACGCCCTTGGGGCCGGGCCTTTTCATAATCATGGCGTGAAATGGCTAAATATGACTTAAAACTAGCCATGATCAGATCATGGTCGGCGCCCGGAATTTCTCAAGATTAAGTTACGACATAGCGGTACATAACCGGATCGAATAGCGCGACAGGCCGGCAAGCTGACGGCTTACAGGCCGGCCGCCGAGGCCAGCACCTCGAGCGCGGTCCGGGCCACGTCGAGGACCTCGGGCCAGGCCAGGGTCAGCGTGTCGGCCAGGCTGTAACGCAGCGCCGCGGGATTGAAGCTCGTCAAGACGATCACCTCATAGCGTGGCCGGACCGTTGACGGACAGCCAAAGATTCGATAATTCTATAAGTAACGGCCAGACCGCCGCGACCGCCTGGTAACCCGAAGGCAGGAGAGGTCATGGAGCTGCAGCTCACCGCGGACCAGAACGAATGGCGGGACGAGGTCAGGGACTTCCTCGACACCGAGCTGCCGGCCCGCTGGGAAAAGTCGACCGAGTGGTGCGAGGACGAGGACTTCTGGGCCTTCGCCACGGCGTTCACCAGGAAGGTCTCGGCCCGGGGCTGGATCGGGCTGACCTGGCCGAAGGAGTATGGCGGGCTGGCCAGGCCGCCCATCGACCAGCTGATCTTCTCCGAAGAGTTCACCTACCGCGACGCGCCGCTGGTCAACACCATCGGCTGGGGGCTGGCCGCCGGGGCCCTGCTCCGCGGCGGCACGCAGGCTCAGAAGCAGAAGTTCCTGCCCCCCATCCAGCGGACCGAGGTGCTCTGGGCCGAGGGCTACACCGAGCCGGAGGCCGGATCGGACCTGGCCTCGCTGAGCACCCGGGCGGTCCGCGACGGGGACGAGTGGGTGATCTCCGGGCAGAAGACGTTCACCACCTGGGGCACCCACGCGGACATGCTCTACTGCGCGGCGCGCACCGACCCCGAAGCACCGCGGCACCGCGGCATCACCATCTTCGGGCTGCCCATCGATCAGCCCGGCGTCTCGTTCGGCCCGCTGCCCAACATCGGCGGCGGGCGGCAGAACCACACCTTCCTCGACGGCGCCCGCGTCCGGCACGAGAACATGATCGGCTCCGAGGGCCGGGGCTGGGACCTGATCATGGGCGGGTTCTACGGCGGCAACATCGGGGCCGCCTACATGGACGCCCAGGCGAAACTGGACCAGATGGTGGCCTGGTGCAAGACGGCCAGGCGCAACGGCAGGCGGCTCATCGACGACCCGGTGGTCCGCGACCAGCTGGCCGAGATGGACCTGCTCGTGCAGGCCGAGCGGCTGCTGACCTACGAGTCGCTGTCCAACATCCAGAGCAAGCGGCCGCCGGCGTTCGCCGGAGCCATCGGGACCGTGGTCGCCAAGGAGGCGATGACCCGGTTCGCCGAGCTCACCAACCTCGTCGCGGGCCGGGTGGGCCAGCTGGCCCTCGGCTCCCGCTGGGCCCCGATCGACGTGGCCAACGGCGGCCCGGAAGCGTGGTTCAGGACCTCGATCCGCAACCACGCCGGCGGCACCCCGCAGGTCAAGCGGATGGTTCTGGCCACCCGCGGCCTCGGCCTCCCGAGGTAGAGAGACAACCATGGACATCGATCTCGAGCAGCATCAAATCGACCTCGCCGACACCGCGCGCCGGTTCTTCGAAGCCCGCAGCGCGATCAGCGCGGTCCGCGCTTGGGAGGACTCCGAGGCGGGATTCGCCCCCGAGCTTTGGGCGGAAATGGCCACCCTGGGCTGGCTCCGGCTCGGGCACCCGGAGTCGGCGGGCGGCGTCGGCGGTGGCGCTCTGGAGCTGAGCGTCATCTACCAGGCCATGGGCCGCACCCTCGCGCCCGTCCCGCACCTGGAGTCGGCCGTGATCGGAGCCGGCGTGCTGGCCGCCGCCGACACCCCAGTAGCCCGTGACCTGCTCGAACCGATCATGGACGGCACGAGCATCATCACCCCCGCCCTGGCCGAGGAGGACACCGGCTTCGGCCCCGAGTCCATCACCATGCCCGGCACGCTCGAGGCGGACGGCGCGCTGCGGCTGGCGGGCAGCAAGATCCTGGTCGGCTACGCCAACTCGGCCAGCCAGCTGATCGTCGCCGCGCGCACCGCGCCGCCGTCCGAGGCCGCCTCCGGCATCACGCTGGCCCTGGTGGACTCCGCCGCGCCCGGCGTCGAGCTGACCAGGCTGCCCAACCTGGCCGGCTACCCGCTCTACGCCACGACCTTCGACTCGGTGCGGGTCGGACCGCAGGCCCTCCTGGGCCGGGCCCACGCCGGGTGGGAGCTGCTCGAGCCCGTCCTGGACCGGGCCGCGGTGCTGCGCGCCGCGCAGATCCAGGGTGCCGCCGAGCGCCTGCTCGAGCTGTCGGTGGACTACGCCGAGCGCCGGACCCAGTTCGGCGAGGCCATCGGGCGTTACCAGGCCGTGCAGTACCTGTGCTCGGACATTGCCATCAACACCCACCTGACCTCGCTGATGGTCCGCTACGCGGCCGGGCTGCTCGACGCCGGGCTCCCGGCCGCCAAGGCGGTATCGCAAGCCAAGGCCCAGGCCAGCCTGACCGCCCGGCTCGCCCCCGAACGCGCCCACGCGGTGCACGCGGGCATCGCTTTCATCCTCGACTGCGACGTGCAGTTGTTCACCCGCCGCTGCCGTCACTGGGAGCTCGACATCGGCGACGAGCGCTACCACCGCGAGCGCATCGCCGACGCGCTCGCCGCCTAATCCGATAGGAGGCCAAGGTGACCTCGCCCTTGGATGGAGTCCGCGTCCTGGACCTGGGCGGTGAGCTGTCCGCGTACGGCACGAAGATCCTCGCGGACCTGGGTGCCGACGTGGTCAAGGTCGAGCCCGCGGGCGGCGACCGCCAGCGCCGCCGGCCCCCGTTCGCGGACGGGGTGACCGGCCCGGAGTCGAGCCTGACCTTCGCGTACTACCAAGCGAACAAGCGTGGCGTTCAGCTGGACTGGACCAACAGCGAGGCCGAGCTCGGCCGCCTGGCCGTCGGCTGTGACGTCGTGGTGATCGCCCCGTCGGCCAAACAGCCGGTCCCGGGCTGGGACCGGGACGGCCGGAGCCTGTCCTGGGCCGGGCCGGATACCGTCATCTGCTGCCTGACGCCGTATGGCCTGGACGGACCCTTCCGCGATCGGCGCGCGACGCAGCTGACCGCCTACGCCGACAGCGGCGGCATGTGGTCGATCGGGCCAGCCGAGGGCCCGCCGCGGGTGATCCCCGCCTTCCCGTTCTACGACGAGCTGTCCGCGCACGCGGCCTTCGCCATCATGGTCGCCCTGCGCGAGCGGCCGCAGGCCGGCGGGCAGGTGATCGACCTGAACCTGCACGACCTGCTCGCCTACCGGGAGTCGACGGCGGTCAGCTACTACACCATCGCGGGCCGCTCCATCATGTCCCGTAACCGTGGCGCGGCCATGCCGCCCACCGGCATCTGGGACGTGAGCGACGGTCAGATCGAGATGCTGATCTGGAACCCGCCGCACTGGGATGGGTTTCTCGAGATCGTAGGCCGGCCGCAGGACCTGCTCGACCCGGCCTTGCGGGACCGGGTCGAGCGGTTCGCCCGCGCCGACCAGCTGGCCCCGCGAGTCAGGGAGCTGCTCGCGCCGTTCACCATGCAGGGATTCTGGGACCTCGCGATGATCCACCGCGTGCCGTGTGCGCCGGTGAACACCGTCCTGCAGGTCACCCGGGATCCGCAGCTGGCTAGCCGCGGCTTCTGGGCCGAGCATGACCGACCCCGGACCGGGCCGTTCCGTGCCCCGGGTCGTCCCTTCAACTCCTCCGCGCCGCTGCTGAGCTACCGGCGGGAAGCGCCGTTGCTCGGCGAGCACGATCAGGAACTGCTGGACGGCCGGTGGGCCGCCACCCGGGAGGGCCAGCCCTGGTCGCTGCCCAGCGGGCCGCGGCTGGGTGACCTGAAGGTGCTCTCGTTCGGGACGGCCATCGCCGGCAACGTCAGCGCCACCACCTTGGCCGAGCTGGGCGCGGACGTGGTGAAGATCGAATCGCCGGATCGGCCCGATCCGCTCCGGCTGCCGGGCATCCCGGGGCTGCCCAAGGCGATCGATCCGGCCGGACGAGCGTTCAGCGTGGTGTTCTCCTCGTACTCTCGTAGCGGCCGCACGCTGACCCTGGACATGAAGAGCCCGGCCGGACTGGAGACCTTCCGCCAGCTCGTGCGCCAGGCCGACGTGCTGATCGACAACTTCGCCACCGGCGTGATGGCCGGCTGGGGCCTGACCCCCGAGGTCCTGGCCGAGATGAACCCCCGCCTGATCTGGGTCTCGGTCAGCGGGTACGGGCGCACCGGGCCACGGGCCGCGGCGATGGCCTACGGGTCGAACGTGAACGGGTTCATGGGCCTGACCCGGGTGTGGTCACCGCACGGCTCCCAGTTCGACTACACCGCCGTGGCGCACGTCCTCGTCACCATCTTCGCCGCGCTGGCCCACCGGGACCGTACCGGCCAGGGCAGCCAGACCGAGATCGCCCAGGCCGAGGCCGGCGGGGTCATGCTCGCGCCGCTGTTCCTGCAGGCCCTGGCCACCGGCCGGGACGTCTGGCCGGAGCCGAACGAAGTTCCCGGCTCCTACCTGTCCGGCGTGTTCGCCAGCGCCGGGCAGGACGCGTGGCTGGCCGTCGAGCTCGAGGACGCGTCCGACTGGGACGCCGCGGTGCGCCTGCTCGGCGCGCCCGAGCTGAGCCTCGGCGAGAACGGCCCGCCACCCGAGGCGGCCGTGGCGCAGCTCAAGAAGGTCATCGCCGCCTGGGCGCAGACGCTGACGCCGGCCCAGGGCGCCCGGCAGCTGCAGGCCGCCGGGCTGGCCGCCGCCGCCGCGGCGGAGATCGCCGACCTGTTCGCCGACGCCGGGATCTGGGCCCATGACGGGCTGGCCCGGCTACGCATCCCGAACACCGACGTCACCACCTGGGTCACCGGGCCGTTCCAGCACATGGCGGTTCCCCGGGCGTACGTGCGCTTCCCCAGCCCGCACCCGGGCCAGCACAACGAGGAGATCCTCCGCGACTGGCTGACCGCCGAGCGCTGAGGGCGCCGGTTAGCCGCGGCGGCGGACGATCTCCTCGGTCAGGACCGGAACGACCTTATGCAAGTCGCCGACAATGCCCAAGTCGGCGAGGTCGAAGATCGGCGCCTCGGGGTCCTTGTTGATCGCGGCGATGGTCTTGGAGGTCTGCATGCCGGCCCGGTGCTGGATCGCGCCCGATATCCCGATGGCCAGGTAGAGCTGCGGTGAGACGGTCTTGCCGGTCTGGCCCACCTGGTTGCTGTGCGGGTACCAGCCGGCGTCCACGGCCGCCCGCGAGGCTCCGACGGCCGCGCCGAGCAGGTCGGCCAGGCCCTCGATCAAGGCGAAGTGCTCGCCGCCGCCCAGGCCGCGCCCGCCCGAGACGACGATCGAGGCGTCGGTCAGCTCCGGGCGCCCCGAACTCTCCCTGACCGTGCGGTCGGTGACCGTCGTGGTCGCCGCCGCGGCCGACAGCTCCACCGCGACCTCGTGCACGGCCGGCTCCACCGGGCTGGGGACCGGCGTGGTGGCGTTCGGCTTCACCGTGATCACCGGCACGCCGGTGGTGACCGCCGAGGTCACCGTGAAGGACGCGGCGAAGACCGACTGGGTGGCCACCACGGCGTGGCCGGACTCGGCGTCCCCGGCCTGCACGTCGACCGCGTCGGTGAGAAGACCGGAGTCCAGCCGCAGCGCGAGCCGGGCCCCGATCTCCTTGCCCTCCGGGCTCGCCGTGAGCAGCACGGCGGCCAGCTGGTCCCGTTCGCCGATCTGCCCGGCAATCTGCTCGAGCGCATCGACCTTCGGCACCACGAGATGGTCCAGGACCTGCGGATCAGGAACCAGGTACACCTCGGCGGCACCGTACTCGGCCAGCACGGGCACCGCCTGGCTGGCCTCCTGGCCGAACACCACCGCGGCGGGCGTGCCGATCCGGCGCGCCAGCGTCAGCAGCTCGAGCGTGGGCTTGGGCGCCGAACCGTCCACGGCGTCGACGACCACGAGGACTGCAGGCATGAGTCTCCTTCTGGCTGAATCCGGCTCCGGCGAGGGCGCGGCAGATCGGGTTAGATGAAGCGCTGGGTGGCGAGGAATTCGGCCAGCACCTTGCCGCCGTCGCCGTCGTCCTTGACGAGCTGCCCGGCGGTCCGGGCCGGGCGCCGGGTGGCGGTCAGCACCGTCGTCCGGGCCCCGGCCAGGCCCACGAGCCCAGGATCGATGCCCAGGTCGGCCAAGCTCAACGTCTCGACCGGCTTCTTCTTGGCCGCCATGATTCCCTTGAACGACGGGTACCTGGCCTCACCGGTCCGGTCGGTGACGCTGACCACGGCGGGCAGCCGCGCGATCACGGTCTCCGAGCTGGTGTCGGAATCGCGGAGGATCTCCACCTGGTCGCCGCTGACCGACAGCCGCCCGGCCAAGGTCACCTGCGGCACCCCGAGCCGTTCGGCCAGCAGGGCGGGTACCACGCCCATCCCGGCGTCGGTCGACGCCATCCCGGCCACCACCAGGTCGAAGCCGACCCGCTTGAGCGCGGCGGCCAGCACCAGCGAGGTCGCGAACGCGTCCGACCCGTGCAGGGCGTCGTCCTTGACGTGCACGGCTCCGTCGCCGCCCATCGACAGCGCCTTGCGCAGCGCGTCGGAGGCCCCGTCCGGCCCCATCGTCAGGTACACCAGCTCCCAGCCGTCGGCTGACTCCTTGACCCGCAGCGCCTGCTCGGCGGCGTGCTCGTCCAGCTCCGACAGCCGGCCCGGCGTCCCAGCCCGGTCGAGGGTGCCGTCGGGCAGGAAGCTGCGGTCGGCGGTGAGGTCGGGGGTGAACTTAACCAGAACGACGATCTTCGGCAACGCACACCTCGGTCTAGGTCTTCAGGAATCTGGGTCTGCAGGAAATAATTTGATCCATCTCAAATTACCGAGACCCGCCCTCGCGGGTCAAGAGCGCCAACCGTACCCGGTGGCGAGCAGGCCTGCTGCCCTGGCCTGGCCGCGAGTGGTACTCCCCGGTCATTGATGAGATAATACTTTGCATAATGTCGAAGGATACGACCGAGATCAGGCCCGCGGGACCCAGCGTGCGCCCCAGGTGGTTCGGCTCCGCCGAGGAGATCGGCGCCCTGCTGCGCGGCGTGGGCTACCTGGCCGGCGAGCACGCCTGCGGCGTACTGGACCTAGCCGATCGGCTCGGCAAGCCGGTCCTGGTCGAGGGCCCGGCGGGGACGGGCAAGACCGAGCTGGCCAAGAGTACGGCCGCGATGACCGGGGCCCGGCTGATCCGGCTGCAGTGCTACGAGGGCCTCGACGAGGGCAAGGCCCTGTACGAATGGAACTACTCCAAGCAGCTCCTGCGCATCCTGGCCGACCACGTGGGCGTCGCCCGCGGGGCCGGGAGCTGGGCGGATCTCGAGGCAGGCATCTTCACCGAAGACTTTTTGCTGCCCAGGCCGCTGCTTGAGGCCATCAGGTCACCCGAGCCGGTGGTCCTGCTGATCGATGAGGTCGACCGGATGGATATGGAGGCCGAGGCCCTGCTGCTCGAGATCCTGTCCGATTACCAGGTCTCCATCCCCGAACTCGGCACCGTGTCGGCCCGCCAGATTCCCCTGGTGTTCCTGACCTCCAACAGCTCGCGGGACCTTTCCGAGGCCCTGCGCCGCCGGTGCTTGTACCTCCACCTGGACTACCCGCCCCCCGAGCGGGAGCGGGAGATCGTGCGGACCAGGGTGCCGGGGATCTCCGAGCACCTGGCCGAGCAGATCACGGCCATCGTGGCCTCGCTTCGCCAGCTGGACATCAAGGCGCGCCCCTCGGTGGCGCAGACCCTGGAGTGGGCCAGGACGCTGCTGTCCCTGGGCGCCGAGACCATGGACGCGGGCCTGGTCGCCGACTCACTGCGCGTGCTGCTGAGCTACCAGTCCGATATCGAGCTGGCGTTCGCGAAGCTGACCGCGGGTCAGCTGCCGTAACCCCACGTTCAGCTATCCAGGAAACGCAGCACGGCCTGCATGCACCGCACGTCCGAGGGGGTGCCGAAGTGATCGACGCCCCGCAGCGTGACCAGTTGCGCGTCGGGCAGCGCGGCGGCCAGCGGTTCCCCCGGCCCGGCCGGGTCCTTGTCGCCCAGCACGACCAGCACCGGGCATGAGATCCGGGCCAGGTCACCGGCGGTCAGCGGCCGCTGCGGCCGGCGCAGGAAGGCGACCAGCGCGGCGCGGTCGTTTCCCGAGCCGTCGGCCAGGCGGCGGAACACCATGCCCCCGATGTTCTCCGGGTCCGGCTCGCCTTCCAGCGCGGCGATGATGGGGGCTGCCCCGTCGCCGCTCCCGGTCAGTACGCTCCCCCCGATGCCGAGCAAGGCCAGGCGGCGGAACCGCCCGGGCGAAGCTGAGGCCAGCCGCAGCAGGACGTACGCTCCGGCCGAGAAGCCCACGGCGTCGACCTGCTCGTAACCGCTGATCTCCGCGGCCACCCGGTCCTCGACCGAGGCGTACTCGGCCGGGTCGGTCGGGCGCGGCGCCCGGCCGTGGCCGAGCAGGTCCACGGCGATGGTCTCCCGGCCGAGCTCGGCCAGCAGGTCGAGCCAGCCTGGCTGCCGCCAGTTGTGCTCCGCCGAGGAAGCAAAGCCATGCACGAACAGCACCGGAGACGCTTCCACGGGGCCTACCTTTACCTGCGGGTCAGCAGACCGGGCGGCTTAACCCGCGGTCAGCCGTGCGGCAGCGCGACGGTCGCGGTGCCGGGGGCCATGATCTTCCCCGAGTCATTGTCGGTCCAGATCTCCAGGTCCACGATCGTCTCGCCGCCCTCCTCGCGGATGGCGGTGATCTTGCCGTGGGCCGTCACGATCATGCCCTTGGTGTTGGCCGCCCGGAACTGGCAGCCGAGCCGGAGGATCCGGCCGTCGTCGCCCATCCACTGGCGCAGCATGGCGTGCAGGTATGACCATTGCAGGTTGCCCATGCCGAAGGCGGTGGGGTAGCCGGCCGCCTGGCCGGCCTCGTCGTCCATGTGAATGTCGACGAACTCGTAGTTGACCGCGGCGTAACGGTTCCAGTTGTGCAGCCCGGTGGCGCGCTGGAATTCCGGTATCTCCTGACCGACGGCTAGTTCACTTACGGTTGCCTGCGTCACTGCCAGATCCCTTCCCGTGTCCTCAGTAGCGGATCAGGGTCGACGTGGTCGTCTTCACGACCTGGTCGTCCTGGTTGGTCCACACGTCCTGGGACGTGGTGAAGAGCATCAGGCCGAGCCTGCCCTCCCGCTCGGAGTAGCCGGCCAGGCTGCGCACCGACGTGACGACGTCGCCGGGCCGCATGCGGACTCCGTACTCGACTTCAGAACCGCCATTGAGCTGGAACTTCAGTCCCGGGCCCGCGATGCCGAGGGTTATCTCGGTCAGGTCCGGGTCGTGGCCGACGGTGGCCTTCCTGGGCCCTCCGGCGGTCATCCAGGCGAACGGGTTGAACTCCTCGGGGGCGACCAGGCCGCCGTGCGAAGTCTGCGCCGCGTAGTCCGCGTCCCAGAACAGCCGGGGCGGGTCCTCCGGGTAGTAGATCGCCACCGCCCACCGCCTGATGTCGGAGTCGGTGATCGGGAACGAGGTCAGGCGCCCGAGCTCACCGCCGACCACGCCCTGCATCGCGTCCGAGATGTTGGTCTTTGCCATTGCGGCTCCTTCTATATGTTCCGATCATTCGGTTGTCAAGAGACGCTGATCCCCACCAGCTTGGTCTCCAGGTACTCCACGATGCCCTCCTGGCCGCCTTCGCGGCCCAGGCCACTCTCCTTCATCCCGCCGAACGGCGCCGCCGCCGACGTCGGGTTGATGTCGTTGACGCCGACGATGGCGAACCGCAGCGCCTCGCTGACCCGGATGGCCCGGGAGATGTCCTTGGTGTAGAGGTAGGCGGCCAGGCCGTAGTCGGTGTCGTTGGCCATCTTGATGACCTCGTCCTCGTCGTCGAACAAGATCACCGGGGCGATCGGGCCGAACGTCTCCTCCCGGTAGATCACCATCTCCGGGGTGACGTCGGTCAGCACGGTCGGCGCGAAGAACGTGCCCGCGTCGTAAGCCTCGCCGGTCAGCCGCTGGCCGCCGCACACGAGCGTGGCGCCCTTGGCCACCGCGTCGCTGACGTGCTCGTCCATCTTGGCCAGGGCGCCGTCGTCGATGAGGGGGCCGATGGTGACGCCTTCGTCCAGGCCGTTGCCGGCCTTGAGGCGGCCGACCCGGTCGGCGAGCACGGACAGGAACTCCGCCGCGATGGAGCGGTGCACGAAGATCCGGTTCGGGCAGATGCAGGCCTGGCCGGTGTTCAGGAACTTGACCAGCGACGCGCCGCGGGCCGCGTGGGCTGGGTCGGCGTCCGGGAACACGATGAACGGCGCGTGCCCGCCAAGCTCCAGCGAGACCCGCTTGATCGAGGCCGCGGCGCCCTGGGCCAGCATCTTGCCGACCTCGGTCGAGCCGGTGAAGGTCAGCTTGCGCACCACCGGGTTGCTGATGAACTCATCGCCCACCACGCTAGCCCGGGCCGCGGTGACCAGGTTGACCACGCCGGCCGGCACGCCCACCTCGTGCAGGATGCGGAACACCTCCA
>Ga0302184_10002133_pt1 | contig 12644 bp, 10 predicted proteins | sample I_Palsa_N3_3_FD_200233 | JGI IMG/M metagenome (GOLD analysis project Ga0302184, IMG submission 200233) | Peat permafrost microbial communities from Stordalen Mire near Abisko, Sweden - I_Palsa_N3_3 | ecosystem: Environmental > Terrestrial > Soil > Palsa > Peat permafrost | place: Sweden...
CCAGGTGGGTGACGGTGTTGGTCACGCCCTCGGCGGCGGTGACCTCGTCCACGGCCCGCTGCAGGTTGCCGCCGATGGACGGGGGCGCGTCGAACAGCACCACGCCGTCCGGGGTGGTCAGGAACGCTGAGTTGTAAACGCCGTCGGTGACCCAGTACAGGTTCCGCTCGACGCGTCCGACGTGGTAACCCTGGTCGTTCAGGGCCACGCCGCGCGCGGACGGGGGGATGGGCGCATAGTCGGACAGGTCGCCGGATGCTGGTGATGTCACGGTATCTCCCTTGAATCTGAAGCACGTCCCTAGCGGCCGTGCGAGCCTTCGCGACGGATCCAGGCTTGCCGCCGGACAGGTGAGAGGTCGTCACCGGATCTTGGTGATACGCGCCCGCGTTCAGGTCAGGCGTTCGGGGTACGGCGCGATGCAGCTCGCCGGGCCGTTCGCCTCCGGGTCGCCGCCTGACCGGCCCACGGCGCTCGGCGTGCTCCAGGCGGCGGTGATCGCCGGAGTCGATCACATCGACACGGCCCAGTACTACGGCCCCGGCACCGTCAACGAGCTGATCCGCGACGCGCTCTACCCCTACCCCGACGAGCTGGCGATCGTCAGCAAGGTCGCCGCCCTCCCCTCCAGCGACCCGTACCAGCTGCGCCAGGGCATCCAGGACAACCTCCGCACCTTGCGGGTCGCCCAGCTGGCGGCGGTGAACCTCCGCCTGCCCGGCGACGGCCGCGTCGACGCACGCTTCGATGACCAGCTGGCCGCGATGGCGGCGGCCCGCGACGAGGGCCTCATCGCCGGGATAGGCCTGAGCAACGTCAGCCTCGCACAGCTCCGGCACGCCACGGCGGGCACCGACATCGTCTGCGTGCAGAACCTGTTCCACCTCGCCGACCGCAGCGCGACGCCGGTTCTGGCGGAGTGCCTCAGCCACGGCATCGCGTTCGTGCCGTTCTGCCCGCTCGGCTGGCCGCGCGGCCGGGACAACCCCGTGTTCACCAGCCCGGTGGTTAACCGGGTGGCCACCCGGCTCGGTATCACGCCCACGCAGGTGGCGCTCAAGTGGCTGCTGCAACTGGCCCCCAACGTGCTGCTCATCCCCGGGACCGGCTCCGTCGCCCACCTGCGGGAGAACCTGGCCGCCGAGGACGTCACCCTCGATCACGAGGCGCTGCGCGAACTGGACGGCGTCGGCGGCTGAACCAATAAGCCGCCCCCGCAAAATCACCAGGATCAGGTGACAACTGCTCACCGTGACGGCCCCTAGCCTCGGGTGGTGGACGTTCCCGCTCTTGCTTACTCCTCGGCACCGGGGCGGTGGGTGCTGGCGATCACCGTGCTCGGTTCGGGGATCGCCGCGCTGGACGCCACCGTCGTCAACATCGCCCTGCCGACCATCGGCCGTGACTTTCACACCGGCATCGCGGCCCTGCAGTGGGTGATGACCAGCTACATCCTGACGCTGGCCGCGTTCCTGCTGATCGGCGGTTCGCTCGGGGACCGGTTCGGCCGGCGGAGGGTGTACCTGATCGGCATCGTATGGTTCGCCCTGGCCTCGGCGGCGTGCGGGTTCGCCCCCAACGCGGACTTCCTCATCATCACCCGGGTGCTCCAGGGCATCGGCGGGGCGCTGCTCACGCCCGGAAGCCTGGCGATCCTGGAGGCGTCGTTCACGCCCGCCGACCGGGCCCGGGCGATCGGGGCCTGGTCGGGCCTCGGCGGCGTCGCCATCGCCGCCGGACCGCTGATCGGCGGCTACCTGATCTCCGCCGCGTCCTGGCGGTGGATCTTCTTCATCAACCTGCCGATCGCGGCCGTGGTCGTCGCGCTGGGCGCCCGGCACATCCCGGAATCGCGAGACCCGAGCACGGCCGGCCGGCTCGACTACGCGGGAGCGCTGGCCGCGGTGGTATTCCTGTCCGGGATCACGTTCGCGTTCATCGAGGCGCCCACGCTCGGCTGGGCGTCGCCGGCCGTGCTCACGATGGCGTTGCTTGGCGTGGCCGGCCTGATCGCCTTCCTGGCTCGCGAGGACCGTGCGGCCGCGCCGATGCTGCCGCTGTCGATCTTCCGGGACCGGCAGTTCGCGGCGGCCAGCGCCGTGACGTTCATCGTGTACGGGGCCCTGACCGGAGCGACCTTCCTGCTTCCGGTGGTGCTGCAGGTCGTCTCGGGCTACTCGCCGCTCGCCTCCGGTCTCGCGCTGCTGCCGCTGACCGTCATCATGCTGGCGCTGTCGGCCCGCTCCGGGGAGCTTGCCGCCAAGATCGGGCCGCGCCTGCAGCTGAGCGTCGGGCCGCTGGTCGTCGGCGCGGGCCTGGCCATGCTCACGTTGAGCACGTCCGGGTCGAGCTATGTAGTCGACGTGCTGCCCCCGGTGGCCGTTTTCGGTGCCGGGATCGCGATCACGGTCGCGCCGCTCACCGCGACCGCGATGAGCTCGGCACCCGCCCATCTCGCAGGCATCGCCTCGGCGGTCAACAATGACCTGTCCCGGTTCGGCGGCCTGCTGGCGGTCGCCATCCTGCCGGCGCTGGCTGGCATCACCGGCCAGGCCTACCTGCACCCGGCCGCGCTTGCCGCCGGGTTCAGGACCGCGGCGTTCATCTCAGGCGGCTTGTGCGCCGCGGGCGGCCTGCTCGCCGCGGTCACGATCACCAATCCCCGCCACGGCCCCGGGCCGGCCGAAGCGCCCGCGCAGTGCCTGCACTGCGCCCTCGACGCGTCCCCACTGACCACCGCTCCCGCTATCCCGGCACGCGGCTAACGTTCCTAGTACCTGATCGAGGACGGGAAGCCGCCACGGCCACCAACACGTACACGAATTCCAAATACCAGCTTCCAACGGCAATTCCAGTCGGCACGATGGACGGATGTGCCGGCCCTGGCCGACGCGATGTGCCACCATGCCGGCCGGATCCGGCCGCCGCGGCCCCCGGGTCCGCGAGCCAGTGCTCGTAAAGTAGCACCACGCCCCGTTCGGAAAAAAGGCTCTTTATACGGAACGGACCGTGGTCTTACGCACCGCCTGAGCCGGTCAGTCCGAGCTTGCTCGACGACGGCGCAGAACCAAGCTAATCAGGGTCCACTCCCGCGTAGGCGTGGGCGAACCAGCGCGCGAAGAGCGGGTCGTGCTGCAAAGCGGCGATCCAGCCGTGCCTCAGCCCGCGGGAAAAGCCTCCGGGCACGGCGGCGGATGGTTCTTTCCCGTCGCGCAGGCTGGTGAGGAGTACGTGCAGGAACCAGTTGGAGAAGGCCTCGGTCTGCCAGATCGCCGGAAGCCGGGTCCGTGAGTAGGCCGATAGCCGCGTGTCGTCCTGCCGTGGCCCGAAGCGCTCGATGAGGCCGTGGGCCAGCTCGATGCCGTCCTGGATCGCGAGGTTCATGCCCTTGCCGCCGGCCGGCGTGATCAAGTGAGCCGCGTCGCCGGCCAGGAATAGCGGGCCCTGCTGCATCGGCTCGATCACCCGGACCCGCAGGTCGAGAAGTCCCATCTCGCCCAGCGGCGTATCCAGCGGCCTGCCGATGCCCAGGCGGGCCGCCAGCTCGTCGCGGACCCGTTGCTCCGGCCAGTCCGCGGCGGTGTCGGTACCGGGGATCTCCAGGTAGTAACGCGTCTGAGCCGGGCCGCGGCGCATCTGCCCGGCGAACCCGCGGGGATGCGCGGCGTAGATGGTGTGCTTCTCCAAGGGCGGGGCCGCGGCCACCATGACCAGGAACCGTCCCGGCAGCAATTGCTCATTGACCTGGGCCAGCGTCATGGCCGCCGAGACGAGGCTGCTCGATCCATCGCACCCGACTGCGGCCTCGCACCGGAACTGCGACGGCTCACCGTCCGGCCCCTCGACCGACAGTACGACTCGGCTGGAATCCTGGGTCACCGCCCGGACGGCATGGGAGAACCGGACCTCGCCGCCTGCCGCGGTCAGTGCCTCGCACAGCCGCTGCACCAGCTCATGCTGCGGGTAGATGTAGTGCGGCCGCCCGCCGGTCAAGGCGGCGTACTCCAGCAGCACCGACTCGTCCGGCGTGCGGAACTCGGAGCGGTGATTTTCGTTCGTGAACGGCAAGATGGAGCCGGCGATGCCCTCCCGGGCCAGCAGTTGCACGGTGCGGTACTCGACGAGGCCCGCCTTGGGGCGGCGGGCCAGCTCTTCGGGCGCCGCGCGCTCGAACACCACGAACGGGATGGCCTCGCGCTGCAACAGATAGGCCACCACCAGCCCAGCGGGGCCCGCCCCCACGATCGCGACGCCCGGTCTGCTCGACATCAGGTCACCTCGACCATGGTTAGCGGCCTGCCCGTCCAAGCGCCTTCTCGATCGCGGCGGGGAGCTGCCGCGCGCTGTCCGGCGTGTGACGCATGGACCGCCAGGCCACGTGCCGGTCCGGACGCACCAGGACACAGCCGGTCGCCTCGACCTCCCGCAGGCAAGCCCACTCGCCGTAGGGGTCGGTCACGCCGTCCCGGCCGCCGAAGACATGGACCCGGACGGGTACCCCCGTGCGCGCGGAGGCGTCCGCCGCCGCGCGGTCCCACGCCTGTCCGCCGACGCCGGTCAGCAGCGCGAAGCCCAGGTCGTCTACGAGGTCGATCGAGGAGACCGGGACACCGTCGCGTTCGAGCCGGGCGTGCGGGACGCGGGCGCCGGGCCGGGTGGTCGGCTGGTAGTACAGCTGGGGGTCGCGCGCCGGGATCGGGTCCGGGCTGTCGTCGTCGACGATGGCGTCGCTGCGGTAGCGGTACCCGAGCTCGACGCCATGGGCGTTGAACTGGTAGTTGCTCAGCTCGATCGCCTTGCGCAGCGCCTCCCGGCGCTCGTCCCCGGCTGGCCCCGGCTCGTACAAGGTGGTGAGGGCTGCCCAGCCCGCCTCGGCGGCCTGGCCCGGCTCGTACCCGAGCGCGGCCTCGACCGCGGCTCCTTCCTGCAGGCTGGTGATGGCGCGCTGGACGCCCTGCGCTCCGACCGGCTGTCGTTCCGCCGAGTAGCTGTGGAGCAGGGCCGCCCCCGCCCGCCCGGCCAGCACGAGAGCCAGTTTCCAGCCGAGGTTGTACGCGTCCGCGATCGACATGTTGAGCCCGAGGCCGTTGGTCGGCGGGTGCCGGTGAACCGCGTCGCCCATGCCGAACACGCGCCCCGCGGAGTAGGCCGGCGCGATCTGCGCCCGTACCTGCCATCCGGCCACGCCGAGGATCTCGGCGTCGACTTCCTCGCCCACCAAGGCGTTTATCCGCTCCCTCAGCTCGCCGGTGCCCAGCGCGCCCAGCGCCACCTGCTCCGGGTCGTACATGAAGGCCAGCACGAACTCGGTGAACGGCTTGTGGCAGATCATCGTGCCGAGCCGGAGCGGCGGCAGCGGGCCCGGCATCACGTTCCAGGTCAGGACCCCGGGGCGCCGCGCTAGGTACCGGGACAGATCGGCGCGGAACCAGATGTTCGCCGCCCGGGCCAGGTCGTCGGGTCCCTCGACGGTCAGCCCGGCCTGGCCGAGGACCCGGCTGCGGGCGCCGTCGGCGCCCACCACGTACTGAGACCGGACGGTCAGCGTGGCCTCTCCGTCGCGCTCCTGGACGACGCTGGTGACGCCGTCTCCATCCTGCGCGAGGTGAGTAAACTCCCACCCGAACCTGATGTCGGCGCCCATGTCCCGGGCCGCCGCCAGCAGCATCGGTTCCAGCACGGTCTGCGGGCAGTTCGCCATCGGCTCCGGACTCGCCGCGCGGTAGTCGGCGGCCCGCTCGGCGCTGGTCCCCCACGTTTCTGACCGGGCCACCTCCAGGCCCGCCAGCGTGGTCACCCACAGGTTGTTGGCCATCAGGTGCTGCGGCGTGGCGACCGCGTGGAACCGGTCGCTGATCCCCAGGTGCCGGAGGATCTCTACCGTGCGCTGGTTGATGATGTGCGCGCGCGGCGTGTGGGCGGTGCCGCGGTGCCGCTCGACCAGAAGATGCCCGACGCCGTACCGCGACAAGGCGGCGGACAGGGCCAGCCCAGCCGGCCCGGCCCCGACGATCAGCACGGGCACCTCGACAGTTGATGGACCGGGAATCGACATGGGCCGCCTCCGCCTCGGGGCATCACCCGCCGGGGTGGTGCCGGACTCCTGCGTGCCAGTCAACCAAGAAAGAATCGACAGAGCAATAGTTTATCGAGATTTTTGCTAGAAACCGTTATTCAAGGGAATGAGCTATGCTGTGAGCGTGCCGACCGCTCCCGCCACTCGTACCGAACAGGTGTACGATGTTCTCCGGGCTGAGCTGCTCAACGGCGGCCTGCATCCCGGCCAGAAATTGAAGATGGTCGACCTCACCGACCGATTCGGGGTCAGCCAGTCCGTCGTCCGGGAGGCGCTCACCCGCCTGACCGAGCAAGGCCTGCTGGTCGCCACACCGCAGCGCGGCTTCCGGGTGCGTGATCTGTCGATCGAGGACATCGCCGAGCTGACCGAGACCCGGATCCAGGTCGAATCGCTCGCCTTGCGCCTCGCGGTCGAGCGCGGCGACCTGCAGTGGGAGACCGGGATCCTGGCCGCGCACCATCGGCTCGAGCGGACGCCGGTCACCCGGGACGACGGAACGGTCAGCGAGGACTGGGCCGTTCAGCACCGCGACTTCCATCAGGCCCTGCTGACCGGCTGCGGCAACCGCCGGCTCGAGTCGGTCGCCAACTCGCTGCGGGACAGCGCCGAGCTCTACCGCCGGTGGTACTGGGTGCTCACCGACGACCACCAGCGCGACCTGGCCCGGGAACACCGCCAGCTCAAGGAGCTCACCCTCGCCCGCGAGGCCGGCCGGGCCATTGAGGTGCTCACCGAACATATCGACCGCGCCCCGTCTCTGCTGATTGCGTACGCCCGCGAGCACGGCGTGGACGAACTGACACCACCAGCCCCGCAAGGCCAGGCTCAGCCCCTCTGACGGCGCCCGTCCTCACCGGGCCGGACGCTTCCACGATGGCCCCGTGCCCGGTGATAGGTCATCACCGGATCAAAGTGATTCGCGTTGGCAGCCAGGGTGGCGGTGCCCCGGCCCGGCTCCTGCCGTTTGAATCTGATATCGACAAGATCTTAAAATATCGATATAAAGAATGGGTGGCTTCACCGATCCCGAGGAGTGGCGCGTGAGCAGTTCGGACGCGACGATGACGGACGGGGCAGCCGAATCGGTCGGCGGCGGTGAAGCGGTCGGGATGCCTTCGCTGCGGCAGGCGGCCAGCGGCTTGGCCGCGGCCTTGAGCCAGGGCACGACGGTGGCCCGGGAGGCCAGCTGGCTGGGCGTAGAACTTACCAGCATCGCCTGCGGGGTGTGCGACGTGGCCCCGGCCAAAGGTGACCGGCGCTTCACCGATCCGGCGTGGACGTCCAACCCGGCGTTCCGGATGGTCCAGCAAAGCTATGTCGCCTCGACGCAGGCGCTGGACCGGGTCGTCGCCGCGATGGGCGACACGCGCAGCGGCACCAGGGCGGAGCAGGCGCAGTTCGCGGCCACCATCGTGACTAGCGCGACCGCTCCGACGAACTTCCTGGTGAGCAACCCGGCCGCCCTCAAGCGTGCGTTCGAGACCGGCGGCATGAGCCTGGCCCGGGGCGCCCGCAACTTCGTCCATGACGTGCGCCACAACGGCGGGATGCCGTCGATGACCGAACCCGGCGCCTTCGAGGTGGGCCGGGACCTGGCGGTGAGCCCCGGCGCCGTCGTCGCCCGGGACGACGTCGCGGAGGTCCTCCAGTACACCCCGACCACAGGCGAGGTGTTCGGCCGCCCGGTCCTGGTCGTCCCGCCTCCCATCGGGCGGTTCTACTTCCTGGACCTGCGGCCCGGACGCAGCTTCGTCGAGTACGCCACCAGCCGCGGGCTGCAGACCTTCATGCTCAGCTGGCGGAACCCCACGGCCGAGCAAGGCCACTGGGACCTGGACACCTACGCCGCGGCGGTGTCCGCTGCCATCGACACGGTCCGTGACATCACCGGCAGCCCCGATGTCAACCTGATCGGCTTCTGCGCGGGCGGCATCATCGCGACCACCCTGCTCAACCACCTGGCCGCCGTGAACGACCACCGCGTGCACAGCGTGTCCTATGCCGTCACGCTGCTGGACTTCGGCCTGCGCGCCCCGATCGCCGCGTTCTCCGGACGGGGCCTGATCGCCTTCGCCGGCCACCGGTCGCGGCGTAAGGGCATCATCACCAGCCGGCAGATGGGCGCGGCCTTCACCTGGCTCCGCCCCGACGACCTGGTCTTCAACTACTGGGTGAACAACTACCTGATGGGCGACAAGCCGCCGGCCTTCGACATCCTGGCCTGGAACGCGGACGGCACCAACCTTCCCGGCGCGCTGCACGGCCAGTTCCTTGACATCTTCCGGGACAACCTGCTCACCCGGCCCGGGCAGCTCAGCGTGCTGGGCACCCCGCTGCGGCTGCCGGCCATCACCGTGCCGATCTTCGTCACCGGCGCCGTCACCGATCACCTGACCCCGTGGATGGGCTGCTACCGGACCACGCAACTGCTCGGCGGGCCGTCCACCTTCGTGCTCAGCTACTCCGGGCACATCGCCAGCCTGGTGAACCCCCCGGGCAACCCCGAGGCGCACTACTGGACCGGCGGCGTACCCGGCGAAGACCCCGAGCAGTGGCTGGCCGGCGCCGAGAAACAAAAGGGCAGCTGGTGGGAGGCCTGGGCCGAGTGGGTCACGCCGCGGTCCGGCCAGCAGCGGCCCCGGCCTGACCACCTGGGCAGCGAGCGATACCCGGTGCTGTCGCCCGCGCCCGGACTCTACGTACGAGACGTGGTGCCTACCCGCTGACGGCCGCGGCCAAGGTCGGGCGCAGGTCAGTGCCGGCGATGTTGGTGATCATCGGGTTGGTGGCGCCCGCGGCCCGATAGCGGGCCACGCCCGCCGCCACGTCCGCCGGTTTCCCGATGGCGCACAGGTCCTCGATGAACGCGTCGCTGATCACGGCGCGCTGGGCCCCTGCGTCGCCCGCCGCGTCATAGGCCGCGATATCGGCTTCGTAACCCGCCTGGGCGAACATCGCCCGGTAGAAAGGTAGGCCAAAGTAGCGGTGCAGCTCCGCTCGGATGCCCACGTAGGCCACGCCGGGATCGTCGGCGACCGCGCTCGGGATGGCGGCGCAGATCTCGAAGCTGGCCAGCTCCCGGCCGGCCCGCGCCCGGCCCGCGGCAACCTCCCGCAGGACCACGTCCCCGACGTAGGAGGCGGGGCAGGCCCAGAGCACCACCCCGTCGGCGATCTCTCCCGCCAGGCGGAGCATGGCGGGAGACAGCCCGGCCAGGTAAATAGGGATGTCGGGCCGCACCGAGAAGCCGTTGAACGCGAAGCTCGAGTTCCAGCGAAGGCCGGCTGGAGGCTCCTCGCCCGCCAGCAGCGCACGGACCAGCGCGACGTACTCACGCATCTCGGCCACCGGGTTTCCGATGTCCTGCCCGTGCCAGCCGCCCACGGTGGCCCGGTGACCGGTGCCGAGGCCGAGCCGGAAGCGGCCGCCGGACAGGTCGTCGATCGTGGCGGCCGTCTGGGCCATCGAGGCGGGGGAGCGGTGGTAGATCGGGGCCACCGCCGTGGCCAAGGTGACCGACTGGGCGAGGTGGGCCAACCCCGCGAGGGTGGTGAACGAGTCGCGGGCGGCGATGTGCGAGCAGTTGACCGAGTCGTAGCCGAGCTGATCGGCCAACGCGGCGTGCTCGCGGACGGTGGCGATGTCACCGGTCGTCGGGATCAGCACGCTTGTCTTCATCGGATCGGAGTCCTTGTCGGGTAGGTGGAGAAGTAGGCCACCCAGATCGGCTCACCGCCCGCGCTCATCCCGTCACCGCCCCGGCCGCGGCAAGCCCGGCGCCGCGACCAGCGCGTTCCGCAGCTCACCGAGGCCGTCGATCGTGCTCACCAGCGTCGTTCCGGGCCGGAGAAACTCCGGCGGCTTACGTCCCATGCCCACCCCGGACGGGGTCCCGGTGAAGATCAGGTCGCCCGGCGCCATCGGGCAGACCGCGGAGATCCGGGCCACCAGCTCCGGCACGGAGAAGATCATGTCCCTGGTCCGGCCGTCCTGCAGCACCCGGCCGTCGACCGAGCAGCGCAGCCGCAGGTCATCGGCGTCCGGCAGCTCATCGGGGGTCACCAGCCACGGGCCGGTCGGCCCGAAGCCGGGAAACGACTTGCCCAGCGAGAACTGCGGCACCGGCCCGGCCAGCTGGACCGTCCGCTCGGACAGATCCTGGCCCACCATCACGCCCGCGACGTAGGACCAGGCCTTCTCCTCTGGCACGCGTTCCGCGGGCCGCCCGATCACCGCGACCAGCTCGACCTCCCAGTCCACCCGGTCGCTAGGCAGCTCAACGGCGGCGTACGGGCCGGCCAGGCAGCTGCGGAACTTTGTGAACACCGGCGGGACGGCGGGCGCGTCGACGCCGGACTCGGCGGCGTGCTCCCGGTAGTTCAGCCCGATCCCGAACACCTGGGACGGGGCCAGCACCGGCGCGCCGAGGTCCCCGGGCACAAGCGGGCCGGTGTGCGCGCCCGGGCCCGCGTACCGGCCGGCCCATTCGGTGAACCGGTCCCAGACCGCGAACACCCGGTCCGGGTCGGCGCTGAACTCGCCGCCGCTGACGGCCGCGACGTCCACCAACCCGCCGCCCCCGCCGAACCCGCCGCTGTCGATGATCACGAGGCGGCCCCGAGCACGTCCGATGCGCATGATGTCTCCTTCGGGCCAGGATCAGGCCGTGGGCGCGTGGCTTCCGGTCATCAGCGCGGCCAGGTCCTCGGGGTGGATGAACGACGGCGGGGGAGGGGGGCCCCAGTTGTACAGGCCGCGGGCGCCTTCGACGACCGACGGCTTCCACAGCTGGTCATCCAGGACTACGTCCAGGTCGGAGTAGTACTCAGAGAAGTTGCCGACCGGGTCCTTGAGGTACCAGAAGAAGTTGGATCCGATGTGGTGGCGGCCTAGCCCCCAGACGTGCCGGTCCGGGTGGCCCTCCAGCATCGCGGTGGCGCCCCGCCCGACCTCGTCGACGTCGTCGACCTCCCACGCGGTGTGATGCAGGAAGTTCAGCGGGGCCTGCTGCACCAGCAGGTTGTGATGATCCGTCGAGCACCGCATGAACGAGGCCAGCCCCGGCACCCGGTCGCTGACCTTGAACCCCAGGCCCTCGGTGAAGAACCGCTGCGACGCCTCCTGATCCAGCGAGCCGACCACTACATGCCCGAGCCTGCGCGGCTGGACCCGGCTTGTCCGCTCGATCGCCGGTGCCCGGCCGTTGGGCCGGTCGGGCCGGCCCGGCCCGTTGGTCGGCTCCTGCTTGGCGGCCGCCTCGGTGATCCGGGGACTGACCTGCACGCTGACCTGAAGCGCCGAGTTCGGATCACGCACCCGCAGGCCCGCCGCATCGCGCTCGAACTCCGTCCCGAGCCGCCGCAGGCCCGCCTCGACCCGGCCCAGGTCGTCGGGATCGTCGGCGCCGATCCCGATCTCCAGCAGCCGGCGCCGCTCGGCCGGCCGCAGCGCCAGCTGCTCGCCGCCGTCGGCGGTGGCGAAAACCAGGCCGCGGCCCGGCCGGTCACCCACCCGGCGCAGCCCGAAGTCCTCGTAGTACAACGCGACCGCGTCCACATCCGGGACACCCAAAGTTATCGATGTCAGGCCATGCAAGCTCATCGCGTTCCCATCTCCCTCCGAGCGCGATCCCGGTCCACAGCCCCTGGCCGTGCGCCAGGACTACCCCTGGTCTATGTCATTCATATCGACAAGTCAATAGAATATCGATATTTGTCGCCTGCGGCCATCGAGCAGCCAGACGAGGACGGCAAGGCGGTCTCTCCGGGGCTAGATGCTAGCGGTGCCCAGCCTCCCCGCCGGGAAGGTGACCGGCCATCACCTGATCCCGGCGATTTGCCGCGCCGCTCTGCCCGGGGACCCACGTCCGGACCAGGGTTCGTGATGAGCGAACTGGGCCGAGGACGGCGGAGCCCGGCTGGCCTGGCGGCGCTCACCGGATGTTCAGGCCGCGGTGCGCGGTCCCGGCAGCGACGTCACCTCGCCGCCGAGGTGCCGGCGTCAGGCATCAGGCTGTCGTCGGTAACGGCCCAGATGTTGTGCGCCACCACCGAGGATCTTGCACCGTATTGTCGCACCAGCTATCGACGGCCCCCACCAGGGAGGGCAATGTCATAGCGAACACACCCACCATGCGGGCATAGGTGTCTCACCCTGGAGATCGGCGATGGCAACTGCGCAGGCCAACGCGGCGGAGTGCCTCGACCACGACCATGTCGGCACCACCGGGCTGGCTCCGCTGGCCGACGCGCCCGGCACCTATGTCTTCGAGAGTTGATTCCACCAGCGAAGAATGGAAAGGATCTGGTCACGATGTCGGAAACACCGATTACGCAGCAGGCCGAAGCAGCCGTCATGCGGATCAATCAGCTGACCGAGCGAATGCTCACGGCCGACAGGAACGCCGCCGACGGTTTCGCCGCCGCTCATGAGAAGGCCCTGCAAAGCCTGGCGGACCATCCTGCCGATCTGAAGCAGCCCGTGGCTTGGGTGCAGGCGCTCGCGGAGGTACACGCGAAGTTCATCGAGGAGGCGACCGACGCGCTCGTCAAGACCGCCGGCGAGG
>Ga0302184_10002134_pt1 | contig 12637 bp, 16 predicted proteins | sample I_Palsa_N3_3_FD_200233 | JGI IMG/M metagenome (GOLD analysis project Ga0302184, IMG submission 200233) | Peat permafrost microbial communities from Stordalen Mire near Abisko, Sweden - I_Palsa_N3_3 | ecosystem: Environmental > Terrestrial > Soil > Palsa > Peat permafrost | place: Sweden...
GTGCAGCGCACCTCCTCCAGGGCCTGCGCCCAGGCGTCGGCGACCTCGGTGAACAGCGGCGGCAGGTCCTCCAGCGTGCGCGCGTAAAGCGTGACGCCCTCGAGATCGATGACGGTGCTTCCGGCCTCTTCGCTCAGCGGGTTCGGGAACGGCCGGGTGGCCAGGCCCAGCATGTCGATGTAGTGGTAGAAGGACGTCCCCGACACCGGGAAACGCATCCCGCCCAGCTCCGCGACCACGCCCTCGGCTCCCTCGAACGCCTGCGAACGCAACCGCCCGCCGATCCGTGACGCCTCGTAGACCACCGGCTTGAGCCCGAGCCTCATCAGCTCGTACGCGGCGACCAGCCCGGAGATGCCGGCGCCGATGACGGCCACCTCTTCGCCGTGACGTTCGGCCGGGATCGAGCCCATGCCGGCCGGGTGCGTGATCCAGTCGTCGAACGGGAACGGGAAGTCCGGGCCGAAGATCGTGAGGGGGCCCTGGCGCTCGTCGCGGCCACGTTCGTTCACCATCAAAGCGCCTAACCCTGGCGGCGGGTACCTGCCTACGCGCGAGGATACGCAGGATCGCGCCGTCCATTCAAGGGGCGCAGGGGCGCAAGCAGACCCGGGGCGGGCAGCGCAAGCCGCCCGGCCCGGTTCACTGTCGGTTAGAGCGGGCGGACTTCCTCTGCCTGGGGGCCCTTTTGTCCCCGACCAGCGGTGTAGCTGACCCGCTGGTTGTCCTGCAGGCTACGGAACCCGTCAGCCTGGATAGCAGAGTGATGGACGAACACGTCGGCGGTCCCGTCGTCGGGGGCGATGAACCCGTAGCCCTTGTCGGCGTTGAACCACTTGACAGTGCCTTCAGCCATGTACTTCTCCTGTAGAAACGATCGTTCGGGAGGCACGTATGCGCACCCCGGGTTATCGCGACCGCCAGCCTGCCGGGAAGACCTGGCCGTGTACTCGCGGCGCCCGCTGTCGTAAGTTCGCAGGCGTGGGTACACGTAACGAATTTCGACTATAACCACTACCCATTAAACACCATCCCTGACCCCCGGCTGACCAGCCGCGCTCAAACCGCCGCTCAGGCGTCTGACCCCGCCGCCCTTTCTGAGCCCTGCTCCTCGACCGGGGCGAGCAGGGCTCAGGCCGCGGCCGCCGTTACTCCACGCGGTCCAGCGCGGGCTCGGGATGTTCGCCCAGGTACTCCACCCAGGCCCGCTTCACGCAGGGGTAGTGCGTGGAAGCCTCGACCAGGTCCATGAAGTTGCTGATGTTCGCGTCGAACCGCTCCTGTAGCTTCTCGTCGGCGATGCGCCCTTCCGCGGTGAAGGCCAGGTGGGCCTGGGCCAGGGAGAACATGTCCGGATACACCCGCGAGCCGAGGTGCTCAAACGGGACGCGCAGCGCCCACAGGCCGCGGTTGCCCCCGCCCATCGAGGGCGATGCGGACATGAGCAGCCCGTGCCGCTCGTTGAACGGCTGCGGCTGGTAGCGAGATACCCAGTCGATGGCGTTCTTCAGCGCCCCCGGCATCGACGCGTTGTACTCCGGTGAGGCCACGACGAAACCATGACAGGCCTCCAGCCGCCGCCGGAACTCCTCGGCGCCCGGCGGAAATCCCTCGTCGCGCTGGACATCCTGGTCATAAGACGGGGCGTCGAAATCGCGCATCCCCGCAACATCGACATCTCCGCCACCGGCCTCGATAGCCGCCGCGGCCAAGTCGGCCAGCCGCGCGTTGAGGGAGCCCCGACGCATGGACGCTGCGAAAACCAGGAAACGAACCGGCTGACGACGCTGGCTGCCAGGCATCAGCAGGCCCAAGCGCGGGGACGGCGGGAGCCCGCTTCAGCGCGTCCCAGGCCATGACGAGTACTCCAGATGGTCATGGGGGCCTCTCCCAATGACGGATGAGTGCGCAGTTTATCAACCCTCTGCAGACCGGATGGCAGCAGGACATCGCCGCCTGCGGCGACGCATTGACGAGGTGGCCGGGGACGGGCAGACTCGGCGCGTGACGGAATGGATCTATTTCATCCACCCTCCGCGTGATGACTTCGCGGCGACGATGACCTCCGATGAGGAGACCGTCTGGGCGGAGCATTTCCAGCGGCTGCAAAGCCTGCTGGCCAGCGGCCAGCTCATCCTCGCTGGCCCGACCCTGGGAACGGTCAACACCGGCCTGGTCATCTTCGATGCTCCCGACGAGCAGGCCGCGCGGCAGTTCATGGAGGAGGATCCGGTGGTCCGCGACGGCTACGCACTCGGGGAGGTGCGCCCGTTCCGGGTATCGCTGCTGCGCGGACGAGACTGACCAGGTGAATGCGTCTCCGCGGAAGCGGTTCGTGAATTCTTGCCCAAGGTGCGCGATGGCGGATCATCTCAGGCGGTAATGGTGAGGGGCAGTACCGGGGTGCGCCTGCGGGGCGAGTCGCGGGGGTGCGGGCCGAGGGTGAGCGTGGCCTGGATTCCCCAGTCTCCGGGCGGGATGACGTAGCCCAGCCGGGGCGTGAAGCTGGCGGTGCCGATCAGCAGGGGAACCCGCCCGGTCTGTCCCGGTGCCACCCGGAAGATGACCAGCGGAAGATGCTGGAAGCCCGCGAATCCGCCCACGACCTCACCGGTGTGCGGGTCGACGACGGTGGCGGTGACCTGGCCGTTGGTGGCGATCTGCAGTTCGCCGCCGGTGCGGTTGCGCAGCAGCAGGCCGTGCCGCAGGGTGTGCCCGGAGCCGACCACCGCGGGGCCGTCCAGTTCGGCCGCGATCTCGTCCGGGTCGAGCACGTCCGGAAGCGGGCCGGGGGCGGGCGGGCGTGGCGGCTGGCGGCCGGGCGGGTAGGGGAGAGCCCCGACGGTCAGCTCGATGTCGTCTCCGAACTGCTGGTGCAGTTCCTCAGCGGTGGCTGCGGCCCAGGGCGCCAGCCGGATCGTGAAGGGCGGCTGCTCGCCCTCGTCCGCCTCTGGCGTGGGGTATTGCATCAAGGCGTCGGGCTGCTCATCGCGCAGCCTGCCCAGGACTACCTTGAGCTCGTCCCAGACCGCCATGGCAGAAGGCTATCCACGCGACCAAGCCGTCAGCCCGCAGGGTCTTTATCCCAACGCCAGGAAGCGCCCCCGGATCAGGCCTCGTTCATGATCGTGGGTAGAAATGGCCAAATACGCACCAAAAGTACCCGCGATCATGGTCGGCGCCCAGACATAACGGGATCCCGACTGGTCCGCGCTGATCCTCCAGCACGGCGCGCAGGGTGCGGCGGCCGACTTCCAGGAGTACCGGATTGTCTTCGGAGTGGGCCAGGAACACGATCGCGAAGTTCAGCGCCCAGCCCCTGGCCCGTGTCCGCAGGGCGTCGTCGACCCGGCCGCCGGCGCCGCCAGCCGCCCGGTAGGCCGACCAGAAGCGGTCATGACAGCCGAGCGGAAGCAGCATCCAGGCCACCGCCAGGTCGCTGGCCGGGTCGCCCGCGGTGATGTCGCCGAAGTCGATCACGCCGCTGACCTGGCCGTCGTTCACCAGAATGTTCGCCGGGTGCAGGTCGCCGTGCAGCCAGACCGGCGGGCCGTCGTAGCCGGGGGCCGCAAGCGCCGCGTCCCACACGCGCAGCACCGCGTCCCGGTCGACCTGGCCGGTCAGCAGAGCGAGGTTGGCCGCGAAGCTGCCGGCCCGCTCGGCCAGCGGGACACCGCGGACCGGGTTGGCCGGCGCGTCCGCCGGCGCGGGGACGTGCAGCGCGCCGAGGAACCCCCCGACGGCGGCCGCGGCTTGCGCCGCGTCCAAGGACGCGGCTCCCGCTGGATCCAGGGAGCTGGCCTGCGCCGCGGGCACGCCCGGCAGGTAGGGCACCACGCTCCATGAGTAGGGGTAACCGTGCGCGGGAACCCCGGTTCGTTCGGGATACGGGATGGGCAGCGGCAGCGTCGGGGCGAGCCCGGGCAGCCAGCGCTGCTCGTTCTTGATGATCCGCGCGCCTAGGGCGCGGCGCGGCAGCCGGGCGATGAGCCCATCCCCGACCCGGTACAACTCGTTGTCCCAGCCGTTCGCGAGGAACTCCACCGGCAGACGCGCCAGGTCAGGGTGCTGATCGGCGAGCAGCCGACGCACCAGATCCGCCGACACCTCAACCTCGGCCTCCGGCATCCGGTTCACCGCCACAAGGATCAATCCTGCGGCTAGCGCGCTTTCCGGGTGTTGACAATCCGGCGTTTGCGCAACGACTCGAGCCATTCCTGCCCGCTAAGCAGTCGCGTGGTCTTGGCCGACTTGACCTCGCCCTCGGCGGCAACCGCCATCGCGACGCTGGCCGCGGTCATATCGTCGGGTGCCTCATACACGACAAGCACGTCATACTCGCCGAACGGAAAGCCGGCCACCACCATCGTGGCTCCCAGGTCCTCCAGGGTCGGCCTGATCGCTTCCACCGGGTCTTGCGGCTCGTGGAGCTGAGCCGCCATCGACTTCGCGGTGTAGGAGGCTTGGTACATATAGAGCGCCATCGAGACTCCCCTAGGACGGGAACAGGCGACTGCTGCGGTCTAAAGATCGTAGACCGCGGGACTGCCGGGTCTGCAGCAGGGTAGGGAAGGCTTATCGCCTGGGGAAGCCTGGGGAAGCCTGGGGAAGGAGAAGCGATGGCCAAGCCCAGCGATGCGGCCGAGGTGCGGCGAGCGAATCGGACCGAGCTCAGTCCGTTGTCGTTCCTGGAGCGCAGCGTGCTGGTGTATCCCGGCAAAGTGGCCGTGGTGCACGGGGACCGCCGCTACACCTACCGGGAGTTCGGAGAGCGAGTGAACCGGCTCGCCTCGGCGCTGCGGACAGCGGGCCTGCGCAAAGGTGACCGGGTGGCGTTCATCTGCCCCAACATCCCGGCCCTGCTAGAAGCGCACTACGGGGTGCCGGCCGCCGGCGGCGTGCTGGTGGCGCTGAATTACCGGCTGAACGCTCAGGACATCGGCTTCATCCTGGAGCATTCGGGTGCCCGGTTCCTGTTCGTCGACCATGAATTCGAGCACCTCGCCGAAGGCGCACAAGTCGAGCGCGCCGTGCGCATCGACGATACCGGCGCCGCCGGGGACCCCTATGAGGCGTTCCTCGCCGAAGGCTCGGCGGAGCCGGTGACGAGCGAGCTGGCTGACGAGGACGAGCCGATCTCGATCAACTACACCTCAGGAACGACCGGGACGCCCAAGGGTGCCGTCTACCATTACCGCGGCGCGTATCTGAACGCGCTGGGCGAGGTGATCGAGACGCGCCTGACTCCCGAGAGCGTGTACTTGTGGACCCTGCCCATGTTCCATTGCAATGGCTGGTGCTTTACCTGGGCGGTCACTGCGGTCGGAGGCCGCCACATCTGCCTGCGCAAGGTGGAGCCCGGACGGGTCTGGGAACTGATCGACAGCGAGGGCGTGACCCATTACAGCGGCGCCCCGACGGTCCAGGCGTCGATCCTCGACCACGCCAGCGCCCACAAACTCGATCACGAGATCATCACCGCGGTGTCGGGCTCGCCGCCGACCCCCCAGCTGTTCGCCCGCCTGACCGACATAGGGCTGCGGCCCATCCACGTCTACGGCGCGACCGAGTTGTACGGCCCGTACGTGATCTGCGAGCGCCAGGAGGACTGGGCGGAACTCCCGGTGCAGGAGCAGGCCCGGCTGCTGGGACGCCAGGGCGTGCCTTACCTGATCGCCGATCCGGTGCGAGTCGTGGACGACCAGGGCCGCGAGGTGCCAGCGGACGGCAAATCGCTCGGCGAAGTCCTGATGCGCGGGAACAACGTGATGACCGGCTATTTCGAAGATCCCGAGCAGACCAGGGAAACGCTCGCGGACGGCTGGTACCACTCGGGCGACCTGGCGGTCCGCCATCCCGACGGCTACATCGAACTGCGTGACCGCAAGAAGGACATCATCATCTCCGGCGGCGAGAACATCTCCACCATCGAGGTCGAGACGGCGATCAGCAAACACCCGGCCGTCGCCGCCGTGGCCGTCGTGTCCACCCCCGACAGCAAATGGGGCGAACGGCCCAAGGCCTTCGTCGAGCTCAAAGCCGGCGAGCACACCTCCGCTGAAGACATCCTCGCCTTCGCCAAAGAGAACCTCCCCGGCTACATGCGCCCTACCGCGGTCGAGATCACCAAACTGACCAAGACCGCCACCGGCAAGATCCAGAAGACGGAATTGCGCAATAAGGAATGGGCCGGCCACGACCGCAGCATCGGCTAGAACCAGCGGATCCCGCCGCCCGTGTGATTGCATTTTAGCAGCATTAGCTGCATAATGATGCTATGAGTACGTCCATCACCGTGCGGGATGTGCCCGATCAGACGCGCGACGAACTCGCCTCCCGCGCGGCGCTGACCGGACGATCCCTGCAGGAGTACCTGCGGGCCAAGCTCGTTGAACTTGCCCGCCAGCCCGATGCCGAAGTGCTCATCGCCCGCGTCCGGGCCCGTAAAGCAGCGAGTGCCTCCTCGCTGCCGCGTGACCGCATCCTCGCGCACCGCGACGAGGATCGCCGGTGACGCTGGTCGTCGATGCCTCCATGGTCGTCGCCGGGCTGACCGACAGCGGTGCGGACGGCCGCTGGGCCGAGTCCTTGCTGGCCGGCGATTCGCTGGCGGCTCCGCACCTGATGCCGGTCGAGGTCGCCAATATCCTGCGCAGGGCGGCCCTGGCCGGCGACATCTCAGCCGACGTAGCCTCCCTCGCGCACACCGACCTGCTAGACCTGCGCGTGGAGTTCTTTCCGTACCAGCCGTGCGCGGTCCGGGTATGGGAGCTCCGGGAGAATGTGACCTGCTACGACGGATGGTACGTCGCGGTCGCCGAACTGCTCGATGCCCCGCTCGCGACCCTGGACTGCCGCCTGGCGAACTCGCCGGGACCCCGCTGTCAGTTCCTCCTGCCACCAGCCCAGGCTTGAACCGTTCGCGCGTCAGTCGGTGAGGCGGAAGGACTCGTCCGCGTTCAACTCGGCGACATCCATCTGCGCCTTCTGGAGCGATCCCGAGTAATCCCAGTTCACCGACTGCCAGCGAGTGAACTGGTCGAGGACCCAGATGCCGGACTGGCGTGATCCGTTGCCGGACTTGCCGTTGCCGCCGAACGGCAGGTGTGCTTCCGCGCCGGAGGTGGAATTGTTGATGCTGACCATGCCGGCGGAGACTCCGCGGCGGAACCGGAATGCCTCCGCCGGGTCGCGGGTGTAGATGGCCGACGACAGCCCGTAGCCCGGCGCGTTGGCGAGCCGGATCGCCTCGTCCAGATCCCGGTAGCCCACCACGCCGACCAGCGGGCCGAAGGTCTCCTCGCGGAAGAGCGCGTCCTCCTCCCGCACGCCCGTCACGATCGTGGGATGGTAAAAGATCCCGGCCTCCGGATCCCCGAGGAAACCCTCCCGGGGATTGCGGGCCGTGATCCGGCCGGTGCCGGTCGAGCCGAACAGCCGATGATAAGGCTGGATCCAGCCCAGGTACTCCTCGAACCGGCGGCCGAACCGCTCGTCGAGCATCGGGCCGTACACGACGTCACCGAACGGGTCGCCGACTGCCGCACGCCGGGTCGCCTGGTCAAACTTGCCGGTGAATTCCTCCCGCACGTCCTCGTGCACGATGGCCGTGCCCAGTGAGGTACAGCGCTGCCCAGCCGTCCCGAACCCGGAGAACAGCGCGGCCGTCACCGCCAGGTCGATGTCCGCGCTCGGCGTGACCACCATCGGGTTCTTCCCGCCCAGTTCCAGGCAGGCCGACTGCAGGTGCCGTCCGGTCAGCTCCCCGATCCGCGCGCCAACCGTGCTCGAGCCGGTGAACCCGACCTTGTCCACGCAACCCTCGTCGAGTGCGATTTCCAGGCCGGCGAAGGTCTCGTCTCCGTCGGCCAGCACCAGGTTCAGCACGCCGTCGGGCAGTCCGCCCCCGCGCACCAGCAGCTCATACAGCGCGTGGGCGCTGGCCGAGGCGTACTCGGCGGGCTTCCAGACCACGCAGTTCCCGCACAGCAGAGCCGGAATGAGGTACCAGGACGGAACGGCCACCGGGAAGTTCCCCGCGGTGATCACTGCGACAACGCCCACCGGATTGCGGAACGTGAACAGCTGCTTGTCGGGCATCTCGCTGGGTACGGTCTGGCCATAGAGCCTGCGGCCCTCGCCCAGGAAGAAGTCGCAGGTGTCGACGATCTCCCGGACCTCGCCGAGCGCCTCGGCGTAGGGCTTGCCGATCTCCCTGGTCACCAGCCGGGCCAGCGCCTCCGCATTGGCCTCCACCAGTCGGCCGATATGCGCGATGGCCCGGCCGCGGACCGGAGCGGGCACGTCCGCCCAGGCCGTCTTCGCGGCCCGGGCCGCCCGGGCCGCGTCGGCGAACGTCTTCGCGCTGCCCAGCGCTACCTCCGCCACTACCTCGCTGGTCGCCGCCGGGTTCACCGAGCGGAACCGGCCGCCTGGTGCGCCCGTCTCCTCGTGCCCTGCAATCACCGACGTGACGTTACGGTTCATCCGACCCATCCCATTCCGCTGTTGCACGATCCTGCGCCGCGACAATTATCCGCCTCCCTGGCGGTCGTCTCGTAGGTGCCCGCGCAGGGTGGTGGCGGTGTACTCGGTCCGGTGCAGGCCCCGGGCCTGCAGGATCGGAACCACGTGGTCGGTGAACCGCTCGAGCGAGCCGGGTAGCGTGGTCGGTTGCAGGGTAAAGCCGTCGCTTGCGCCCTCGGCCAGCCAGGCCTCGATGAGGTTGGCGAACTGCTCCGGGGTGCCGGTGAACTCCAGCCCGCCGGGCAGGCCGGTGAGCTCGTCGGCGACCTGGCGGAAGGTCTTGCCGGTCTCCCGTCCGCGCCGCACGACATCGTCGGTACGGCTGGTGCGGTTCGCCGCCGCGATGGCGGCCTCGGACAGCGGCTGGTCCGGATCGATCAGTGCGGCGTCGAGCCCGGCGTTGTGAGCCAGGTTGCGCCAGCGGAACTCGGGATCGACTCGGTCTTCCAGGTCGGCCCGCAGGGCCCGCGCCTCGGCCTCGGTGCTGCCGAGTACGAACGCCACGCCGGGCAGCACGAGCACGTCGTCCGGGTCCCGCCCGTGGCGGCGGGCGGTCTCCCGGACCGATTCGCGGAAGCGGCGCCCGGACGGGATGTCCGGCTGCGCGGTGAAGACCATGTCGGCGGTCTTCCCGGCCAGTTCGATGCCGGGCCCCGAGGAGCCGGCCTGGGCGAACGCGGGCCGGCCCTGCGGGGAGCGGGGCAGCGTCAGCGCGCCGCTGACGTCGAAGAACCGGCCGTGGAAGTCGACCGGCCTGATCAGGTTGGTGTCTGCCCAGACACCCTTTTCCTGGTCGGCGACGACCGCGTTGGCATCCCAGCTGTCCCACAGCCGCGTGACGACCTCGACGAACTCCTCGGCCCGCGCGTAGCGATCCGCGGGGTCGGGATGTGCCGCGAGCCCGAAGTTGCCGGCCGCCCCGGCGTACCGGGTGGTCACGATGTTCCAGCCGGCCCGGCCGCCGGACAGGTGGTCGATGGTGGCCAGCCGGCGCGCTAGGTCGTACGGCGCGCTGTAGGTCGTCGACGCGGTCGCGATCAGGCCGACCCGCGTCGTGCTGCGCGACAGGGCCGCGAGGATCTCGAGCGGGTCGAAGCCGACCTGCGGGAAATACCGGGCGCGGAAGATCTCGAGCCCGGGGGAGTCGGCGAAGAACACGGCGTCGAGCCGTCCGCGCTCGGCGTCGAGCGCCGCCCGCTCGAGCACGCCGAACCGGGCCGGGCCGACCAGATCCGCCGGATCCGCCAGCTTCCACGCGGACTCGTGATAGCCGACGCCGACCAGGAAGACGGCAAAATGGGCGTGGCGAGTGCTCATGCTAGTGGCCCTCGATCTGGATCCGGGTCCGGACACTATCTCCAGTTCCGAGGTTCTCGGCTTCCCGTACGTCCTTCTTCACCGGCAGCACGTAGGTCTTGGTCTTGCTGTCGGGGAAGATCGATGTCCGCCATGAGCTGGTGCCGACGGTGACGGCCACCCGGACCGAGCCGAAGCCGGCCCGGATCCCGGTGGTCAGCTCGGTGATGTCGTCACTGATCCCGGGAGGCACGGATACGAAGTGCCACTTCGGTTCGCCCGGGTAACTCCACAGTGATGCCGTGAACTCGAATGTCTCGCTGCGTTCCACACGCCGACCTTACGACGGCCCTCTGACTTCCGGCATCCGAGACGTGGCTGTCGGCTGTGAACTCGACCGGTCACGCGCCGCCGGGTACGTTCCAGGGAACACACGAGGAGATAGTCGTAGACATCGAGCTCGGGACAACCTGACCAGGGCGGGGCCGGCTCAGTCCGCGTTCATTGGTGAGCCGAACCGGATCACGTTGCCGTCGGGATCGACGAGCGCGCCCTCATGCTGACCCCACTCGGTGTCCTGCGGGAGCCGCACATCGGCTCCCGCCGCAAGCCAGCTCCGGGCCAGCGCCTCGGCGTCCTCGACAAACAGGTAGGCCGTCGACCGGCGGTCGGTTCGCGTGTCGAGGTCCGGTTCGGCGCCAAGGTGAATCTCCGCGCCGTCAAAGGTGACGAAGCCGTATCCGCCGCCGTGCCACTGGCGCGCACCGAAACCAAGCCCGCGGTAGTAGGCAAGGGCAGCGGCCACGTCCCTAACCGGGAAGATCGGCGCTACTCGCGTGCTCACGACCGCAATCTATCTCGCCCGGCCCGTACCGCGGAACGTACCGCGCAGAGAGGGCCGGCGCTACCTGAGCAGCGGGCCGGTTAGGGTGGCTGGGTGACCGGTACGGACGCCATTGTCGAGCACCTCCTGGCTACCTATGACACCATCACGGTGGTCGGCGCGAGTGCCTCGGATGCCAAGGCGGCACACTCGGTGCCGGCCTACATGCAACGGCTTGGCTGGCGCATCATCCCGGTCAACCCGCATGCCGACCAGATCCTCGGCGAGCAGGTCTACCGGAGACTCGGCGACATCCCCGAACAGATCGGCCTGGTCGACGTGTTCCGGCCGCCATGGCAAGCGCCAGATATCGCCCGCCAGGCTGTCGCGGCCGGCGCCACGGCCCTGTGGCTGCAACTGGGCATCGCGTCGGCTGAGGCACGTACCATCGCCGAGGGCGCCGGGCTGCTTTACGTGGAGGACCGCTGCCTAGTCATCGAACAGCGCCGCCTCGGGCTGCGCGCACCCGGCATGCACCACTGAGGCTCCATCAATGCGAGTGCCATGGCTTACAGCCTGCGATGATGACCGAGCGGCATTGCCGACCGTCCGTATCAGTGGAGGCTGTTGCACCATGACGTTCCAGATCCGCCAGCTCGCCGCGGCCGACTACCCATTTGTGATCTCGGTGCTCGACCAGTGGTGGGGTGGTCGCCAGATGGCGGACAAGCTTCCGCGGCTATTCTTCGAGCACTTCGCCGACACCAGTTTCGCGGCGGAACGCGACGGCCAGCTGGTCGGCTTCCTGGTCGGGTTCATCTCCCAGTCCCGGTCAGGCGAGGCCTACATTCACTTTGTCGGGGTGGATCCGGCCGAGCGGGGCAGCGGCCTCGGCCGGCTGCTGTACCAGGCATTCTTCCAGGCTGCCGAGGCTCGCGGCTGCGTCCTGGTCCGCGCGATCACGTCGCCGGTGAACCGCGGCTCGGTCGCGTTCCACCAGCGGATGGGCTTCCGGCTCGAGCCGGGCGACGTGGCGGTCGACGGCATCCCGGTCTCTTCCGGCTACGACGGCCAGGGCGGCGACCGGGTCCGCTTCGCCCGGCGCCTGGGCAGTGCTTGACCTGCGAACGTGGGGTTCAGATGCGATCCTCGGTCGCGGAGTCGGGTTCTCCGCCGAAATACTGGTCCAGGACCTGACGGAACACCGGCTCGCCGGGAGCCGCGTGCATGAACAGCGTGATCGAGGATCGTAGCTTCAGCGCGTCAACCTCGCCGAGGATCTGCTCCGCGGTCAGGCCGGCCAAGCCGGTCAAGATGGTCGCGCATTCGATCAGCCGCGCGCCGAGCACCGGATGAGCCAGGTACGCTCTGGCCTCCTCCAGTGAGGTGATCGCGTACATCCGTGACGCCTGGCTGTATCCCAGGCCGGCGATCTGCGGGAAGATGAACCACATCCAGTGGCCGGTCTTGCGACCAGCACGCAGCTCGGCGGCGGCGCGATCGTAGGTGCCGCCAACGTCCTGGGCCGCGACGAACCGCTCCAGGTGATAGGGGTCTTCCGTCGTCATCTGCTAATTCTGCCGATCCGGGTTTCGACTCCTGTGCAGAGTCAAGTTAAATCGGTACCTGCGACAGGAAGGCGGAACGTAGTCGTGCTGCTACGACGCGCATCGGCTAGCGTCCTCGGGGCGCTGGCCGCTGCGGTGGCCGGCCTCGCGCTGAGTGCCCCGAGCGCGACGGCCGCTGCAGCGCAGCCATACGGGCTCTACCAGAGCGCGAACAACCTGAACTACACGATCGGCCCGTCTTGGGAATACGCGGGCGCGATCCAGTACTACGGCTGGGATGAAGGGGTCCAGTCGTCCGACGTCAGCGCGCTACCGAGTTCGGTCACGCCGTTCCTTGAGCTGCAAACCTGCGGTAACCCCTGCAATTCGGGCACCTCCGTGAGTTTGTCGTCGGTTATCGCCGGCCACTCGGACCCCTATCTGA
>Ga0302184_10002139_pt1 | contig 12624 bp, 11 predicted proteins | sample I_Palsa_N3_3_FD_200233 | JGI IMG/M metagenome (GOLD analysis project Ga0302184, IMG submission 200233) | Peat permafrost microbial communities from Stordalen Mire near Abisko, Sweden - I_Palsa_N3_3 | ecosystem: Environmental > Terrestrial > Soil > Palsa > Peat permafrost | place: Sweden...
GTCGTAGATGAGGTCGATGATGCGCCGGCTCGTCTTCTCGGGGTCGAGGTCCCCGGTGGTCCCCGATCCCATCCGGGCCAGGATCGGGCCGACGAGTATTTCGTTGACGAACGCCACGTCGACGTCGGGCCGGATCTCGCCCGAGGCGATGCCCTGGTGGATGAGGCGGAACATGACCTCCCGGCGGGGGGTGACGATGTCCTCGAAGTAGCGGCGGCGCAGTTCGGGGAAGGCACCTGCCTCCGCGAGGAGCGCCCGGAGCATGCTGCCCGCCCGCTGGTCGAGGGTGCGCTCGATCAGGATCGCGAGCTGGGCGACCAGGTTGTCCCGTGCCGTCGGGCCATCGAAGTCCTGGAGCGGCTGGTTGATCGCGTCGAGGACGTCGAGGTACAGCTCGTCCTTGGTCTTCCAGCGCCGGTACAGGGAGTTGCGGGACACTCCCGCGTGCTCGGCGATGCTCACCAGGGACAGTCCCGACAGGGTCGCGCCGGCGGTGACCAGATCGAGGACGGCCTCGACGGCGGCGGACTCGGTGCGGGGATCCCGCTGACGCCCCGCCGAGCGGGTGGTCGTCTCCATGGCTCTCAGTGTATAACGGAACAGAGCTGTTGCGTTTCATAATAATCCGCCCTAGGATACGGAACAGACCTGATCTGTTTCACAAGGAGGCACAAGGAGGCGTGATGGCGTACCGATTCGATGCCGTTCCCAAGGCCCTGGTCGCCGAGCGGCGAGCGCAGTTCACCGCCCTGGGCATCCCTGCGAGGATCGTCGACGGCGTAGCGGGCCGGCTCGGCGAAGAGCTGTGGGACGACGCGCCCGGGAGCTGGGTCAGCGAATGGTCGGCCGAGGCCGCCGCGGCCGAGGCCGGCGGGGACCTGTTGCTGGCCTCGCTGTGCTTCGGCGCGGCGAAGTACCCCTGCCTGGCCAGCCGGGCCCACGAGATCGCCTATGGCGAGCAGCTGCGGACCTATCTTGCGGCGGCTCCGGCCTTCCCGTTGACCTTCGAGCGGCGGGTGCTCGAGGTGGCCTACCGCGGGGAGGCGACGCCGGTTCCCGTCCACGTCTACCGGCGGCCGGGCGGCTCGTCAGCCGTGCCCGTGGTCGTGATGCTGGGCGGCGTGGACACCTGGAAGATGGACATCCACCAGTCCCTCCTCCAGGCCGCCGAGCGGATGGACGTGACGGTCGTCGGCGTCGACGGCCCTGGCGTCGGAGAGTCCAAGGTCGCCAGCCGGCCCGACGGTGTCCTGATCCTCGCGGGCGTGGCCGCGCAGGTCCGTTCCCTGGGGAACGGCTCGGTCGGAGTCGCCGCCTGGAGCTTCGGCGCGACCTGGGCGGTCAAACTCGCCCTGACCGGCGAGGTCGACGCCGCGGTCGCCATCGGCGGCCCGGTCGAGCTGGCCTTCGACCTCTCGACCGTCAGGAACTGGCCGAACGGCATGTCCGGGATCATGGGCAACTCGCTGCACCGGGACACGCCGTTCGCCGGTCCGGAGGCCACCGCCACGGGCCTGGCCGGGTTCAGGCTCAGTGCCCAAGGGTTGCTCGGCGGCTGGGGCGCCACACCTACTCCGCTCTTCGTGGCCAACGGAGCGAATGACCCTTACGTGCCCCCGAGCGACACGACGATGTTCGAGGGCCGCCCCAATACGGTCGTCCGGCTCGAAGCCGGCGCCACTCACTGCGCCGCCGAAAGGTCGCGAGACGTGATTCCGGCCGCCCTCCAGTGGCTGCGCAGCCAGCTCGACTGAGCCGGATCTAGCTGTCGGGTCCAGCTGCCGCGCGGGCTGACCGGGTGCCACCGACTATGCACACCTGCGGGCGGCGCTGGATGTCAGATCGGACACTAGAACCCCGTCCCGTTCCGTTTTAGTAAATTTCCCGAACGGGCCGTACTTCCAGTGCCCGGATACGAGTCAGGCCGTGGTGTGGAGGGCGGGCTGTGGTACTGTCGTGACCGGCAGCCCGGCGAGCGCCGCGCGGCTGAAGTCGTCGTCGATGGCGGTGACGGCGTTCCCGGCCGCGTGCAGGATCGAGGCGGCGACGCTGGCGCGGTACCCGGCCTGGCAGTGGACCCAGATCGGGCCCGCGGGCAGGTCGCCGACGCGGCCGGGCAGGTGGTGCAGGGGAACGTGCAGGGCGCCCTCGATGTGGCCGCCGGACCACTCCAGCCGGCGGCGGACGTCGAGGACGGCGACCGGCTGATCGCGCCTGGCCGCGGCCAGGCCCTCGAAGTCGGAGACGGGATAGGACGCCAGCCGCGGCGCCGCGCGCCGCGCCAGGCCGGCCGTGCCCGCGACGCGGTCGATGCCGATCCGGGCCAGGTCGCGCTGCGCGTCGGCGACCTGGCCGGGGCTGTCGCCGATCAGCGTCAGCGGGATGCCCGGGGGCAGCAGCCAGCCCAGGTTGGCCACCAGGCTGTCGCCGTATTCAAAGCTCAGCGATCCGGGCAGGTGCCCGGCCGCGAACCTCCGCCGGTCCCGCAGGTCCACGACCCACTCGCCCGCGGCGATGCGCCGGCTGAGCTGCGCGGTGCCGCAGGTGGCCGGCGGGGTCAGGTCGGGCGCATCCGGGCCGGCCGCGTTGGCCGGCGCCATCCGGGCGTAATAGGCCGGATAATCGTCCAGGCCTGCCAGCATGCCTGCCACGTAGGAGTCCTGGTCGAGGGCGAGCGCCGGGTTGACCCGCCGCTCCTCGCCGATCGTGGACTCGTCGGCGCCGGAGACGGCGGCCGCGCAGAAGCTGCCGAAGCCGTGCGTGGGATGTACCGCGGCCTGGTCAGGCAGTTCGGTGGCCAGCCGCCGGACCGACGCGTACTGCGCCGCGGCGAGGGCGGGCGCGTGCTCGGCGCCGAGCAGGTCGGGCCGGCCGGCCGTACCGTACAGCAGCGAGCCGCCGGTGAACACCGCCACGGCCTGGCCCGTGTCCTCCAGCGCGTAGGCCAGGTGGGTAAAGGTATGCCCGGGGGTGGCGATCACCCGCACCCGCGTCGACGTCCCGACCGGTACCACGTCGCCGTCGGCGATCGCGACCCGGTCGAACGCCACCGCGTCGGCGGCGTTCACGTGGTAGGCCGCGCCGGTCGCGCGGGCCAGGGCCAGTCCGCCGGTGAGATAGTCGTTGTGGATGTGGGTCTCGAACACGTGGGTCACCGTGACCCGGCGGCTGGCGGCCAGGGCCAGCACCCGGTCGATGTCGCGCTGCGGGTCCACGGCGAACGCGGTCGCGCCGTCGGTGACCAGATAGCTCCGATCGCCAAGCGACGGCGTCTGAATCGTCAGGATGTCGATCACTGCTGCCCCTGCCGTTACCTTACGGGAAATTCCCGGGCGCCGCCCCGCCCCGTATTAGCTACTATACCTATCGGAAATATGTGTGTTAGTCTCATGACGTGCGGTATTCCGAGCTAACCGCCGGCCGGGTCGCCACCGTGGCAGTGATCGGCGGCGGCGCGAGCGGGACTCTCGCCGCGACCTACCTGCTCCGGGCGGCAGCGCAGACGCGGACCCCCCTGCGGATCGCCCTGATCGACCGGTGGGGACAGCACGGGCTGGGCCGGGCGTACGCCACCCAGAACCCCGCCCACCTCCTGAATTCGCCCGTCGACCGGATGAGCGCGGTGGCCGGTGACCCTGGCCACCTGGCGCGCTGGGCCGCGGCGAACGAGATCAGGCACGACGGCTTCCTGTCCCGGGTGGCCTTCGGCCGCTACCTGCGCGAGCTGCTCGCCGACGCCGAGCGGACGGCGGCCCCGACCGCCACCGTCGCCCGGATCACCTCTGACGTCGTGGGCCTGAGCTACAGCGGATTGGGCCGGCCGCTGCGCCTGCACCTGGCGGCCCAGGGCCGCATCGACGCGGACGCGGTCGTGCTGGCCACCGGCAACGCCTCGCCCGCCGCGCCGTTCGGCGTGCCAGCCTCGCCTCGCTACATCGGCGACCCCTGGATACCCGGGGCCCTTGACGGCGTGGCCGACGGCAGCCCGGTGGTCGTCCTCGGGACGGGCCTGACCATGCTGGACGTGGCGATCTCCCTGACCGGCGCGCATCCGCGGACCGTCGTGCACGCGGTCTCCCGGCACGCGCTGGTTCCGCGCGAGCACCGGGCTCCGCCCGACGGCGAGGTCCAGTCGCCCGTCCTCCGGGTGCCTGATCTCGACCTTCCCGGCTTGATCAGGTACGTCCGGGTGGCGGCGGCGCAGGCCCCGGACGGCTGGCAGGCCGTCGTCGACGCCCTGCGGCCGCACCTTCCCGGGCTGTGGCAGCAGCTGTCGCTGCCGGATAAGCGCCTGTTCCTGCGCCATGTGGCCCGCTACTGGGAAGTGCACCGCCACCGCGTGCCGCCCGCGACCGCCCGCAGGATCGACCAGCTCCGGTCCGCGGGCCGGCTGTCGGTGCAACGCGGCCGCATCGTCGCGGTCGCCGAGACGCCGACGGGCCTGTGCGTCCGGATAGAGGACGGCGGCCAGGTCACCGAGGTGGCGGCCGGCTGGCTGATCAACGCCACCGGGCCCGCCGCGGACATCACCGCCACCACGGACCCGCTGCTGCGGGGCCTGCTCGACAGCGGCCTGGCCCGGCCGGACCCGCTCCGGCTCGGCCTCGAGGTCGACGCCGGGGGGGCCCTGCTCAGTGCGTCCGGCCCGCCGAGCGACAGCATCTTCGCGCTCGGCCCGCCGCTGCGGGGGCAGCTGTACGAGACCACCGCCATTCCGGAGATCCGCGACCAGGCCGCCGCGCTCGCGGACCGGCTGCTTGCCGCCTGCCGCGCCCCGGTGGCACCGCTGGCCGGCAAGCGCGGCTTAGCAGCGGCTAGCCGAGCTCGGTGCGGAAGTGATGCGCTGCTAGGGCACGACCACGATGGGCACCGGCGAGCGGCGGGCCAGGGCCACGGCCACCGAGCCGACGACACGGTGCATGGCCTGCGACGAGCTGCCGACCACGATCACCGTGGTGTCCCCGGGGTGAGCGTCGCGGATGCCCGTGGCGTGGGCCGTCAGCTCGCCCGCGATCGGGCCCTCACGTCGCCCGAACTCCCAGCGCTCCTCGCGGCCGCGCAGCTGTTCGCCCGCCGCGGTGCGCAGCTCCCGCGCGATCTCGTCGAAGTCAGCTTCCAGCTGGCCGATGGTGTCGGCCGACAGCGCGTCGGCGGCGGGCAGGTGAGCGACGTACACCACCTCGATCCGGCCGGCCCGGCCGTGCAGCAGGTTGACGGCGGCGTCCAGGGCCCGGCTGGCGGGAGCGGAACCGTCGTACCCCACGACGAGGTACAGGTTCGCAGCAGGCGTATCCGTGCTCACAGGCAAAACATTAGTCCCGCCGCTGGTGCACCGTGCCCGGCCGGGGGTGCCGTCAGCGTTGGACGTAGTGTTTCCCGTGTGCTTATGGTGGCAGGGGCACGCGATGGGCGGGCCGCCGCGCCTAGACGGAGGACGTCGCTTACCGGGAGGTCTCGTGGCATCGCCAGTTGCTTCGCCGGGTCCGAACGGGGCGCGCGCCACCGGAGCCGCTCCCGCTGACCGGCGCTGGCTGGTCCTGGTCGTCGTGGCCATCGCCCAGCTCATGGTGGTCCTGGACTCGACCATCGTGAATATCGCCCTGCCCTCGGCTCAGCGTGCGCTCGGGTTTCCCAACAGTGACCGGCAGTGGGTGGTGACGGCCTACGCCCTGGCGTTCGGCAGCCTGCTGCTGGTGGGGGGCCGCCTGGGTGACATGTTCAGCCGCAAGTGGGTCTTCATCACCGGCCTGGCCGGATTCGCGCTCGCCTCGGCCCTCGGCGGCGCCGCCGTCTCGTTCGCGACGCTGGTCGCGGCCCGGGCCCTGCAGGGGGCGTTCGGCGCTATCCTGGCGCCGTCGGCCCTCGGCACCCTGGTCAGCACCTTTCAGGATCCGCGCGAGCGAGGCCGGGCCTTCGGGGTCTTCGGCTCAGTGGCCGCCGGCGGGGGCGCGGTGGGCCTGATCCTCGGCGGGGCCCTCACCCAGTACCTCTCGTGGCGCTACACCCTGTACGTCAACCTGGTGTTCGCCGTCATCGCCATCGTCGGCGCGCTGGTGTACATCCGCAGCACCCGGTCGGCGACCCGGCCGCGGATGGACTGGCCCGGAGCGATTCTGGCCTGCGCCGGGCTGTTCCTCGTCGTCTTCGGCTTCTCCCACGCCGAGACGGCCGGCTGGACGGCCGCGCTGACGATCGGCAGCCTGGTCGCCGGGGTGCTCGTGCTGGCCGGGTTCGTGCTGGCCGAGCGGCGGGTCAGCCACCCGCTGCTGCCGCTGCACGTGATCCTGGACCGCACCCGGGGCGGCGCCTATGTCGCCGTCTTCCTGTCCGGCATCGCGATCTTCGGCGTCTTCCTGTTCCTGACCTACTACATGCAGCTCATCAAGGGGGACAGCCCGTTTACCACCGGGTTGCTGTTCCTGCCGCTGATCGCGTGCATCCTGGTCAGCTCGAATCTCTCCAGCATCGTGCTGCTGCCCAAGGCCGGCCCGCGCGCCCTGATCGCGTCCGGAATGCTGCTGGGCCTGATCGGGATGGCCTACCTGACCCGGCTCACCGCGACCTCCAGTTACCTCGGCGGGATTCTGCCCGCGCTGCTCATCATGGGCCTGGCCTTCGGCCTGATCTTCGCCCCGGCCATCAACACGGCCACGGCCGGGGTCCGGCGTGAGGACTCGGGCGTGGCCTCGGCGCTGGTCAACACGATGCAGCAGGTCGGCGGTTCGATCGGGACGTCCGCGCTCAGCACGATCGCGCTGACGGCGACGACCAGCTACCTGGTGACTCACCACACCGGCCCGCTGGCCCAGGCCACCGCCGCCGTCCACGGCTACACGCTGGCCTTTACGGTCTCGGCGGGCCTGTTCGTGCTCGGCTTGATCCTGGCGGTCGTGCTGCTGCCGTCCCGCCACCGGCTCGAGGAGCTCAGGAGCGAAGGCGCGCCCCTCACACCGGTCCCGGCCGCCGCGGCCCCCGCCCCGGCCGCCGCGGAACCGGCCGCCGCGCCGGAATCCGCCCCTGTGCCCGCCCCTGCGCCCGCCCTGGAACCCGCCCTCGCGGGCGCCGCCGGACCAGGGCCCGCGACGCACCTGGAGATGCACGCGATTCCGGTGGCGCTGCTCTGCTGCTCGCCGGTGATCAACCCTAAACCGGCCGCGCCGATCCTCTAACCGCCTCGCGGAGCAGCCGGAGCACGAGGGCCAGCGGCGGCCAGGCGGAGCGGCCCCGGCGGGTCACGGCGAAGGGCCGCTGCGTCACGTCCGGCTGGCCGAGCGGCTGCAGCGCGACGCCGCTGCGCACCGGGCGCCCGGCGGGCAGCAGCCCGACGCCCAGGCCGGCCAGGATCATGTCCTGCACCAGTTCGAGGCTGTCCACCCGGTGCATGATCCGCGGCGCGAAGCCGGCCAGCGAGGCGACGGTGCGGACCACCTCCTCGTCGCCGCTGTTGCGTGAGTTGACGATCCAGTCGCGATCGGCGAACCGGCGGAAGACCTCGAGCGCGGTCCCGGCCCCGCGGCCGGCAGCCGGCGTGCCCAGGCTCCACCGCCTGCGACCCAGCGGCTGGGTGGCCAGGCCACGGTCGAACCGGGCCGGGGCCAGGTTGTAGTCGTAGGTCAGGGCCAGGTCGACCGCGTCGTCGGCGAGCAGGCCGAGCGCCTCATCGGGTTCATGCTCGCTGATGCCCAGCACTACCGCGGGATGCCGTTCGGCCAGGATCCGCACGACGGGCAGTACGGATTCGCGCACGGCCGTGGCGAACGCCGCCACCCGCACGGTCCCGGCCGGCGCCGCCGCCGGGTCCAGGTCCAGCCGGGCGGCCTCGAGGGCGGCCAGGATCGTGACGGCGTGACCCGCCAGCCGCTGCCCGGCCGGGGTCAGCCGGACCCGCCGCCCGTGCGGCTCGGTCAGCGGGGTGCCCGCCTCGCGGGCCAGGGCCGCGAGCTGCTGGGAGACGGTGGAGGTGGTGACGTGCATGTTCTCGCCGACCTCCCGCATGGAGCCGAGGCGGGACAGCTCAAGCAGCAGTTCGAGACGGCGCGGATCCACCCCTAGATCATTCAGTATTAGTGAACGGTACGTCCAGTAAATTCATGTGGACGGAACGATCCTGGTGACGTGTACTAGCGATCATGGTCAGCATCCCGGTGGCACCCCGCACCTCGGCCCGTTCCGGCTCCTTGATGGCGCTGGGCTCGATGAGCTTCATCCAGCTCGGCCTGGCGCTGTCCGTCCACCTCTTCGCCGAGATCGGCCCGCTGGGCACCGTCTGGCTGCGGCTGGCCTGGGGTGCCCTGATCCTGCTGGCCGTCGCCCGGCCCCGGCCCTGGCGCTTCCGCCGCCGGGTGCTGCTGGCCACGGTCGCCCTGGGTATCGTGACCGCCGGGGTGACCATGCTGTTCATCGCGGCCGTGGCCCGGATGCCGCTCGGCACGGCCAGCGCCCTTGAGTTCCTCGGCCCGCTCAGCGTGGCTGTCGCCCGCGGCGGCGGCCGCCGCACGCTGCTGTGGCCGGGCCTCGCCGCGGCCGGCGTGCTGCTGCTGACCCACCCGTGGCAGGGCGGCGCCAGCCTCGCGGGCATCGCCTGCGCGCTTGGCGCGGCGATCTGCTGGGCCGGCTACATCATCCTCACCCAGGCGGTCGGGGACGAGGTGGCAGGCCTGCAAGGCCTGGCCGTGTCCATCACGGTGGCGGCGCTGGCCTCGACCTTGGTGTCCGGTCCGGCCGTGATCGTGGTCCTGACGCCGCGTCTGCTCCTGGCAGGCTTCGGGTTGGCCATGCTGCTGCTGGTCGTCCCGTTCAGTCTGGAGATGTACGCCCTGCGCCGGCTGACGACGCCGGCCTTTGGCACCCTGATGTGCCTGGAGCCGGCCCTCGCCGTAGTCGCCGGGTTCGCGCTGCTCGGCCAGGTGCCCCGAGCCTGGTCGCTGGCCGGCGTCGCCTTCGTCATCGCCGCCGGCCTTGGCGCCGAGCGGTACGGCGCGCGCGCCGTACCGGCGGCCACCCAGGCTGATGGTGACCGGGGCGCGGAATCGATCACCCGGGGCCCGGTGTTCTGGCCGTGTGGGGGTGCGGGCGCAACCGAGCCCGTTGACCCGACACTGAGGAGCAGTCATGACCACGGCGTACGACTTCGCGGGGACCGCCGCAGACGGCAAGCAGGTTCCGCTGCAGGATTATGAGGGCAAGGTGCTGCTTGTCGTGAACGTAGCGAGCAAGTGCGGGCTGACGCCGCAGTACGAGGGCCTGGAGTCGCTGTACCGCGATCATCAGGATCGCGGCCTGGAGGTGCTCGGGTTTCCCTGCAACCAGTTCAAGGGACAGGAACCGGGCAGCGACGAGGAGATCCAGGACTTCTGCAGGTCCAGCTACGACGTGACCTTCCCGGTATTGGCCAAGATCGAGGTCAACGGCCCGGACGCCGACCCGCTGTACCAGTGGCTGCGCGCCCAGGCCCCCGGCGACTTCGGCCCGCGGTACGGCGGCTTCTACCAGGCTATCTCGAAGATCCGGCCGGACGCAGAGGGCACCGACGAGGTCAAGTGGAACTTCACCAAGTTCCTGATCGGCCGGGACGGCAAGGTCATCAAGCGCTACGAGCCGCCCGTGCTGCCCGCCGATATCAAGGCCGATCTCGAGAACTACCTCTAGCCCGTGGGGAGCCAGTAATGCGTGTCCCGTTGTCGATTCTCGACTTGGCGCCGATCGCGCGGGGTCAGACCGCCGGTGACAGTTTCGCGAACAGCGTGGCGCTGGCCCAGCGGGCCGAGGAGCTGGGATACCTGCGGGTCTGGTACGCCGAGCACCACAACATGGCCAGCATCGCCTCCTCCGCCACCAGCGTGCTGATCGCGCACGTCGGCGCGCAGACCCGGACCATCCGGCTCGGGTCGGGCGGGGTGATGCTGCCTAACCACGCGCCGCTGCTGATCGCGGAGCAGTTCGGCGCCCTGGCCGCCATGTACCCGGGACGGATCGACCTCGGCCTGGGCCGGGCGCCGGGCTCGGATCAGAACACGATGTACGCGCTGCGCCGCGACCCGACCTCGGCCGACACCTTCCCGCAGGACGTGGTGGAGCTGCAGGGCTATCTCACCGGCCATACCCGGGTGCCGGGGGTGGACGCGGTCCCCGGCAAGGGCTCGAACGTCCCGCTGTACATCTTGGGTTCGTCGTTGTTCGGGGCGGGGCTGGCCGCCGCGCTCGGCCTGCCCTACGCGTTCGCGTCGCACTTCGCGCCGGGGTCGCTCGAAGACGCCCTGGCCCTCTACCGGCGTGAGTTCCGGCCGTCGGGGCAGCTGGAGCGGCCGTACGCGATCGCGGGCGTCAACGTGATCGCCGCCGATTCCGAAAGCGCCGCCCGGGAGCAGCTCCTGGCCATCCGGAGGGTGCGGGCCATCAGCTTGTACGGGCGCGGGCGCCCGGGCCAGGACACGCAGGATCTGACCGACGAGCAGGCCGACCAGCTGCTGGCCGCCGGTATCGGCGCCCACGTGGACCAGATGCTCACATACGCCGCGGTCGGCACTCCGGCCCAGGTGAGCGACTACCTCGACGGCTTTATCCGCCAGACCGAGGCCGACGAGGTGATCGTCGTCCACCAGGCGCCGGCCATCGAGGGCCGGCTGCGGTCGGTCACGCTTCTGGCCGAAGCCATGCAGGCCGTCCCCGCGTGAACCAGCTGGCCTGCTTCGCCGCGGGTGAGTCGCTGTTCAACGTCGTGGGGAGCGGGGCGTCAAACTATGCCCGGGTGTTCCAGGCGAACGGGACGGCCGGCGCGGCCGCGGCATTCCGTCGAGGGCATCGGCGACGGAGCGCGCGGCGTCAATTACCGGCCCGAGGGATGGCTCGGCCGGCAGCGCCTGCGAGCGGGCCGACGTGCCGGAACGCACCGCGCCCTCGATCCGCCGCAGCGCCGCGCTCACCTCGCTGACGCCGGTACCTGACGAGGGTTGCCCGGCGGTGCTCACCGCGGTGGCGGTGACGGTCTCGAGCAGCCGCTCCAGCGCGGCCATCGCCGGCTGCCAGGCCAGGGCCCGCTGCCGGGTCCACCGCGGCTCGGCCATGGCCCGCTGGAACTCGGTCTGCAGGGTGGCGAGCTGGATGCGGGCGCGTGCTTGCGGTGCGGTGCCCCGGGTGCCCTGGCCGACCGCCTGGTCCAGGTAGTCGGCGATCGCGCCGACCGTGTCGGCGAAGTCAGGGCGCCAGCTGCCCTGCCAGCTCGATGGCCACGACGCGTAGCCGATGACCAGCGATGCCGCAGCCGATCAGCGCGTCGATGAGCCTGGCCTGGGCCAGCCGCCAGCCGTCGTTGCCGAGCAGGTCGATGAGCAGCACGACTAGCGGGGCGAAGAAGACGGTGAAAAGGCCGTAGTTGCGGCTCTGCCCGTAGGGCAGCGCCAGCGCGAACAGCGCCAGCCATATCACCACCAGCTGGTCCGGCGGCCGGGAGGCCAGGATGAGGGCGCCGGCGCCGGCGCCGATCACGGTGCCGGCCGCGCTTTGCAGCGCGCGGGCGAACACCGAGCCGAGGTCGGGTCTCAGCACGACCGCGACCGTCAGCGGTACCCAGTACGAGCGCTGCAGCGGCAGCGCCTGGCTGAGCACCGTGGCCATCCCGATGCACAGCATCAGGCGGATCGCGAACAGCCCGGCGGAACCCCGGCGGACCTGCCCGGCCAGGACGCGCAGCGGCCGGGCGGGTTCCCGCGGCCAGTCCACGTCGCCGATCGCCCCCGGAAGGGGCGCGGTCCGGCCGGAGATGTCGTCGGCGGCCTGGTTGAGCGCTCGGTACAGGGCCGCCATGGCGCGGCTCGGCGTGGGCGGCGCCTCGATGGCCGGCACGGCCGCGCCGTCCAGCACGGCGCTCGCCAGCACGTCTGCTGCGCCGCGGCCTGCGGCGGCGGTCGCTCGCCGAGGTAGTCCAGGCCCGCGGCCGCCTCGGCGGCCAGCCGGGCCTGGCGGATCAGGCTCATCAGCAGGGCCAGCTCCCGATCCCGGCCGCTCGCGGCCGCCCGCTGGCCGAGTAGCTCCTCGAAGGCCAGGTTGAGGGCGGCAATGGCGCGGCGGCGGCGACCCGGCGCTGCTCCACCGCCCGGGGGAAGGCCAGCCAGCCGGGAACCAGCAGCACCAGCCACCAGCCGACCCCGGCCAGGAACCACAGCGGGGTCAGCCACCACGGCCGGAGCGCCCCGATCGGCCCGGTGCCGCCCACGGCGCCGGGCCGCCACTGGACTGGGCGAGCTCGATGAGCAACTCCGGGACCCGCGGCGGCCGCCGCGCCCGGGTCACCGTCCCCACGCCAGCCTCAGGCCGGCTCCCGGCAGCTTCTTGCACAGCCGCCCGCCGATGCCGTTCCCCTAGCATGCGGTCTCCACCCACACTCCCTCGATTGCCGCCGCACGGCAGGTCGTCCTGTCCACTGGGCGCCCCTAAGCCTCATCCAAGACATGGTGAGAGCGCATCACGCGGACTTGGTGATTTTGCGAGTCCGTCAGCTCGCGCGGCCCCCAATCGGCGAGCAGGTACCACGGTCCGTTCGGAATCAGAAAGAACTTCCCGAACGAACGGTGGTACCTCCCCAGGTAACCGCGAGGCCCGCGGTGGGGAGGGGTCTGGGCGGGCCAA
>Ga0302184_10002141_pt1 | contig 12622 bp, 14 predicted proteins | sample I_Palsa_N3_3_FD_200233 | JGI IMG/M metagenome (GOLD analysis project Ga0302184, IMG submission 200233) | Peat permafrost microbial communities from Stordalen Mire near Abisko, Sweden - I_Palsa_N3_3 | ecosystem: Environmental > Terrestrial > Soil > Palsa > Peat permafrost | place: Sweden...
ACGCGATTCTGGCCGTCTACTTCTTAGTCGTGCTCGGGATCGGAGCCGTGGCGAAGCTCACGATCAAGACCGAGCGAGACGCGGGGGCAGGGCTCGGGCCGGATCCGGCGGGCGCCCGCCACCTGAGGCCGCTCGATTCCGTCGTGTCCTGATGCGCTCGCTGACGCCTCCTCCCGACCCTGTGTCCCCGGGTGTCACCATCCTCCACGCCGACCTCGACGCCTTCTACGCGTCGGTCGAGCAACGCGACAATCCGCGCCTGCGCGGCCGGCCGGTGATCGTCGGCGGTGGCGTGGTGCTGGCGGCGAGCTACGAGGCCAAGGCCCGTGGCGTGCGGACGGCGATGGGCGGGACGCAGGCCCGCCGGCTGTGCCCGCAGGCCATCGTCGTCCCGCCCCGGATGGCCGCCTATACCGAAGCGAGCCGCGCGGTGTTCGAGCTCTTCGAGGACACGGCGCCGCTGGTCGAGGGCCTGTCGATCGACGAGGCGTTCCTCGACGTGCGCGGACTCGAGCGGATCTCGGGCACGCCGGTCGAGATCGCCGCGAGGTTGCGCCGGCGCGTGGGCGAGCAGGTTGGCCTGCCGATCACCGTCGGCGTCGCCAGGACCAAGTTCCTGGCCAAGGTCGCAAGCGGCGTGGCCAAGCCCGACGGGCTCCTGGTCGTCCCGGCCGACGCTGAGCTGGCCTTCTTGCACCCGCTGGCCATCGAGCGACTGTGGGGCGTCGGCGTGGTGACGTCACGCAAGCTTCGCCGCCGGGGAATTGCCACCGTCGGCCAGGTCGCCCGGCTCACCGAGGAGCAGATCGTCGCGATCCTCGGCCAGGCCGCGGGCCGCCACCTCCACGCCCTCTCCCACAACCGTGATCCTCGACCGGTGCAGACGCGCCGCCGTCGCCGCTCGATCGGGTCACAGCACGCTCTCGGCCGCTCGCGAAAGTCCGCCGCCGAGATCGACGCCGTGCTCGTCGGGCTTGTCGACCGCGTCAGCCGCCGGATGCGTGCCGCCGGGCGCGTCGGGCGCACCGTCGTGCTTCGGCTGCGCTTCGACGATTACTCGCGGGCAACGCGTTCGCACACGCTCGCTCAGGCCACCGCACACACCGCGACGATCCTCCTCACGGTCAGGGGACTGCTGGCGACGGCGACGCCGATCATCGAGCGCAAGGGGCTCACGCTCGTGGGCGTAGCGGTCGGCAGCCTCAGCAGCGACGCCGCGCTCCAGCTGGTGCTGCCGTTCGATCGACGCGACAGCGGCGCTCTCGACGCCGCCATCGACGACGTCCGCGAGCGGTTCGGATCGGGCGCCCTGACCCGCGCCGTGCTGCTTGGCCGCGACCCGGGATTGTCGGTGCCCCTGCTGCCCGACTAAGGCGCGTCAGCTCGGGAGGCTTGCCTCGACCACCAGGCCCCCGCCGGGCCGTGGCCGGGCCACCAGGGTCCCGCCGTGCGCGCGAGCGATGGCAGCGGCGATCGATAGGCCCAGTCCGGCGCCGTCACTGTTCGCGGTGCGCGAGCGCTCGAGCCGCTGGAACGGTTCGAACAGGCGATCGATCTCACTGGGTGGAACAATCGGGCCGCTGTTGGCGACCGAGAGCGTGGCGCGTCCGTCGCGGGCAGCCGTCGCGACCTGCACGGATCCGTTCGGGCGGTTGTGCCGGATCGCGTTGTCGATCAGGTTTGCCACCAGCCGCTCGCCGAGCCGAGGATCGCCCGAAGTCGGCGCTGGGTCGAGCGCTGCCTCGAGCTGCAGGTCGCCGTGCGCGAGCTCCGCGTGATGGGACGTGAGCACGGCTTCGGTCACGGCGGCGAGGTCGAAGGACTCGCGCCGGGCGAGCCCGCGCTCGCTGCGGGCGAGCGTGAGCAGCGCTTCGATCAATCGCTCCTGCTGCTCGCCGGCCGCGATCACCCGCTCGTGGCTCTCCCGCAGCGACTGAACCGTGGCCCCCGGGTCGCTGAGCGCGACCTCGGCGACGGTGCGCTGCCGGGCGAGCGGCGTACGGAGTTCGTGCGAGGCGTTGGCGACGAACTGCCGCTGGGCTTCGAAGGACCCCTCCAACCGGCCGAGCAGCTCGTCGAAGGTGTTGCCGAGCTGGTGAAGCTCGTCGTTGGGTCCCTCGAGCGCGAGTCGTTGGTGCAGGTTGGTGGCGGAGATGTCACGGGCGGCGGCGGTGATCGTCTGCAGTGGCAGCAGCACGCGCCCGGCCATCAGCCAGCCGAGCGCGATCGAGATCACCGTCATGACTGCGAGCGCGAGCGCGGAGGTGATCAGCAGCTGGTGAAGCTCGTGGCCGGGCTGGGCCCGGGCGACTCTGACGATGCGCCCGAGCTGCGTGTTGACTTTCGTGATCTGCGACTGGGCGACCTTGAGCCGCGACTGCGTCGCCTTGACCGCCGCAAGGGCGGCCCGGTCCGCACGGGGGGCTACCGCGCTGGTTATGCCGATCGCCGCCTGCCAGCCGGGCACGAGACTGTCGGCGACTTGGCTTGGGCCAAGCCTGGCCGTGAGCCCCGGATGTATGGCGTTGACGGGACTCGGGCCGGCCGGGAGCCCCAGAATGGCCACGTTGTTGCCGGGGGACTCGCGGACCAGGAGGTTGGTGACCGTGAGCAGGCCCACGCCCGAGATCAGGAATAGGGCGCCGTAGAGCAGCGTGAGCCGCAGCCGCACGGTGTGGCCTGGCAGACGTGCCCCCGCCCTCAAGGCGCCGAACCGCGCTCCGAGGCGTTCCCGCGCGGTCATATCCGGTATCCCACCTGGGGGACGGTCTCGATCATCGGCGGGTCGCCGAGCTTGCGGCGCAGGCGGCTGATCGTCACCTTGACCGTCGTCGTGAAGGGATCGGCGGCATCGTCCCAGACGCGGGCGAGGAGCTCCTCGGCCGAGACGACTCTGCCCTGAGCGGAGAGCAGCAGCTCGAGCACGCCGAACTCCTTCGGGCCCAGCTCCACCGGCTGCTCCCCGCGCCAGACGCCGTGCTTGGCGGTGTCGAGCCGCAGATCGCCGCGCACCAGGACCGGCGGGAACGCCGGCTGAGACCGGCGCACCAATGCGCCTACGCGCGCGATCAGCTCGGCGAAGGCGAACGGCTTCGGGAGGTAGTCGTCGGCCCCCCGATCGAGGCCGTCGACGCGGTCATCGATCGTGGCCGCCGCGGTGAGCATGAGCACGCGGCTGCGGCCGCCCCGTCCGACGATCTCCGCGCATACGTCGTCGCCGTGCAGACCGGGAAGATCGCGGTCGAGCACGATCACGTCGTAGTCGTTGACCAGCGCGCGCGCCAGCCCCGAGCTGCCGTCAAACGCGACATCGACAGCCATCTGAGCGCGGCGTAGCCCCACCCCGATGGCCTCGGCGAGCTCCCTGTCGTCCTCAATCACGAGCACCCGCACGCTCCCCCCTCTCGATCCTCTCGCGACCGGCCAGCGCGCGACGGTCATCGAACGTTGGCCGCCGCGCCGTCGGCGCGGCGGCCGATCCAGGGTCGCGCATCGGTGGTTGCACGGCGGTTACAGCGGCGCTCGACACGCCTACCTCACGGTAACCGCGTCCCCGGGCTCGAGGAGCTGGTGAAAGCGGGCGGGGTCGACGTTGCCCCCCGAGAGGATGACACCGACGCGGGTCGCACCCTCAAGCGCGACCCTGTTCGCCAGCAGCGCGGCGAGGCCGGCTGCGCCGCCGGGCTCGAGTACGAGTTTCAGGCGCTCGAACGCGAACCGCATCGCGCCGACCAGATCGGCGTCGGAGACCGCGACGACGGCGTCCAGGAGCTCGCGATTGATGGCAAACGTCAGCTCGCCCGCCATCGTCGCCTGTAGGGCGTCCGCAATCGTGCGGGGGACGTCAATCGCGATCCGGCGTCCAGCGGCCAGCGAGCGCCGGTAATCGTCGCCCGCTTCCGGCTCGACCCCGATCACCCGCGTGTCCGGGTAGAGCGCTTTCGCGGCGATGGCGCAACCGGCAGCCAGTCCGCCGCCGCTGACCGGAGCGAGCAGCAGATCCACCTCACCCCAGTCCTCGACCAACTCGAGCGCAGCGGTTCCCTGCCCGGCGATGACCTCCGGGTCATCGAACGGGCGTACCAGGGTCAGGCCGCGCTGCCGGGCGATCTCCAGCCCGATCTGCTCGCGATCCTCGCGGTAGCGATCGTAGGTGAGAACCTCGGCGCCGTAAGCGCGCGTGGCGGCGAGCTTTATCGCGGGCGCGTCGGCAGGCATCACGATCGTCGCCGGTGCTCCTAACAGCGAGGCGGCAAGCGCGACGGCCTGGGCATGATTGCCAGAAGAGAACGCGAGCACACCACGTTCACGCTCACCGGGGCCGATCGAGGCGAGCTTGTTGTACGCGCCGCGAAACTTGAACGATCCGGTGCGCTGAAGCGCCTCCGCCTTGAGCCCCACATGAAGGCCCGCCCGCCGATCGAGCGTACGTGAGGTGATCACCGGGGTGCGGTGCACCACACCATCCAGGCACAGTGCAGCGGCACGCACGTCCTCGAAATCGACCATCCCCGCCAAGATACGCCCCCCTCTCCCAGCCCGCTCCTGAGCGCCGTCGAGCGACTACGCGGCCGGCATTGCCGTAGAACTTCGGGGTATGGCCGCGCCTGAGGCAATCATGGTCGACGCCGGTGGGCGGGACCTACGCGTCTCGAACCCGGACCGCGTGATCTTCCCGGTGACCGAACGCTCAGGGCCGGTCACGAAGCTCGAGATCGTCAACTACTACCTCACCGTCGAGGACGGCATCATGCGCGCACTCCGGCAGCGGCCGACGACGCTCGAGCGCTGGCCCAAGGGCGTGCACCCTGACATCGTCGTCTCGACCCGTGAACGGGGCGGCGGCGACGCCTTCTTTCAGAAGCGGATCCCCCGGGGAGCTCCGGACTACGTTCAGACGGCGCGGATCCAGTTCCCCTCGGGGCGCTACGCGGATGAGATCTGTCCGACCGAGGTGGCCGTGGTCGGCTGGGCGGCCCAGATGGGGACGATCACCTTTCACCCGTGGCCGGTTCGCAGCGACGACGTCGACCATCCGGACGAGCTGCGCATCGACCTCGACCCACAGCCGGGAACCGACTTCGCCGACGCCGTGCGCGTCGCCGCGGAAGCCCGGGTGCTGCTGGATGAGCTCGGGTACATCGGCTTCCCGAAGACCTCGGGGGGGCGGGGTGTGCACGTCTACGTCCGGATCGAGCCGCGCTGGACGTTCACCGACGTCCGCCACGCGGCGATCGCCTTCGGTCGCGAGCTCGAGCGCCGTCTGCCCGGGCAGGTGACGACAAACTGGTGGAAGGAGGAGCGCGGCCAGCGCATCTTCGTCGACTACAACCAGAACGCCCGCGATCGCACCATCGCCAGCGCGTACAGCATTCGGCCCAAGCCGGGCGCACCGGTGTCCGCGCCGGTGGCCTGGGATGAGCTCCCCGAGGTCACCCCCGAGGACTTCACCGTTTCGACCATGCCCGCGCGCTTCGCCGGGGTCGGCGATCCCCATGCCGCGATCGACGACGTCGCGCACTCACTGCAGCCGCTCTTGGACATGTACGAGAGCGACGGCTCCGAGGGGCAGGGGGACATGCCTTACCCACCCGACTACCCGAAGATGCCCGGAGAGCCAAAGCGCGTCCAACCTTCGCGCGACCGAGACCGGCGGCGAGAATGATTGGGTCGGCCCTCACGGGGCCTGGGGTAACTTGACCGACCGGCGCCTCGCCCGGGGCGCCGACGGCGGTGGCACGACCGGCCCGATGTCCCCATCCGGTGCTTCGTCGAGGTCGGCGATCACCGGCGCGTGATCGCTTGGTCCCGTGCCCTTGCGGGCCTGACGGTCAACCCATGCCGCCCGGACGCGACCGGCGACCGGCTCGCCGGCGAGGATCAGATCGATCCGCATCCCGAGATCCTGGTGGAACATGCCGGCACGGTAGTCCCAGTAAGTGAACACCCGCTCGTTCGGCCAGCGATCGCGCACCACATCATGCAGGCCGAGCGCCCCCAGCTCGGCGAGCGCCGCCCGCTCGGGTGGCGTGACGTGGGTTTGACCGACGTAGGCCTCAGGATCGAACACGTCCTCGTCGGTCGGCGCGATGTTCATATCGCCGCATACGATCGTGGCCGGCGGGCCGGCGGCCACCATGTCCCGCAGCGACGCCAACCAGGCGAGCTTGTATTGGTAGTGCTCGGAGCCCGGCGTGCGCCCGTTGGGTACGTACACCGAGACCACGCGAATTCCGCCGCAGTCCGCGGACACCGCGCGGGCCTCCGGATGCGGGAAGCCTGGCGCACCGGGGATACCGGCGACGACATCGTCCAGTCCTACGCGCGAGAGGATCGCCACCCCGTTCCACGTCGCCTCGCCGTGGAGCGCGACCTCATACCCGCGGCCCGAGAGCTCATCTCCGACCAGATCGGCGAATGCATGGTCGGCAAGCTTCGTCTCCTGGAGACACACCACGTCGGGCTGGCGTTGATCGAGCCATGGGAGCAGCCGCGGCAGGCGCTGCTTGACCGAGTTGACGTTCCAGGTGGCGATCCTCATGCCAAGTGGTGCGAAACGGGCCACTAAGCCTCGAGTCGCCTCATGGCGAGCTCCACCACGTCGGCGCGGCTGCGCCCGTCGTGATCGGCGGCGATGAAGTGGTTGCCGATGAGGAGCGAGAAGGCGAGCATGCAGCGGGCCTCGACGTCTGCTTCATCAGGGCAGAAGGCACCGAAGAGCCGGCGCAGGTACTCCATGCGCCGGTTGTCGACGCGCCGGAGGCGCTCGGCGACCGTCGGATCGCGCCGCGACCAGTCGCGGACGGCGAGGTCGATCGGGCGCAGCCGGGCGTTGAAGGTGAGCGCGCCCGCCCGGCGCACTTTGGCCCTGGCATCGCCGCCCTCGCGCTCGACGCGCTCGAGCACCTCGTCGGTGCTCGCCCGCTCCCAGGTGTCGAGCATCTCGTCGAGCAGCGCGCTGCGGTCGTCGAAGTGCCAGTAGAAGCCACCCCTGGTGACGCCGAGGGCCTGGGCCAGCGGCTCGATCCGGACGGCGTCCGGGCCGCCCGCGGCGAGCGCCCGCAGCCCCTCTTCGATCCACTTGATGCGAGGCGTGCGGGTCGGCGCGGCCATCGCCTACTTCTATCGCACCCGTGTGGCATTGACACCGCTGCGGCTAATGCCTAACCTTCCATCCATACAGATCTGTATGGATGGAGGATCCCGATGATGCTCTCGAACACCGCACACACCTCCCGGCCCGAGCGCATGGTGCGCCAGATCGCCGTCCCGCCGGCCGCACGCCGGCGGAGCACTCTCCCCCGCGTCGACTACGCGGACGCCTTCCTCCTCGAAACCGGCGCTGCTCAGGACCGCACGGGCGAGCAATGGGCTCGAGCGATCCTCGACGACCTTCCGGCGATCGCCCGAAGAAACCTGCGGTGGGGCTGGTTCGCCCTCGGGCTGAAGCTCGGTGGGGCTGGGTCTGACCGATCCGTGTTGGGCTGGGAGGTGCGTCGCAGCACCGCGGACTTCGCCCTCCTCGGCGCTGGCTCCCGTCTCGGGATGCCGGCCGAGCTGCTCTTCGAGCCCCACCAGGAGGCGCTGCTCTTCGCCACCTTCGTCCAGCAGGAAAACCCCATCGCGCGCGCGGTGTGGGCCCCGGTCGGGCCCTATCACCGACAGGTCGTGCCGCGCATCCTCGAGCGGGCCGCACGCTCGGAGGCTAGGCGATCGGGCCTGTGATCTGTCCCGGACGGGTTTGACGCCCGCGTGTATCAGAAGGTCCTCCCGCCGCTCGATACCACAGCGCCCGCGACCACGCACCACAGGTCGCGTGGCCCTCTCAATTCCAAGGGGGTCGGTACAGATGGCAGACCAGGACTATGGACACGCGAGCGTCGGCGAGCAGAATCGGCGCGGCCAAGCCAAAGACGAGCTCGGGGCCGAAGCTCGGCCGCGTGCTCGATCCGACTGCTCCGGATTTTCCGGAGACCCCGTCAAGGGTGTACGGGAAGCCCGCCAGCGTCCAGCGCTGTCGACGCGAGACGTCAGGGAGTTATCCTGCGTCTGAAGCCTTATGAGCGTCGTCATGTACGTCAAGCCGAGCTGCCCGTACTGCCAGGCAGCCCGTGAGCATTTCGCGGTCGAGGGCGAGACCGTCGAGGAACGGGACGCGACGAAGAGCGCAGCATGGAAGGCCGAGCTCATGGGCTACACCAACAATCGAGGGATCGTCCCGACCATCATCTGGAGCGACGGGCAGCGTCAGGTCGGATTCCCGCCGGGTCGCGGCTGACAGGTGCATTAAGCGGTCGGTCGGCCGCTGAGATGCCGAAGCCAGGCCAGACGCCGCTTCGCCGGCGCCGCGCGGGCGGCGATGCTCGGCGCCTGTGCTGGCAACGGGGCCGCTCTAAGCTGCGATGCACTGACATCGCAGAGACCGTTCGAGCCGAGTTCCGGCTAGAGCGGGTTTCCCGATGGTGGTGGCGAAGGGCTATAGTCGGCTCGGGATGTCATGGATGTACATCACGCGGCGGATCGGGCTCGCAGTTTTGGCGCTGACGGCGCTCCTGGCGCTGATCAGCACGGCTGGCTCGGCCGCCGGATTCCCGGCTCAGTACTGTGCCCAGGTCCCGATTGTCGGCGGGATTCCGCCATGGGGCTTCCACACAGGCGCGCCGATCACGGGAGCGACCGGCAGCTACGCCCGCGGCCACGGTGACATCAACCTGGCCGCCAACACCGTCTCCGGGATCCTCTGCCAGGCCAACCGTTTCCGCCACCAGCCCGACCGCCTGATCATCATGACGGTCGAACACCACCTCGTCTACCACTCACACGAAGCCGTCATGTGGGGTGTGCCCGGGAACATCATGAAGATCATCGTCCGCGTGCAGAGCAGCACCGATCCGCGCTGCAACGTGGGCACCCTTGGTCGCGTGACCCTGTTCGCCAGCTACAACGGCGTCCGTAGCGATAGCGTCCAGTTCACCTTCCCGGCCGCCTGCACGGACCACGACCACCTGTACCACGGACCGCAGGTCAATAACCAAGTCCCACCGGCTTAGCCCGCCCGGTCCTTTCCGCGGGCGCGTGTCGGCAGGACGCGGCCGCCCACAACTGCACCGCACGCCGCTCAGTCGACCGCATCGGCCGTAGCCAGCCGCGGGCCGGCCGGCTCGCCGTTCGCTTGGTCAGTCGGGACGGCGTGAGGGACTGCGAACTCGAACGGATCGCTGGCGCGCAATCGCGACGTGACGTCCCCGACGAGGTCGGGCTCACCGCTGAGATCGAGCTTGAGCGCCGGTCGTCCAACCGAAAGATCGAGATCAGCGACGTGGATCCAGACGATGTTGGGGTCTGACGTGGACTCAAAGAAATACACGCCTGAGGTGAGGTCTGAGACCGTGCGCCAGAGCGTCGGCGCGATGTTCGGGCGGTTCGGATCGCTGATCCCGAACGGCTGCGAGGTATTGCGCATCACGCTGAGGATCTCCGCGACGGCTGCTCGGTCCGAGCGCGGTTCGGGCAGCCGCGCGACGTAGTAGGCGGCCCGTACGAACCGATCCGCCGCCTCGTTGGTGCCCGGCAGCGGTGCCTGGCCGCCGAATCCCTCAAACCGCCGCAGATTCTCCAGCTGCTGGTCAAACGGCGGCGAGTTGGTGACCACATTGAACGACGGGTCATGGTGGATGCGCGTGTGGCCAGCAATGTATTCAACGATGGCGGAGTCTCCGCCGGCATCATCGAGGACCAGGTGAACCGTGATGTCCTCGCCGCTGACCGGATCGATCTGCGCCACGATCTGTACCGGCGTCTGCTCCAAGAACGTGACCGCCTCGGCCACCGTGGCGAAGTTGTCCACGAAGTACTGCATCCAGATCGACGGCGCCAGCGCGGGCCGGGCCGGGTCCCGTTCGACGTAATCCGACTCGGCCAACCACAGCAGGTGCGCCCCGAGCCCCGCATCGTTCATGCCGTCAGAGGCGGCGATGTCGTAAGCGGTCGCGACCACGCTACCGAACCGCGACGTCCAGGACAGCCCGCCGGGGACCAGGCCATCGCGCTTCATCCCCGCCGGTAGCGCCCAAATGTTGGTGCGCATGTCGTGCTCCCAATCCATGGTGCGGCCCACGAAGACCGCGCCGCCGACGGTCGTCCACATCGCTCTCGTGCACATCGTGCTCCCTTCGGTCGCTTAAACACCTATCGACGCCAGTCCGGCAACACACAACCCCTCCATACACACATTGGTCCACCGGGGGCAGCTCGGCTGCCAGGGCCGAGCACGGGGCTTGACTACGCAGGCAGATCCAATCGGGTCAGCTGGCCTCGAGCGGCTCGGGTACGCTGGTTCGACGAGGCTGGCCGGTCCTATTCCCGCGCCGCCTCCTGGCCGATACACCATTCAGGCGGCCAACCGACCGCCGTGCAGACGACGAAGGTCAGCCGACAATGCGCGAACTCAATCCCGCCAGAACCGTCGAGCGTGCTCGCACGCAACTCCAGGTCAGCGCCGCCCGCGGCTCAGAGATCATTGTGCCGCGGCTGCGTGGCGTATCGCACGCGGCGGCGTTCTTCCTGGCCCTGGCCGCAGCGGCGGTCATCGTGAGCCTGGCGCCGACCGGCCGGGCGACCGTGGCGGTGGCGATCTATGGCGCCGCTCTGGCCGCGTTGTTCGGCGGCAGCGCCTTGTATCACCGTTGGCCCGGTCCGGCACGGTTCAAGCCGCTGTTGCAGCGGATCGATCACAGCACGATCTTCCTCTTCATCGCCGCGAGCTATACCCCGATCGCGCTGATGGTCCTGCACGGAACGCTCGCCTGGGTGGTCCTCGCCATCGCGTGGGCGGGGGCGGCAGCCGGGGTGGCGTTCTCGCTCGGGTGGATCCATGCGCCGCGAGCCGTGCGGGCCGGCAGTTACCCACTCGTGCTATTGGGTGCCGGCGGCGTGCTGTACTCGGTCGGCGCGATCATCTACACCCGCCAGCGTCCCGACCCGTGGCCGCGGACGTTCGGCTTCCACGAGATCTTCCACGCGCTCGTGATCGCCGCCGCGGCCGCGCAATACGCTGCGGTGGTCGGCTGGGTGTTGCCCGCCGCACACGCCTAAGCGGCGTCCACGGCCGCGGTCCTGGCAGAATCATCTGCTTGCCCGAGCACTACCAGCGTCCGGGATGGTTTACGACCAATGTGTTCAACCGGCTCGTCGCCGCGTTGACGCGGGTTGGCGTGAGCGTGTACGGCTCTCGTGTGCTCGAGGTCAGGGGCCGGACATCCGGCGAATGGCGACAGACGCCGGTTAATCTCCTGCGCTACGACAACGGCGACCTGGTCTCGCCGCGCGGCCACACGCAGTGGGTCAAGAACCTACGCGTGAGCGCTCAGGGACGACTGCGCGTCGGCAAGCGGACGCAGCCGTTCACGGCGGTCGAGCTGTCCGATGATGAAAAGCCACCGCTGCTGCGCGCCTACCTGAAGAAGTGGAAATTCGAGGTGGGGGCGTTCTTCGCCGGTGTCGGGCCCGACTCCTCTGATGACGAGCTGCTCCGGATCGCGCCCGATCATCCAGTGTTCCGAGTGACTGAGAACTGACCGGCTGCTTGCCCCGATCGTTGCGGACAGGGCCGCTAGAGTGAGCGCGTGGGCAGCTGGGACGACGTGCGTCGAATCGCTCTCGATCTGCCGGACACCAGCGAGCAGTCCTCGCGCGGTCTGGCCTTCTGGCGCGTACGCGACAAAGGGTTCGTCTGGGAGCGGCCGCTGCGTTCGACCGACCTCCGTGCCCTCGGCGACGCCGCGCCGACAGGGCCGATCCTGGGAGCTCGTGTCGAGCACCTCGGCGCGAAGGAGGCGCTTCTCGCCGATGACCCGAGCGTCTACTTCACAACGCCGCACTTTGACGGGTACCCAGCGGTGCTCGTGCGCCTCGACAGGATCGCCGTCGGCGAACTCGAAGAGCTCATCGTCGAGGCGTGGCTTGCCCGGGCACCCAAGCGGCTCGCCAAGCAGTACATCGACACCCATCTCCAAGCAGCGCCCACGCGGACCCTGCGCGCCGAGGGATGAGAGCGAGTCAACCGGTTTGCCTCCTGACGCGCCGAGAGCTTGAGCGCCCCCGGGTGAACGGACGGCTGCGCGGATCGATCGCGAGCCAGCGATCGGTCTGTCGCGGTCCGCAGTCGTCTACGAGCGTGGCGCGGGTCGGCGGAGTGTGGTCGCTACCGTATGAGTGCAGGCAATCCCTGAGCCGGTTCGGGCGCCAAGGAGGGTACGGATGACCAAACGAGTGTTAGCGACGCTCGCCACAGGAGCAGTCGTGATCGCCGCATGCGGAAGCACGACCCATACGACGCCCGGAGGATCGACCCGGGTGGCGACCGAAACGGCCACGCAGACCACACTGGCGCCCCAGCCCAAGGTCAGCAGCCGCACCGCGACGCCTGCGTCCACCACGACAACCCCGACCCCAGCGAGCTATCCGACGGCCGTCACGGCGGGCTTCCTCCGGGCTTGCGGCTCGGCTCTCTCAGATGTTGAATGTCAGTGCGTGGTCAAGACGATCGAGCTGACCGTGCCGCTATCGACGTTCGCAGCCGAAAGCGCGCTGATCGAGCGCGGCGACAACAACTATCCGAGCT
>Ga0302184_10002143_pt1 | contig 12618 bp, 11 predicted proteins | sample I_Palsa_N3_3_FD_200233 | JGI IMG/M metagenome (GOLD analysis project Ga0302184, IMG submission 200233) | Peat permafrost microbial communities from Stordalen Mire near Abisko, Sweden - I_Palsa_N3_3 | ecosystem: Environmental > Terrestrial > Soil > Palsa > Peat permafrost | place: Sweden...
GCCCGGCTGCGGCGCTTCGTTAGGGTGCCGCGTATGCCCTCTCACGCAGCGCCGCTGCTCGAGTTGACGCATGGCGCACAGATGCCGCAGATCGGCCTCGGTACCTGGCCGATGTCAAACCGCGAGGTCGAGCGCGCGGTGATCAGCGCGGTCGAGGCCGGCTACCGGCTTGTCGACACCGCCTACGCCTACGGCAACGAGGAGGGCGTCGGGCGGGGGCTGCGCGGCTGCGGGCTGCCGCGCGAGGAGCTGTTCGTCCAGACCAAGCTGAACGGGCAGTGGCATGGCGTCGAGGAGGTCGCCGATGCGTGGGCCGGGAGCGTCGAGCGGCTCGGGGTCGACTACATCGACCTGTTCCTGATCCACTGGCCGCTGCCGACGCAGGACCGCTACGTCGATGCGGTGCGCGGCCTGGGCAGGCTGCTCGAGGACGGGCGGATCCGCGCGGTCGGCACGTCGAACTTCAAGCCTGCGCACCTCGAGCGCGTGATCAACGAGGCCGGGATCGTGCCCGACGTCAACCAGATCCAGCTGAGCCCCTACACGACCCGCGACGAGGCCCGCGCCTACCACGCGCTGCACGGGATCGTGACGCAGTCCTGGAGTCCGCTCGGGCTCGGGCGCGAGCTGCTGTCGGAGGACGTGATCGTCGAGATCGCCGAGCATCACGGGCGCAGTCCGGCGCAGGTCGTGCTGCGCTGGCACGTCGAGCTCGGGCTGGCGGCGGTGCCGAAGTCCGCGCGGGCGGAGCGGATGGCCGAGAACATCGCGCTGTTCGATTTCGCGCTGAGCGCCGCGGAGGTCGCCGCGATCTCGGCGCTCGACCGCGGCGAGGCGTATGCCGACGACTCGGACGTGATCGGGCACTAGGCACTGGCCGGTTGCCGCCGCCGAGTGATGTAACCTTACATCACTGATGATTCGAACCCAGATATCGATTACCGAGGACGAGCGACGGCTACTCCAGGCGGAGGCCAACCGGACCGGGCGCTCGATGTCCGCGCTGATTCGCGCCGCAGTCAACTCCGTGTACGCAATCGAGCGCTCGACCGAGACCGACCTCGCCGCCATGAGGCGGGGCCTCGGAGCGTGGCGGGACCGCGACTTCGACGGAGCCGCCTGGGTCGACCAGGTTCGCACGGGCGCGCGTTTGAGCTCTGATCGGTGAGCGCTCTGGTCGACACCTCTGTCGTGATCGACTACCTCCGGGGCCACCCAGGTGCCGAGGCGCTACTCGAGGGGGAGCGAGCAGAGCAGCCGTTACACGCCAGCGAGATCACCAGGCTCGAGGTTCTGGCTGGCATGCGACCAGAGGAGGAGGAAGGGACCAGATCGTTGCTGTCAACGCTCATCTGGCATCCCATCGACGCCGACGTTGCCGAAGAAGCCGGTGCTCTCGGCAGGCGATGGCTCCCCAGCCATCACACGGTCGACGGCGCAGACCTCGCGATCGCCGCAACGGCGATCCGCACCGGGTCGCGGCTCCTTACGCGCAACACGCGTCACTTCCCGATGTTCGAAGGCCTCCGCCCGCCGTACTGACCAACGCACGCGGTCAGCTACCAGCAACTGGCCAGGCGCCGCGCTGCTCGTCGAGTGCCGCGAGGACTTCCCCGGCTGGATCCAGTTGCTCTCAGGTGTGCGAGAGCAGGAACGAGTGCGAGCTGCTCGTCGTCTTGCCGGTCACGGCGTCCGTGGCCGAGACGTTGAGCGTGACCGTCGCGCTCGATGCCCGCTTCAGCGAGGTGCGCTGCGAGTTGCTCAGCACCACCGAGTAGACGCTCGAGCTATCCGCGGCGATCGTCAGCTGCGAGGACATCAGCACCAGCGTGCCGTGCTTCACGTGCTTGCCCTCCTTCTCGGACAACTTGATCTTGCCAGTGACGTTCGCGCTGCAGCCGTCGGCGCAGAAGACCGTCAGCGCGCTGCCGGGATACTCCGCGAGCAGGCTCAGCCTGAACGTCGGCAGGAAGGCGATCAGCGGGGCGACGCTGGTCGAAGACGTGTTCGCGGGCGTGATCGAGCTCGTGGTGCTCGGAACCGTGACGGTGACCGTCGTGGTCGTGGTCGTGGTCGTGGTCGCCGGGGCGCTGGTCAGGACCGATGTCGTCGCCACGCTGTGGTCGAGCGTGCCGGTGACGGCCGCGGAGCCGATCGGCGTGCCGGACAGTGTCGTCGTCGCGGTGCCGTTCGCGAGCGTCGCCGAACTGCCAACCGACCCGGCATTCGTCGCGAACGTCGTCGTGACCCCGCTCGGGAAGGTCCCGGTGGGGAACGTCGCGCCGGCGGAATCCTGGCGCAGGCTCGCGGTCACGGTCGACGTGGCGCCGGTCGTGATCGAGCTCGGCGACGCGGTCTCGGCAAGGATCAGGAAGGGCGTGGCAGTCACATGGGACGACACCGTGTCGCAGCCGTCGGGAGTGGTGCTGGTGATGACCGGTGGTCCGCCGTTACAGCCGAACCAGTTGTCGGTCGCGGCGACCGTCGAGCTCAGCGTGTTGTCGATCCCCGTCGTGTTGCCGTAGATCGCGTTGTCGCTGATCGTCGCGGTCGGCGTCGGTGCGGGGGGGCTCTGGGTCTCGCCCTCGGCGATCTCGATGCCCTCGTCGGTGCCGCTGATCGTGTTGGCGGTGATCGTCGCGTGGGCGCCCACCGTGCCGTCGGCGGAGTAGCTCGCGACGAGGACGCCGGCGAGGTTGGGGGCCGAGGCGGCCCCCACGCCGATCGTGTTGCTCGTGATGCTCACGTTGCCCTGCTCGGCGAGCACGTCGGCGTAGCCGTTGTCGGTGACGGTGTTGGCGGTGATCGCCACCGTCGAGCCGCTCGCGGCATCGGCCCAGACGCCGACGTCGCTGTCGGTGACGGTGTTGCCGGAAACCGTGAGGTTGCCGTCGCCATCGCCCTCCTGGCCAAGCAGGAGGCCGGCGGAGTCGCCGCCGGCGTCGTCGTTCCCACCGGTGCTCGAATCGCTCAGCAGGTCTGAGCCACAACTCGGCTGCCCCAGGGTGCAGTCGTTGCCGGACACCGTGTTGTCGGTGATCGTGCCTTTCGGCCCGGTGCCGGGCGTACTCGCCCACCAGAGGTCGAAGACCTCGATGCCGTTGGACCCGGTCGGCGTACCGCCTGGGTCCACGACCGTGTTGCCGGCAATATCAACCGTCAATTCGGAGTCGCCATCTGCCGCGATGCCGTTCTTATTCGAGCCGTAGATCTGGTTGTTGGTGATCGTCGCCGTGTGCGCAAGGCCGTCGGTGGCGGCTACGTAGATGCCGTCACCACTCTGGGAGCCGTCGTATGGGTTGTCGGCGATCCCCTCGACGGTGACGTCGTTGACCGTGACGCTGTTGTTGTCCGCAGCGATACCCTCGAAGCGGTTGCCCGACGCGTTGCCACTGTCCTCACCGTCCACGGTCAGGTCCTCGATCGTCACGTTCGCGGCATCGGCGTAGACGATCGGGTCGTTTGAGGTGCTGCCGGTCGTGAACTGCGATGTGAGGGCAGAGCCGGGAGCCACGATCGTCGTATTGGCCGCGCCGTCACCCTCGATCGTCACCGACTGGTTGACGTCCACGGGGCCGGTGTACTCGCCCGGGCCGACGAGGATCGTGTCCCCGCCGATCGGATCCTTCGAGGGGTTCGAGGGCAGCGCAGCCTGGATCGTCGTGTAGTCGCAGGGGGCCGGCTCTGAGCCGGCGGGACAGACGGTGATCGTCGTCGGCGCGGCGCTTGCACCGGCGGCGCCGAGCGCCGCAAACGCCCCACAGGCTAGGGCGGTCGCTGTCAACACCCGCGCGAGGCGCCTGGGCTGGAGGCTGGTCATCTGTGTGGTTCTCCCTGTTTGGCTTGCTGGCGTTCCTGTGGGCTGCCCCCCAGTGACCACCTGGCGACCGACTACTGAAATCAATCGCGGTGCCGGCTTCGCGCAAAACTCGTCGAATGTACTAATGCCGGCCCCGCCGACGGTAGCATCGATCGGCTCGCGCAAGCGGGTTAGGTTCGTTCTGTACGGGGGTGAAGTTGCGTATTCGCTGGGTCGCCGCACTATTTGCCAGCCTGGCGCTGGCCCTCTCGGGATCGACGCCGGGGGCGGCGGGTGCCGCCGCGCGGTTCGGCCTCGAGGTCAGCGGGAACCATCTGACGGCGCTCGCCGGCGGACCGGCGATTCGCCTGCTCGGCGTCGACCGCTCGGGCGCCGAGTACATGTGCGTCGGCAGGGGCGACACGACCGTCTTCGACGGGCCGACCGACGCCGCTTCGATTGCCGCGATCAAGGCGTGGCATACGAACGCGGTCCGCGTGCCGCTGAACGAGGACTGCTGGCTGGGGATCAACGGCGCCGACCCGGCGCTCAGTGGCCGCCACTACCGCCGCGCGGTCGAGCGCTACGTCAAGGCGCTGAACGCCGCCGGGCTGTATGTGATCCTCGACCTGCACTGGGCGGCCCCGGGCGCGATTCTCGCCAACGAGCAGTGGCCGATGGCCGACGCCAACCACTCCCCCAGCTTCTGGCGCTCGGTCGCGCACGTGTTCAAAGGCGACCGGGCCGTGATCTTCGACCTCTTCAACGAGCCGTTCATCACGAGCTGGCCATGCTGGCGCGACGGCTGCCAGACGTCATTCAGCTACAGCTCGGGCGAGAGCGTGACCTACCGCACCGCGGGGATGCAGCAGCTCGTCAACGCCGTGCGCTCAAGCGGCGCGCGCAACCCGATCATGCTCGGCGGACTCGCCTACTCGAGCGACGAGAGCCAGTGGAAGGCCTACGAGCCGCACGACCCCGACCACCAGCTGATCGTCTCCTTCCACACCTACAGCTTCTCGGGCTGCAACACGGAGGCCTGCTGGAACCAGACGATCGCGCCGCTCTCCCAGAGCACGCCGGTCGTGACGGGAGAGTTCGGCGAGTCCGATTGCAGCGACAGCTACGCGCTCGCCTACATGGCCTGGGCCGACGCGCATGCGATCTCCTATCTCGGCTGGGCCTGGGACGCAACCGACAGCGGCTGGTCCTGCGGCGGCGGCCCTTCGCTGATCGTCAACTACGCCGGCACGCCAACCGCGTACGGGATCGGACTGCAGAGCCATCTGGCGACGCTGGCGGGTGGGTAGGGGCGGATGCGATAATCGATCGCGATGATCCCTGAGGCTCCGCTCGCCGATGGCGATGGTGGCAAGGCTCCCGCGGGCGAGGGCTGGTTCGTGCTGAACGCGCGTGAGGCGCGCTGGCTCGAGGGCCACTTCGGCGCCTACACGCGCTTCGAGGGCGACAGCCGCTTCCCGCAGCTCGGCATCAACATCGGCGTGCTCGAGCCCGGACAGCCCAGCGCGATGTACCACGGCGAGGACGAGCAGGAGGACTTCCTGGTGCTCTCCGGTGAATGCCTGCTGCTGATCGAGGGCGAGGAACGACCGCTCAAGGCGTGGGACTTCGTCCACTGCCCAGCCTGGACCGAGCACGTCTTTGTCGGCGCGGGCGAAGGCCCCTGCGCGCTGCTCGCGGTCAGCACGCGGCTGGCCGACAACGTCGTCTACCCCGCCTCCGAGCTCGCCCAGCGCCACCGCGCGGGCGTCGAGCAGGAGACGCGCGATCCAAGAGAGGCCTACGCGGACATCCCGCCCGACGCCGCCGTCGGCTACCGCGAGGGCTGGCTGGCGGGGTAAGCGGCCAGCTTGACCATGCTTGGCTAACCGCCTAAAATCGGCCTCGTGCGCGTGAACGTTGGAGAGGCCAAAACGTCACTTTCCAAGCTGCTTGCCCGTGTCGAAGCCGGTGAGCAGGTCGAGATCGCGCGTGATGGCATCCCAATCGCGAGGCTGGTGCGCATCGTCCCGTCGCCGGGCCCGGGCGCCCGGTTTCTCGCGGCGCGAGGCTCCCTCAAAGGCAAGATCTCAATCGCCGATGACTTCGAGCTCAGCGATACAGAGATCGACGAGCTCTTCGACGCGCCCGTTTGAGGCTGCTGCTCGACACGCACGTGGTGCTCTGGGAACTCGAGGGCAGTCGCACGGTAGGGACGCGCGCCCAGGAATCGATCGCGCGTGCGGACGAGTTGATGGTGAGCGTCGTCTCGTTTGTCGAGATTGGCGTCAAGGCCGCAATCGGCAAGCTGGTCGTCCCCCGAGAGCTGCACGCGGAGATCCTGCGCAGCGGCGTGCAGATCCTGATGCTCGACCCCGACGCCGCGCTGGCGGTCAGCGAGCTTCCACTGCACCACCGCGACCCGTTCGATCGGCTGCTGATTGCACAAGCCCAAGCCGAGAGGCTGACGATCGTCACAGCGGACCGCCGGCTCTCCGACTACGACGTCGCGACGATCGACGCCGCGGTATGAGCCTGCCCTGTGACGTGAAGCGTCTGCGCCACTCGCGCTGAGGAACACCACGCTAACGCAGGAGTCCCACGGCGAGCGGGTCTTTATCGCAGCGTTCTACGGCCTGCGTATGGTGGTTGAAAGGCGCGGGGGAGCCATGACAACCGGACGGAGGCACCTCGATGAGCCAGGCCACTGAATTTACGATTGGCAGCGAAGTTCTATGCAGTGACGGCGAATGCGGCGAACTGCAGCGCGTGGTCGTCGACCCGGTCGCCCGTGCGCTGACCCACCTCGTCGTCGAAGCGAGGTACCGGCAGGGCAACGGTCACCTGGTGCCGATCGACCTTGTCGACTCGGCCGGGGACACGATCCGGCTGAAGTGCTCGACCGTGGAGTTCCAGCAACTCGATGACGCCGAGGAGACGCAGTTCATCCAGGGTGCACCCGGGCAGTGGGGCTACGGGCAGGGGCAGATGATGTCGCTGCCGCTGTTTGCGCTGGGTGGAATGGGCGGAATGGGTATGGGGGGCATGGGCATGGGCGGCCTCGGCATGGGCGGCGGCATGTTTGGTGGCGGGATGATGGGCGGCGGGATGGGGATGCGCGGGATGGGCCAGCAGGCGACGATCCGCGACCGCGTACCCGTCGGCGAGGTGGAGATCCGCCGGGGCGAGCACGTGCACGCCAGCGATGGCGACATCGGACGCGTCAAGGGATTCGCGATCGATCCGAGCGACTACCACGTGACCCACATCCTGCTCGACGAAGGTCACCTCTGGGGGACGAAGGAGGTCGCCGTGCCGATCAGCGCGGTCAGCGACGTCAAGGACGGTGTCAGCCTCAACCTCTCGAAGGATCAGGTGCGTGACCTGCCGCCGGTAGAGGTCGACCAGCACCACTGACGCCGTGAAGTGGCGCGCCTGCGCGAGTCGCGCCGCCCCAGAACAGACGCCGAAGCGTGGCAGGGGGCGTTCAGTAACGCTTGACACCGCGTGCGGCAGGCCATAACGTCGCGCCGACAGAGAGGTCGGTCGGGAGGGAGAGCGTCATGGCAGCAGTCGGCCCGGATTGGGGTCTCGCCGAGAAGGCGATCATCGTTACTGGAGCGACGTCCGGGATCGGCGCCCAGATCGCGCGTGCGCTTGGCGCCGCCGGCGCGTCGGTCGCGCTCGTCGGGCGTGACGCAGCGCGGATGGCCGAGGTCAAGGGCGACGTCGAGGACGGCGGCGGGACGACGCTGGAGATCGTCGCCGACCTCGAGGATCCGGCGGCACCCGCCAGCATCATCGGCGCGGTCGTTGCCGGCTTTGGCGGGATCGACGGGATGGTGCACTGCGCGAGCCTGTTCGAGCCGCTGCCGCTACCGGACACCACGCCCGAGAGCTTTGAGCGGCAACTGCGTGTCAACGTGATCGCCCCGTTCTCGATGACACAGGCGGCGCTCGATCACCTGCGCCCCGACAGCTCGATCGTCTTCCTCGCCTCGACGATCGCGCTCGTCGGCTTTCCGATGTGCTCGGCCTACACGGCGACCAAGGGCGCGACCGTGTCGATGGCGCGGGCGTTCGCGATCGAGCTCGCGCCGCTGAAGGTCAGGGTGAACACGATCGCCCCGGGCTATGTCTACACGCCGATGCTCCAGCCGAGCCTTGACGCCTTCCCCGGCTACCACGAGAGCATCATCGAGAAGACGCCGATCGGGCGGATCGCCGAACCGCACGAGATCGCGACCAGCGTGCTGTTCCTGCTCTCGGGCCTGTCGGCCAACATCGACGGAGCGACGATCGTCTCCGACGGCGGTTGGACGGCGCAGTAGCGCCGATCTTCGCGAGGCGCGTGTATCGAGCTCGCTGACTCGATACACGCGCGCGAGCTACTAGGAGATCGGGACGCTTTCGCGGTTGACGACGAGCCACTGCTCGAGCGTCTTGAGCTGCGGGTTCAGGGCGCGCGAGGCGTCGATGTCGCGGACGCCGCAGTACTGCTCCTCGAACTCGGTGGTGAACTGGAACATGTTGCCGAGGTCCTCGGCGCCGGGGAAGCCGAAGCCGCGGTAGGCCTCGGGCGAGACGGCGTTGAAGGAGACCTCCTCGCCGATCGCGTCGCTGAACGCCGCCGCCATCTGCTCGCCGGTCAGGTGCTCGCCGGCGATCGACACGGTCTTGCCGATGAACGCGTCGCCGGCCTTGAAGATCCCGTAGGCGCAGGCGCCGATGTCCTCGGATGCGATTCCCGCGACCTTGCCCTCACCGGTCGGGAAGGTCAGTGTGAGCTTGCCGTCCTCGCCGCGCTGGGGGCCCATGCCGAAGTAGATGAAGTTGTCCCAGTAGAACGAGGTCTGTAGGAGCGTCACCGTCAGCCCGGCGTCGGTGAACAGGTGGTTCGCCGCGCCCTTGCCGTCGTAGTGGGGCACCTTGTACTTGTCGTTCAGCGTCGGCATGCGGTCGTCGCTGAGCGGGACGAAGTCGCGCGTGTCCTCGAGCGTCGACCAGATCGTGTGCTGGACGCCGGCGGCCTTGGCTGCCTTGGCCATGTTGCCGGCTTGGGTGTACTCGAGCTCGGGCGAGAAGTGCGCCCAGAAGAAGGTGACGCAGAACGCGCCGTAGGCGCCCGCGAACGCCCGCTCGAGGCTCGCCTCGTCGTCGACGTCGCCGGCGACGACCTCGGCGCCCAGCGCCGCCAGCTCCTGCGCCTTCTCGGAGTCGGGATCGCGCGTTACCGCGCGCGCCTGGAATTGGCCGCTGGGGTCGGCGAGGATCGCGCGAACGAGGCCGCCCCCCTGGGCGCCGGTGGCCCCGACGACCGCGATGATCTTCTTGTCAGCCATTTGCTCTCCTTGGATTAGCTTGCGTTGACGGCGTTCAGGCGCGTCGGCGCACTTCGTCTGCGATGCGCTCCGCTCCTGGCAAAAATGCGTCTTCGAGCGGCGGGCTGTAGGGGACCGGCCCGTCGGGCGTGGTGATCCGCCAGGCATCGTCGATGTCGCCGAGGCCCTGCTCGGTGACCACGGCCAGCACCTCGCCCGCCCAACCGCCCGTCAGCGGCCCCTCCTCGACGATCGCGATCCGGTTGGTCTTCGCGAGCGAGGTCAAGATCGTCTGCTTGTCAAACGGCCGGATCGTCTGCAGGTCGATCACCTCGGCGGAGATGCCGTCGCCCGCGAGCGCGTCAGCCGCCTCGAGACAGTCGTCGACACTCTTCATCGCGCTGACGAGCGTGATGTCAGAGCCTTCGCGAACGACCTTCGCGGCGCCGATCCGCTGCGAGTCCGACGTGTCGATCTCGCCCTTCTTCGAATAGAGCCGCTTGTGCTCGAAGAACAGCACCGGATTGGGGTCGCGGATCGCGGCCTTCAGCAGCGCCTTGGCCGAGCTCGGAGTCGACGGCGCGACGATCTTCAGGCCGGGCACGCCCATCAGCCAGGAGATCGGCATCTGCGAGTGGATCGCGCCGAAGCGGCCGCCGGCGCCGACCACCGATCTGATGACGAGCGGGACGCTCTGGCGCCCCTCGGTGAGGAACCAGTACTTGCTCGCCTGATTGATCAGGCTGTCCATCGAGAGACCGAGGAAGTCGCCGAACATGATCTCGAGCACCGGGCGCAGGCCGCTGACCGCGGCGCCGTATGCGGCCCCGGTCATCGCGAGCTCCGAGATCGGCGTGTCGAACACGCGGGTTGGGCCGTACTTGTCAAACAGGCCAGTGGTCACGGCAAAGACTCCGCCGGCGAGCGCGACGTCCTCGCCGAACAGGATCACCGACTCGTCCGCGGCGAGCTCCTCGTCGAGCGCGTCGCGGAGCGCGGTGCGGAACTCGATCTGCGCCATCAGGCGTCCCCCGTGCCTAGCAGCGCCGTGCGCCCACCGCGGGCGCGCGAAAAGATCCCGGCCCCGACGAGGATCAGGATTCCCGGCAGCCAGTCGATCCACGAAATCGGGATGTTGAGGAACGGCACGGCCGATACGACCTCCGTCAGGAGCACGGCGCCCAGCAGCGCACCGACAAACGAGCCGCGCCCGCCGAAGATGCTCGCGCCGCCAAGTACGACGGCCGTGATGCTCTCCAGCGTGTAGGAGACGCTCACCGTCGGGTCGCCGTCACCGATGCCGATCTGGCCGGCGAGCATCAGCCCGGCCGCGACGGCGAACAGCGAGCAGATCAGATAGGCGAGGATGTGCGTGAGGTTGACCTTTGCGCCGAGGCGATGGGCTCGCGTTTCGTCGGATCCGACCGCCCGCAGCTCGATCCCGGCGCGCGAGCGACGGAGCGCCACCTCGGCCACGACGGTCACAACGACGGCGACGATGAAGGCGACCGGCATCCAGCCGATGCTCTGATTGATCACGCCGGTGATGCCCGTCTGCAGGGAGCCGGCCTCCTGGGGGCGTAGCTGCAGCGCGATCCCCTGGCAGATGATGTAGGTCGCGAGCGTCGCCATCACCGACGGGAGACGGCCCGCGCGGATCAGCAGCGCGTTCACCAGCCCGACCGCGAGGCCGGTGCCGATCACGGCAGCGATCCCCAGAATCAGATCGCCGGTCCCCTGCCCGGTGGCCCAGAAGAACGACGAAACGACGGCCACCAGTCCCATCAACGGACCGACGGACAGGTCGATGCCGCCGGTCAGCAGCACCATCAGCTGACCCAAGCTGACGAACGCCAACGCGCTGACCAGTAGCAGCGTCGCCTGGAGGTTGTACGGGCTGAGGAAGCGACTGGACTGCCCGTCGGTGTACAGCGCGAAGGCGACGATCAAGACCGCCATGACGATACTCGGCAGGTAGTCGCCCGAGATGAAACGGCGAGCGCGCTGGAGCCGTTGCGCGCGCAGCGCGGTCTCGCCGCGGTGGGCGCTGTCGGACGTGACCGCCGCGCCGGTGATGTTCTCCTCGTTGATCTCGTCGCCTTCGAGCTGACGGACCACGCGGCCGCGCGAGAAGACGAGCACGCGGTCGCAGAGACCCTGAAGCTCGACAACGTCGGAGGAGAGCACGATGACAGCGCGCCCTTCGGCTGCTGCCGAACGCAGCACCTGGTAGAGGTCGACGCGGGCACCGGCGTCGACGCCCCTCGTTGGCTCGTCGGCGAGCAGCACGCGCGGCCCCCCCAGCAGAGCGCGCGCGAACAGCACCTTCTGCTGGTTGCCGCCCGAGAGTGCGGCGACGTCGGTCTCCTGCGATGGGGTCTTGACGGCGAGCCGCTCGACCGAGCCGGCCACAGCTGCGCGTTCGCGACCACGCCGCACCACGCCGGCCTGGGCGAGCTCACCCAGCGCCAGCAGCGACACGTTCTCGCGCACCGAGAGCGTCAGCATCACGCCCTCGCGGTGGCGGTCGCCGGGAAGATGGATCACGCCGGCCGTCCGCATGTGCGCCGGTCCGCCAAGCCGGAGCGGCGCACCGTCCAGGCGCACCTCCCCGACCGCCCTGCCGAGTCCGGCGAGCGCCCGCAGGAAGGCGCGCTGGCCGTTACCTTCGACGCCGGCCAGGCCGATCAGCTCGCCGGGCCGGACATCGAGCGAAACGTCATCGAAGCCACTGCCGCTGAGACCGCTGACCTCGAACAGCGGCGCTGCGCCAGCCGCCGCGCCGCGCTTGGCGGGAAAGACCTGGTCGACCGAGCGTCCGATGATCAGCTGCAGGATCTCGTCCTCGGAGATCCCGGCCACCTCGAAGGTGCCGCGCGTCTCGCCGTCGCGCAGCACGGTCACGCGGTCGCCGATGTTGCGAACCTCGGGCAGGCGGTGGGAGATGTAGACGATTGACGTGCCCTGCTCGCGGATCGAGCGGATGTTCTCGAACAGGCGCTCGCTCTCGACGCGGGTCAGGGATTCGGTTGGCTCATCGAGGATCAGGACCTTCGGCTCGAGCGCCAGCGCCTTTGCGATCTCGACGAGCTGGCGGTTGGCGGTGCTGAGGTCGGTCACCCGCTCCGCCGGATCGATGTCGGCGCCGACCGAAGCGAGGTGGGCGCGGGTCCATGCTGCCGCGGCCGTCATCGACGGACGCTTCGATGCGGGCATCGCGAAGACCATGTTCTCGGTGACCGTCAGGTCTTCGAGGATCGACAGATGCTGGTAGACGATGCCCAGCCCAAGCGCCTGGGCGACCGCCGGTGAGGCGCTATCGAGCACCTGGCCGCCGATTTCGACCGTCCCCGAGTCGGGGACGGTCGAACCGGCTGCGACTGCCATCAGCGTGGATTTCCCCGCGCCGTTCTCGCCCACGAGGGCATGCACCTCACCGGCGAGCACCTCGAGCGTCACGCCGTTAAGCGCGATGACGCCCGGATACGTCTTGGTGAC
>Ga0302184_10002144_pt1 | contig 12617 bp, 9 predicted proteins | sample I_Palsa_N3_3_FD_200233 | JGI IMG/M metagenome (GOLD analysis project Ga0302184, IMG submission 200233) | Peat permafrost microbial communities from Stordalen Mire near Abisko, Sweden - I_Palsa_N3_3 | ecosystem: Environmental > Terrestrial > Soil > Palsa > Peat permafrost | place: Sweden: Abisko...
TTCGGTCAGTACCTGGCGCTGGGGACCGGGCAGAGTGGCGATGGCGGCGCGGACGTCGGCTTCCTCGATGCTGGTGTCGGCCCGCTGGCTGTCGGTGAGCGCAACGTGGTCGTTCAGCTCGACCTCATGGGGACGGGCGCGCCGGGCCCGGTGGGCGTCGACAGCCAGGCGGCGGGCGATCGTGGCCAGCCAGGCTCGGGGTTCGCGGAGCTGGATGTCCAGGTTGCCGCGGTGGGTCCAGGTCCGCAGCATGGTTTCCTGAAGCAAGTCCTCGGCGCGGCCGCGATCACCGTTGGTCAGCGCGGTGGCCAGTCGCAGCAAGGCCGGGCCGTGCTCGGCGTACAGGCTGCGGAACGCGGCGTCCGCGTCGTCAGCGGAAACCGCGACAGGCTGATCACCGAGCATGATGCCTTCCCTGCAACACGGGGACCTCCTGGTGCGGGTGGTACGAACGGCTGGGCCACAGCGCTGGTGCCGCGGCTTCGGGCTGGGGCTGCACGCCCCGCCCGCGTGACGTGCAGCGCACGGAGCCGGGCTTTCCCGGGCGACGGTCCGCGGGCTGAATCGGGCCCGCCTGACGGCGGCGGATGGGCGTGGCGTGTGATTTGCGGGACGGCGCGTGCCGGATGCGGTCTGTCATCGCCATCGCCTATACCGGGGTGTCCGGGCCGGCGCGGAAGGCGGCCCCGTGGGCGGGCACGATCCGGCTGGCCACTCCCAGCACCCTGGTCTTGGCCCGGCGCAACGCGCCCGGATCACCGTCCGATAGCTGCCCCGCGCCGTCAGACCGGGACTTCCACAGGTGAGTGACGGCGACGATGCCGCGCGCGGTCGCCACGAGCAGCGTCAGGTCGTCCGGGCGGTGACCTGCGGTCTGGATGAGCCGCGCCGACGGCGAGATCAAGAACCGGTCGGCCGGGCGGCGGACCTTCCGGTCATTTTGATAGACGGCCGTGGCATCGTGCAGCCGTGCGACCGGGAACAGCGCCGCGTTGATGATGTGGGCGGGCCGTGCAGTTAGCAGAACCACGTCGGTGACCGCTGCCGGGCGCACCCCGAGGTGCCGGAGCGGCCGAAGGATGGACTCGATGTCGGCCACCATGCCGGGGTTGACGACGATCAGGGCGGTACCGTCACGCACGAAGGTAACCGTGCTGGCGAACCGTCCCCCGAGATAGCCGGTGGACAGCACCTGAAGGCTGGCGGTGCCTTCGAGGGGCGCGTCGGGTGACACGGCCCCGGGGTACGGCGAGTGCCCGGCGGACGGTGGTTGCGCCTGCGGCGCGGCCGCGCTCATGCGTAGTACCGGTGGTGGGGGCAGCGGCGCGGGCGGAACAGGTCCGTGTCTGAGAGGAGCGGCCGGGTCATCACCGTGGTGGTTGGCCGCTGTGCCATGGCCGTTGCCTGGTTTCTATCCACGTGACCAGCATCCAGTCCTAACCACCGGTCGCACATCGGAAGGAGTTCTAACTCTTGAAGGTGCGCACGCCCTACCAGCAGCCCTGGGCCGCCGCGCACGTCCTACGGACATAGGGAGAACTCCTTAGAGCGCCACCGCCGGCGTCTGTCGCGCGAGCAACCCCGTGAGGGATAGTGGAGGGATGAGCGCCCGGGTCTCCAGCCCGGTACTGGTCGGACGGCAACGCGAGCGGGAATACCTGCGCCGCGCGCTTGAGCGTGCCGCGGGCGGCGAGATGCTGCTGGTCACCGTGGGTGGCGACCCAGGCGTGGGCAAGACCCGGCTGGTGCTGGATATGGCCGGCACCGCCGCGGGTCTGGGGTTCCGGGTCCTGGCCGGTGGCTGCCTGGACGTCGGTGACGGCACGCTGCCGTTCGGGCCGATCGTGGAAGCCTTGCGTCCCCTCGGGACCGAGACCGATGAGCAATGGCGCCGCCAGATCCTCGGCGGCAGTCCGGCGCTCGCCACGCTGTTTCCGGGGCTGGGCCTCGTGCCGGACGCGCACGGGGCAACGGGTGAGGGACAGGTGATCGAGGTGGTGCGCGGGATCCTTGATCGCCTGGCGGCCCGCCAGCCTGTCTTGCTGGTGGTCGAAGACGCACACTGGGCGGACGCCTCAACGCGGCACGTTCTGCTGTACCTGGTCCGTAACCTGCGCGCTCCGGTATGCCTGGTCGTCACCTACCGCATGGAGGAGCTCCAGGAACGTTACCCGCTGCGGCTGCTGCTGTCCGAACTGCATCGCAGCAGCCGGTGCGAGAGGATCACCCTGGGCCCTCTGACCCGCACCGAACTCGGCGAGCTGCTCGGAACCATCCTGGGTCATCCTGCAGCACGTGCCATGACCGACGAGATCATGGACCGGGCGGAGGGGAACCCCTTCTACGCCGAGGAGCTGCTGGCAGCCCGCGACAGCGACAGCGCCACGGGTCTTCCGGGCGAGCTTCGCGGCCTCCTTCTGGCGCGGGTGGAACGGCTTCCTCGCGACGCCCGGCCCGTGCTGGGTGCAGTTGCCGCCGGGACGCGGCTCCCGCATGACCTGCTGGCGGCAGTCACCGCATACGACGAGGAACGGCTGAGCGAATGCTTGCTGGCCGCAGTCCAGCATCATGTGCTGGTCGCAGACGCGAACGGGGCGTCCTATGGCTTCAGGCACGCGCTGGTGCGGGAGGCGGTGTACGACGACATGCTCCCCGGTGAGCGCCACCGGATGCATGCCAGGCTCGCAACCATGCTGGCGGACCGCGCTCAGACCGCGCCATCGGCCTCTGAGCTTGGCCAGCTGGCGTTCCATTGGTACCGGGCGGCGGACTGGCCGCGCGCCTTGCTGGCCTCTGTGCAGGCGGGGCTGGCCGCCGAGGCGGCTGCGGCACCGAGCAGCGCCGAGCGACACTACGAGCGGGCTCTGGAGCTGTGGGACGATGCTCCCGAAGCTGCTGCGGACAGCCCGCTTGACCGCGGCGCGTTGCTTCGGCGAGCGGCCGAGACCGCGCACCTGTCCGGCGACTATGCCCGCGGGATCGCGCTGATCGGCGAGGCGCTCGCCGGTGTTGACGCGGATGCCGAGCCACTGCGCGCCAGCTCGCTGCTCGAGTTCCTCGGTTACTGCCGCATCGCCGGGGCGGACAACGACGGAGCCGCCAAGGCGTGTGCGGCCGCGGCTCGGGCTGCCTGCGTGGAGCCGGTCAGCCCGGAGCGGGCGCGAGCCCTCGCGGGAATGAGCATGGTGCAGTCGATGCAGGGCCGCTACCAGGACGCGATCGCGACCGCTGAGGAGGGCAGAAGGGCCGCCGTCCAGGTCAGCGCCCCGGCCACCGAGGCCCGTGCGCTCACGGTGCTCGGATGGTCGCTGTGCCATCTTGGGTGCGTGGCGGAGGGACTCGCCCACCTGGAACGTGCCCAGCTCCTCGCCTCGGCGGAAGAGGACATCGCGACCCTGCTGTGGACACGCGGCCAGCGCGCTGGCGGGCTGCTTGCGGCCGGCCGGGCGGCGGCGGCCATCGACGCGGCCTCAGACGTCCTGGATCTGGGCCGGTCGCTGGGGGCGGAGGCGGCGTACGGCCCCTACAGCGTCACCCCCGGGATCGAGGCGATGATCCTGCTCGGTGACTGGGCAGCCGCGCAACAGCTGATCGGCCGGCTCCTCAACCTGGAGCCGCCGGGCGGCGTGGCCGCGTTTCCGCGGCTGGCCTTGGGGCGGCTGCGTCTGTGGCAGGGCGACGCGGCGGCGGCCCGCGCCGACCTGGCCCAGGCGCTGCACGACAGCCAGCAGGCGATGGTGCCGGAGGTGGCCTCGGTCGGTCATGCCCGGCTGGCCCGTGTCGCGGCAGCGGAGCAGCGGTTCGACGAAGCGCGCGAGCTGGTGCGGGCCGGGCTGAGGTTGTGCGCCGGATCCGATGGTGCGGCCCACCTCATCCGTCTCGCGGCAGCCGGCGTGCACGCCGAGGCGGAGCGCGCGCAGGCCGCGGCTGTCCGGCACCGCGGGAAGGAGGTCGCGTCCGCCGTCGCGACCGCGAGCGACCTGATCAGCCGGGCACGCAGCGCCGCCCGGGCGGGGATCGGCGAGCTGGCGGTCACGAGCGCTGAGATCGCCACCGCCGAAGCGGACTGGGCCTGGCTGCGGCCCGACGAGTCCGATGAGGTCGCCCGCTGGCGCGAGGCCGTCGGCCGCTGGGACGCACTGTGCTTCCCCTACCCGGCGGCACACGCCCGATGCCGCCTGTCCCACGCACTGCTGAGCCGGTCCGGATCGTCCGCCGAAGCCAGCCAAGAACTACGATCGGCGCTGGCTGCGGCCGACGCGCTCGGCGCGAGGGCCCTGGCCCGGCAGATCCGCGAGCTGGGTGCCCGGGCCCGGGTCGATCTCGAACCCGCGCTCAGCGACGAACCCCCTGGCGCGCGCGAGCCAGCCACGGCCGGGACATCGACCGGCCTCACCGCGCGCGAGCGCCAGGTGCTCGAACTCCTGGCCATGGGCCTCACCAACCGGCGGATCGCCCAGACCCTGTTCATCACCGAGAAGACGGTGAGCGTCCACGTGACGCACATCCTTGAAAAGCTCCAGGTGACCAACCGCAGCCAAGCCGGCGCGATAGCCCGCAGCCACGGCAAAGCCCCCGCTGAGGGGGAGGTAACCCCGGCCAATGACCCTTCAGGACGCGGCAAGATTAACTAGTGCTCTGGCTGTCCATGTCCGCCCTGCCGGCAAGACGCCGATCGAGGTCCCTGGTAGTTGGGTGATCATCGGTTCACCCTGGCGGGCAGGCCGCGTGCGGGTGCGTACGCAGGCGGCCCCACCTGGCCGGCCGGCCGTCATCACCGGCTGCTGGCCGTGCCGCGGATCGGCCGCGAGGTGCTCCCGTTCCTGCCGCTGATGCGGGACGCCGAACAGCAGGTAGCCCGGCCGTCGGTGATGAACAACCTCCCGGCCGGCCTCGTGTTGCCGGATATGAGGATCCATCACCAGAACGGCCCGTCCGGCGCGCCTGCCAGGCGGCAGGACAACATGACGGACGCCCAGGCCGGACGGCTCCGCTGGCGGCCGCGCCGCCGCCGGGACCGCGGGAACGCCCGGTGCGCGCCGGGATCAGGCGCCGCCGGATTGCCCGCCGCGTACGGACGGCCGGTAACCGGGTCGGTACCGCGGACATGATCATGGATGCGCCGCACCCGGGCCGCGGCCTGCACGGCCACAGCCCGCTCACCGAAGGTGACCGTGGTTCACCGTCGGCGGCTGACAATCCGACACGTGCGACGAGGCCGCTGGGCATGCCACGCCGGTGCGGCGGCTGAATACGAAGCGCTGATGGCTGTTTACTTACCATCGCCGGCTGCCGGGTACCCGGCAGCCGGCGATGGTAAGGCAGCGGCGCTGCCCTAACCCTAACCGGCGGAGGGTGTCCCCCGCCCGTGCTCCGCCAGGATCGCCAGCCTTTGCAAGATTGCGGCCGGCGGCTCTCCCGTCGCCTCATGCAGCTCGAGCAGCAGCAGCACGGAGACCACGTGCAAGCCGGCCATGAAGTCACCCAGACCGTCCGCGTCGACCGGAGTGAGCGCGTCCGCCGCCCACGCTTCCAGCTCGGGTGAGTCCAGGCCCGCGGTGAGCACCGCGATCGCCAGCTGCATGGCAGCGGCCACGGTCTCGCCGGGCGCGGCCCGCACGGCCGCAGTCTGGTCACCGGACGTCGTCTGGTCACCGGACGCAGTCTGGTCACCGGGCGCTCGAGCAGCGCCAGCTGCTGCGCGAGGACCTGGCGCTGCCGAGACGATCTACCGCTTCGTCTTCCGCAGCCTGTACGAGGTGCGCGCCTTCAACGGCGACCCGCACCCGGGCAACTACCCGTTCCACCGCGGCGGCAAGGTCACCTTCCTGGACTTCGGGCTGGTCGAGCACTTCACCCCCTCCGAACTGCAGCCGCTCATGCAGATGGCCCGCACCATCTGCGTCGAGCGCGACCCGGAGGCGTTCCGCCGCAGCCTGGAGAACGCCGGATTCCTGCGCCCTGGCACGCCGCTCAGCACTCAGGCGATCGTCGAGCACCTGGCCGTGTTCTCCGCCAACTGGCGGGCCATCTCCGAGGAAATCCGGCCCTTCACCCAGGGCCCGGCCACCACCCCGATAGGACAAGCCGAGGCCGCATGGCGGGCGCAGCACCAGGCGATCGCGGCGTGACTGGCCTAAGCCGGGACCCTGGATCCTCCGCGCACCTGACAACTTTCGCGGCTGGACCAATCCCAGCCTACTACCCGTATTAGTAATGAACAGAACCGTAGGAGCCGGCCGGGCCCGCGGGCAGTACGCCAGGCCTCGGAGCCGTCGGCTGTCTCACTCGCCAAGCGAAGGAGACGCCCGTGACCACGACGACGCCCGGCGTTCAGCCCAGACCCGGCGGCCAACCGCGACTGGCTGCTGGCAGCTGGCGGCTGGCGGCTCGATCCGGCATAGTCGCATGCGTCGTTTACTGCATGGTTCGCGGGCCGACCCGGGCGAGGACGCCTTCCCCTGACCGGCGGGATCTCCAGGTCGGCGACCCGCGGCCTGGCGACTAGCCGGGGGTCGTGATCACCAGCAGCTGGGTCATCGACTCCAGGTGGGTAACCAGCCAGTGGATCCCGCACTTAGCCGCCGCATCGTGATGACGTGCTCATCTTCCCTCGAACCGGACATGTGACCGGCTGGGCGTCATAATTGGCCCGCACCGTGCGGGCCGTAGCCTGCGACCGCCGCCCGGCGGGTTCGGACGGATGCGCTGCTCCGTGCCCATAAGCCTGGATCCGGCCCCGCTGCGTCGCGGTGCCCGCAGCAGCGGCCGGACGACGAGCCCGCGCTGGCCGCGATCTTTCGCGGCGCTGCCGGCTAGCCAATGCCGCAGCCGGTGAATATCACGATGAGCTGCGCGGCCAGGCTCGGACTCGCGACGTGTTCTGGGGTGCCGGGTTACGCCAGCCGCCTCGAGGTCAGTGTGATCCAGGTCGCACTCGCGGATTCGGTCCTGCTGAACCGACCGAGCCTCCTATGCGTGTTAGTAGTTGAACACGCCACTACCGCCCCTTCGAGGCACCAGGCCCGGAGGGGGGTGGCCAGCAGCAGGAGGACAGCAATGGTTGATCGTATTGCCCGATGGCAGCCGGATCAGAGCGCGGCCGTGGCCGCCCGCGCGGTAGCCGCGCTGGCGCTGGTTGCGCTGGCGGTGATCCACGTGGTCGATCTGCCGGGCACACTGGGCCCGACCCCGCTGGTCGGCATCGGATATCTCGGGATCATCGCGGGGGCGGTCGTGATTGGCGGGGTGCTGATCGCCCGGCCGCACTGGCTGGCCTGGGCCGCGGCGGCTGCTGTGGCTTCCTCGGCGATGGGCGGATACATCCTGACCCGCGCCCTGCACGGGGGCTTCCTGGGCGATCACGGCGATGTCGGTAACTGGCACTGCCCGCTGGGCATCGCCGCGCTCAGCGTGGAGTCGGTGATCCTCCTGCTCGTCCTGCTCGCCATACTCGGCGCCTGGCAGGCGCGGATCCACGCCGCGCACCTGGCTGCGAGCGCCCGGCCTGCCGGGCGGCGGGTGCCCGAGCACAGCCAGCTCTGATGATCACGCCCTGGCCGCTAGGCCCGCGCTAGATCATCGCCGGTCTCCGCCAGACCCCTGCCAGACCCCGCTAGACCCCGTTAGACCCCGTTAGACCCCGCTAGACCCCTGCCCGGCGTGCCGCCGGGCACCTGGAAGGAGCACCACGATGCGCATGTCCCCGCCCGGCCAGGCAACCGCCCCATGGCGACGGTGGCTGCTGCCGGCGGCTTTCGCAGCGTTCTTCGTGACGCTGCTGGTCCTGCCGCGCCGCGCAGCCCCGGGCACGGCGCTGACCTATACCAAGTTTCTGGCGGATGTCGGCGCCGGGACGGTCCACGCGGTGACCATCGGCCCGGCGGGCCAGGTCACCGGCACCCTGACCGGCGGGCAGCCGTTCACCACCACTATCCCGGTCGCGCTCGGCGGCAATGGCCTGGCCGGTGACCTGGCCGCCCACCACGTCCAGGTCACCGCCACCGCCGCCGCCGCGTCCTCCCCGCTGCTGTCGGTGCTGATCGGGCTGCTGCCACTGCTGCTGATCGGCGGCGTGCTCTATCTTGTTTTCCGCAGCGTCCGCCGGCAGGCGGCGGGCGGCGGCGGTCTGGGCGGTCTGACCAGCCTGACGAAGGCGAAGGCGCGGGTCATCGACGCCGAGCGCCCCGTTACCCGGTTCACCGACGTGGCCGGCTACGCCGCGGTCAAGACGGAGATCAGCGAGGTCGTGGACTACCTGCGCGATCCCGCCCGCTACCACCGGGCCGGGGCACGCGGCCCGCACGGCGTGCTGATGGCCGGGCCGCCCGGCACCGGCAAGACCCTGCTCGCCCGCGCGGTCGCCGGCGAAGCCCACGTCCCCTTCTTCTCGGTATCGGGCTCTGGTTTCGTGGAGATGTTCGTCGGCGTCGGCGCCGCCCGGGTCCGGGATCTGTTCGAGCAGGCCCGCACCCGCGGGCCGGCGATCGTGTTCATCGACGAGATCGATGCCCTCGGCTCGCGCCGCGACCACGGCGGCTTCGCCGGCAATGACGAGCGGGAGCAGACCCTCAACCAGCTGCTCGCCGAGATGGACGGATTCGACGACTCCGGCGGGGTGGTGGTGCTGGCCGCTACCAACCGGCCGGACGCCCTGGACCCCGCGCTGCGCCGGCCTGGCCGGTTCGACCGCGAGGTCGTCGTCCCGCTGCCCGGCCGGGCCGAACGGGCCGCCATCCTGGCCGCCCACGCCCGCGGCAAGACCCTCGGCCCAGACGCCGACTTCCACCAGATCGCCGCCGCCACCGCCGGATTTTCCGGCGCGGACCTGGCCAACCTGGTCAACGAGGCCGCCCTGACCGCCGTCCGGGACGGCCGCACCAGCCTGACCGCCGCCGATTTCGCCAGCGCCCGCGACCGCTTGCTGCTCGGCACCCGCCTCGCCAGCCCGCTCGCCCCCGGCGAACTGGCCACCGTCGCCGTCCACGAGGCCGGCCATGCCCTGGTCGCCGTCCTGTCCCCGCACGCCGACCCGGTCAGCCGGGTCACCGTCCTGGGTGCCGGGCAGGCCCTCGGCCTGACCGAGATGCTCCCCGCCGACGACCGCCGGCTATACGGGGAAAGCTACCTGGCCGAAACCCTTTCCGTCCGCCTCGGCGGCCGCGCCGCCGAACGGCTGATCTGCGGCGAGGCATCCACCGGCGCCTCCGACGACCTGGCCTCCGCCACCGCCCTGGCCACCCAGATGGTCCGCGACTTCGGCCTCAGCAACAAGCTCGGACCGGTCAGCTACAGCGACCCGCCCGACGGCCTGCCCGGATTCGGCGCACGCGCCTACTCCGAGCACACCCAATGGCTGGTCGACCAGGAAGTCGCCGACCTGCTGACCAGCGCGGAAACCCGCGCGCGGGACCTGCTCACCAGCCACCAGGAAGCCCTCAGCCAGCTCACCACCGCCCTGCTAGAACAAGAAACCATCACCGGCGACCAAGTCCGCGCCCTAGCCGCAGCCAGCCCCGCCACCACCCCCGCCGCCCTGCCCGCCGCCACCCCCGCGTCCCTTCCTGCCGGGAACCCGCCCGCCCTCGCCCCCGCGGCAAGGCACCAGCCATGACCATGGGCTGGAGAGCATTCGCAGCGGGGGTCCATCATGGGCCCGCAGACGGATCGGTCATGTCCCGATCGGCGCAGCGGGCCGCCGGGCGGCCTGCGGCCGGGACCGCGGACGGCGCGGCAGCCGGCCCGGGGCGCCGTCAGGTGCGGCTGATCTTTTCGGCCCTGATGCTGGGCATGCTGCTCGCCGCGCTGGACCAGACGATCGTCGCTACGGCACTGCCGACAATCACCGGCGACCTGCATGGGCTGAACCACATCGGCTGGGTGGTCACCGCCTACCTGCTGGCCGTTGCCGTCGTCATGCCCGTCTACGGGAAGATCGGCGACCTGTTCGGCCGCAAGCCGGTCTTCCAGTTCGCGATCGTGCTATTCCTGGCCGGCTCGGCGGCATCCGGGCTCGCGCACTCCATGGACCAGCTGATCGCCTTCCGCGCGGTGCAGGGGGCAGGCGCCGGCGGGCTGATCATCGGCGCGCAGGCCATCATCGGAGACGTGGTCAGCCCGCGGGAGCGGGGCCGGTACCAGGGACTGATCGGAGCCGTCTTCGGGCTGGCCTCGGTGATCGGGCCGCTGCTCGGCGGGTTCCTCGTGGACAACCTGTCCTGGCGGTGGATCTTCTACATCAACCTGCCGATCGGCGCCGTCGCGCTGATCGTCACCACCATCGTGCTGCGGCTACCTAAGCCGCTGGGCCGGCCCCGCATCGACTACCCGGGCATGATCCTGCTCGGCGGCGCGGTGATCAGCCTGGTGCTGCTCACCAGCTGGGGCGGCACCACCTACGCCTGGACCTCGCCAGTCATTATCGGCCTGGGCGCCGGCGCGCTGGCGTTCGGCGCGGCCTGGCTGGTCTCGGCCCGGTACGCGGCCGACCCGGTCATCCCGCTCCGGCTGTTCCGTGACCCGGCCTTCCGTATCGCGTGCGCGATCTCGCTGATCACCGGGATCGCCATGTTCGGCGCGATCAGCTACCTGCCGACCTACCTGCAGATCGTCACCGGCGTCAGCGCGACCGGCTCCGGGCTGCTCCTGTTGCCGCTGATCGCCGGCCTGCTGGTCACCTCCATCTCCTCGGGCCGGCTGATCACCAGGACCGGGCATTACAAGGCCTACCCCATCGCCGGGACGGCGCTCGCCGCCGCGGGCCTGTACCTGCTGTCCACGATGGGCGCGGGAACCTCGCACCTCGCCTCCAGCATCTACCTGCTGGTGCTGGGCCTAGGCCTTGGCCTGTTCCTGCAGGTCATGGTCCTGATCGTGCAGAACACGGCGGCACGGCGCGACCTGGGCGCGGCGACCTCATCGGTCAACTTCGCCCGGCAGATCGGCAGCAGCATAGGCGTGGCCCTGATCGGGGCACTATTCATCCACCGGCTCGACGGCCAGCTCGACGCTCACCTACCGGCGTCAGGGGCCAGCCACCTCAGCGCAGCGCAGGTCAGCTCGATCACGCCGCAGGGCCTCGCCCAGTTGCCTGCCCCCCTCAGGCACGTCATCGCCGCAGCGTTCGCCCAGGCGCTCCCGCCCCTGTACGCGTACCTGATTCCGCTGCTGGCAGCGGCGTTCCTGCTCGCGCTGATCCTCAAGGAGACCCCGCTGCGCGCCCGCGCCCAGCGGGATGCGGCACAGGGCGCCCCCGCGCAGCCGGGAGCACGCCCGCAGGGCGCCCCCGCCGCCAGTCCCGGCACGTCCCAGCCGCCGGCCCGCCCCACCGCAAGTCGCGGCCACACCCACCGCGCTCCGGCGCCCCCGGCTGCCTCACCGCTGGAATAACCCGCCTGCCGAGTGAACCCGCTGCTCTACTAACCGTATTAGTAGATAGTGCACAGTCGATACCGCAAGGAGGTAACCGTGCGACACGCGAGAATCATCATCGCCAGCATCAGCCCGGCACCGGCCCTGGCCGCGGCGGCCACGGACACGGTGCAGCGGATACACCGGCTGCTGAACCCGGCGCAGCCGCTCGGCCACGCACGTCGGCACCTGCTGCGCGCCACGGCCGCCGCGCTCGCGCTGACCCCGGTGCTGCTGGCCCTGGCCCCAGCCGTGCTCGCACTGGCGCTGGGACGCGTTCCCGCCGCCTAACACAAGCGGCGCGGTGACCATCGGCCCAGCCGACCAGGTGACCGGCAGCCTCGCCAGCGACAGCCGTTCAGCACCACCATCCCGGTCGTGCTGGATGACCAGACCCTGGCCGTCAGCCCGCGTCCGGGGAGCTGCTCACCCGCCTTCGCCGGGCGCTTAAGCAGCTCACCACCACCCTGCTCGACCAGGAAACCACCAGCGGCCGCCAGGTCCGCGCCATCGCCCGTACAGCCGCCCGTGCCCGGCCGCCGTCCGCCGGCGCCCGCGCGGCGAGCCAGCAGCCATGATCAGCCCCGGGCGGGCCGGACCCGGGCAGGACCGCGGGGCCATTCCAGAGTGCTCCGGCCCGGCCAGGCACCCCCGGCGTGCGATCGGTGACGTGTGTGTACCGCCGGCCACAGCCGCACTGGCCGCCCGCGGCCACCTTAGCTCGCGCACGCCGCCCAGCTGGCTGCCTCGCCACCGGAATACCCCGCCTGCCAGATGAACCCCGCACCCCTACTATTCGTGTTAGTAGATAGTCGGACCTTTCGAGGAGCTAACCATGCGGCACCCACGAGTTATCATCGCCGGCCTCGGCCTTGCCGCCGTGGCCGCCGCCGGCACCGTCCCGGCCGCCCCGGCCGGCGGCGGCCCCGGCCGGCGGCGGCCCCGGCCGGCGGCGGCCCCGGCCGGCGGCGGCCCCGGCTATTGACACGGCCAGGCACCCCGGCGGCCGCGCTGACGACCACCGGCGCCACCAGCCTCACTAGGGAACCCCGCCCCGGGCCGCAGCTCGGGGCTCGCGGGACGCCAGGCGACGAGCCGCCCCGGCAGGCAGGCAACGACAGAAGGAGGACGGTCGAGATGACCGACGGATATAGGCGCCAGCAGGAATCGGTGGCGGTGGGGGCCCGGGAGCGGCCGGTGCTGCCGAC
>Ga0302184_10002145_pt1 | contig 12615 bp, 9 predicted proteins | sample I_Palsa_N3_3_FD_200233 | JGI IMG/M metagenome (GOLD analysis project Ga0302184, IMG submission 200233) | Peat permafrost microbial communities from Stordalen Mire near Abisko, Sweden - I_Palsa_N3_3 | ecosystem: Environmental > Terrestrial > Soil > Palsa > Peat permafrost | place: Sweden: Abisko...
ATCCGGCCGGACATCCGGAAGTGGTACGAGCAGGCCACCTTCCCGGTTGAGCTTGCTCCGGAGATGGGACGCCTCGGCCTGCTCGGCACCCACCTGTCCGGCTACGGCTGCCCCGGCCGCAGTGCGGTGGAGTACGGCCTGGCCGTACTGGAAGTGGAGGCCGGAGACTCCGGCCTGCGGACCTTCGTCAGCGTGCAGGGGTCGCTGGCAATGACCGCTATCCACCGGTTCGGCACCGAGGCGCAGAAGGAGCGCTGGCTGCCGCCGATGGCCGCCGGAGAGGCGATCGGCTGCTTCGGGCTGACCGAACCGGAGGCCGGCAGCGATCCGGGCGGCATGACCACGACCGCGCGCCGCGACGGCGGCGACTGGGTCATCGACGGCGCTAAGAGGTGGATCGGCCTGGCCTCCATCGCCGACGTCGCGGTCATCTGGGCGCGCACCGAGGACGGCGTCCGCGGCTTCCTGGTCCCCACCGGGACCGCCGGGTTCACCGCCACCCCGATCGAGCCGAAGCTGGCCATGCGTGCCTCGGTCCAATGCGACATCACGCTGGCCGACGTCCGGGTGCCCGCCGACGCTTTCCTGCCCGGCGCCGCCGGCCTGCGCGGCCCCTTCACCTGCCTGAACGAGGCCCGCTACGGGATCATCTGGGGCGCCATGGGCGCGGCCCGCGACGCCTACCAGGCGGCCCTGGGCTACGCACTGGAGCGCAGGCAGTTCGGCAAGCCGATCGCCTCGTTCCAGCTGACCCAGGAAAAGCTGGTCGATATGGTGCTCGAAATCGGCAAGGGCCTGCTGGTCGCACTGCATGTCGGCCGGATGAAAGACGCCGGGACGCTGGTCCCGGAGCAGATCTCGTTCGGGAAGCTCAACAACGTCAGGACCGCGATCGCCATCGCCCGCCAGGCCCGGACCATCCTGGGCGGCAACGGCGTCGCGCTGGAGTACTCGCCGATGCGCCACGCCAGCAACCTGGAGGGGGTGCGCACCTACGAGGGCACCGACGAGGTGCACACCCTGATCATGGGCCGGGCCATCACCGGGATCTCTGCCTTCAGCTAAAGGATCCGCACCCTATGGCATTCAGATACTGGCCATCAGCGCGCTGACCGCGTTGCCCAGGTCACTATTGACCGGCCACCACACACAACACGATATGCGCTCGGCTGTAGCATGCGGTTCGGCGGCCAGTAGCTGAGCGTATGTTCACAGCCTGGCGACCGGCCAGGGGCTTGGCTCAGCCAGAACGTCCTGGCAGGCAGAGGGCTCGCCATTCACCTCCCTAATGCCGGTGGAGGAGGGGCGGCCAATTCGACGGCGACTCTCTCATCCAGACGCGAGGTCCAATGTGCCTTTGGCAGAATCGGAGATTGCCTCGAGCAACTTGCCGCGTTGCAATTTGCCGGTCGCGGTGCGCGGCAATGCGTCGATGACGATCAGCCGCCGGGGGATCTTGTGCCTGGCCAGGCGCGCTTGCAGGTACGTGCGAATATCGTCAAGTCCTGCGGTTGCTCCTGGCTCCAGGACGACCACTACAGTGACGACTTCGCCCCACACGGGATCGGGCAGGCCCAGGACCGCAAGATCTCGAAGACCGGCCATTGCGCCGAGGGCGTCTTCCACCTCTGCCGGCTCTACGTTTTCTCCTCCTGTCACAATCGTGTCCTTGATGCGGCCGCACACGAACAGTCGTCCTGCGTGGTCCAGCATTCCTCGGTCACCAGTTCGCAGCCATCCCGCTTCGTCGGCCGCCGGAGTACGCTCACCGTCTGACGTGAGGTATTCCTGCGCAACTGAAGGACCGCGAAGCCATATCTCGCCAGCGGCGCCGCGCCCGGCGGCTTGCCCGTCCGTCGTAGCGATGCGCAGTTCAATGTGGCTGCCCGGCGGGCCGGCCGAACGGGGGTACTCGGCCACCTCCTCCGGTCGGGCGTATGTCACTCCACCACTGGCTTCCGTAAGGCCGTAGGAGTTGATCACCGTGATCCCGGCTTCGGTGAAGGCCACGGTGAGCGACGCGGCTGCCGGTCCGCCCCCGAGGAGCAGCCACCGCAGTGAGGAGCCGGCGATGACCGCCCAGCGGGGAGTGCGGATAAGCCTCTCCAGCATGACCGCCACCGCGAACGTGGTGGTTACGCCATGCTCGCGCACTATGTCGATGAAAAGCTCGGGATCGAACCGGGGCGCCAGGACGACACTGCCTCTCACGGTCCAAGCGTGCTGCGCCATGCCTGCGAACACGGCTGCGTGTGCTAGCGGCGTGGCAATGAGCACCTTGTCGCTGGGCCCGATGTCCAGGGTCTCGACCGCGTTTTGCACGCTCGAATAGAGATTCTGGTGAGTGAGTACCACCGCTTTGGCTCGCCCGCTGGTTCCGGAGGTGAAGGCCACGATCACCGGATCCGCAGGCGCGCTGTGCCATTCGTCCACGGGCTTGAGATCTGCGTCGGGCCTTAGGCAATAGGCATCCGGTAGACCGGCGTCCCAGCACAGCCGGAGACCGCCGGTCCGCGTCCGCGCGAGGAAGTCGGTGTCCCCGACAGTTGCGGCGGGATGTACCGCAGCTGAGAAGGCGTCGCACTCATACTGGGTCGATGAAGGGAGCACAGGCACGGCGACGGCCCCAAGGCGCGCCAGTGCGAATAGTGTAAATAGCGCTTCGGGGCGCGCAGTCCCGGCCATCAGGACAAAGTCTCCGCAAGTCACGCCTGCGGCCGCTAGTCCGGCGGCGACCACGCCGATGGCATGATCGAATTGGGCATAGGTCCAGCGGTCGTCTCCGAAGGCCAGGGCCTGACGGGAGGGTTCTTCATCGGCGGCCAGTGCAATGCTCGCTCCGAGCAAGCGCTCGTTGACGGGACGCTTTGCCGCGGTGCTCATGAAGCCTGCCGGGCGGTGGAAGGCGACTGCCTCAAGCCCGGCGCCGCCCTGCAAACACTGTGGGTGATAGCCCGTGAACACGAAAAATACGAATGCCGGTTCCGCGGTGAGATTCCGCCTGGCATGACGTACGCCGTTCTCGACTACAGTGTCACGAGCGTTGAGTCGCGTGGTCTCGCCCTTGTCAAGACCAAGCACGATGCTACCACTGGGGACGACACCCTAGTAAATTACGGCGGCGGCGTGCATCCCTAGATCGCCTGATCCGAATAGCCCAGGCCAGGCCAGGCGTGACTGCGCGATGCCTCCCGCGGCGGCAGCAAAGCCGGGGTTCACGAACACGGCGTCAGGCGGAAGGGTCACGACCAGGGCCAGCCTCTCGCCGGGACCCAGAGCCCAGATGGAAGGCGACAGTGTTGCGTCGATGGCACCAGCGGCAGCAGTAAGTGGTGCCGAGGTCGCCCGTACCAGATAATCGGCGAGCCTGCGGAAGTGCCTCCGCCGTATGAAGTGCGGCGGTTCGCTATTACTGAGAATGACGGCCTTTCCGTCGACGTTTCTTCGCGGTTACAGCTCTCCTGACCACCGTGAATTCCCGTGCGATTCGCCTAGCGGATGCTTATGTAGTTTGTTGAAGGTCGGGAGGAGGGTTATCAGGAGCCCTTGGCGATGACGTCCCGGCTACCGCTCATTCCGGGCGTGGCTGGTTCACTATCTTCGACAGCAGCTCGGCCAGCTGACGGATCTCTTCGTCGGACAGAACCTTTGTCCACGCCCGTTCCCGCTCTGTCTGGATCCCGATCGCCTTCTCAAGCGCTTCGCGACCTCCTGGCGTGAGCTTTACGAGCAACCGGCGGCGATCGTTGACGTCGCGGCGACGTTCGATAAGTCCTCGCTTCTCGAGCGTCAGCAACGCGCTCGATACGCTCGCCTTCGAGTTTCCCGAGAGCCGCTCGATTTCCTGCTGATCGACTTCGTCGAAAATCCACAGAGCATTCATAATCCGAAAGCCGGCCCAGGTCGAGCCTAGGGGCCGGTGAACGGTCTGCTCGAAGTCCTGCACCAGCCGCGCCACTACTCGCGTCAGCTGCGTAACCATCTCGATAGCGTCCAGATCGCGACGGTTCGTGGTGCCAAGCGCGCCATGCCGCTCCCGAAGCAGCCCTGGAAAGCGGCGCGTGTGCTTGTGAGCTTCTGACTCGCCTGCTTCGTCGGCCTGCCCGATTTCCCTGTCCATGGTTGCCAATGTATTAGGTGCTCTAGCAACCTGGCGCAGCTGAACGAGGGGTAGGTCATGCGGCAGGCATGCAGGTCTCCCCTTTCCGGGCAGCTGGCGAAAGCTGAGGGAACGTCGGCCCGGACCTGCCACGCCACCCGGATCCGTCACGTCGTCCCAGTCATGTGCTCTCTCACGCCTCCCGTCGTTGCAGCAAGGTCACGATATCTACCATGGGACTCAACAGTCAAAAGCTTGACTGTATGAATTCTTACGGATAACCTAGCCCCGACATCATATCGACGGTCAGGAACGCCGCGGGCGAAGGCGGGCGCCCCTCGCCGCCGATGTCTCAGGCATAGGAGTCCGAGATGACCATCAGTGCAACCACCAACACGATCCGTCCGCAGCTCACGCACATGGGCATCAACGTCTACGACGTCAAGGCGATGGAGTCCTTTTACACGGAAGTACTTGGCTTGCTGGTCACGGACCGGGGTATCGGCCAGACGTTCCGTGCTGAGCTGGTCTTCATGAGCGTTAGCCCTGGCAGCCACCACCAGGTGGTGCTCGCCAGCGGACGGGACCCGCAGTCATCCGCGTCGACGATCAACCAGATCTCGTTCAAGCTCGAGAATCTCGATCAACTGCGCGAGATGTACCGCCGTGTCCGGGATCGCGGCGTGGCAGGGCTGCGGCCACTAAATCACGGAAATGCCTGGTCGGTGTACTTTTTCGATCCGGAGGGCAACAACATCGAGCTCTACTGCGACACCCCCTGGTACGTCTCGCAGCCGCATGGCGACCCGTTCGACCCTGAGGCGCCCAACGAGCAGATCCTGGCGGAAACCGAGGCGGTATGCCGTCACGACCCCGATTTCATGCCCGTCGAGGAGTGGCGTGAGCAGATCCGGACCCGGCTTGAGGGACAGGCATGACCACGTCCGCGAAGTGGTCGGCCGAAGCAGAGCCGATGCCGGCGCCGCCCATTGTGGTCCGCAAACGGGCGATGACCGTGGAGACGGTGTGGCACGACGGTGGCCCGATCACCGAGACGCCGGTGCGGTATGCATCAGCTCTCGCCGTCATCGCCAACCCGTTCGCCGGCCGCTACGAACCTGAGCTGCTGGCTTTCCAGAGCGCCCTCCGGAGCCTCGGTCAGGGGCTGGCCACCGAACTGGCCGGCTTGCTCGGCCGCGAGCATGTGCAGGTCTACGGCAAAGGCGCTCTGGTCGGTGTGGCCGGGGAACTCGAGCACGCCGCGGTCTGGCATGAGGCAGGCGGATGGGCGATGCGCTCGGTACTCGGCGGCCCAAAGGCGATCGTCCCTAGCAACACGGCAGTTGCCTCCGCCGGATACCGGCTGCTGGTACCGGTGCACCACGTCGAGGCCGCATACGTCCGCAGCCACTATGCCAGCGTCGAAGTCGGTGTCCAGGACGCCCCCCGTCCTGCCGAACTCCTGCTAGCGCTCGTGATGGGCACTGGTCCTCGGGTGCACGAGCGGATCGGCGGGCTCCGAGCCGATGAAATCAGCATCCACGATGGGCAACGATGATCCACAGCTCCTGCCTGAGCCTGCACAAAGCGAGCGGGCATCCAGGCTCGCCGCGGACCGCGATCGCCAGCGTGGCCCTCGCCACGCCCCGCGCGGCCGACCCGGCCAGGTCCGTCAATGACAGGACATGGCCGTGCGACAGCGAGCTCATGACGGAGCTCGCCTCATGAGCACGCCACAATGAGTGCCTTGTCCGGGCTGCTGGTAGCGGATTTCAGTCGCGTGCTGGCCGCTCCCTACGCCACGATGCTGCTCGGCGACCTCGGTGCCGACATCGTCAAGGTCGAGCGGCCGGGTACCGGCGACGACACGCGCGCCTGGGGGCCACCATATGCGGCCGGAGAGGCGACGTACTTCCTCTCAGTCAATCGCAACAAGCGCTCCGTCGTGCTGGATCTCACGGACGCCGCCGACCGGGCGGCGGCACTGGAGCTGGCACGCCGGGCGGATGTGCTCGTCGAGAACTTCCGTCCCGGCACCATGGAGCGCTACGGCCTGTCTTACGAGCAGGTCCGCGTGGTCAACCCGCAGGTCGTCTATTGCTCCGTCACCGGGTTCGGCGCCGGCAAGGGTGCCTCCCTCCCCGGGTACGACCTGCTCGCCCAGGCGGTCGGCGGGCTGATGAGCGTGACCGGCCCGGCACCTGGCCAACCGGTCAAAGCCGGAGTGGCCGTCGTCGACGTCCTGACAGGAGTGCACGCCGCGGTGGGCATCCTCGCCGCGCTGCGCGCTCGCGAGGCCACCGGCCAAGGCCAGCTGGTCGAGGTAAACCTGCTAGGCGCGCTGCTGTCGAGCCTGGTGAATCAGAGCGTCGCCTACGCCGCCGCGGGAGCGGTCCCGGGGATCCTGGGCAACCGGCATCCCTCCATCGCGCCGTACGAGGTGTACCCGACAGCCGATCACCCGATCGTCATCGCGGTCGGGAATGACCGCCAGTTCGGTGCGCTGTGCCGCGGGCTAGGTGTCCCGGAGCTGGCCCGCGATCACCGCTTCGCTACCAACCCCGACCGGGTCGTGAACATCGACGCGCTCGGTGCGGTCATCACCTCGCGTCTGGCGGCGGATTCGGCCTCGAGCTGGTTCACGATTCTCACCCCGCTCGGTGTGCCTTGTGGTCCAGTCAACGACCTCGCCGATGCCTTCGCGTTCGCCGCCGAACTCGGCATGGACGCGCGCGTGACGGTGGGGGAGGGAGACGAAGCCGTCACTGTTGTCTCTAACCCCATTGCGCTGTCAGCAACCCCGCCGATGTACCAGCGGCGTCCGCCGCGGCTGGGCGAACATGGCGACCAGCTGCGGCAGTGGCTCATGCATCCGCCGCAATCATCGGGGGCGCCGGCAGCCGACTGAACCCTCCTTTTCGACATCTGACCGGCGCGAGCACGCTCGCCACAGCCATAGAGCCTGTCCGCGCCACACACGTGAACACGGCCCCGGCCGGGGCTATCAACCTGATAGGAGAACGCACCCATGAAGCTGATCTCGTACAAGCACGCCGGCACCGAGGCCTGGGGAGCCGTTGTCGACGGCCACGTGGTGAACCTGGCGTCGGCGAGCCGGATCCCGACGCTGGCCGAGTTCATCGCCAGCCCATCGTTCGATGATCGGGACAACCTGGCGTTGAGCGCTGAGCCCGACGCATTGCTTGCCGACGTTGAGCTGCTGCCGGTGATCCCGCGGCCGGAGAAGATCGTCTGCGCCGTGCGTAACTACATGGACCACCATCAGGAGGTCCTGGCCGCCGGAATGCAGCGTGAGCTCGCAGAATTCCCGCCGATCTTTCTCCGGGTGTGGCGCTCGCAGGTGGCACACGACCAGCCCATCGTCCGCCCGAGCGTGTCCGAATCGCTCGACTGGGAGGGCGAGCTGGCGGTCATCATCGGCAAGCCCGGCCGGGACATCGCGGAAGCCGACGCATGGGAGCACGTAGCCGGCTACAGCTGCTACAACGACGCGAGCGTGCGCGAATGGCAGTTCCACGCCAAGCAGATCGCCTCAGGCAAGAACTTCGAGGGCACGGGTGCCTTCGGCCCGTGGATGGTGACGGCCGATGAGATCCAGCCGGGTCGCAAGCTCACGATCGAGACCCGGCTGAACGGGGACGTCGTTCAGTCAAGTGACACGGGAAACATGATCTTCCCGATCCCGCACCTCATCAATTACGCATCCACCATCTTCACGCTCGTACCGGGCGATGTCATCGTCACAGGCACGCCTTCGGGAGTCGGCTGGAGCAAGAAGCCCCCGCGGTTCATGAAGCCGGGGGACGTTGTCGAGGTTGAGATCGAGGCCGTCGGCGTGCTACGCAACCCCGTCGTGGCGCAATGAACCAGCCCGCGAGAACCGCTCGGTCGCGGGGCCGTCCGGGCTGGCCCCGCGACTAGCGTCGATCGTCGATTACGCCCAGCCGATGACCGGCGCTCCAGCCTGTTCGCCAGGTGATAAGCAGCCGGCGCAGAAGACCCACATGCCCGGTTCCGGCCGATGAATCAGAAGTGCGGGCCGCCTCGAACTCGCCCCGCTGATCGGGGGCGAGCGGTACGCCGGCCTGCAACACGCGGGTGCTGCCTTCACGAGGCTCGCTTAGACAGCAACGTTCCATAACCCAAAGCCGCCTTAGGACCCGGCTGCCGGGTCGCTGGAAGGAGCACGTGCGGTGCAACCGAATCTCATCGCCGGTCAGTGGCGGGATGGCGCCGAGGCCCGCCCCGACATCAACCCATCGGACACGTCCGACGTGGTGGGCCAGTTTGCATCAGCGGATGCCGCGCAAGCCCGGACCGCGGTCTCCGCCGCTGCCGAGGCAGCCGACGGATGGGCCGCGACCCCGGGGGCCGTCCGGGGCGAGATTCTCGACCGGGCCGGCGCGGAGCTGCTGGCTCGCAGCGACGAGCTCGGGAATCTGCTGGCGCGCGAGGAGGGCAAGACATTGCCCGAAGCCGTCGCCGAGGTAGTGAGAGCCGGGCAGCTGCTGAAGTTCCACGGTGGTCAGGCCGTGCGGAACATTGGCGAGCATCTCGAGTCGCTGCGCCCCGGGATCGAGGTGACGGTGACGCGAGAGCCTGTAGGGGTCGTCTCAGTCATTACCCCGTGGAACTTTCCGATAGCAATCCCGGCCTGGAAGATCGCCCCGGCGCTCGCCTACGGCAACACGGTCGTCCTCAAGCCGGCTGATGCCGTTCCGGCCAGCGCCTGGGCGCTGGCCGACGCGCTGAATCGCGCCGGGTTGCCGCCTGGCGTGCTCAACCTGGTGATGGGACGCGGCCGGGAAATCGGCGACGTTCTCACGGGCTCGGCAGAGATTTCCGCCGTGTCGTTCACCGGTTCCGTGTCTACCGGTGAACGTGTCCTCGCGACGGCGGCCGCACGGAAGGCGCGAGTCCAGCTGGAGATGGGCGGCAAAAACCCGCTGGTGGTCGAGGACGACGCCGATCTCGACCTCGCCGTCGAGGTGGCGCTGCAGGGCAGCTATGGCTCCACAGGGCAGCGCTGCACCGCTTCCTCCAGGCTTGTGATCGCCGGCCAGGTGCACGACGAGTTCGTTAGCAAGTTGTGGGCCCGGCTTCAGGCCTGGTACGTCGGCGACGCCCGCGCCGCCGGGACTGACATGGGGCCCGTCGTGGACGCTGGGCAGCTGGCTCAGGATCTGCACTACATCTCTGTGGCCGAGAAGGAGGGCGCCGAGGTGCGCGGGGGCCAGCAACTGCGGCGCGCGCAATCCGGCCATTACCTCGAGCCGGCGTTGCTCATCGGCACGCGAGCATCTGACACGGTCAACCGGGAGGAGATCTTCGGCCCAGTTGCGTCGGTCATCCGGGTCGGTGACCACGACGAGGCGGTCGCGGTTGCCAATGACACCGAATTTGGCCTCACCGCCGGTATCGTCACCCGGTCGCTCGCCCGGTCGGCCGACTTCAGGCGCAGGTCCACGGCGGGCATGGTGATGGTCAATGTCCCCACCGCGGGAGTGGATTTCCACGTTCCTTTCGGCGGTCGGCGCAGGTCGTCATACGGCCCCCGGGAGCAGGGAGCAGCGGCCCGGGAATTCTTCACGGTCAGCAAGACGAGCTACATGTGGTCCGGCCCACCGCAGTAAGCGATCCCGTGGCATAAATAATCAAAAGCTTGACAGTCAAATTTTTGACTATTAATCTGGTCGTACAGCTGATCCGAGTTAGCAACCCAGCCGACCAGGCTTACAGGACCTCATCGCTTTCCGTGTCAGCCAAACTACCTTGCCGGCTCGCGCTACCAGCCTGTCTGACGCGCGGCGGAACCCACAGCGCTGACCGCAGCGCTCCTTAGCCCTCAGCCCCTACACGGAGGTAAGGGAGGCGATCGACGGAAACGCGACCCGCCACGGCGGGTTCAGCAGCCGCGTCATCGCTCCAGCCTCCAGCACTAGGCGGACGACCGATCCGTCCGCTTCCGGCCGCCCCGATCACCCGGAAGGACCCAGGCATGGCCACCTACAGCACTGGCCCCCAAAACACCGTTAACGCCAACCTCAGCGCCGTATCAACAGCCCACCACGCCCCCACCCTGACCCGCGGCACCCTCACCGCGGCTGCGCTCTGCATCTTCATGACCCAGTTCGCACTTACCTGCCCTGCAGGACTGAACGGCCTCTTCCAGCAGGACTTCGGCACCTCGGCGTCCCAGCTGACCTGGATCAGCGACGCTTTCCTGGTTCCAGTGACCGTCCTGGAGCTGACGTTCGGGCTGGTCGGTGACCTTTTCGGACGCAAGCGCCTGCTCATCGGCGGCGCCGCGCTGGTCGCGCTAGGATTCATCGTCTGCACGCTGACTCCTGGGGCCGGGGCAAGCCACCAGACCCGCTTGGCCGTGATGTGGACCGGGCAGATCCTCGCCGGAATCGGTGCCGCCGCAGTAATCCCGACGACGCTAGCCATGATCGGCGCCGGAACACACACACCGCGAGACCGGGCGCGGTCGCTGTCAATCTGGGCAGCGTCGTTGTCGATGGGCAGCGTGCTATCGCCCGTAATGTGTGGCCTGACAGCGCAATGGCGCTTTGGTTCCGACCCTGAGGCGGGATGGAAGTGGGCATTCCTGGTCGTCGCAGCCCTCGCGGCGGTATCGGCAGGCATTTCCACGGCGATCGCCCGTGACTCGTCCGCGCCCCAGGACCGTTCGCTCGACTGGCCGGGGCAGATCACGATCGGCCTAGCCGTCCTCTGCCTGCTCTTCGCCGTCATCCAGGGCCCGACCAGCGGCTGGGGAAGCCCTCAGGTCGTCATCGGCTTCGTCGCAGCAGCCATCTTCATCGCCGCCTTCATCGTCACCGAGCGGCATCACGCGTCCCCCTTGCTTCGCCTCGACCTGTTCGCCAACCGCGCCTTCACCATCGCCGCCGTGGTCACTGTGGTCGGCATGTTCAGCTATCTCGGCACCGGCTACATCACCAGCATCCGGCTGACGGCGATCCAGGGCTTCACCCCGTTGAAGGCGTCACTAGCCTTTGTCGTGTTCAACGGCGTCTCGGCACTGATCCAGGTGCCTATCGCGTCGCGGCTGATCGAGCACTACAACCCGAAGTGGGTACTCGGCGGCGGCCTGGTACTCATCGCCGCGGGTGACTTCTGGATGTGGCGGATCCCGATCGGAAACCAGTCGGTCGGAGCGCTTGTACCCCCCCTCATCGTGGCCGGGGCAGGCGTGGCGTTCGCGCTGACGGCCGTCACCGCGGTGGTAATCAACACGGTGCCTAACCACCTCGCCGGGATGGCCGCAGGATGGGCCAGCTTGCTGCGCGACTTCGGGTTCACCCTCGGACCAGCCGCGGTAGGCGCTATCGCCCTGAGCCGGGCGGCGAACGAGATCAGCAGCAAGATCGCGTCCACCCCGGCCTTGCATCAGGCGCTGCAGCACTTCAACGCTTCAGCGGCGACCGCACCAGCCAGCCAGCGGCAGGCGGTCGAAGGCGCGATCGCAGCGGTCAATTCCGGCCCTCTGGGCGCAAATGGCGTCCCGGCAACCGTCTCTCTCCCCAACGGGTCCACCGTGCCCTTCAATCCGCTCAAGGAAACCGCCTTCCACGCCCTGGGCAACGCCTACTCACTCAGTTACCTGCTCGTGGGGCTCTGCGCACTCGCAGCAGCGGTCACGACCGTCCTCTTCATCCACGGACGCAGCACCGACACGCTGATCGCCCCCAACTCACTGGATGACTGACCAGCGTAAAACCACCATAAGCCGACCGGCCGTCCGCATCTTCGTGGCGTGCGGCTGGATCGGCTGGCGGCTCACCAATCGAAGATGCATTCGCCTCTGACATCACGCAGAACTACACCAAGCAGGCCGCCAGCCCCGTGCCGCTCGAGATTTACCCAGCGTTCCTGCAGCCAGACGATGACGTAGCCGCCTTCTCGACGCTAGCTAGCAGCCTGCGCAGGATGTACCTGCACACCGAGCAGGCAACCAGGTTTCCGGCGCTGCTGCACTTGTGCGAACTAGCGGACGAGTACATCTAGCTAATCCCGGCTTCGGTTCTCTGCCGGAGGGACCGGCAACGTCCAGGCTCGATCCGGGGGCACGCGCCCCTGAACCGCGCCGTCTCGTACTCCCGGCGCCGCCAGGGGCTCGGCTCGCCGCACGGCCAGGTCGCCCTGACCGGTTGCCCCAGGGGTAACTCCACCTTGCGTCATGGCTTGGGTCACACAGCGCCCGCGCCGGTGCGGTCAGCCGGCGGGATCAGACAACTCGAAGTGCTGGACCCGCACCACGAGAACGACATCGTCCCGGTAATCCACGAGGAACCAGATCATCACAGGGCCCTCACCGTAGCTCTTCACATTGGACACCGCCGCTTCGACCACGTCGAACGGGGTGCCAATCCGACGTACCGCTACAGAGCCGGCGATCCGCGCCGCGAGGCCTTCCACCTGGTCAACCTGAGCCGCGGTGAGCCCGCCCACGACACTGGCCGCGTCCGGGA
>Ga0302184_10002148_pt1 | contig 12602 bp, 10 predicted proteins | sample I_Palsa_N3_3_FD_200233 | JGI IMG/M metagenome (GOLD analysis project Ga0302184, IMG submission 200233) | Peat permafrost microbial communities from Stordalen Mire near Abisko, Sweden - I_Palsa_N3_3 | ecosystem: Environmental > Terrestrial > Soil > Palsa > Peat permafrost | place: Sweden...
GTCCCGGCGGCGACCGCCCGGCCGTGGTCGATCAGGACGATGTCGTCGGCCAGCGCGTCGGCCTCCTCCAGGTACTGCGTGGTGAGCAGCAGCGTGACGCCCTCGTCCACCAGGTCGCGGACGGTCGACCAGACGACCTGGCGGCTGCGGGGATCAAGGCCCGAGGTCGGCTCGTCGAGCACCAGCAGCTGGGGCTGGACCACCAGGCTGGCGGCCAGGTCGACCCGCCGCCGCTGGCCGCCCGACACGGCCTTGATCAGCTTGTCGCGGAACTCGCCGATATCGAAACGGTCGATGAGGGACTCAACCAGGCGCCCGGCGGCTCCCCGGCCGTACCCGCGCAGCCGCGCCATCAGCAGCAGGTTCTCCCGCGCGGTCAGGTTGTCCTCCAGCGCGGCGAACTGCCCGGTCATGGAGATCGCGCTGCGCACGGCGTCGGCCTCCCGCACCACGTCGTGGCCGCAGACGATCGCGGTCCCGCTGGTCGGCGCGGACAGGGTGGCGAGCATCCGCACCATCGTCGTCTTGCCCGCCCCGTTAGGGCCGAGCAGGGACGTGACGGTCCCCGCCTCCACCCGCAGGTCGATGTGGTCGACGGCGACGAGGTCGCCGAAGCGCTTGGTGAGTCCGTCGGTGATGACGGTCAGCTCGGGTGGGGTCATCGCGGTCTCCTTTAGTTACAGCAAACATACAGCCACAGAAATTTTTCTGCAACTAGATTTTTAGCGGCGAACGCCGGTACCATGGAACCGTGAGTGCCGAGCCGCCTGCGGACTTCCCCCCGGCCCCCCGGGCCGCTGCCGGGCAGGCCGGCGCGGCGCGCTTCCCGGGGGAGGGGCTGCGCGAGCGCAAGAAGCGGCTGATGCGCCAGCTCATCTCCGACACGGCCACGATGATGTTCGTCGAGCGGGGCTTCGACGAGGTCCGGGTCTCCGAGGTGGCCGCCGCCTGCGAGGTATCCGAGAAGACGATCTACAACTACTTCCCGACCAAGGAGTCGCTCATCCTCGACCGGGAAGAGGCCATGGCGCAGGCCATCCGCCGAGCCCTCGGCCCGGGCGGCGCCCCGATCTCGCCCATCGACTCCGTCGTGCGGCTGATCACCGACCAGGTGTCCCAGCTCTATGACAGCTGGGATTCCGAGCTCAGCGAGGTCCCGGACATGAGCCTGATCCACCGGTTCTACGAGCTGTTCGAGCGGACCCCGGCGCTGCGGGCTGCCCAGGGCGACATGATGGAGCGGCTGACCGAGGTCGCCGCGCAGGCGATGGCGAGCCGGGCCGGGGTCGACCCTGACGATCCCGAGCCGCAGATCGCCGCCGTCGCCGTCGCCGGCCTGTGGCGGGTGATGTTCCGGGCCACCCGGAAATACTCCGACGGCGCCCGCTCGCCGGCCGAGGTGCGAGACCAGGTACTCGCCGAGGTCCGCCGGGCGGCCCGGCTCATCGACACCGGGCTGTGGTCGTTCGGTATGGCCGTCCAGGGGAGCAACGGCCGGGAGCAGCTCAAGGCCGCGGCCGATGCCGCCAGCGAGGCGCGCAAACAGGTGCTCACGGCCATCAAGCAGGCTCGCGAGGCCTGGCGACAGGTCGTCGCCGAGGCCCGCAGCCGCGACGAGCCCGCCAGCCGTCCCGCGCGTCCGGGCCGCCCCGAGCGCCCCGCACGTCCCGCGGATCCCGCCAGCCGTCCAGCTCGCCCCGCACGGCCAGGCAGGCCGCCGGCCGGCTCGCGTCAGCGCGGCTAGCCGCGGTCCGCCATCCCGCGACGGCCGCATGCCTTTTTTCTTAACGGCGACGTCGGCCAGCCGTGTCCGGCGGCCGGGTCAGGGGTGGGTCACCTGAAATCTCGTCTCGCACCAGGTCGGGGCCGGGCCGTGATCTGGGCAGCTCCGGCAGGACCTTCCCCGGCCCTGGCTGCGGGCATTCGACCTGGTGGCCGAGATCATCACCGTGCAGGCCCTGCCCCGAGCGCGTGGTGGGCGTGGTCCGTGAGGCGGTCGTCATCATGGGCCGCTCTCTCCGCACAGGCTGAGCAGACACTCACTTGCCCGGCGAGGCCGTTATCCCGGTGAGGCTGGGTGGTGCCTGGTGGCAGGCCCGGGCCGGCTGGTCGCGGGTCAGGGCGCAGAAGTCTGCGACCAGGTAGCCGGCAGCCGCTTCAGCGTGACGGGAGACTGGGTCGGTTCCTGAGGACATGACGCGGGCGGCGGCCTGGAAGCTCATCTGCGAGATGGCGCTGGCATCATACTGGGCGGTAGTGAGGAGGAACCTGCCGCCTATGTAGGCGAACGGGAGGGAGGTCTTTACGGTGGTATAGGGTGCCCGGTCCCAGGTGTTCATCATGGTCATCTCCTGGGTGGTGGGGGGCTGGAGAAGGGGGTATTCCCCGCCCCCTACGTCGGTGTTGGTCTCCAGCTCGTCCGTGACCAGGGTCAGGTAGTTGCTGGAGTAGGTGGCACCGTAGAAGGAAAACGTCGGGGTCTTCGGGCTGGTTCCGGTCGCCGATGAGGTAGTGCCCTTCAAGGTGGTGAACGTGCCGAATTTTGACAGCGCCATCACCAGCGCCCAGCGTTCGGCAGCGCACGGGGACCAGTACTCGGCGCAGATGAACATGACCTCAGGGCGGCCGCCCGAGCGGAGCTTCGGCGCGGGGGGCGGCAGCTTCTCTGGTCGGGTGACCTGGCCGCGAACCAGCTGCGCCCGGGCGCTGGCGATGAGCGCGCTGACGAGTACCCCTTCCACACGGGAGACCGCGCCCGCGGGTAGCTGATAGGTGCCCGTCGCGGACGGCGGACGCCAGCGGGCGCCTTCGGCCGGGGCCGGCTCAGGGCCCCCCTTGCCGCCCAGGTTGCTGGCGAGCGCGACGGCGGCGATCACCACGGCGGCCAGGCCGCCCGCCGCGGCGTAGATGCCGCGCCGCCGCCGCCCGGGCGAGCTCGTTGCCGGGCGTCGCGGGATCTTGCGCGGGCCGCCGAAACCGCTCTTCACCCCTGTGCGTCCTTCCTGAAGGTTCAGGCCGCTCACCCTGTTCGCTGGGACCTCGTCCCGTGACGTTGCCGAACGTGCCGAACTTCAAAAGCACCATCACCAGTCCCCAGCGCTCGGCACAGCTGGACATGATCTGGGGGTGACCGCCCGGCTGAGGTGCGGGCTGGGACGGCAGTTTTCAAGCGGTGTTCCCCGGCCGCTGCCCAGCTGCGCCTCGGCACTGCCGCCAGCACCACTGACAGCTACCCTTCCTGCACTTCGTACCTGGCATTCCGCTTCTTCGCGCGATCTGGGACGAGGACATCGCCACCCGAAATCCCCGAGTCGCTCAGCCGAATACCCTAGTGCGGGAGGATCGCGTTTTTGCAAATGATCTCTTCGTTGAACCAGGACTGGATGCCGTGGGTGTCTGAATTGCTGCCCCATGTGGAGCAGCCACCGTCACCAGCAGTGATATTCATGCGCTCGTACAACCCAGTGACAACGCCCCGATGGTAAAGTTCCCACCTATATTCAAGGTGCCGGTGCCATTGCCCCCGCCGACCCCGCACCAGGTGAACGCTATGTCCCCCTGTTGGGGGTAGCAGGTCACATTACCGTTGATCCATATCTGGCTAGAGGTGCTGGTGGTATAAACGGACAAGCCAAAGCAGGGGTCAATTCCGACTTCCGTGTACACTGCACACCTGTATATCTCGCTGTACGTGTAGTTCGATGATGCACTCGCGGAGCCCGCGATGGTCGTAGCGCTCGCGGTGGCCGGTACGGCAAACGCCAGCACCGCTGCGATCACGGCCAGGATTGGGCCGACAGACTTAAACTTCTTCATCCATTGATTCCTAATCTGTAAAGAAGGCCTCACCGGCACCTGGGCTCCGGCTCCGCTGAGGGTCAGCTTGCTGTGGTGGCCTGGTGGTCACGAAACGGCAACGCCGCATTGTCTCCCGGCAGACCGCGAGTGCGCTGTGCTGCCCATCACCGCCTTACGGCCCAGGCCCGGCTAGGGCTCTAAGCGCTTAAGCCGCCGCCCGACGCCAATCGTGGAATCAGGCACGGAACAGACACTAAGGCGGCATACGACCACAGTCAATGCAATCCAACCGGCAATATAACCGGCAATATAACCGGCAGTTTACGGCGGCAGAGCTGTTCTCGGCTCTTCGAGTCGCGCCCTTGGCGGGCTGCCTCGTGGGCGCCGAAACCGGCGAGCGGTCAACAGGTCAGCACAGCCGATCGCATGCAATGCCAGCAGAGCCGCCATAGACGGGGCGGGCTGCGAGCCGGACAGCGGATAGCCGACGAAACCTGCTCCGCCCGGCATCCAGCGCATGCCAGCGTAGCCCGCCCGGCTCTGCGGCCTGCTGTTGGATGCGTGGCCCCGCGTCGCACACGCAGACCCGGATAATTGATGCCTCTCCCCCACCGCAACCCCAGCGCCGACTCTGCCGCTCCGCAGAGTGAGAGCGCTCGGGATCTCTGGACGCAACTGGAAGGCCAATCAGATACCGCTGCCTGACAGTTCTGGCGGCTCCGCCGAGCTCATCTCTGCAAAACCTCCCCTCAGTGTCCACATGCGTCGCAGCCGGCTACTACGACGCGTCAGGCACCAATGAGGGCCTACCACTTACCGGCCCAGCTGACAGGATCCAGCAGAAACCCACTCACCTGACCAGCGGCCCCGTCCGCCCTGGCACTCGCCAACTTAGCTCCGGCGGCATCACTGATCACAAACACATCCTGCCAGCAGGCTTGGTTTAGCCGCAGACTGGCAGATAGGCAAGTCACGTCTACAGTGGTTGTTGAATTCTTGACAGTGCATAGACATAATTCAAATAGGCTGCGACTATGCTTCCAGGTACCGGCGGACGGACTTTTCGGAAACGAGGTAATGGCGACCTTCACGTATGGACTCCAGAACCCCGTAATGAACCAGGCGATAGACATCCATGGGAGATAGGTTCATGATCGTGGCGACTTGGGTAACGGCCAGGAACCTGTCCTCAGATGAAGGCTCTTGATCCGCCATGCGTAGCCACCTCGCTCGTTCCCATGACTCTGCCGCGGAAGACTCGCAGAACTGGTTTCACTCTAGCAAACGGGTCTAGAGCAACAAGCAGCCTAAAAAGAGAGCATCCGCATAGGTGACACGATCAATAGGCTCAATCGGCTGCAGCGATCTCCCGGCAGGTGTCTTCCCGCCGGCGAGCTTGCGCCGGCAGTAGCCGCCGATCGGCCGGCTAGGTGGCCGGTTGCTCACAGCCCGATCCGCAAGCCGAACAGGCATTCTGTCGCCCGACGAGCCGATGCCGCTCCCGGTAATCCTGAGGCTTACCCCTCGGGAAGCGGTTCCAGCATGATCCCGCTCATTTCCCGGCTGGTGCCGTACTCGTAGGCGGCGTGACTGCTGGACAGGATGAGCTCACGGTCGCGCTTGCGGCGCAAGGTCAGCTCGACGGTCGCCAGGGCAGCGTGCCTGACCGCGCGGCTTCCGCCCGACGGATCGGTGTAGGACACCGCGACCGCGTCGCCATCGCTGATGGTCGCGCTCAGCTGAAGCCGGGCTCCGGGCGAGGGAATACTGGCGGTGAGCCGGCCAGGCTGCCCGTCGACCCGAGGCCGGCGGCCGAGCCCGCCCAGCGGGATCCGCGCACCGCCGAGGCTGAGCGCTCCCATCGCCGTCCAGGGTGAGCGCACCGGACCGATCCTGATCCGGGCGAGTACTAACTCCAGCCAGCAGTCCGGGGCGGAGCCGAAATCGGCGGCATGCAGCCACACCCAGGAGTCGGCATGCCCGGATCCCCAGTTGTGGCCGACAGTCCCGCGCCACCCGGACACTCCGGCCAGGTAAACATCGACCTGCACCGTGCCGGTGACCAGGCCGTCGGGGACACAGGCCTCGAGCTTGGTGCGCGGCAGCGGCGCACGGTAAAGCGCCTGCGGCCGCAGTGGCCGCAGCGGCGCCTGTCCGCCGGTGACACTGAGGTCCCACCGGGCGACCCGTCCTGCCATAGCGGCGTTCCCGGCGAACCTGCGGGCACCAGCGACTGCATCCGGCGGGAACGCGGCGAAGACCTCCTTGACCACGGCCGGCCGCTCACCCAGGCTGCGATCGACCAGGGCGCACCACAAGGCCGCCGACTCCCGGCCTTTCCGGGGACGATGCCGGGTGTGCCGGATCCACAGCGCCCTGGGTGAGGCCGGATCCCGCGCGCTGACAAACCACGACTCATATCCACCGGCCCGCATGCGCCGATCATCCCCTTCCGGCCAGATCATGGCGAGCCGCGGAGGGCAACGTGATTGATTAGCTGGCTCGTTTCGGCTCGACCCTCAGTCGGATCCGGGTTCAGAATTGCTGATTCGGCGCGCCCCTGCACCTTTCCCAGCCAGCCGAATCGGATTGCGAAGTCGTCTGCCGGAAGGACACGGGTCGCCCCCCCTATTACGCCCGGTACCTAAGGGACCTGGTCATTCGGGCTGACGGTCGGCTCAGGTAATCGTCTCGGTGCGGGCGACGTGCCCGTCGTCGTCGATGTATGCGGCCTCGATCCGGTCGGGGTGCAGGTCGAGCACGGCGAAGCCGAACCGGGTCCGGTGCTGGCCGTCTTCTCGTACCGTGCGCGTGCTGTGCCAGGTGATGGCGGGCGTGCTGCCGGGCGGCGGGTCGGGGTCGGGCAGGACAGGGACGCTGCCGTTGCCCAGGCACCGCGGGTAGCGGACGCCGCCTGCTGCCTGGTAGGTGATCGCCCGGTGCTCGTGTCCCCACCACCACGCCGTGACGCGGTTTGCGTTCAGTACCGGCGCGAGCTTGGCCGGGAGGGCGCTGCCGATATCGGACTTGCCGTAGAAGGACACGAGCTGGTGATGACTGAACAGCACGAGCCTGCGCACTGACCCGGCGGCGGTCGCGGCCACGTAGCCGCCCTGCGGGTCTTGCAGGACGGCGATCTGCCCGGCGGAGGTGACGTCGGTGTCCCAGGAAGTGTCCAGGCCGATGAAGTCCCAGGACGGCGAGCGCAGCCGCAAAAAGCTGGTCGGCTTGCCGTCGGGTGACCGCTGGTGCCGGAAACGGGAATCGCCCAGGACGGTGCCGAAGTAGCCGAATCCGCCGCTGTACATGTCATGGTTACCGTTCAGTGCCCAGGAGGTCACGCCAGCATCGGCCTGTCCGGGCGTGACTGGCCACAGGTCGAGGAACCGCCGCTGGTCCTCGGTCTCCAGTCCCGAGTAGTAGATGTCGCCGAGGTGGATGACATGCACCTGGCGGCTGGCGGCTAGCGCCTCGCCGATCTTTTCCTGCATCCGGGCTGCGACGTCGAGCGCCCTCGGCAGGGCCGTGCCCCAGTCGCCAACGACTACCAGCCGGGCGTCGTCGGCCACGTCGTCGTATTCGGCAGGCATCTCGTTGAAGGGCGCGTTGCCGTCGGCGAGGCGCTCGAGGATGCCCTTGGCGATGAAGACGTACCAGTCGGGATCGTCCGGCATGAACGAGCCCGGCGCGATGTGCAGGTCACGCTCAACGGTGCGGACGACCCTCGACAGCAGGCCCGGGTGCTCATCCGGGTCCGGTACTCCCGCGTCGGCCAGCGCCTCCTCGATATAGCTTTGCGCCATGCTCACGAGCGGGGCGCGGGACAGATAGGGAACGCCGCGCGGCTCGCCTCCTGACGACACCATCGAGTTGATGTCCGGCGAGAGGAGGGTGGCGATCTTTTCTCGCGGGGGCTGATCTCCCGGGACCTGGGCGGCCGCGCGCATTATCACGTCCTGGAGCCGCGGGTCGCCTAGCGTTTCTCGGATCCGCTCGACGTATGTCCGGACGGCGTTCTTATCGCTGGCATCCCGTCGCATCCCCTGGCCCTCCTCGTCGGCTAACGAGGACACTAATGGCTGGCGCGGCGGCACGCTATGGGCCTTGCTGGAAGACACGGTGCGGCTGGCAGATGCGCGCACCGATGCCGACCTCGGCTCGTTCGGTCATTGCCCTGGCTGCACTCGGTGGACCATAGCGGCGGGACTGCGCGCGGTGGCATCCAGGCATCGGCCATGACTTGTGACGAGCAGCACGGCGACAATCCGCGCATCGGCGCCAGCACGCTCCGCGTCCGGGTGCCCGGCACTCGGGGACGCGGGCGCATGCTCGCCTGAAGTCCGTCAGCAGTCACCGAGTCCCGGACGTACCTCAACGCGTCAAATGCGGGCGAACTGGCCCGGCGGAGGTGTTCTCGGCGGTGGCTGGGGCAGTGCCCGGCAGGACGCAGGCATAGGTGCCGGCGGTGACCGGCCGATCCGTGCGGGGGATCGGCCGGCAGGGGACGATGCCCCTAAGCTCGTGGCATGGCCAGGTACTTCGACATCCATCCGGCCAGCCCGCAGCGGCGCGCGATCGCCGCGATCGCTGATGTCGTCCGCGCGGGCGGCGTGATTGCCTACCCGACGGATTCCTGCTACGCGCTCGGCTGCCAGCTTGGCAACAGGGACGGCATCACCAGGATCAGGTCGATCCGCCACCTCGATGACCGGCACCACCTCACGCTGGTGTGCCGGGACTTCGCCCAGCTAGGCCAGTTCGTGTACGTCGGCAACCGGGTGTTCCGGGCTATCAAGGCGGCAACCCCGGGCAGTTATACCTTCATCCTGCCCGCGACCAAGGAGGTACCGCGCAGGTTGCAGCACCCGGGAAAGAAGACCGTCGGGGTGCGGATACCCCGGCATGTGGTGGCCCAGGCGCTGCTCGCCGAACTCGGTGAGCCGCTCGTCTCGAGCACCCTGCTGCTGCCTGGCCAGGACGAGCCCATGATCCAAGGGTGGGAGATCGCCGACCAGCTCGGCCACGCAGTGGACGCGGTGATCGACTCCGGCGACTGCGGCACCGAGCCGACAACGGTCATCGACTTCTCCCAGGAGAAGCCCGAGATCCTGCGGCGCGGAGCAGGCGACACGTCCGGGTTCGAGTGAACGACGGCCTGCGGACCTGCCTTCTCTGGCGGCCAGGGACGCAGCGCCCGGCGATCCGGGCTGCGGCGCGGTGAAGCCGGCGAGCAACCAGTCACGCAGCATCCCACCGGGGCGTGGGCCGCTCAGCAGGCCCGCCAACCTGCTTATGGACCTGGGCGATCAGGCGCACCGGGTCAAGTTCCTGATCAGCGACCGCGGCCCGGACTTCACCGCCGCATTCGATGCGGTCCTGGCCGATGCCGGCATCCGGACCGGCCTGTGCAACGTGCGGACTCCCCGGATGAATGCGATCGCCGAGCGCTGGACCGGCGGATGCCGCCGCGAGCTCCCGGACCGCACGCTCATCTGGAACCAGGCCCATCTGCGGCGGATCCTGCGCGAGTACGAGAACCACCACAATCAGCACCGGCGCCGCAACGCTCCCTGAACGCAGCCGCGCCGCTGAAACCGCTACCCGAGCCAGCCGATCCTGAGCGGTACCGCGTCCGAAGGCAAGCTCGCGTCGGCGGCCTGATCAACGAATATGTCCGCGCCGCCTAACGCCCGCGCGACCGCCGGCACCGACCGAAGCTCGGGCAATAGGGAGCACAAGAGCCGGCTGCGTTCGTGCCTCGGACCCATCGGCTCGGCGCTACTGGTCGCGGGTGTGCCCGAAGTACATTAGTTCCCAGATCGCCTCGTCCTTGTGGGTCTCGGCCAGCTCACCACCGCGATACCGGGAAATCTCGATGTCACCGGTGAATCGCAGGTAGGCGCCGTCGAAGTGGGCCAGCTTGGCGGCGATGTACTTGAGGCCCTTGATGGTGTCGATCATCCGGGTGTCAGACAGGTCGTGGCTGCGAGTAAACGACACCACGTAGCGGTCCTCGCCGCCGGAGTAGGTGTAGCGCGTCGTCGCCGCGACGGGCTTGCCGGTCGCCTGATCGGTGTAGACCCCTTCCCGTTCGAAGGTGACCTTCGCCGGCTCGTCGCCGATCAGGACGTTGTCACGGGCGAGCATGAAGATCGGAATCGGCTCGAACCCGTACTGTTTAGCGGCGGTGATGTAGGAGGCGATGACCGAGTACGGTCCGGCCTGGCCGCGCGCCCAGTACCAGTCGTGCACCACTTTCATCAGGGCGACATTGCCCCAGTTGTGGTCGTGGTAGCCGGCCCCCGTCGTCTCGTGCTGCTCGCCGCCGACGGAGTACGTGATGGTCACCGCGCCCTGCGGCACCGCGGGAAGCCAGGCGAATTCCTCCGACCGATCCGCGCCGAACAGCATGTACCCGGTCGCCGGGCGCCAGGCGGGAACCTCGCCGGTCAAGGTGACATCGACCGAGATCTCCTCCGCCCTCGCCTGGATCCGGTAGCGGTGCAGGTCGCCGGTGAATCGGTTCTCGCCGAGGCGCACATCGGCATGGGCCTTGGCCGCCGACCATTCGCCCGGCGGATAGTGCACGAGCTTCTCGAAGTGCCGCCCGTCGGGAAGATCGAGGTCCAGACGAAGCAGCGGCGAAAGCGGCTTCTGCGGCTGGGCGATGTCCTTGTTCATGAACGTTATGACCAGCTTCGCCCCGTCGGCCAGGTGCGCGTCGAAGTACCACCATTCGTAGGTCCCCGCCGAGTCGTCGGTCCGCGCCCCATCCTCCCACGGCGCGATCGACGCGGGCGATAGTCCGAGACGCTGATAGTCCGCGGGTGAGCTTGCCGTCACCGCCAGTTTGTCTGCCATGAACTGCTCCTCCCGGCGTCGCGTCGCCGATCGAGCACCGTTGGCCGGCCGGCGGCTCTACTGCGACACGGCGATCGCCGGCGCGGACAGTGCTGTCTAGCCCCTGCTGGAGATGACCGACCCCAGCACATCGTATTCGGGACCGACTACCCGGCCGTAGGACCGAGCGTGATCGACTCAACCTGGCGGCTCTGAGCAGGGACTCAACCCCGAACAGAGAGGGGAGCTGTTCGCCGTGGCACCAGCGCAATCCGCGTCATGCTGGAACAGCAGTTGCGGGCGCAGATAGCGGCCGTTTTGCGCGCCGGGCTGACGGTCTGAGTCACGGCCGTGGCGAGCACAGATCCGGCGGACCTGCGTGGCTTACCCGCCCTCGTCCCGGCGCTGGAGCCGGGCGCCGCGGAACCGCTGTCGGCCCTCAGATGCTCCCTCCCGGGCTTGCTGAACGGCGACGTCCTCCTCGCTGAAACCGCCGGCTAATAACATGGCTCGGGTCGGCAGCGGCTAGCAGCGCTTTACCGGACGGCCTACCTCAGCGGCCGACCCGCGGCCAGCCATGAAGACCATCGTTTTCTGCCGTCGCAGGCGCGCGTGCGGGCGCGTAGTAAAGGGGTGGGCAGGTGGCAGGTGACCGGCAGAGCCCGAGCGGGACCAGCTTTGATCCGTCACCGCAATTCTGCATCTCCGCGGTCGAGCGCCAGCTGCCGCTGACGGTGACCGGCCGGTGCTGGTTCGCCCCGGTGGCCGTGGGCATGACCTTCGACACCGTCGCCTCCAAAGAGACAGGCGCCTGGGCGCCAGCTCCGTGCCGTCTACGCGTGGAGGAGATCAGCGTTTGGGAGCACTACATGCTCGCCGAACTGGACCAGGAGTGGTCAGCACGACTTGTCCTGCACGGCGACTTCCCAGCCGGCCTGGTTCCAGAATCGGTCCTGGTCGCACAGGACTGCCCAACAGCCAGTAGCTGGGAACGACAAGGGAGGCTGTGGGTACGCCGACAACCATGATGCGTGGCGGCTGGAGTCTGTTCAGCTAGCTGAACAGAACAGACTAGCGAACGTCCTGCCGCAAAGAAGCGGAGCAGACGAGCAGCACACGACCCGCACCAGCATTTACACCAGCTCGGCGAACCTGCAAGTGCGGTGGTGATGTCATCCTCGGCTGTCGCGTTAACAGAACTATTCTCGACCTCTGCCATAGAGCGCTTGCCGAAGCCGTTGATCAGCAAGATCCGCCACGGAACAGCACGGCTTCGGCTTCCCGGCGCTCACTGCCCAGATGGAAGATGTAGACCGGGTCCATGCCGGGCGCATCAAGCGGCCCTGCAAGGTCGCGGCCACTCCCCGGCGCACAAGAAGTTCCTGGTTGGCTTGCCACCAACGCTCGACAGCCGCGAACAAGATCGCGTCACGTGGATCCGTCACCACCTAAGCATGCCCCTATTGACCCGCCTCGTCTCGTCACCGGCGGTCACCCACCTGCTGTCCTCTCCTCAGCAAGACTTTCCGGAACCTATCCGCATAATGCCGAAAGCAGTGCGTGCTGGTATTGCATGGTTATTGTTCACCAGGCGATCCAGCAGTGCCCGGCATCGGCCCGGTGCTCGCCACGGTGATCACCGTTGAGAGTCGAACCTGCGCACCCTCAAGAGCATCGTGCGGGGCCGAGGTAAGCGATTTCGGTCACTGAGGGGTTAACGGGTGTGAGCCAGGGCAACGCCGAGTTCGCCGAGTTCTTCGCGGCAAGCTGGGATCCCTGCCTGCGGGCGGTGGCCGCCAGCACCGGCAACATGACGCTGGCCGAGGACCAGGTCGCGGAGGCGTTCGCCCGGGGCGTGGGCGTGCTGGCACAAGGTCAGCCATCATCCGGCGCCCAGGGCCTGGGTGGTCCGCACCGCGCTGAACGCCGGGGCGTCCGCGTGGCATCGGCGCAGCAGGGAAACC
>Ga0302184_10002153_pt1 | contig 12590 bp, 10 predicted proteins | sample I_Palsa_N3_3_FD_200233 | JGI IMG/M metagenome (GOLD analysis project Ga0302184, IMG submission 200233) | Peat permafrost microbial communities from Stordalen Mire near Abisko, Sweden - I_Palsa_N3_3 | ecosystem: Environmental > Terrestrial > Soil > Palsa > Peat permafrost | place: Sweden...
GCGCCTCGTCGATCCCCGGCCTGCGTTCGAGCGGCACGATCGTCGTGCAAGCCGACGTCCAGGGGCAACCGATCAACGTCGGCGGCAAGGTCGCGCTTTATCATAAAGGCTCACTGTATCGTCTCGATCTGCTCTCGCTCGGATTCCCGGGCACGAGCCCCGAGGTGAGCGCGGCCGCAGCCTCGCTGATCGCTCCGGGCGGCGTGACGGTCGTCTACGACGGAGCGACGCAGACGCTGAGCGCGTGGTCGTCGGCGAACCACACCTACTACAGCGCGACACCGCAGCGGCCGGCACCCTCCGCGCAGCCGGCGCCCGTGGCGGGACCGCCGTCGGGCGGCGATCCGCTCGCGACGCTCGCGAACCTGGCCGGCGCGCTGCACGACGTCGAATCGGCGACGATTCAGCTCGTCGGCCACACGACCGTGAACGGTCATCCCGCGACCGACCTCGACATCACGATGAAGCGTCAGCTGCCGGGACACCCGTTCGAAGACTATCACGCGCGGTTGGCGCTCGCCGACGACTTGGGCGATTTCCCGCTCCAGATCTCATTCCAGAGCACGCCGGCGACGAAGTCGGCGTTCGGCGGCGTGATGAAGCTGGATTTCACGACCGTGCAGCGCGATACGCCGGACGACGCCGTGTTCGTGATTCCGGCCGGCTACACGCGCGTCAACTCGATCGCGAACGTCCTCAAGCGCTGATCACGGCCGCAGGCTCTGGGAGGCCGCCGGCCGCGGGGCGCTGCCGCCGGGACACGGATCGCCGCGGCCGGTAATCGCTGCGATCCGCGCGCCCAGCGACGGCCGTTCGTCGAAGTACCAGCGGATCGAGCGACGGTCGCAGAGCGGCACGAGATCGTCGTCCGCATAGCGGATCATGATGCGCACCATCGACGCAGGGTCGACCAGCGTTTCGAGGACGCGCTGGTCGGCGCGCTCCTCTCGGTAGCGCTCCGATGCGGTGTAGAGCGGGTACGCCAACACCGCCACCAGGCCCAGGAACGTCGCCACCAGCGCCAGCCGTGAGAGCGCGTCGTCGTCGCGCCGGAAGCCGACACGATCGCTGAGCAGCACCGCGATCGCAGCGCTGAACACGAGCAGCGTCACGGCGACGAGCGTTCGCCCGAGCACGTCGCCGTCGCGGACCTGCGCGTCGGCGTGACCGATCGCGACGCGCAGCTCCGGCGGCGTGACGTGGTCGAGGGTGACGTCGCCGACCACGGCCCGTGCGCTCGGCCCTATTCCGGCGGCGTGCGCGCTCATCGCGTTGGTCCGGCGCGCGGTCGCGAGGATAACGACCGGCGTGCCGGGGACGCCGAGCGCGCTCGAGACGCGCGCGGCGAGCACGGCGACCGCGGTCGGCGTCGTCTTGTGCGGTGTCCCGAGCGGCAGCATCGGCGTCAGCGCGATGGAAAGCAGCGCGCCGCCGTAGAGTCCCGCGATGACGACGAGATACCAGCCGCGGACGTGCTCGACGAGCCACAGCACGACGGTGACGATGACGGCGCCGAGCGCGGCGTCGAGGACGATCCGCACGAGATAGTCGAGCAGCCAGTGGTCGACATGCTCGCTCGTCACGCCGGCGCTGTACGCCACGCGATAGCCGATCAGCGCAAAGGGAAGACCCGCGAGCGCCGACAGCGCGCCGAGAACGGCACCGAACACTGCCCGCTGCGCGGTCCGGCTGCGTGTCCGCCGCCGCATCGCGTCGCGGATGCGCGCGCCCATGCCCGACCGCCAGAGCCACCAGAATGCTGCGATCTGCGCGATGCCCCACGCCGCGGACGCGCCGTGCCGCAAATCCGCGATCGCCCGCGCTCGGCGCTGCCGCCCGGGATCGACAAGACCGGCGGGATCGCGCGCGAGCAGTTGCGCTGCGGGGAGCGCGTCGACGCGCGCATCCAAGCGCGTGCGCGCCTGCGCCGGACTCGAAGCGAACCCAACCAGCGCCAGCAGCGCAACGAGCGACGCGAGAACGCTAGCGCGCAGCAGCGACTCGCGCCTCGTCGGGAAACGTCGTTACGTCCTCCTGCGCGAAGCGTTTGCGGAATTGCTCCCAGCCGCGGAAGTTTCCGGACCATGCGCCCGGCTCCGCGAGCGGCGTCGCGACGTGCTCGAACGGCGACCAGTGTCCGTTGGCGCCGCCCGCGGCCAAGCGCGCGTAGAGTTCGAGGTCTTTCTCGAGATCGCGCGTTCCGTCGTGGGACAGATAAGAAACGCGCGCGCAGCGCGCGACGCTGATTTGCCGTTTCTGCTCCGGTGCGAGCGAGGATTCTTCTTCCGCCAGGATGAGCGGCGTATGCCATTCGCCGTGCGCGAGCGCGCACGGTTCGCCGGCGCGGTATGCTGTCAGCATCAGCTCGGCAATGTGGCGTAACTCCGGCTGCGCGTCTTCGTGCGTGCGCTGGGTGAAAAAATTCGCCCACTCGGTGGCGGTGATGATGACCGTGATCCAGGCGAAGGGCTCGAGAATACGATTGACGAGCTGCTTGTGCAGGTTGATGTCCTTGGCGGCCAGCCTCTCCGCGTGGGCCAGCGCGTCCTGGAGCGCCTTGCGCCACTCGACTTCAGCCAGCGCCTGCGAGGCCGGATCGAGCGGATCGCGGGCCTGCATCCCGCTCTGATTGCGCCCCCACCACATCGGCATCGCGGGCTCCACGCGGACGGCATCGATCATCTTGCGGATCGGTATCGCGCGGCTGCTGGCCGAGTTTCGCGAAAACACGCGGTGGGTCATGAGCTCGCTGTGAATGAAACGCGGATACCGCACTTCCATCGTCGTCAAGCGCACGCCGCCGGGAGAAACGCTGTCGAGCAGGATGCGTGCGGAAAAGCCCATGGAACGCGCTTCGCCGTTCATCGGCCGGGACCCTAACGCCGAAGGGCACTTCACGCTCCTCACGAACACAAGGATATGTCGCACAGGGTCGCGCGTCCGACGTCGATCGCAGAGGCGCTCGACGTGCTCGCCGCCGAGCAGGCCCGCGCGCGGATCGTCGCCGGCGGCACCGACGTCCTGGTTGAGTTGCAGCGCGGCGCGGCGCAGCCCTCGACGCTGATCGACATCTGGGCGCTGCACGACCTCAAGTACGTTCGCTGCGACGGCGACACCGTCGTCATCGGCGGCCTCGCAACCCACAACGACGTGCTGGCGGCGCCGTTCGCGCGCACCGCGGCGCTCTCGCTGGCGCAAGCGTGTCTCGAAGTTGGTGCGCCGCAGATCCGCAGCCGCGGTACGATCGCGGGAAACCTGATCACCGCCTCGCCGGCCAACGACACTATCGCGCCGCTGCTGGCGCTCGACGCTGAGATCGTGCTGCGTTCGCAAGGCGGCGAGCGCACCATGCCACTGGCGGATTTCTACACCGGCTTTCGCCGCACGGTGCTGCGTCCCGACGAACTGCTCGCCGAGATTCGCTTCCGCGGTCTAGACACAACCCGTCGCGGCATTTTTCTCAAGCTCGGGCTGCGCCGCGCGCAAGCAATCTCCGTGATCGATCTCGCGATCGTCATCGAGCGCGACGCCGCCGGCCTCGTTCGCGAAGCGCGCATCGCGCTCGGCTGCGTCGCGCCCACCGTCATCCGCGCGCACGCCGCCGAAGGCGAACTTCTGGGCCACCCACTCGATACGGAAGCTTGCCGCCGGGCGGGTGAGCGCGCCGTCGACGACGCCGCTCCGATCGACGATCTTCGCGGCTCGGCCAGCTACCGCCGCGCAACCCTCGCCGCGCTCGTCACGCGCGGCTTGGAACGCCTCGCCGAGGGTAGCGAAGCCGAAGGCTTCCCTGCCTCGCCGGTACTGCTGGAGACCCCGGCGGTGCGCGGCCCGGCACGCACCTTCAACGGGACCATCGAAGCCCGCATCAACGGTGCGCTCACGCCCTTCGAAGGCGCCGGCCGTAAGACGCTGCTGCAGGCGCTGCGCGATGACGCCGGCTTGATCGGCGCGAAGGAAGGCTGCGCCGAAGGCGAGTGCGGCGCGTGCACCGTGTGGCTCGACGGAGCGGCGGTGATGTCGTGCCTCGTCCCCGCAACGCAAGCTCATGGCGCTGACGTCACGACGATCGAGGGGCTCGCGCGCGGCGACGAGCTGCACCCGCTGCAGCAAGCCTACATCACGTGCGGCGCGGTCCAGTGCGGGTTCTGCATCCCCGGTATGATCATGGCCGGTGCGAAGCTGCTCGACGAGCGTCGCGCGCCGTCGCTCGAGGATCACCAAGCGGCGATCAGCGGCAACCTGTGCCGCTGTACGGGGTACCGCAAGATCTTGGACGCAATGACCGAGGCCGCGCGCGAGGATGCCGCCTACGAGCCGCTGCCTCAGGCGCTGCCGGTATGAGCTTGATCGGCGCATCGGTCGCGCGTCCCGACGCGCGCGCCAAGGTGACGGGCAGCGCGCGCTACCCGGCCGATCTCGTGCAGCGCGGGATGCTGCACGCGGCCTGTGTCTTCGCGCGCCGCGCGCACGCGCGGATCGACGCGATCGACACCGCGCCGGCCGCAGCGCTGCCGGGTGTCGTGGCGATCTTTACTGCCGCGGACGTCCCCTTCAACCGCTACGGTTTAATCGACGCCGACCAGGAAGTGCTGTGCAGCGAACGGGTCCGCTATACCGGCGACCGCGTCGCGCTCGTCGTCGCCGTGGATGCGGAGACCGCGGCGGCGGCCGCGCGCCTCGTCAGTGTTTCCTACACCGATCTGCCGGCGGTCTTCGATGCCCGGGCGGCGCTCGAGACCGCAGCGCCGATCGTCCACCCCGAGCGCGGCACGAACGTGCTCTTGCACCAGAAGATTCGGCGCGGCGACGTGGAGGCCGGATTAGCCGGCGCCGATGTCGTGCTCAGCGCGACGTTCACGACGACCTGGCAGGAGCACGCGTACCTGCAGCCCGATGCCGGCATCGCGTACTACGAAGACGGCAAACTCGTCGTCGAAACGGCCGGACAGTGGCTGCACGAAGACCGGCGCCAGATCGCGGCGCTGCTCGAACTCGACGAAGACGAGGTCGTGATCCGGTACGCCAAGATCGGGGGCGCGTTCGGCGGCCGCGAGGATCTTTCGCTGCAGCCGCTCGTCGCGCTCGCGACGTGGGCCACCAAACGTCCGGTGGCGATGGTGTGGAGTCGCGAAGAATCGATCATCGGCCACCACAAGCGTCATCCGTTCCATATCGAGACGACGTGGGGTGCGATGGCCGACGGCACGGTGGTCGCGGCGCGCACGCGCACCATCGCCGACGGCGGCGCGTACGCCTCGACGAGCGTCGAAGTGCTGAAATGCGCAGCGATCTTTGCGCAGGGGCCGTATCACATCCCGAACGTGTCGACCGACGGCTACGCGGTCTACACGAACAACGTTCCCAGCGGCGCCTTCCGCGGCTTCGGCACGCCGCAGGCGCATTGGGCCGCCGAGTCGATGATCGCGCGTCTCGCCGAGCAGCTCGGGATCGATCCCGTCGAGATGCGACGCAAGAACCTCTATCGCGAAGGCGACTGCGAGGCGACCGGCAACGTGCTTCCGCCCGGCGTGAGCGCACTCGCCGTGCTCGAGCGCTGCAGCGCTGAAGCGGAACACCGCTTCGCTCCGAGCGCGGAGCGGTCGGCGGCCCCGAACATTCGTCGCGGGATCGGGTTCGCGAGCGGCATCAAGAACGTCGGCTATTCGTTCGGGTTCCCCGAACAGTCGACGGCGACCGTCGAGCTCGTTGTGTCGTCGCGCATCGAGCGTGCCGTCGTCCGCATCGGCGCAGCCGACGTCGGTCAAGGCGCGCATCTCATTCTGCGCCAAGTCGCGGCAGAAGCGCTCGACTTGCCGCTCACCTCCGTCGCGCTCGTCAGCGATGATAGCGCGCTCGCGCCGAATGCCGGCTCGGCGTCCGCCTCGCGGTTGACGCGCATGGCCGGCCGCGCCGTCTATGATGCCTGCTGCGCCGCGCGCGCAGCGTGGCTGCGCGGCGAGCCGCCCGAAGCGACCGTGCAGTATCATCCTCCGCCGACGACGCCGCTCGACCCCGAGACCGGCAGCGGCACGCCAAACTCGTGCTACGGTTATTCCGCACAAGCGGTCGAAGCCGAGGTCGACGTTGACACCGGCGTCGTCGTCGTCACGAAGATCATCAGCGTGCACGACGTCGGCCGCGCGATCAATCGCCAGCAAGTCGAGGCGCAGATCGAAGGCTGTCTCGCCCAAGCCGTCGGGTACGCGCTGACGGAAAATCTGCTCGTGCGCGACGGGACGATCCTCACGCCGTACTTCAGCACCTACTTGCTGCCGACGTCGCGAGACATGCCCGTCGACATCGTTCCCGTGATCCTCGAGCTCGCCGACCCGCACGGCCCGTACGGCGCCCGCGGCGTAGCGGAGATGCCGCTCGTTCCGTTTGCACCCGCCGTCGCCGCCGCGATTCACAACGCGACGGGCGCGTGGCTCGACGACCTGCCGATGACCCCCGAACGCGTCCTCGCGGCGATCAGCGGTGCCGAATCAGCCCGCACCTCGGAACCGCTGGCCGCCGCGCCGTAGCTCCCTATTGGGAGCTAAAGTCTTTCCCCTCGTAGTTGCAGTAGTGGAATCCGGAGTGGCCTACGTCTTTGGAACAGGCACCGGTGTTGCAGTTCGGACATTTCGTCATGCAGGTCTTCTGGCCGAACGTACGATGAACGAACCGAATCAGCGTTTGCATCCCATACACCCTTTCGAAAGCTAGGGCTTCCTTCAGGCTACGCATCTAGGCTACGCATCGAGGCGGCCCCTGCAACAAGCGCGGCCTCGATTACCCGCGGCTCGCGTCACGCGGTCGATCGCGCTCGCGGCGCCCTTCATATGAGCCGAGCGATTCCACCGTTGGTCGCATCAATAGGCGTCTCGCCGATCATCAACCCGTAGGACCTCGATACTGGATGTGGCGCGATTGTAGACAAAGATCGCACGCCACCGCCCAGCACGCAGCCGGAACTGACCTGTGTTCTTCGGTTGCAGTTTTTTCACGTCCACCGACCGCGAAGTGGGATCATTCGCGAGCGTTTCGAAATCACGAACGATCGCGCGAGCGTCGCGTTCTGGCAGAGCATGTAGCCCGGCCGCCGCGCGTTTTGCGTAGACAACGCGCCAGCGACGATTCAGCGATCGTGCCCTAGCGGATCCGTCGTGTACTCACCGCGCTTGACCTCGTCTCGAGCGGCAGCGATGTCGGCAGCTTCGTCCGGGGTCAGCGGCGTGCCGGCGCTGCCTGCCTGATCTAAGCGCGTCGCTAGTGGGTCGGCGCGCCGGGACGTGAACACCCGCCCGAGGGAGCGGACGAGGCCTTCCAGGGCACCCAGCGTGCTTGAGGGAGGGTGGGCCATTACGATTGGAGATTCGGTTCCAGCGCTTGTCACTCCGTCCCCGTCGGTACAGCGTGTCGCGAAAAGCAGATGCATTGAGGAGTTCGCACTCCCACTCTTCCTAAAGTATCGTGCCCACTTGTTACGCGGTTGATTGCGTCCGCAGCGCCCACGCGATGGCGTCGTCGAGCGTCTCTTCGCCCCAGAAAAGCTCTTCGCCGACGACGCAGTTCGGCGCGCCGGCGACTCCGAGCTCGATCGCGCGTTCGGTGTTCGCTCGCAGGCGCCCGCGCCGCTCCGGCGATTCCGCCCATGCGAGGGTCTCATCAGGCGATCGACCGAGCTCGACCAACAATTCCGCGACCGTCGCGCGTTCTCCGATCTCGCGGTCTTCGCCGAAATTCGCGACAAACACGGCGCGAACGAAGTCCCCGACCCACGGCGCATCCTCGAAGGCAGCCGCGACGCGCAGCGGCAGCGTCGTCGGCCGCGGAAAGAGCGATGGGCGCCGCCACGGGAGACCGAGCTTCTCGGTCAGGCGCTCCATGTCGCGCCACATATACGCGCCCCGGCGCGGGTTCAGATTGTAGTGCGAATCGTTCCAGCCCTGAAGCGCGAAGATCGGTCCGAGCGAGAACGGCCGCCACGTCAGCGCGACTCCGGCCTCGCGGCACTTCGCTTCGATCTGCATCGCAGCCACGTACGAGTACGTGCTCGCGAACTCGAACCAGAACTCGATCACGCCGTGGCGGCACCCAGTCTCGCGACGCTGCGCGCGACCGTCAGGATGAGGACGGCGGCGCACAGACACAAGAGGCCGGAGGTGATGAACGCATCGTCGTAACTGCCGATCTGACTGCGCACGGCGCCGGCCGCAAACGCGGTGATACCGGCTCCCAGCTGATGTCCGGCTGCGATCCAGCCGAAGAACAGCGGTGCGCGAGCTTTTCCGAACGCCGAGGCGGCCAGCTTCACGGTCGGCGGCACCGTCGCGATCCAATCGAGACCATAGAACGCCGCGAAGATCGGCAGCCCGAAGATTCCCAGCCCGAATGCCGCCGGCAAGAAGAGCAGCGAGAGTCCGCGCAGTCCGTAGTACCAGAACAGCAGCCAGCGACTGCTGTAGCGGTCGGACAGCCAACCCGAGAGCGTGGTGCCGACGAGATCGAAGACGCCCATCGCCGCCAGAAGTCCAGCAGCGCGCGACTCCGGAATGCCGTGATCGCCGCAAGCGGGGACGAGGTGCGCGCCGATTAAGCCGTTCGTGCTCGCCCCGCAGATGAAGAACGTGCCGGCCAGGATCCAAAACGTGCGCGACCGCGACGCTTCCGACAGCGTCGAAAAGGCGCGCCCGATCGGGTTCACGCGTGGCGGCAGCGTTGCGTCGACTTCGGTCGCGCCGTACGGTGGAAGACCGAGATCGCTCGGGCGTTCGCGCACGACCAGCAGCACCAACGGGATGAGGCACAGCGCAACGGTTGAGAGAATGTACGCGCAGGGACGCCAGCCGACGTGATCGATGATCTGGCCGAAGGCCGGCAGAAAGATCAACGCACCGGTGGCGTTTCCGCCGGCGAAGATTCCAAGCACGAGGCCGCGGCGCTGGTCGAACCAACGGGTCGCAATCGTGGTCCCGAACATCAGCGCAATGCAGCCCGCGCCGACTCCGACCGTCGCGCCCCAAATCGGCAGTTCCCACGCATAGCGCACATGGGTCACACTGAACTCGGCGATCGCGAGCAGGCACAATGCCGAGACGACGGTGCGCCGTACGCCGAAGCGTTCCATCGCGGCCGCCGCGAACGGTCCGGTCAAGCCGAAGAGCGCGATCTGTATCCCAATCGCGACCGAGATCGTCGCGTCGCTCCAGCCGAACTCTTTCTCCAGCGGGACGATGAACATCGTCGGCGCGGTCAGGATGCCGGCCACGGTCACGAGGGTCGCAAAGGTCGCCGCTACGACGAACCAAGCATAGTGGACACGAGGCCGCATTGCGCGTATCATACTCCCCGACGGTTCAAAATGGAAGGTACGCACATAAATGTGGGATAGGCACAGTTTGTATACTGCCGAGGCTCAGCGCTCGTGAACTCTGACTGCGGTCCTCGGTGTAACGTCGGGCTTACCGTGGAGCTCATCGGCGGCAAATGGAAGGCCGTCGTCCTCTTCTATCTGCTCGACGGCACTTTGCGCTTTAACGAACTGCGCCGGAAAGTCCCTGGGATCACGCAGCGGATGCTCACGCTCGCGCTGCGCGAGCTCGAAGCCGACGGCCTCGTACTGCGAACCGTCTATCCCGTCGTGCCGCCGCACGTTGAATACGCGCTCACGCCCTTCGGCCGCAGCCTCGAGCCGGTGCTCCTCGCGATGCGCGAGTGGGGCCGCCGCAACAAACGCCGAACCGAACGCGCCCTCGCCGACCGCGACACCCAGGCCGCCTAGGCGACGAGCTCCCGCGCCGCTCGTTCGTGGCGGGCAACCAGCGCCGGTACGTCGATGTCGACGAGGCGGCCGTCGCGGACGCGGACGGCGCCGTTGACGATCGTGAGGTCGGCGTTCGGGATGCGGCAGAAGACCAGCGATGCGAGCGGGTCGTGCACGCTGCCGCCGGCGGTTGCGAGGCCGTCGATGCGGAAGCCGGCGATGTCGGCGGCCATCCCTGGTGCGAGCACGCCGATGTCGTCGCGGCCCAGAACCTCGGCGCCGCCGCGCGTCGCAAGGCGCAGCGCCTCACGCGCGCTCAGTGCGCCGGCGCCGCCGGCGATGCGCTGCAGCAGCATCGCATGGCGGGCTTCGTCGAGCATGTGCGAGCCGTCGTTGGACGCCGCACCATCGACGCCCAGGCCGGCGCGCATCCCCGCCGCGCGCTGCGCGCCCAGCGGCGCGATCCCCGAACCGAGCCGCATGTTCGAAGTCGCACAGTGCGCGACGCCGGTGCGCACGGCACCGAGCCGCGCGCGCTCGTCCTCGCGCATGAAGATCGCGTGCGCTAACCACACGTCCGGTCCGCTCCAGCCCAGCGACTCGGCGAAGGCCACCGGCCGCGCCCCGTAGCGTTCAAGACAAAAGCGCTCCTCGTCGAGGGTCTCGCAGAGATGCGTATGCAGGTGCACGCCATGACGGCGCGCGAGTTCGGCGCTGGCGCGCATGAGGTCGGGCGTCACCGAGAACGGCGAACACGGCGCAACGACGACGCGCGTCATCGCATAGCGCCCGGGATCGTGCTGCTCGCGGATGACGCGCTCGCAGTCGCGCAGGATCTCCGCTTCGTCTTCGACCGCATCGTCGGGCGGCAAGCCGCCCTGCGACCGTCCCAGCGACATCGAGCCCCTCGAGGCATGGAACCGGAATCCCATCGCGCGCGCGACCTCGATCTGGTCGTCGACGCGTGCGCCATTTGGCCAAAGATAACCGTGATCGGCCGCCGTCGTGCAGCCGGACAACAGCAGTTCCGCGATCGCCGTCGCCGTAGAAGCGCGTACGGCTTCGGGCGTCAGCCGCGCCCAGATCGGGTAGTGCGCGACGAGCCAGTCGAAGAGTCCCGCATCTTGCGACTGCGGGAGATTACGGGTCAGCGTTTGATAGAAGTGATGGTGCGTGCAGACGAGTCCGGGCAGCAGAACCATTCCGCGCGCGTCGATGACCTCGTCCGCCTGCGCGGTGAGGGTCGCCGTCGTCCCGACCGCCTCGATCGTGCCGTCGCGCAGCAGCACCGCGCCGTCGGCGACAACACGATCGTCGTCGTCGAAGGTCGCGACCAACGTCGCATGACGGAGAAGCAGCGTCGAAATGGAATGGCTCTCCCGATGACGAGCATCGCCGCGTTGAACGCAGCGAGTCGCGCCACGTTCGTCGCCGCGATCGGATTCGCATTCGAGGACTCGCCGTGGATCGCCGAGGCGGCGTGGGAGCGGCGCCCGTTCGCCGGCCGCGACGCGCTGCTCGCCGCGCTGCTCGAGGTCGTGCATGCGGCACCGCAGTCGCAGCAGATCGCGCTGATCGCCGCCCACCCCGACCTCGCGGGCCGCGTCGCGCGCGAAGGCCGCCTCACCGCCGCCTCGCGTGATGAGCAAGCCGCGGCCGGACTCGACCGCCTGACCGATGCTGAGCGCGCGCACTTCGACACCGCGAACGGCGCGTATCGCCAGCGGTTCGGCTTTCCGTTCGTGATCTGCGCCCGCGAGCACGACACCGCGTCGATCTTGGCGGCGCTCGAAGCGCGCGCTCGGAACGAGCGCAACGCCGAGATCGAGATGGCGCTCGCCGAGATCGCGAAGATCGCACGCCTGCGCCTGGCGGACGCCGTAACGCCGTGAACGCCTACGTCCTCGACTGGCTGAGCCTGGTGATGCGCTGGGCGCACTTCATCGCCGGCGTTTCGTGGATCGGCGCCTCGTTCTACTTCGTGTGGCTCGACAACAGCTTGACGCCGCCGCAAAAGGAAGACGACGCGCGCAACGACATGTTCGGCGAGCTGTGGTCGGTCCACGGCGGCGGCTTCTATCACAACCAAAAGTTCCCGACCGGTCCCAAGCGCGAGCCGCTTCCGCAAGATCTGCACTGGTTTTATTGGGAAGCGTACAGCACGTGGATCACGGGGATGGCGCTGCTCGCGATCGTCTACTGGGCCGGCGCCGCAGCGTTCTTGATCGATCGCAGCATCCTCGACATCACCACCGGCGAGGCGATCGCGATCAGCGTCGCCGTGATCGTCGTGGCGTGGTTCGTCTACGACGGTTTGTGCCGCGCCTTCGAGACGCGTCCGACCGCGCTGTGGTGCTGCCTAGCCGCGTTTCTCCTCGCGCTCGACTGGGGGCTCTTCCACGTCTTCGGCGGCCGCGCCGCGGCGATCCATTTGGGCGCGGCGATCGGAACCATCATGGTCGCCAACGTCTTCTTCATCATCATCCCGGGCCAAAAGCGGATGCTCGCGCAGATCCGCGCCGGCAAAACGCCCGATTCGCGTCCGGGAATGCTCGGCAAGATGCGCTCGGTGCACAATACCTACCTCACGCTGCCGGTGCTGTTCCTCATGATCAGCAACCACTACCCGATGACGTACGCCGCGCCGAACGGCTGGTGGGTGATCGCGCTCATCAGCGCGGCCGGGGTGCTCGTGCGGCGCTTTTTTGTCCTCAGCCACAAACATCGCTACGTCGTCGCGCTGCCGGTCGCCGCGGCGGTGCTGCTGGCCGGCGTCGCGATCGCGATCGTGCCGCGCGCCTCCGCCGTCCCGTCGAACGGCAGCGTTTCGTACGCGGAC